>Ga0310695_10000028_pt1 | contig 343098 bp, 261 predicted proteins | sample RumenRJG_04DNA_FD_203882 | JGI IMG/M metagenome (GOLD analysis project Ga0310695, IMG submission 203882) | Bovine rumen microbial communities from Lethbridge, Alberta, Canada - RJG_04 (v2) (version 2) | ecosystem: Host-associated > Mammals > Digestive system > Stomach > Rumen | place: Canada...
AATCGTTGTAATGGTCTGAAATTCATATCTTTGCAGCGTTCATTACTGATATGCTTAAAAAAATGCTTTTTCTGTGGGTCCACAAATGTGGTCCACAATGGCCTGAGAGGCCGTGTCCAGCGGTATAAATGCAAGGACTGCGGACGTCGTTTCGACGGCGGTAATCGCAGGGATAGGGCGCAGGTAATTACGGATTACATTGAGGGCAAGCAGACGCTCGAACAGCTTGCAGATAAATACAAAGTCTCCAGCCGTACTATCGCCAGAGATTTGGAGGGCATGCGGTATGTACAGAAAATTGCGAAGGAGAAGCATGTCATCATCCAGATGGACACGACCTATTGGGGTCGGAACTTCGGACTGATGGTCATCAAGGACTCGTTGAGAAAAAAGATCCTTTGGCGCAAGTATGTGACTCACGAAACACTTGCGGGCTACCTTGAGGGGATCAGCTGGCTTCGAGCCCAGGGGTTCAGAATATATGGCATCGTATGCGACGGAATGAGGGGTTTGATGCTTGCTCTTCGCCAGTATCCGGTTCAGATGTGCCAGTTCCATCAGCAGATGATCGTGCGCCGTTATCTGGCGGAAGATCCCGAACTGGAGGCCTCCAGGGACTTGTTGAACCTGATCAACCGCATCACCATCATGGACAAGGAGAGCTTCATCGGAGCTTTCGATGAATGGCATGCCAAATACAAAGACGTTCTCAACGAGAGGGTTCACGACAAGCGTCTGAAAACGCCGCCTTTCATGCGGCCAAGGCTCCGAAGTGCATACCTGAGCATCAAAAGGAACATGCCATGGCTATGGACCTTCTATGACTACAAGGACCGGGTCATTCCCAACACGAATAATGGCCTGGAGGGCATCTTTTCGGACATCAAGTCCAAAGTCCGGGTCCATAGCGGCTTGACCAGGGAGCATCGAAAGAAACTGATAGATGAATATCTTTCCCGTCACTATTAGGCACCGCCGCCGGAATAAAGCATCTCCGGCGGCTACAGATCGGACGCTGCGGGGAGCTCTGGGGAAAGGCTCTCCTCGCGCCCGACTGTTGCCTCGTTATCACCCCAAATGTCTAATAGACACTTTGAGATGCAAATCCATCACCCCATTTGTCTAATAGACCAAACTTTTTTCAGGACGACACCCCCTACCAGCCCCCTATCAGCCCGCTTCCCTACCCGAACGGGTACAACGAAAAGAGACAGCCTCTTCCAAGACTGTCTCTTGTGCGGTAGGTGAGAGTCGAACTCACACACCCCAACGGGCACTACCCCCTCAAAGTAGCGTGTCTACCATTTCACCACTACCGCAAATGGATTGGGAATGCAAAGTTAACGCAAAAAAGTGAAAGTGCAAATTATTTTTCAACTTTCTTGTGTTTGCGATGATTCCACAGGCCATAGACTTCACTCACGTTGCCGGCAGTGATGAAGGCCTTGATGTCGTGGGCCTTGATGTAGTTCATGACGCTGGAGAACTCGTCGGTGGTGAGGAGGGACTGGATTTCGGTGTGGGGTTCGCCTTTGTAGCCGCCGCGGACGTCGTAGATGGTGCAGCCGCGGGAAAGGGTGTCCACGATGTAGGAGCGGATCTGCTCGCTCTGGTCCGAGACGATGCAGATGCGTTTGCGCCGGTTCACGCTGGCCATGAAGTAGTCCAGGGCAAGGCCGTTCATCCAGGTGCCCACGAGGCCGATGACGACCATCCGGAACGGATTGATGGCGAAGGCCGTGCAGCAGATGATGGCCCCGGCGACGGTCACGGAGACGCCGATGTCGAAGTGCAGGTACTTGTTCACGATCTTCGCAAGGATGTCCAGTCCGCCGGTGGAGGCGTTGATGCTGAAGAGGATGGTCTGCGAGATGCTCACCACCAGGACGAAGACGATGAGGTCCAGCAGCGGGTCGCCCATCACGGAGTTCAGCCCCGGTTCGATGAGCTTCTCATACGGGCACACCCACGCCCAAAAATCCAGCAGCGGTCCCAGGATCATGGCCGTATAGACGGTCTTGGCCCCGAACTCCGAGCCGATCAGGAGCCATGCCAGCAAAAGCAGGATGGCATTGATCGCCGTGACGACCCAGGAAACCTTGACCGTGATGCCCGCCAGGCCCAGGACGTTGGCGATCACGATGGACAGGCCGGAGATGGATCCCAGCACGAGTTTGCCCGGCATCATGAAATAATAGACAGCTGCGGCGGCGATGGTCATGCCGAGCGTCATGATGAAAAGTTCCTTCCAGAACTTCCAGGTGGTCAGGTATTGCAGAATCTTTTTCATACGAACATCCTTTCGGCCTTTAAAGTTATAAATATTTCCCGAAAAACGATTACATTCCGTTGCGAAAAATACAAATAATGAATTATTTCGAAAGAGATATCCACGCTTTCATGATTTCTTGCTATTTTTGTGGAAACACAGAAACCGTATGAAAGAATACATCCAGCAGAACCGGGAGCGCTTTTTCGAGGAACTTTTCTCCCTCCTCCGCATCCCTTCCATCAGCGCCAAGCCCGAATACAAGCCCGACATGTACCGTTGCGCCCGCCGCCTGACGGAACTCCTGACCGCCGCCGGGGCCGACAAGGCCGCCGTCTATGAAACCACCGGCAATCCGGTCGTCTTCGGGTCCAAGACCATCCCCGGAGCGAAGAAGACCGTCCTCGTGTACGGCCACTACGACGTCCAGCCCCCGGAGCCGCTGGAGAAATGGCGCACGGATCCCTTCCAGCCCGTCATCGCCAAGGATCCCGCCACGGGCGAAGAAGCCATCTACGCCCGCGGGGCCAATGACGACAAGGGCCAGCTGTTCATGCACCTGAAGGCGTTCGAGTACCTGCTGAAGAAAGGCCTCCTGAGGCACAACGTGAAATTCATCTTCGAAGGGGAAGAGGAAGTGGGCAGTCCCTCCCTCGCCGCTTGGGCCCAGGACCACCAGGACCTCCTGAAGGCCGATATCATCCTCGTCTCCGACACCACGATGATCTCCGAAAAGGTCCCGTCCATCAACTGCGGCATGCGCGGCCTGTCCTACCTGGAAGTCACCGTCACCGGCCCGAACAAGGACCTCCACTCCGGCCACTACGGCGGCGCCGTCGCCAATCCGATCAACACCCTCTGCGCGATGATCGCCAGTCTCCACGATGCCGACGGCCGCGTCACCGTGCCCGGGTTCTATGACGATGTCGTGGAACTGTCGGCCGAAGACCGCGCCATGCTGGCCCGCGCCCCCTTCGACATGGACGAGTACAAAGCCTTCCTGGGCATCAACGAAGTCAAGGGTGAAAAGGGCTATACGACCCTGGAGCGCGTGGGAATCCGTCCCTGCCTGGACGTCTGCGGCATCTGGGGCGGCTATACCGGAAAGGGTGCGAAGACCGTCCTCCCCTCCACGGCCCATGCGAAAATCTCCATGCGCCTGGTCCCCAACCAGACATCGGCCCGGATCACGGAGCTGTTCGAAAAGCACTTCCGGGCCATCTGCCCGCCCTATGCGAAGGTCGATGTCACCCCCTGCGAAGGCGGCAACGGCTTCCTCATCCCCATCACCTCGGACGGCTACAAGGCTGCATCCAAGGCCATGACGGAGGTTTATGGCATCGAGCCGGTTCCGTCCCGCGGAGGCGGATCCATCGCCGTCCTGGCGGACCTGCAGCAGATCCTGGGGATCGACCCGCTGCTGATGGGATTTGGTCTGGAACGCGACACGATCCACTCTCCCAACGAGAGTTACCTGCTGCGGCAACTCTTCGCCGGGATGGAATCCATCGCGCTGTTCTACCAGTATTACTAGAGCAGGTCGGCGATCTGCTGCTCCATCTGCTCAGGAGCGACCGTGGGCTCGAAGCGGGCGACGACGTTGCCCTTCCGGTCCACGAGGAACTTCGTGAAGTTCCACTTGATGTCCGGGTTGGAAGCGTACTCCGGATCCTTGGAGGAGAGCATCTTGTCCATGAACTGGGCGGTCTCCCCTTCCCCGAAGCCGGCGAAAGGCTTCTCGGCATAGAGCCACTGGAACACCGGATGGGCGTTCTCGCCGTTGACGTCGCACTTGTCCATCAGCGGGAACGTCACGCCGTGGTTCAGGCGGCAGAATTCGGCGATCTCCTCGTTGGAGCCGGGCTCCTGGTGACCGAACTGATCGCAGGGGAAACCGATCACGACAAGTCCCCGGTCCTTGTACTTCTGGTACAGGGCCTCCAGGCCGTCATACTGAGGGGTGAAACCGCACTTGGAGGCGGTATTCGCAATCAGGAGCACCTTCCCGGCATAGTCGGAGAAAGCGACCTCTTCGCCCTTGTTGGACAGGGCGGTCATTTCATAAAGCTTGCTCATGGGCTTGTTGTTGCAGGAGAGGAAGGCAGCGGCCACGGCCACCAGGGTCAGGATTCGTTTCATATACGGTCGATTACAAGCGCAAAGATAAGATTTTTTATCGTAGTTCCAGCACATACACTCCCCTGGGACCGATCCGCACGGGAGCGGTTACGTCAAGGACGGCACCAGTCACGACATCGACCCCTTGCGTATTCGACCCGACGACCTCGGAAAAACGGGCCATGTCCAGTTCGCGTTCCGTGTCGGAACCGTTCAGGACGACCAGGACGGTATCCTGCCCATCCGTGCGGGCGTAAACGTAGCACTTGGTCTGATTGTCGGGGGTATAGTGGACCAGACGGCCTTCCGTGACCGGTTTCGACGTCCTGCGCCATTGGAGCAGCCGGCTGGCGAAGTTCCAGCACTCGTTCTGGACGTCGGTACGGCCGTCCGCCGTGAAGGCGCTGGCCGGATCCTCTTTCCATCCGCCCGGAAAATCGCCGCGCAACTGGTCGCGTCCGGCCATGGCGATCTCCGTTCCATAATACATCTGCGGGATTCCCCGGGTCGTCAGGAGAAACGCCAGCCCCTGCTTGAATTTCCAAACCGGATCACCCGGCTGCATGAACCGGTTGATGTCGTGATTGTCCAGGAAAGTCAGCACGTGGTCCGGGTCGGGAATCAGGAAATCCTGCGTGATGGTTTCATAGATCTTGAACAGGCCGGCTTCGGAACCCTCGGCCGTATTGCTTTCCCGAAGGATCTCACGCTGGACCGTAAAGGTCAGGTCGAAGTCCATGACCGTTTTCAGATGGGTATCGGACGGGTTCAGGGCCGATCCCCGCTGCCACCATCCGGCCGCGGAATTGCGGGGATACCAACCTTCGCCCACGATGTTGAAGTCCGGATAGGCCTCCTCGACCTCCCGGCACCAGCGGGTCATGAAATCATAGTCGGCATAGGGATACGTGTCCATGCGGATACCGTCGATGCGGGCGTACTCGATCCACCAGATGCTGTTCTGGATCAGGTATGCCGCCAGATGGCGGTTGCGCTGGTTCAGGTCCGGCATGCCGCCCGAGAACCAGCCGTCCAGGAGGACTTCCTTCTCGGACTGCGGTGCATGCGGGTCCATGAGGACCCACTTGTAATGGGTCGTCGTCGTCAGCCCGTCCCGTCCCCTCGGACCGCGGCGGAACCCGCCTTCCGGAGGACCTTGCCGCTGTCTTTCCGACAGTTTCGCCGCATAGGCGCCCTGGTTGAACCAGTCGTCGTCCGGGATATCCCCGATCCACCAGTGCGTACTTCCGGAATGATTGAAAATCATGTCCATCACCACCTTGATGTTCCGTCCATGGGCCTCATCGACCAGGGCGCAGTACTCCTCGTTGGTTCCCAGGCGCGGGTCGATCAGGTAGAAATCCGAGATCGCGTACCCATGCGAAGCGTTGCTCCGGTTGTACTGGACCGGATTCAGCCAGACGGCCGTCACCCCGAGTGAATCGATGTAACCGAGATGCTTCCGGATACCCGCCAGGTCGCCGCCATGATGCCCGCCGCCGCTGCTCCTGTCGGCCTTGAACTGCTCCCAGTCGTCATTGGCCGGGTCGCCATTGGCAAAACGGTCCGGCATGATCAGGTACAGCACGTCCCGGGTGGAGAAGCCCTGGGCGCCGGTCTTGGGATTGCGGGGCCGGAGTTCGAACTCCTTCTCCGTCACTTTCCGGCCTTCCTTGAAACGGAAGGTCATCGTGCCGGGCCTGGCTTTTTCCGTTACGTCCAGATACACGATCAGGTAGTTTGGATTCTTGACCTTGGCGACCTCCTTGACCGCCACGCCCGGATAGGGTTTGAGGGAGAACTCCGAGGACGCGATGTCCGGGCCATAGAACATCACCTGGAGTTCCTGGTTCTTCATGCCGGTGTACCAGAAAGGCGGATCCATCCGCCGGACATCCACGGCATATACGCTCGCCGCAACACACAGGGCGGCGAGAAGGGAGAAAAGTCGGTGTATCATCGCAGGAAAGATTATTCCGGAAGGAAAGAAACCGCCGCACCGCCACCGCCGGCGAGGGTCAGGGTGAGGACATCGTCGGAAGTGACCGTCTGCCGGGTGATGGCATACGCCGTGGGATTCGTCTCCAGGTCGGTGTCGGGCGCGTCGCCATAAATGGTGGCCGTATAGCGGACCCCGGGTTTCAGGAAGGTGAGGGGCTGCTCGATCACCCGGGCAGATTCATCCGTCGTAGCACCCAGGAAGAAACGGTCCCCTGCACGGCGGACGATGGAAATCCACTCACCCACCTCGCCCTGCAGGGCTTCGGAGGCGTCGCAGTCGGCATCGAAGTCCCGGAAGAACTGGAAGGCGGGATGCCCCTCGTAGTTCTCCAGCAGGTCGCAGGCCATCTGCATCGGGGAGTACAGGACCACCCAGTTCGCGATCTGTTTCGCCAGGGTGGTATGCTCGCGGCACTCCGTGGCCGGGCGGCCCCAGGTGCGGAGCTGCGGACGGCCTTCCGTGCAGGTGTACAGGATATCGAACACACCCGGCGTATAGTCCACCGGACCGCCCAGCAGCCGGGTGTAGGGCAGCGTCACCGTATGGGACGGCGGGTTTCCGGGCCCCCAGCCATTGTATTCCATGCCGCGGACGCATTCCCGGGTCATGAAATTGGGCCAGGTACGGCGCAGGCCGCTGGCCTTGATGACCTCGTGCCCATCGACCATGATCTGCCGCTTGGCGGCTTCCTCCACCACTTTCTGGAAATGCCGGACGCCGGTCTGGCCGTGACGCGGGGCGCCGCCAGCCAGGCCACCACCCGCGTAGCCGGTCTTCATGGCATGGATGCCCAGCGAAGCATCCCAGTCCAACGCCCGCTCCAGCTGCTCCTCGAAACGGAGGTAGTTCCCGCCGGTCTCGTTGTGCGTAATCAGGTAAATCCCCTTCTCACGGGCATAGGCGGCCACTTTTTCCACGTCATAGTCCGGGGCCGCCCGGGTGAAATCGAAGTCCGGAAGGGCGTCCGAATTCCGCCAGGCGTCATTCCAGCCCTCGAACAGGACACCCTGGATATTGTTGGCGGCAGCAAAGTCGATATACCGCATTGCATTCTCGGTCGTGGCGCCGTGCCCTTCCCCGCCCCAGGATTCCACGCCCAGGTGCAGGCTCCACCAGACGCCGATGTATTTCATCGGCTTGATCCAGGAGACATCGTCGATCGCACAGGGCTCGTTCAGGTTCAGGACCAGGGAAGAGTTCACGAGGCCCACCGCGGAACGGGTGATCTGGACGGACCGCCAAGGGGTCGAAAAGTTCCCGGGAACGACCGCCTTGACCTCCGGGCTCTCTTCCATCGGCGCGCCCCGCCGACGGCGCACCTGCTTCATCGGCGCCAGGGCGGCATGATAGGTCAAACCCTCCTCGCGAAGCAGCACCATCTCCGGGAAATCCACGATGGCCGCCTCATGGACAGCCGCATACAGGGAATCGGAGAACTTCAGCGTAAGCGGCGTATTGGCGTCCTTCAGTTCCGACAGCGGCATCTTGCGGTACAGGTGCTCGTAGGAATTGAAGTCGCCGGGGATGGACCAGGAGGTCGCATCGGAAGCGAAGGCGAACTGGGTCCGTTCCCGGACAATCCGGAGGGTATCCTGCGGAACCGCATACCGGTAACGGAAGCCCAGGCCGTCGTCAAAGACCCGGAATTCCAGGTCCAGGCCCACGCCGGCATCGTTTTTCAGATGCAGGACCAGCTCCTGATGGCGGTCCTCCACTTCCTTGTTCTCCCCCCAGGGCTGGTGCCAGGTTTCCTGCACGGAACGCACCTGGGACGACTTCAGGGAAAAGCCCCGGTCCAGGACCGCATCGTCCGACAGCAAGCCCAGCAGGGACGGTTCCAGGAACGGTTGTCCATCCACGTCCACGCAGTAGGACGGGATACCGGCCTCATCCAGGCCGAACCGGACGGCGATGCGGCCGTCGGGAGAAGTGACGGAGGTTTTCGGAGCACAGGCCGCGGTCAGAAGGACCAGGGCCGCAAGAACGGTCTTTCTCATTTTTCTCTGAAAATTTGCGGCCCGGGGCCCGGCCAAAGGCCCCGGACCTGTCCTTACCCCAAAAAAACTAACTACACGCTAAGGAAAGGACAAAATATACACGAACTAACCAATCGTTCAAGGTCTGTAATCCACCACCAGGGCGGACTGGGGGGCGACCCGGGTCGCATCCGAGACGGTCACCCGCTCCCCGGTCAGGACGTTCACGCCCTCGCCCAGACTCTCCGACATTTCGCGGAAGCGGGTCCAGGGGACGGTGACCTCCTCGTCGGAGTTGTTGATGAACACGAACACCGTCTCCCGGCCATCATACCGGAAATAGCCGTAGGTATTCTTCTCGGGAATGAAATGCAGCGTCCTGCCGTTCTGCACGGCCGATGAGCCCTTGCGCCACTGGAACAGGGTGCGGACATAATCGTGGAGGTCCGCCGCATGGGCCCAGGTGCTGTCGGCGGCAGCCTTCGCGCGACCCTCTTCCGTGAAGAGGTCCACCGGATCGCCGGCCCATCCGCCCGGGAAATCCATCCGGAGGCAACCGTCGTCCCGGCGGGGATTGCCCGTCACGAACATCAGTTCGTCGCCGTAGAACATCTGCGGGATGCCGCGCAGGGTGGCCAGCAGGGTGAAGGCGATCTTCATCCGGCGGGGATCGTGCCCGAAGGTATCGCCGATGCGGGCGATGTCATGGTTGGACAGGAAAATCATCATGTGGGAGAGGTCGTGGTACACGAAGTCGTGCGACAGGGCGTTGTAGATGCCGGAAATATCGGCCCCGCGGCGACCGCGGCCGGGCATCCCCTGCGGCTGTTCCTGCCCCGGGATCGGAGCCGTCAGCGCATTGGAGATGGCCCCCTGCAGCGGGAAGTCCATGATGGACGGAAGATAGGAATTGAACCCGTCGGTATTGGGATTGTCCTTCTGCCAATAGGCCACGTAGTCGGGATTGGCCTGCCAGTTCTCGCCCACGATGTTGAAGTCCGGGAACTCGTCCGTCACGGCTTTCGCCCACTGCGACATGGGCACTTTCTCGTTGTAGAACCAGGTGTCCACGCGGAAACCGTCCAGGCCGGAATACTCGATCCACCACACGGCCCACTGCTGGAAGTACTTGAGCATGTACGGGTTGTCCAGGTTCATATCCGGCATCGACGGGACGAACCACCCTTCTTCCATGACAGCACGGTCGGCCTTCGAGGCATTCGGGTCCAGGGCCAGGCCCATCTGGTGGTTGGAGTTCACGTAGGGGTCGTTCATGTGGACCCAGTCCTTGAAAGGAAGGTCCTTCATCCACCAGTGCTCGGTGCTGGAGTGGTTCGTGACCACGTCCATGATGATCTTGATCCCTTTTTCATGGGCCTTCCCCACCATCTCCCGGTACAGTTCGTTGGATCCGTAGCGCGGGTCGATGTGGTAATAGTCGGAGCAGGCATAGCCGTGGTAGGAGCCGCGCGGGGCGTTGTCCCCCAGCAGCGGCGTACTCCACAGGGCCGTCGCCCCCAGGTCGGCGATATAGTCCAGATGGTCGATCACCCCCTGCAGGTCACCGCCGTGCCGGCCCATCGGGGACTCCCGGCGGGCCTTCTCGGCCGTATCCGGCGTGGAATCGTTGGACGGATCGCCGTTGGCGAACCGGTCGGGGACGATGAGGTAGATCAGGTCGGCCGTCGTGAAGCTCTTCCGGTCGGCAGACCCCTTTTCCCGGGCTGCGATGACATAGGGGCGACGGATTTCCTCGTTCCCCTTCTTGAACACGAGCGTATAGGTCCCGGGTTTGGCTTTCGCGGTCACATCCACATCGACAAACAGGTAATTCGGGCTGTCGGCCTGATGGACGGCCTTGATTTTCACCCCCTTGCCACCCTCGATGGCCACGGAGTACGCCCCGATCCCCTCCCCGTTCACGAGGAGCTGGAGGTCGGTTTTCATCCCGGTCCACCAGGACAGGGGTTCCACGCGGGTCACTTCACCCGCCCAGGCAGCGACGGCCAGGCACAGGCCGGCGAGGACAGTCAGACTCTTTCTCATAAGTTCCAGATTTTATACCCATACCCGGGGATGGATTCCTTTTCGCCGAGTTTGGAGGCGACCTTCGAAAGGTTCACGCCCACGGCGGAAGCGGTCGTATTCACGGCGATGACGCTCTTGGGATAGGCGACGATGACCAGCCCGTCCAGGCCGTAGATCTTCACCGCCCCGCTGCGGTCCACCTTCGAGAGGGACTGCATGGCCTCCCGGTAAGACTTCGTAAGGGTGGCATCGGCATTCCAGTCCATCGTCATGGTGTTGAAGAAGTTGATGACCTTGTCGTACCCGGTTTCCTGGGAGCCGTAGATCATGGCGGAGCCGTTCAGGGCCGCCATCAGCACATAAGCCGCCAGGGCGCCTTCCTTGGACTTGAACTGGGAAGCCGGCGCCGCCTCGGTGGCGTCATCGTGGTTCGTCACGAAATGGAGCTTGGTCTTGGGCGCCGGGGCCGCATTCTGGTCTTCCTTGTACCAGGAGGCGAAATCGGAGGCCTTGCCCGCGTTGAAGAGCGTCCGCATCCGGGACTTCATGGCCCGGTCGAAGATGATGTCGAACCCGTCGTCGAACATCCGTTCGAAATCGGACTCCGCGAGCATGATGAAACCGGGCTTGAGGGCCTTCAGGCGGCCGATCGCCTCTTTCCAGAAATCGTCCCGGACCCCATGGGCATAGTCGCAGCGGTACCCGTCGATGTCCAGGGTCTTCACCCAGTACTCGAGGGCGTCCTCCATGGCGGCCCAGAGTTCCTTGTTGGAATAATCCAGCTGCGCGACGTCTTTCCATTCGCCGTCCTTGGTGGGCCAGGCGATGGAACCGTCGGCCTTGTGCTCATACCACGCGGGATGGTCCTTGATCCAGGCGTTGTCCCAGGCGGTATGGTTCGCCACCCAGTCGAACATCACCTTCATGCCCTTGGCATGGGCCGCATCCACCAGGGACTTGAGTTCGGCCAGGGTTCCGTAATCCGGGTTCACCCCCTTGAAATCCTTCACACAGTACGGCGAGCCGATCGCCTTCTCTTTCCCTTCGGGATAGACCGGCATCAGGTACAGGATCTCCGTTCCGAGGGCCTTGATATCGTCCAGGCGGGCTTCCACCTTCTGGAAGGCGCCCGAAGAGCCGTACATTTTCAGGTTCACCTGATAGATCTGCCAGTTGTCCCGGGCCGTAGCCGGCAGGGACAGCAGTTCGGTCGGGGCGTTTGCCAAGTCCTCCGTATGGATGACAGGCAGCGTCTGGGGCTTCCCGCATCCGCAGGCGGCGAGGATGAGAAGGGCCGCCGAAAGCAACAAGGTCTTTTTCATATCCATGGTTTATCTGGCAGGCCGGGGTCCGGTCAGGGGCCCCGGCCCGAAATGACATTATTCAACCACCGTCACGTTGTCGGCCGTGAAGTGGAAATAGAAGTCGCGGGTGATGGTCTGGCCCTTCAGCACGTCGAAGTTCTCCAGCTGAACGCCGTTACCGTTATTGTTCAGGATGAAGTTCGCCGTATTGCCGAAGGCCGAGGCCGGGACCTCGAAGTACTTGTAGGTCACTCCGCCGATCTCCTCCGTACCGGCCGGCGCAGCGCCCGGCCAGCCGCCGAAGATCTCGGACGTTCCCCAGACATACAGGGCGATCTCGTCCCAACCCGTCTCGTCGATCACATACACGCGGGTGGCAGGCTCCGTGGTCTTGCACGCGGAGTTCTCGATCTCCAGGAACAGGTCCTCGCCGAGGACCACGGACATGGCGTCGAACTGGGAACCCTCGCCGTTGTTGAAGATGAGGTTCTCCGTTTTGCCGGAGGCATCGGCAGCCACGTCATAGGTATAGACGGGCTGTCCGCACCAGGTCCCGATCTTGGTACCGGCGGCACCGGCCCAGCCGCCGAACACCTCGGCGTCGCCCCAGGCATAGAGATTCAGCGTCTCCCAGCCCTGCTTGTTCACCACATAGATGGTGGAAGCTTCGCCGCGGGGATTGCCCTGCACCGGGTCCACATAGTAGTTGGCGTTGATGTTGAGGAACATCTCCTGCTCCGGCACGGTGATGGCGAAGTCAGCGAGCTGCTTGCCGCCGCCGTTGTTGTTGAAGATCAGGTTCAGGGACTTGCCCGCCATCTCGGCCGGAAGGCCGAACACGGTATAGGTCACGCCCTTGACCTCCTCGGTGCCCACCGGCGCCGCGCCCGGCCAGCCGCCGAAGGCCTCGGCGTCGCCCCAGGCATACAGGGTGATGGCATCCCAGTCGGTCTTGTTGTTCACCAGGATCCTGATGTCCGGATTCCGCGGGTCGATGACCGTACCGGTCACGGCGCCGTCCACGAGTTCCACCCGGATGAACTGCTCCGCCGCCAGGGTCAGGCTGATGTCGCCGGTCTGTCCGCCGTCGCCGTTGAAGATCAGGTTCTCCGCACGGCCCAGCGCATCGGCCACGTTGTAAACCTTGTAGTTCACGGTGCCGATCTTCACGGTGTTCTCCGCCGGGGCAAGGCCCGGCCAGCCGCCGCAAAGCTCCTTGTCACCCCACATGTAGAGGTTCAGGGTCTCCCAGCCGGTGAGGTCCTGCACATAGACCACGACGGGATCCTTGGTCTCCTCCACCGGAGGCTCCGGAGGAACGTCGCCGCCGGAAGGCAGCGTGACCGGATCGCCGGCCTTCACGATGATGACCGTGGTCGTCTCCGGGTTCAGGAAGAGGTCGTACGTGCCGTCCTCGGTCACCTTGATGTTGGCACCGTCCTGCGCCACGACGAAAGGCTCGCCGAACGCCGTGAAGGCGCCGCCCATGTTCACGCCCCAGTCGGCATCCTTGCGGAACTTGAACTCGTCGGAAGCAGTGAGCGCGAGGCCCAGGCAGGCATGCCAGGTACCGTCGGTCACCATGGGCTCGTCGGCGCCCCAGGAGTTGCCCGTGGAGGCGATGGAGCCGATGACGCCCCAAGGACTGGTCTCGGTCATGGCCTTGCGCGGATCGGAAGAGCCGCCCTCGACCGGATTCTCGGCCTCGGACACGCCGTCGGCCGTCACGAGGAAGAAGTAATCCTTCACGCCGTCCTCGAACTTGACGTTGTAGTCCGCGAGCTGGGTGCCGCCGTTATTGTTGTTGAAGATGAGGTTCTGGCCCAGGCCGAAGATCTCGTCCCCATACTCGAAGTACTTGTACTCCTGGCCCTTCGCGGTCCAGGAACCGGCCACCTGGGCACCCGGCCAGTCACCGCCGAAGTTGTTCACGTCACCCCACTGGTACAGGGCGATGGCATCCCAGCCGGTCTGGTCGATGATGTACACGCGCACGCCCTCATGTTCGGGCAGGACGATCTCGTCCGGATTCTCCGGCGGGGCGAAGTACTTGGCCCACTTGTCCACATAGACATTGGCCCAGTCCCCGACGCCGATATTGAGCTTGTGCTCGACATCCTCGTTCTTGGGACCGCGCTCGATTCCCTGCTGGACGCTGTAGAAGGTGAAACCGTCCGCGAGGGTCTTTCCGCCCTGGAAGCGGGAAGGATCCAGGTAAACGCCCCACTTGGAGGTGATTACCTCGGAATGGATCATCAGGTAGTCCGGATTGCCGATGGCGGCCTCGCCGCCGTTGAACGCACCGATGATGTAGATCTCCTCGTCCTGGGTGGATGCCTGCGGCATGATGCCCTCCACGAGGATCATGTTGCTCCGGGTGTCGAAAGCCCGCGACTCGTGCGCGAACTCAATGGGTTCCTGCGTGGCGCAGGCCGCGCCGAGAAGGCCCAGGACCGGAATCGACAGATAGGATATGATTCGTTTCATGATCGTTATTCGGCTACATAGTTAGGATTCTGCACGAGGCCGGGGTTCACGGTGAGGGCGGCCTCCGGAAGCGGGAACCACTCGTACTTGCGGTCGCGCTTGGCGGGATAGGAATCGTCACCCTCGCCACGGCCGAAGAACCACCACTGGCCCTGGGTGAACTTGTCGAAGCGGCGCAGGTCGGTGCGGCGGCGACGGCCCTCGCACAGGAATTCCTTGCCCCATTCGTTGAGCATCCAGTCCATGTCGAAGGCGTCGAAGCCCGGACCCGGCTCATTCTGGACGGTGGACCAGTCGGAGGCCTTGAAGTAGCGCTTGCGCACCTGGTTCACGAGGTCCTTCGCACCGGCGGAGTCACCGCTGCGGAGCTTGCACTCGGCGAGCATGTAATAGACCTCGGCCAGACGGAATTCCACCTCGTCGATGTCGCGGAAATCCACGCCGCACACATCCGGAAGGATCGGGTAACGGAGCATCCGGTAACCGGAGTTGGTCTCGCCCCAGTGCGGGGACATCACGGTCGCGAGGTCGCGGCCCTTGTTCTGGAAGGTACCCACCTGGTCCACGTACACGAGGTCCTGGCCTTCGCGGTCGGCATCGGCCGGCAGGGCCACGCCCGTGTAGTAGTCTTTCTGGGGACCCATCAGGAAGAGACCTTCCCAGTTGCCGTTCTCGTCGGCATGATAGGGCTTCTTGCGGATGTCACGGTTGTCGAAGCGGTCGTACACGGCACCCAGCTTGTCGCCGTAGTCGAACAGGAAGGACTTGCCACCCGTGTCGGTACCGCCGGTCGGAAGGACCGTACCGGAGTTGTCGTGGGACGGGGCGATGATGACGCAGTTCCAGCGGCCCTGGTCATTGTTGGAGCCCAGGATGGAAAGCGGATCGCCGAAGGCGTTGTACGGGAGGAACGTGACGTCGCGGCAGTTGTAGGCGTTGCCATGGGACTTGCCGTACTCGGAAGCGAGGGCGAAGATGACCTCGGGGCAGTTCACGTTGTCGATCTCGTAGATATCCCGGTAGTCGTCGGCCAGCGCATAGGTTCCATAGGCGCCGTTGATGATTTCCTGGCAGATGGAGGCGGCCTCGCTGTAGTGGTTCTCCTTCACGAACACCTCGGCGTTGAAGAGCAGGCGGGCCTTGATCATCCGGTTCGTCGCCTGGTTCATCCGGTTCACGTTGTTCTTCGGAAGGCCGGCAAGGCTCTCGTCCAGTTCATCGATCATGAACTGCCAGATCTTCTTGCAGGAGGTGTCGAAGTCGGGATCCGCCGTGGGCGGGACGTCGGAGGTCACCTCGGTGTTGAGCGGCAGGGCGCCGCCCCAGACCTCGAAGAGGTTGTAGTAGCACCAGGCGCGGAGGGTCCGCATCTCGTCGATGTACTGGGCAGCCTTTTCATCGGACACGCCGATGGCCTCGAGGTCCATCGTCTGCAGGTCGTTGATGATACTGTTGCACTCGCCGATGGCGCCCCAGGTGTTGTTCCAGGCGCTCTGGATGATGGAGGACTGGGAAGTCCAGGTGTGGGAGGAGAGGACGAACTTCTCGGCGTTGTCCCATCCCCAGGTACCGCCGTTCCACACACGCCAGGCAATCTGGTCGGCGGAGAACTCGTTCAGGTAGAAGAAATACTCGCCGAAAGAGCCTTCCGCCGTGTAGTACACGGAGGCGATGGCGCCCTTTACGCTGCTTTCATTCTGGTAGAAGTTGTCGGCTTCAATCCGGTTGAAGGCCTGCTCGGTGAGGTCGAAGCATGCGGTCAGGCTGAGGGCGGCCGCTGCCAGTGCGATGGTATTGAATATCTTTTTCATGTCGCTCGCTGTTTAGAAGGTGACCGTAGCGCCCAAGGTGACGACGCGGGTTTCCGGGTAGCCGGTGCCGTTGTCCACGCCCGGAGTCAGGCCGTTGGTGGAGAGGAGGGCCGGATCGGTGCCCGTATAGCCGGTGATGGTGTAGAGGTCCGTCGCGGTCAGGAACACGCGGAGGCTGCGGATGATCTCGCTCTTCGGGGTCAGGGTGTAACCCAGGGAGACGTTCTGGATCTTCATGAAGTCGCCGTGCTCCAGGAAGTAGGAGGTGACGACGCCGCCGTACTCGCGGACATCCTTGTCGCGGGTGTAGGCCGTGCGGAAGACATTGGCATTGCCGGAGCTCTGGAGATTGCCGGCGCGCCGGTTGTTGTAGATCATGTGGCCGAAGGCGCCGTTCATGAAGATGCTCAGGTCGAAGTTCTTGTAGCGGAACGTATTGTTCCAGGACAGGAAGAGCTTCGGGATGGTGTTGCCGATGTAGCGCTTGAAGGCGGCATTGGCGGAAGCGGCGGTGATGACATTGCCGTCGTTGTCATAGACCATCATGTCACCGTACTCGTTCACGCCGGCGGCCTCATAGCCGTACAGGGTGCCGATGCGGCTGCCCTCGGTGTAGCGGTAGTAGTAGGAGGTCTGGCCCAGTCCGCCGGTGCCCAGCATGTCGATGTAGGAGGCGCCGTAGATCTGGTTGGACAGGGTGCGGATCTTGGAATAGCCCGTGGAGGCGTTGATTCCGGATGTCCAGCTGAAATTCTTCTTCATGATGATGTCACCGTCCAGGGAGAGTTCGGCACCCAGGTTCTGGGTCTCGCCCACGTTCACGAGGATGGAGCTGTGGATGAACGGCGGCTGCGGAGCCGTGTAGTTGTACAGCAGGTCCGGGCTGCGGCGGTCGTAGAGGTCCAGGCTACCGCGCAGGCGGTTGTTGAACAGGACGAAGTCGATACCGGCGTTCACCGCGACGAGCTTCTCCCAGCGGAGGTCCGGATTGGCGTTGGTGGCCGGGCGGTAGCCCTTCACCCATTCGCCGTCCATATAGTACTGGCCATGGCTGCCGTAGGTCGGACGGGACACGTTGGAACCGCCGCGGCGGCCGGTGACGCCGTAAGAGACACGGGGCTTGAGGCTAGTGATCCAGCGGGCGCCCTGCATGAAGTCCATATTGGCCATTTCCCACGCGATGGAGGCGGCCGGGAAGTTACCCCACTTGTTGTTGACACCAAAGTTGGTGGCACCCTCGTGACGGAGGGACAGGGAGGCGAAAAGGGTGTTGTTCCAGTTGTAGTTCACGCGGCCCAGAAGGGCGATGACCTTGGACAGGGACTTGCCGGAGCCCATGCTCGTCTGGGCGGGATTCTCGGTACGGGCGGTACCGGCACCGATGTCGTTCCAGAGGATGGAGTCATAGGTGAAGCCGCGGTTGGTCATGTTCATGCTCTCCGAGTTGAAATCCTGGTAGGAGTAGCCGGCCACGGCGTTGAGGTGATGCTCCCCGCTGTGGAAGGAGTAGTTGAACAGCCACTCGAGCTGGTTGCGCCAGTTCTTGGAATAGCTCAGGGAAGCGGTGCCCTCATAGCCGTTCCAGTACTTGTCGTGGGACTCGATGGGCGTGTAGTTGTTGGACTTGTAGTCGTTGTAGTCCAGGGAGTACGTGACTGTGGAACTGAGGTTGTGGACATCGGTCTTGATGAAGTTCGCCTTCAGGGACACGGCGCCGGTGGTGTACAGGCGCTGGCCGTTCGCGGTCTTGTTGAGCATGGCCTCCACGGGGTTCGTGGCATTGGTCGGGGCGGTAGGCTGGTAGTAGGAACCGTCCTCGTTGTAGATCGGGAACGTAGGGTTGATCGTGAGGGCGGTGCCGAAGGAACCGTCGTTGCCGTACTCCTCGTTCACGCGGCGGGCGTTCAGGCTGATGTTCAGCTGGAGGATGTCCTTGATGAGGCGCTGCTCCACGGCGGCGCGGGCGCCGAATTCCTCACGGGCGTCCACGAGGTCCACACCGAGGGAGTTCTTGTAGCTCACGGAAGCGTTGTAGGAGCCCTTGGCGGTGCTGCCGTCCACGCCGACATAGTGGCTGTGGCCGTAGGAGAAATCGCGGAGGAGGGCGTTGTACCAGTCGGTCCGGGCACCGTAGTCGGTACCGCGGCGGGAACGCACCCACTCTTCCGGAGTCAGGACGGCGATGGGATCCTTGACGAAGTTCACGTTGAAGGCGCCGTCATAGGTGACGTGGGCAGTACCGGCTTCGTCCTTCGAACCCTTCTTCGTGGTCACGAGGATGACGCCGTTCGCACCGGCCGTACCGTAGATGGAGGCGGAAGCCGCATCCTTCAGGACGGTCATGGACTCGATGTCCTGCGGGGCCAGGGAGCGGATTTCGCCGCCCGGGACGCCGTCGATCACCACGAGCGGGCCGTTGCCGGCCTGCAGGGAGGTGGCGCCGCGGATCTGGTAGTCGGAACCGGAGTTCGGATTGGAACCCTGGCTCGTGACGACGTTCAGGCCGGCGACCTTACCGGTGAGCATCGTCATGGGGTTGTTCGTGGTACCACGGAAGAAGTCCTTGCTGTCCACCTGGACGATGGACGCGGAGACCTCCTTCTTGGAGAGGGTACCGTAGCCGATGACGACCACCTCGTCCAGGAACTCCGTATCCTCGGCAAGGAGGATGCGGGCCGGGACCTCGGAGGCCTTGAAAACTTGCGTGGCATAGCCGATGCAGCTGATCTCGACGATCGCATCGGCATCCGGGACGCGGAGCATGAAGTCTCCGTCCAGACCGGTCGTCGTACCGTTCGTCGTGCCTTGCTGCAAGACGGTAGCGCCGATGACCGGGCCCTGTGCGTCCTCTACCACACCTTTGACCAGGTATCCGCCCTGGGCGGACACCACACCCACTGCGAGAAGCAGGAGGGCGATCACGGAAAGAATCCTTTTCATGGGGTTGGCAGTTGGTTATTTTGGGTTACAGTTGTCAGTGTACCGCAAAATTACCCGGTCTTTCGCGCGCGGCCGAATTAAATAAGGAAAATATAATTCTAAAACTTTTTAATACAGTGACTATCAGCATATTGTCGTATATGCCGAGGGAGAAAAATATAACGCTTGTATTGGCCTTACCGAAGGCCGATCTTCATGATTTCGGCCTCGAAGAGCTCGTTCTCCACCCAGGACTTGTTCTTCACCCGGGTCTTGTAGGTGTTGATGGTGTGGACGGAGTAGTCCAGGAACTTCGCGATGCGGTCCGTCTCCGTGATGCCGAGACGGATCAGGGCGAAAATACGCATCTCCGGAGTCAGTCCTCCGGCCGGATAACGCTGCTCCGCTTCCGGGAACAGGGCGTTGTAATCATTGACGAAGGTCGGGAAGATCTTGAGGAAGGTCGCATCGAAGGAGGCATACATCTCGTCCCGTTCCTTGTCGATGGTGGATTCCTTCAGCGAACGCCGGAGCTCGTCGTACTGCCGGGTGACGATCATCCGGTCCACGGTCTTGTAGAGCTGCGCCATCTTGTCGATGAACTCGGCATTGATGTAGAAGGAGTTGCCGATGTATTCGGACTTGATCTCATTGGCCTCCGCCAGCTGGGCATTGGCCGTTTCCAGCTGCGCATTCGCGGCCTCCAGCTGGGCATTGCGCTCCCCGATGGTCTTCCTGGCCTCGTGCAGGCGGCGGTTCTGCCGGCGGATGAACCACAGGGCCGCGATGGCGGCGAGGATGACCAGGATGGCCAGGATGACGCTCAGGACCAAGCCATTGCGTTCCCGTTGCAAGGTGTCGTAGTGGTTTTTCTCTACGATGGGCAGGACCGCACCGACCTCCAGTTTTCGGAGCCGGGCATTGTAGAAATTCGCATCGTCGAAGGACTCGTGGACATACCGCGAAGGACGGTCCACCTCCCCCTGCAGGGACAGGTATTCCGCCAGCATCCGAAGGGCCGTCGTCTCCTTGGTGGAGGACTGCAGGTCACAGATGGCCGACTCGCACAGGGCCTCCACCGCTTCGTCCTCCCGCCCCTGGCAGTGGAGCATCCAGCCCAGCGATGAGGCATAGATGGCGCGGGAATGCAGGTCCAGCGTCTTGTCCGACAGCAGCTGGCGATAGGCCTCGATGCCCTCGTCGAAACGGGTTTCCTCCATCAGGAGATTGGCGTTGTAGCGGTACCAGAGCGGGGAATCCGGCGGAACTGTCTCCATGATTTTCCGGGTGTAGGCCTCGGCCGTCCGCGTGTATTGGCTCCAGTAAGGCTCCGTCTGGGAGTAACCACGGGCCGAATAGTTCAGTTTCACCTGCATCCGGTAGTACTCCAGCAATCCCTTCGGAGAGGCCCCTTCCACGGAGAGGCCGTCCAGCATGTCGAACGCCTCCTTGTACAGGCCGGCGGAAATCAGGCAGAAAACCGTGGCGCACCCGGCCTCCACCCGGCTGTCCGGGCTCTCCAGCCGGGCGGCCAGCTCACCCATCCGGGTGGCATAGGCGAAGGCCGAATCGTACTTGTAGCTCTTGTATTCCTCGAACAGCGCACGCGTGGTTCCGTACCGATCCATATCGTCCAGGGCGCTCCGCAGGGACCCGCGAAGGCGCGCAATCCGCTCCTCTTTCTGCGCATCATACTCCCCTTTCCGCTCCAGCTCCGCATCCAGCTCATCCAGCCAGCGCTCCGGCTCCTGCCCCCACAGGGGGAAGGCCAGGGTCAGCAGGAAAACCATATGGAACCATCTTTTCATCTTTTCGCAAGCTAATGATTATCGGGTCCGTCAAAGTTGCACGGCGGTCTTCCGGCCGTCGTAACGGACCGTGACGGGATCACCTGCCGGGAGGCGGACGGAGAAGGTCCGTTCCGATAGCATGCCGGGGAAGGCACCCTTGCGCGGAGCGATTTCCAGAGTCCGCGAGGCATCGTCCCAGACCAAATCGGTCGTGGCGTACTCTCCCTTTTCGTATCCATATCCGTCGCCGGCGTCTTCATACAGCGTGAAACGACCGTCCGCCCCCGGATAAACCACGATGTCCAGGTTGTCCCAGGGCTTCTCCGAGGAGTACTGCACGTCGGGTCCCAGCGGAAGGATCGCACCGGCCCGCACGAAGACGGGGATCTCGGAGATGGAGTACTCCCGCGAGAAATCCCGGCCGCCTTCGAGCCGTTCCCCGGTATGGTAGTCATACCAGTCCGTCCCTTCCGGCAGATAGGTGGAGAACGGTGCGACGGTCTTTCCGGTCAGGGCGGACTTGCCGTCGGTCAGGACCGGATCGGTCACCGGATGCACCAGGATGGACGGTCCGAAGAGGTATTCGTCGCTCAGGGCGAGGGCCTTCCGGTCCTTGGCGAAATCCATCACCAGCGGACGCATGATCATCCCGTCCTCCAAAACGGTCGCCCCGGCCAGGGAATAGATGTAGGGCAGGAGGCGGTACCGGAGCCGGATGGCCCGGAGCTGCTCGTCGTAGGCCCATTCGCCCGGGCCCCCGAACCGGTAGATCTCGGTCGTCAGCGGGCCGGACGTATGGTTTCGCATCACCGGGACGAACACGCTCCACTGCATCCAGCGCACCTGCAGTTCCTGCAGGGCCGGATTAGCCGTGCCGCCCTCGTAGAAAGAGTTGAAGAAACCGCCGATGTCGGTGTTCCAATAGGGAATGCCGCACAGCACGTAGTCCAGGCCGGAAGGAATCTGGCGCTTCAGGACGTCCCAGGTAGCGGTCACGTCCCCGCTCCAGCTGAAGGTCGCGTAGCGCTGGATGCCGAAGGCGGCGCTGCGCGTCATCTGCACGGCCCGCTTGGCATACCCCTCGGCCCGGTAATGGTCATAGATGCCCTGGTTCGTCACGATCGGGAACGCATTCTTCACGCTCCGCCAGGTGCCGTCGGCGGTCCGGTAGTCGTCGTCGGCCTTGGTCTCGTCGAAGTGGTCCGGTTCCGTGGAGTCGCTCCAGAGGGCGTCCACGCCCTGGTCCACCAGGCCTTTCAGGTACTTCCAGTAGATTTCACGGGCTTCTTCGTTGAAGGGGTCATAGACTTTCGCACCGCCTTCAAGGGGCCAGGTCTTGAACGGCAGCAGGGCGCCGATCGCTTCCAACTCCTTATACTGGGGCGTGTCGGGGCCGAAGTCCGGCCAGATGGAGATCGCCAGGTGCGCGTGGTGGTCATGGACGTTCGCAATCATCGTATCCGCCCGTTCGTACAGCGGATTGTCGAACCGCATGGAATTCCAGTTGGTGTTCGGGCCCCAGTACTGCCAGTCCTGGACGATGCAGTCCAGTGGAATGCCCATCTCCCGATGGGTCCGGAGCGCTTCGCAGAGTTCTTCCGTGCTGTGGTAACGCTCCCGGCACTGCCAATAGCCATGGAGCCACAGGGGGAACATCGTCGCCTTGCCGCCCAGGGTGCGTTCGGCCGCCATGAGTGCGTCCATGTCACCCCCGCCATAGAGGAAATACAGGTCCGTGCAGTCCCCCACCTCGCTGGAGAACACGGTCCCTTCCGGCGTGTCTTCGAAATCGGTCATCCCCGGATTGTCCCAATAGACGCCATAGCCCTTCTCGGAACAGAAGAAAGGGATGTAGATATACATGTTTTCGTTCCACAGATGGACCTTCTTGCCCCGCAGGCTCAGGTCCGGGTCCTGCCGCTGTCCCAGGCCGTACAGGAATTCATCCCCGTCCAGCCGCCAGGACTGGCTCACCCGGAAACGTATCGCATCGGGATCATCCAGGGGACGCGGCTCGAAAAACGTTCCCGTCTCCCGGAGCAGGACGGCGCCGCTCGCCGCATCGGCAAACGTCACGTCGCCCGTTCCCTTGTCGATGGAAACGGACATCTTCTCCGTCCGCAGGACCACGGCCGACTCCGTTTCCGTCCGATCGACGGCTGTAGGCTGCGGCTCCAGCACCACCGAGTAACTCTGCTTCCCGGCAGCTCCCTTACCGCCCAGGGGATACTTCACCACCCGGACGATATCCGGCGCATACACCGTCACCTCGCAAGTGTAACGGTCGGTATCGATGGATTCACGCACCACGCTGGTCCGGCTGCCGCAGGCAACCGCCAGGAGAATGAAAGGAAGGAGCAGGGCTCCGCGAAACGTACGCATAGAGATTGGTCATTGACTGTGTTGCACAAAGATACGAAAGTTTCGAAATACCTATGCAACAAAACGTACGTTGTAACCCTGATCGTCACAGCAGGAACACCACGGAGGAGCGGGCCCCGAGGGTGAGGACATCGTGGTCCAGGGTGGCGGAGCCGAGGAGGGCGACGGGCTTGGAGAGATTGTCCTTCACCGTCACGGACTTCTCGGAGGAGGCCACATTGTGGATGACGAGCATCTTCTGGCTGCCGGAGGTCATGTACCACGCGCCGATGGAGTTCCCGCCGGAGAGGCCCGCGTCGGTCATTGCACCCTCGGCCAGGGCCGGGTAGGTGTTGCGGAGACGGCTCCAGGTCTTATACACGTTCAGGAGGGAGCCGGCGTCGGCCGTCTGGGATTCCACGGAGATCTCAGCCTTGAGCATTCCCGTGTCCACTTTGTTGTTCACGCCCTTTTTGGCGCACTGCGTACCGGCCTTGTCCCAGAGGATCGGGGTGCGGACATACTCGTCGCCGTTATCCTTCTTGCCATAGTAACCCAGTTCCTCACCCTGGTAGATGAAGGGTTTTCCCGGAGTGGTCAGGATCATGGCTGCAGCCTGCTTTTCCTTCGCCGCATCACGTCCGAAGCTTTCGGCCGCACGGTTCTGGTCGTGATTGGTCATGTGGAAGGAAGTGACGGCATCCGGCCGCTGGCCGGTATGGTCGGAGATGAAGCGGTTCACGGAGGAGACATACGAAGACGCATTTCCGTTCACCGCACGGGCCAACACGTCAAAATACTCGAATTCGAAACAAGAGGTCAGGCCCTTGTAATACTGCTTTTCCGTATCATGCCCTTCCCAGGCCTCTCCGACCATGAAGATGTCATCCGCGTGGCCGGCGGCATGCCAGGTGGCATTGCAGTGGTCATACCACTGGCTCAGGAAGGCCTGGTTGGCCTTCACCTGCGCCTGATAGATCCACAGGACCGCGTCCAGCCGGAATCCGTCCACGCCGAAGTCGGTGATCCACCGGTCGGCCGTCGCCGCGATGGCCTGGAAGGCCGGAGACTCGGACGCCTGGGCATACTTCCCGTAGTTCAGGTCCGGCATGGAAGCGTCGAAACTGGCGAAATAGCTGGTGGACGTTCCGCCGAAGCGGATGTTCCCCACCGCGTCGTTGTTGGAGTTGGTGTAGAGGGAGAACGGTACGCCGAACTGGATATTCCCGGCCGAAGAGGAGGCCCCGTACTTGCTGCCGGAGCTCCAGTCCTTCTTGCTGCACACCAGGAAACCCCAGTCGTTGTTCATGTCCAGGGTGATTTCGTACATCCCGTCGGCCGTTTTCTTCATCCCCTGGAAATCGTTGTTGTAGATGTACCAGTCGGCCGTGGCGAGCGGCGTGTCGGCGGGGGCCGTCGTCTCCGTCACCGTGATGGTCTTCGCCGTGCTGTTCAGGACGAAATGCAGGCGCCCGGCATAGCCCGCGCTTCCGGATGCGACCTGGTGCCAGGAACCCATCCCCGGGCTGGAAGCACCGCCGTAATTGTCGATCTTCCCGGCCCTGACGTCGGACTCCGGGTCATCGGAGAAGACATAGTACTCCCGGTACGGGCTGGCGGGATCGGCCAGGGCCTGCTGGAACCAGGCATTGTTCCGCCCGGAATGGTTCAGGACATAGTCCATGTAGATCTTGATCCCCTTCCCGTGGGCCGCGTCGATGAGATTTTTGAAGTCCTGCTCGGAGCCGTACAGGGGATTCACCGTACTGTAATCGTCCACGTCGTAGGCATGATAGGAGCTGGTCGGATGCGCCGGCGACAGCCACAGGGCCGTGACGCCCAGGCCGTCCAGGTAATCCAGCCTGTCCTGGATGCCCTTGAAGTCGCCGATTCCGTCGCCGTTGCTGTCGGCGAAGGAATAGATCAGGAGCTGGTAGGTCGTGGAGGCCCGCTTGGTCCCGTCAAAGGCATCGGCCACGGGAACGATCTGTACGATGTTCTTACCCTTTTGCGTCACAGAGACGGTCGCCGTCGAAGCCCCCTTCACGGTCAGGGTGCCGGTGCGGTCCTCGCCCGTATTGGCATCGACCTTCAGGGCCAGGGTGCCCTTGCCGGTCCCGGAGGACTTTTCCAGGTGCATCCAGTTCGCGGACAAACTTGCGCTCCAGTCCCCGGCGGTGGTGACATACACGAGTTTCACGGAGGCATCCTCCGCCTCGAAGGAGAGGGACGCAGGACTGACGGTCAGGGTGTCCTGGACCGTCGGCTCCGTCGTCGGGTTGCAGGAAAAGGCCAGCACGAGCGCCGCCATCAGGGGAATATACTTCCGGATCATAGGGCAATTCACAGTTATTGGCAGGCCGGGGTCCGGTCAGGGGCCCCGGCCCGAAAAGCTTATTCGATGGTGCCGGTACCGGCATTGAAGTTCAGGGTGACTTTCTGCCCGGCCGTCACGGGGACGCGGGTCTGGTCGCCGCCGTTGCCGCGGTAGGCGATCTTGCCGTCCAGGATGATGAACTCACGGGTCCACCAGTCGGAGGTCGCGATGGAAGAGGCCGCATACATGCGGAGCTCGCCGTCAGCGGGGACCGTCACGGTCAGCGTGCCGTTCTCCTCTGCAAAGAGTGCGCCGCTCATGGCCTCGCTCCAGCCGCCGAAGCAGTCGCCGATACCATAGACCTTGGCCTTCTCGACGCACACCTTCTTGTTTTCGACATCGACATAGATCATGTAAACGCCGGTTTCAGCCACGAAACAGTTGCCGCTGTCCACGGTATAGCCGCTGTCTTCCCCAAGGCCGGTGAAGTCTCCGCTCCACTCCTTGACGGCGCAGAACTTGAAGCCCTTGCCGGCCTCGATGTTCCGGATGGCCCAGAACTGTCCGGCCTTGCCGTTCACCGGGGTCATGTCCACGATATAGTCGGCACCCCAGTCCCAGCCGCCGATGCCGTCGCCGATGATGTACATCGTCTCCGGGAGCGCCGGGGCCTCGCCCTCACCGGTGATGGAACCGGTTCCGGCGTTGAAGTCGAGGGTGACGGTCTGGCCCGGCTGCACGGACACGCGGGCCTGGTCGCCCTGGCCTTCATCGTCGCCGCGGTAGTCGATCTTGCCGTCCAGGATGATGAACTCGCGGGTCCACCACTCGGACGTGGAGATGGAAGAGGCCACGTACATGCGGAGCTCGCCGGCGGCCGGGACGGTCGCCTTCAGGGTCTTGCCGTCCGCCGTGAAGAGCGCGCCCTCCATGGCTTCGTTCCAACCGCCGAAGCAGTTGCCTATCCCATAGACACGGGCCGGTTCCACATGGACCTTCTCGTTCTTCATGTCGATGTGGATGAGGTAGAAGCCATCCTCGGCGACGGTGCAGTTGCCGCCCGCCTCAGTGAAGCCGTCATTGGAGGCCAGGCCCCAGAAGTCCTTGCCCCAGGCACGCTCCGGGCTGAACTTGAAGCCCTTGCCGGCGCTCAGGTAGCGGACCGTCCAGAACTGGGCCTCGCTGTTGTTGCAGCCGGCGCCCCAGTCGGGCTGGTAAACCACCGGAGTCATCTCCACGACACCGTCGGATTCCCAGCTCCAGCCGCCGAATTCCTCACCGATCATGTACAGGTGCTCCGGATACTTGGATTCGCCGATGAGCACTTCCCCGGTCTCCGGGTTGAAGGTCACCTTGTACTGACCGGGTTCGACGGAGATGTTGGCACCCGGCTGGACCGCCGTGAAGGCGACGCCCGGTTCGGCCGTGAAGCCATCCGCGGCGCCATACACGTCGGCGTCGGCCCAGGAACAGTTGTGACGGATCTTGAAGCCGCCTTCGATGGAAACGGTCACACTCGTCCAGACCCCGTTCTTCTCGGTCATGAACACGTCCTTGGTCCAGGCGTCGCCGTTGATCTCCCCGATGAGGGAATAGACATTGCCTTCCTTCACGGTGATGGTCATGGCGTCGAGGTCCAGGATGACCTCATAGAAGCCGGCCGGGACCTGGATGTCGCCGCCGCCGGCAACGGCCTCGAAGGGCTCGCCGAGGGTGGCCATCGTGCCGCCGTAGTTCTCGTCCCAGGCGCCGTCCTTGCGCCACTTGAACGTGGTGGCATCCGTCGCAGTGACATACACGGACCAGACATTGCCGTTCTGGGTGGCGATGACGTCGTTGTCCCAGTCGCCGTTCAGGCCGATGATGTTCCAGCCGGTCACGGCCGGGGTGGGTTCGGGCTCGTCGGCGCCCACGATGGAGCTTACCTTGGCACCCGAAGCCTCGCTCACGCGGGCCACGCCGCCGTCCGGATTCACATACAGGTCATAGGAACCAGCGGCTCCGACCTTGATGTTCGGACCGTCCTGGGTCACGGCGAATTCGTCGTCCAGCGCGGCAAAGTCGCCGCCCATGTTCACATCCCAGGCCAGATCCTTGCGGAACTTGAATTCGTCAGCGTCCTTCAGGTTCACGCCCAGGGCCACATGCCAGGTACCGTTGGTAATCATGGCGACGTCGCCGTTCCAGTCGATACCGAGGGCATCCAGATGGCCGATGACGGTCCAGGTGCTGGCCTCGGTGTAATCCGGGAACGGATCGTATGCTGCAGAAATCCAGGCCGTTCCGGCATCCGGATTCACGAACAGGTCATACACGCCGTCGGCGCCCACCTTGATGTTCGGGCCGTCCTGGGTCACGGTGAACTCGTCGTCCAGCGCGGCAAACTCGCCGCCCATGTTCACATCCCAGCTCTGGTCCTTGCGGAACTTGAACTCGTCGCCGGCCTTCAGGGTGACATGCGCGGCCACATGGTTGGAACCGTCGGTCCACATGTTCAGGTCACCGTTCCAGTCGATGCCGTAGGCGTCCAGGTGACCGATGACGGTCCAGGTGCTGGCCTCGGTGTAGTCGGCGTACGGGCTGCCCACGACCTCGGGAATCACCACCTCGAAGGAGCCGATGGAGATGTGTCCGTCGGAATCGACATAGCCGTTGCGGCCGTTGTCCTTGGACGGATCCTGCATGGAGGCGCGGACCGCCAGTTCCACGGAAGCCGTGGAGCCTTCGGCGCAGCCCAGGGAAATCAGGGACTTCGCAAGCGTGACGTTCTTGAGGGTCAGGACGCCGTCCTTGTCGGAGGAACCCATGACCTTGCTCATCGCCTTTCCGTTCAGGGAGACGAGGGCGAGGGTATGGTTCGGAGCGATCTTTTCGTTGAAGCCCTCCTTGAACACGGCGGGCGTATAGGTAGCGGTGATGGCCTCCTCCCCGATCTCATAGGAGCCGAGGACCGGAGCCGTCGCCTTGGCCGCATCGAAGACGGCCTGGCTTTCTTTCACGCAGGAGGTCGCCGCAAGGGCGAGCACGCCTGCCATAAGGGTCAATATCTTCTTCATAGGGCCTTTCTGTTAATAACCTGCATTCTGCTGGAGCTTCGTGTTCGCCAGGCGGTCGCTGTCCGGGATCGGGAACAGGTTGCGGTATTCATCGACACTGGTTCCTTCCCTGACGTTGCCCTTCCACTGCCAGAGATACTGGCTGGAAGTGAACTGGCCGAAACGGATGAGGTCGTTGCGGCGCCAGCACTCCTGGTAGAGTTCGCGGGCGCGCTCGTCCAGGATATTCTGGAGCGTCGGGTTCGAAATGGGGTTGAGACCCGCACGGGCCCGGACGGCGTTGAAACCGTCAATGGCACCGGGAACCGCCGCACCGCGGACCTGGCACTCGGCCGCCATCAGCAGGACATCCGCATAGCGCATCATCGGGAAGTCGGTATCCACGGAACCGGGCTCGGAACCGGGCGTGCCGTCACTCGCGATGTTGCGGAACTTCATGAAGGCATAGCCATGGGAGAATTCGCCGATGTCGTCGATGTCGGCCTGCTGGGTCGCGGTATAGAAGAGGGCGCGCGCATCGTCCGTGGAGAACTTGTTGTAAAACTCCGGAGTCATGCGGAGGCCGCCCCAGCCGGAGGAAATGCCCAGCTCGGCCGGATCCATCGCACCGCCGGTGGAGGCGAAGATCAGATAGTTCGTCGCACCGTAGCTGTTGGTCATCGCACCGTTCTGCTGGACCGCGAACAGGATCTCGTCCGTGCACTTGTCGTTATCGGCCAGGAAGAGCTCCTGATAGGCGTTGTAGATCCCGCCGCGGGACTGGGTGTGCAGGGTGTAGCCGTCATCCATGAGGTCGGCCAGGACCTTGGCGCACTTGTCATAGGCCGCGGTACCCGCGAACACTTCCGCATTGAGGTACAGTTTCGCCAGGATGAACTTGGCGACGCTCTTGTTCACATGGCCGTACTCGGTGGCGCTGCGCTCGGGAAGGGCGCTATTGTTCACGAGGTCGGTCAGTTCTTCTTCCAGCCACTTGTACAGGTCGGCCCGGGAGATCTGGTCGGGGTTCACGCCCACGACGGCGGTCTCGTCGGCGAAAGGAACATTGCCGAAGTTGTCGATGGCATGGTAGTAGGCAAGGGCGCGCAGGACGCGGGCCTCGTCGATGTACTGCTGCTTCTTGGCGAAGGAGACCTCGGAGGCCTGGGCTTCGCGGATGAACTCGTTGGCCATCGCGACCTGCATGAAGATGCGGGAGTAGAAGGCATAGATGAAGGTATCGTCCGTGGTCCAGTTCATCCAATGGAAGTTCTTGATGGTCTGGTCGTTCCATCCACACACGCTCTCATCGGTCGTGAGTTCGGAATGGTGGTACAGGCCGCGGATATACTGGGAGGCACCGCCGTCCAGGCCGGAGATGGAAGCACCGCCGTCCTTGCCGTAATAACCGGAGGTGGCGAATCCCAGGTACACGCCGGCGAGGAACTGCTGATAGGACGCTTCGTCCACCAGCGCCTTGTCGGCCGTATTGGCATTCGGGTCGATCGGAGTCACATTGAGGTCGCCTACGCAGGAAGTGAAAGCTGCACTGAGGGCGAGGACACCGAGGATATATTTGATCGTTTTCATGGTCGTCGCGGATTAAAGGTTGACTTTCACACCGAGGACGAAGGTTCTCGGACGCGGATAGACCGTACCGTCGATACCGCCGTAGATCTCAGGATCGATGCCCGTGTACCGGGTCAGGGTCCAGATGTTCTGCACGGTGCCGAAGAGGTTCAGGGAGAAGGGACGGTCGGCCGTCACCAGGAAGAGTTTCGGGAAGGTGTAGCCCAGGGTGAAGTTGTCCAGCTTCAGGAACGAGCCGTCCTGGAGGTAATAGTCGGACAGGTACTGGGCCTGGGAGAACATCGAATTCGGGGCGGTGGCGACGCGGTTGGAGACGAACTGGTTCGTCCACAGGTCCGCGAGCATCTCCGTGTCGGAAGCGACGTTGTTGTACACCCAGTTGCCGATGGAGGCGTGGCCGGAAAGGGCCGCCGTCCAGTTCTTGTAGCTGAAGGCCGTGTTGAAACCGATGGTGTAGTCCGGGTCGGCGTGGTGGCCGAGGTACTTGTCGTCGGCATTGATCTGGCCGTCGTCGTTGCGATCCACATAGACACCGTTCACGGGGTTGCCGGCGGTGTCATACACCTGCTGGTACAGGTTGAAGGTGCGCATCGGATAGCCCACCTGGAACATCTGCACGTTGTTGCCGGTACCGCCGGAGATGCCGCCGGTCTCGACGCCCGTCGCATCCTCGCTGGAGACGGTGAGCTTGGTGATCCGGTTGCGGTTGTAGGCCGCATTGACCCCGAAGGTCCAGCTCATGTCGCGGGTTTCCACAAGCACGGCGTTCAGGTCCACCTCCACACCCATGTTGGTCATGGAACCGATATTGGTGTTCAGGTAGTTCGTCAGGTTGGAAAGGGCCGGGACCGGAATGAAGTTCAGGATGTCCCGGGTGTCGCGCTTGTACAGGTCGATCCCGGCACGGAGACGGTCGTTCCAGAAGCCGAGGTCCAGACCCGCATTGTAGGTCGTCGTGGTCTCCCAGCGGAGGTCGGCGCTGTAGCCGAGGGCGACGATCGGCGTGGTGTAGTTCCCGCCGTTGGCGAAGTAGTAGGAACCCTGCTGGGCGGTGAGGAACTGGGCGAAGGTGTCGTAGTAGCCGCCCACTTCCTGCTGGCCGGTCTCACCCCAGGAGAGACGGAACTTGAGGGTGCTCAGGTTCTTCGCGTTCTCCATGAAAGGCTCGTTCATGACGTTCCAGCCCAGGGCCACGGACGGGAAGATACCCCATTTGTGGTTCTGAAAGCGGGAAGTACCGTCGGCGCGGAGCGTGGCGGTGATGAGGTAACGGTCCGCAAAGCTGTAGTTCGCACGGCCGAAGAAGGAGATCAGGTAGAGCTCGCCCTTGCCCACGGAGTTGCCGAGGGAGGCGTTGTCGGACAGACGGACGGACCGGCTGCTGCTCTCGTTGTAGAAGTGCTGCCAGGAATAACCGGCCATCAGGTCCACATTGTGCTTCTCCGCGAAGTCCTTGTTGTAGTCGGCATAGAACTCAAGGGTGGTGTTGCGGCGCAGGTAGTCATAGTCCGTGTGCAGGCCGCCGCCGGACTGGTTCGTGTTGTGCCAGGAGGCTTCGGAACCCTGCTTGAGGGTGGTGATGCCGCCGGACTTGGCCCAGTCCAGACCGAGGTTCAGGTTCAGGCGCAGGTCCTCGAAACCATGGATCTTGTAGTCGAACTGCGCATTGCCGATGAAACGGTAGGCGTCGGCCGTGTCGTGCTTGGCGTCCAGCAGGCCCACCGGGTTCATCGTCGCCATCGTATTCACGTTGTTGGACGCGTCGATCCAGGTGGTGTAACCGTTGAGGGAGAATCCCGGAACCTGGGAATAGACCGGCTTCGTGGGATCGTAGTGGTTCGCGGCGCCGATGGCGTCCTGGTTCGCATACCAGTTCAGGGCGTAGGTGCCCTTGCCGTTCAGGTTCACCGTCAGATGGTTGTCAAAGAAGGACGGGGACAGGTTCAGGCCCACGGTGGCGCGGTCCATCTGCGAACCCTTCAGGGTACCTTCCTGGGAGATGACGCCACCGGAAACGCGGTACGGCAGGAAACTGCCGATCTTGCCGGTGAGGCTCAGGTTCGCATCCAGGGTGGTGGCGGTGTGGTAGATCTCCCGCTGCCAGTCCGTGTCATAGAGCTTGCCGTTCACGCCAAGGTGCTGCTCGGCAGCGGAATTCTCACCGTAGAAATCACGGATGAGGCTCTGGATGCCGGTAGCGTCGAGAAGCTGGTTGTACTTGGCGATGGTGTTCACGGAAGTGGTGAAATCGGCGCTGATCTTGGGCAGGGACGTAGAGCTCTTGGAGCCCTTCTTGGTGGTGATCACGATCACGCCGTTGGACGCGCGGGATCCGTAAATGGCCGTTGCGGAGGCGTCCTTGAGGACCGTGAAACTCTCGATGTCCTCCGGGTTGATGGAGGAAAGCGGGTCGGACATGCCGGAAATGCCGTCGTTGGACACGGGCAGGCCGTCAATGACGATGAGCGGGTCGTTGGAGGCGTTGATGGAGGAGCCGCCGCGGACACGGATGGTCGCGCCGGAACCCGGCATACCGGAACCGGAGGTCACGACCACGCCCGCGCTCTTGCCGCGCAGGAGGTCGGCCGGGGAGGTGATGACACCCTTGTTGATGTCGTCGCCCTTGACGGTGGAGACGGAACCGGTGAGGTCGCTCTTCTTCACGGTGCCGTAGCCGATCACGACGACGTCGTCCAGGAACTCGGTGTCCTCGACGAGCGTGATGGTGCCCGGCATGTCGGAAGCCTTGAAGGACTGCGTGGCGTAGCCGATGCAGCTGACCTCAATGATGGCATCTCCGCTCGGGACGGTGAGCGTGTAGTCTCCGTCGATGCCGGTGGAGGTACCGTTGGACGTGCCTTGCTGCAGCACGGCGGCACCGATCACCGGTCCCTGGGCATCGACTACAACGCCCTTGACCGTATATCCGCCTTGGGCGAATACGGTCGCGCAGGCTATGACAAGCACTGCGACTGTCGTTAGAAACCTTTTCATTAGCGTGTAGTTAGTTATTATATTTAATTAGGTTACTTCCGGGTTTGGATGAGACGGACGCTCAGGGCTCCCAGCACGAGGAACACGCCGGCGGCGAGCAGCATGGCCGGCTGGCTGTTCCCCAGGAGCTTCAGCACCAGTCCGCCTGTGGCCGCCGCAACGATTTGCGGCAGGCAGATGGTGCAGTTGAACAGGCCCAGGTAGGAGCCCATGTAAGGGCTTCCCTCCAGGGCGTTCGTCAGCAGGGTGAACGGCAGGGCGAGCATGGCCGCCCAGGCGAAACCGATCAGGAAGAAGCTCAGGAAGAGCACGTACTGGTTGTGGATGAACATGACCGAGGCGAAGCCCGCGGCGCCGATGAGCAGGCTCACCACATAGGCCAGCTTGATGCTCTTGAAGCGCGGAAGCACGGCAGCCCAGAGGATGGAGCCCACGGCCTGCACGGCAAACAGCACGCCCACCCAGTTGCCCGCGGCCTGGAAGCCCGCGGAGGAAGCGGCGTTCGCGGCGCTCATGTCCACGCCCCAGCAGTTCTCGGCCACGGCCCCGTTCGTATAGGTCCACATGTACAGGAAGGCCGCCCAGCAGAAGAACTGCACGAGGCCCACGGTCCAGAAGGTCTTCGGCGCTTCCGCCAGCAGGCGGACCAACCCCTTGTCGGACTTCTCCTCCTGCTTCTGCAGGTCGATGCCATGGAACTCGGCATACTCCTTCGGAGGCATTTCCTTCACGCGCAGGAACGTATAGAGGACGCAAAGGATGAGGATGGCGGCCCCGCAGTAGAACGAATAGATGACGCTGTCGGGAACGACGCCTTCCGGCGCTTCATTGGCAATGCCGATCCAGGTGAAGAAGATCGGGAACAGGTAGCCCACCAGGGATCCCGCATTGCACAGGAAGCTCTGGATGGAATAGGCCGTGGTTTTCTGCTCCTCGTTCACCATGTCGCCGACCATCATCTTGAAGGGCTGCATCGCCACGTTGATGGAGGTGTCCAGGAAGATCAGGGAGAACAGGCCGAACCACATCGCCATGTTGAGCCCCAGGAACAGCCGGGCGGAGAAATGCAGCGATCCCGCGTTCGGGAGGAACAGCATCACCAGGACGGCCACAACGGCCCCCACGATGAGGTAGGGCTTGCGGCGGCCCATCCGGGTCCAGGTCCGGTCGGACCACTTGCCGATAAGGGGCTGGACGATCATGCCCATCAGCGGAGGAAGGATCCAGAACCAGGAGAGCTGGTGCGGATCCGCGCCGAGGGTGGCGAAGATGCGGCTGATATTGGCGCTCTGCAGGGCATAGGCGATCTGGACTCCGAAAAAGCCGAAGCTCAGGTCCACCATCTGCCTGAAAGTCAAGTTGCGTTTCGTACTCATAGCGTTACCATTTCTGCGGTTTGGTGCATGCAAAAGTAAATTCTTTTTCCCGCAATTCCCTACGGGAATCTCCCCAGACCGCCGATTTGACGGACGGGCGGTGCGTTTTTCGGGATGAATGGACTTTCGCAATTTGCACAAATCCTGCGTTTTTTGTAATTTAGCAGAAAATATGGAACGGATCCGAACTCCTTGGCTTATCCACGGTTTCGCGGCGCTGCACGCCGTGGTGACCATCGTATGCACCCTCACCGGCATTCCCGACTCGGTCATCCTCACCATCCTGACCATGCTCATGACGGTCCTCATCTGCTACCGGCGAAATCTCGCCGTGGAATTCACGGCCATCTGCATCATCCTGGTGAACATCCTGGGCTATGTGCTGGGAAACCTGGGCGCGGAACTCTTCCAGCTCCCGTCGGCCCTCCTGAACCACGCCCTGGCGACCTTCCTCACCACGGAAATCCTGGGCTGGGCGCTGGACCTTTTCGCCCGGACCTACCGCATCCCGGCCGCTCGCAGGACCGGCTGGAAGGAGAACATCGGGTGGCTGGTGTTCGCCGTCATCGCCGTGTTCGCCCTCCGCGTGTTCATCGAACTGGTCCTGTTCCGGAAAGGCCCTTTCCAGGGGGTGAACGTCATCGCCGATTTCCGGTCCTTCCTGAGCAATTCGCTGGCCCTGCTGGGCATGTTCGCGGGGACGATCTTCTTCGTGCGGTCGGGTCATGACAAGCACTACAGCCTGGATGTCGCCACCATCGGCACGACGCTTTTCATCGGCCTCGTGTCCATTCTCGGCGCCCTGCTGCACACCCTCGGGATCCCCTTCCACTGGACGGGGCGGATGGACGTGAACTTCCTCTCCCGGTACATCGTCATCGCCCTGCTGGTGGAGATGACCCTCTTCGGGATCACCTACATGATCGAATACGCGCTCAATATCCGGCGTGAACTCACGTCGCAGCGAGAAAAACGGCATCTCGCCGAATACCGCTACATGGCCCTCAAGAACCAGGTGAATCCCCATTTCCTGTTCAACTCCCTGAACATCCTGGACTCCGTCATCCAGGAAGGCGACCCGGAGGAAGCCAGCCGGTATGTCCACAAGCTCGCCGGCATCTACCGCTACATGCTCCAGCATGACGGCAGCAAGCTCGTACGCCTGAGCGAGGAGGACACCTTCGTGACCATGTACTACGACCTCCTGAAGATCCGGTTCCCGGAGGGAATCTCCGTGGACAAGGAGATCCGGGAGGAGGACTTCACCCGGCTGGTCGTTCCCTGCACGCTGCAGTTGCTCGTGGAGAACGTCACCAAGCACAACGCCATCTCCGCCGCCCATCCCGTCAGGATCCGGGTCCGGAGCGACGGAGAGTTCCTCACCCTGGAAAACAACCGCATCCCCAGAACATCCCCGCCGGTCTCCACCGGCCTCGGGCTCCCTTATATCCGCAAACAGTATCTGGACATTTCCGGAAAGGACATCCTCGTCGAGGAAAACGAGGATGTTTTCCGGGTCCGCATTCCCCTCCTGTGATGTTTATGAAAGCCCTGATCGTAGAAGACGAACCGCGCGCACAGCGCATGCTGGAGAACCTCCTCCACACCCATTTCCCCGAAATCCAAGTCATCGGCGCCACCGCCTCCGTGCAGGAGACCCTGGGCTGGCTGTCCCGGAACAAGGCCGACGTCATCTTCATGGACGTCGAACTGCAGGACGGCAACTGTTTCGACATCTTCGCGGCCGGTCCCGTGGACGCCCAGGTCGTCATGACCACGGCCTACGACAATTACGCCGTGAAGGCATTCGAAGTGAACTCGGTGGACTATCTCCTGAAACCGGTGGAGGTGGATGACCTGAGACGGGCCGTGGAGCGCGTCAAGGAGCGGCTCGCCGCCCCGGCGCCCGTGGATTTCTCGAAAGTGCTGGAGGCCTTCCGACAGGCGCAGGCCCCGGAGGAGACGTCGTTCCGTCCGGTCCCGGGCAAGCCCGCCCGGGAAAAGTTCCTCATCCGCCTCAACGACCGGATCGTCCCGGTGCGCACGGACGAGATCGCCTGCTTCTATTCGGAGGCGAAGAACACCTACATCGTCACGCGGGCAGGGCGCACCTTCGTCCTGGACGATTCCCTGGACAGTCTCGAAGGCTCCCTGGACCCGAAATCCTTCTTCCGCATCTCCCGCGGAACCATCATCGCGGAAAGCGTCATCGACACCGTGTCCAAGCTCCTCGGCGGCCGCCTCCGGATCTCCCTGAAGCCCGGCATCCGGGTCGATGCGGACCTCGTCGTCTCCCGCGCCCGCGCCGACGCCTTCCTGGACTGGCTGCAGGGGTAACCTTCCGGATTTGACCTCTGCCCTTATTCGCTCACGAAACAGAGCAGGCTTTCAGGACCGCATCCTTGTACTTCCGGGAGATGGGGAGCTCGATGTCATCGACATAAAGAAGGTCTCCGTCAACACGAGTGATTGCCTCCTTGTTGACGAGGAAGGACCGATGGATCCGGAGGAAATGGGGACTGAGGATGGCTTCCCACTGGGAGATGGGGGTCTTGTTCCGGAAACGGCGGTCGCCCGTCGCGATGACGGTGGTGATGTCGTCGTTGGATTCCACGTACAGGATTTCTTCCAGCGGGAGCGTCACCGGTTTCCGGTCCGATGTGAACGTAATGGGAGCCGGCCGGGAGGGGCGCTTCCGGTCCATCCAAGATTCGAAGAAGTAGCTTCCGGCCGCCAGGGCTGTCAGGATGATGGCGATGAAAACGGGATTCGTCAGGATGTGGGGAATGTCCGGCCATTCCAGGACCCAGACCGGCAGGTTCACCCGGAAAGTGAGGATGATGTAATGAGCAATCAGGAACAGAAGCATTTCCCCGACCAGGATTCCCAACGTGACGAAGACCGTGTCCTTGACGCCCTTCACCTTCGGGAAAAAGTACTTGGCTGCCAATGCGCCGGGGAGGAACATCGACCCGATGAACAGCGCTTCCAGGAAACTGTAACCGACGCTGGTGAGGACAACCGCCACCAGCAGGATGGAAACCACCCAATAGGATATGACCAGAAAACGTTTCATCGGACTGATGCAAAAATAGCATAAAAAACGAATTTCCAGCGGAGCCCGGGTGCGAAAAGGGGGATTTGACATTTCATCGTGGGGTTTCGGTTTGGGAAAAGGGCGGCCAACCCTTACCTTTGGCCCAGAATGTCAAATCCATTAAAACTGTTGTCCCATGTTTAAAGTATTCATGCAAGGAGGTGCCGGATATATGACCATCCTCACCGTCCTCCTGGTCGCCGTCTTTTTCGCCGCTTGGAAAGCCCCCCGCTGGGTCAAGGAAATCGGATCCTTCGCCCTGGTTTTCGGATTCCTGACGTACCTTATCGGCCTGTGCCAGATGTTCCAGGCCTTGCAGCAGGTTTCCATGGACCAGGGAGACGGGGTCAGGGGCATTTTCGACCTGATTTCGCCCGGCGTTTTCTTCGGCGGGATGAAAGTCGGCTTGATCCCTGTCTTCTACGGTATCATCATCTATCTGCTTTCCCTCATCGTCCGGATTGTCAAGAAGCCGCGACTGTAAGTACGACGCTCACGTCTGAGGTGCCATTTGAGCACCACAAAAGTGCTCCGGACGGCGAAACACGATATCTGCAAGAAAATGCGTATCTTTGCAAGTTATGAAGAACATCCGCAACTTTTGCATTATTGCGCATATCGACCACGGAAAGAGCACGCTGGCGGACCGCCTGCTGGAGCTGACGCGTACCCTCAGCGACCGGGAGATGGAGAACCAGGTGCTGGACGACATGGACCTGGAGAAGGAGAAAGGCATCACCATCAAGAGCCATGCGATCCAGATGGAGTACTCCCGAGGCGGGGAGACCTACCGGCTGAACCTCATCGACACCCCCGGCCACGTGGACTTCAGCTATGAGGTTTCGCGCAGCATCGCTTCCTGCGAAGGGGCGCTGCTCGTGGTCGATGCCTCCCAGGGCATCCAGGCGCAGACGATTTCCAACCTGTACCAGGCCATCGACCACGGGCTGGAGATCATCCCGGTGCTGAACAAGATCGACATGGACTCCGCGCAGCCGGAACTGGTGACGGACCAGGTGTGCGACCTGCTGGGCTGCGATCCGGAGGACGTTTACCGCGTCTCCGCGCGTACGGGTGAAGGCGTACCGGCGGTGCTGGACGCCATCGTGGACAAGGTCCCGGCCCCGAAGGGGGATCCGGAAGCGCCCCTGCAGGCCCTTATCTTCGACTCCGTATTCAATTCCTTCCGCGGCATCATCGCGTATTTCAAGGTCGTGAACGGGAGTATCCGCAAGGGCGACAAGGTGAAGTTCTTCAATACCGGAAAGGAATACGAGGCCGAGGAGATCGGCAATCTCAAGCTCAAGCTCAACCCCACGGGCGAGGTCAAGACCGGCGACGTGGGCTATATCATCTCCGGCATCAAGGCCGCGGTGGAAGTGAAGGTGGGCGACACCATCACGCACGTGGACAACCCTTGTTCCCAGGCGATCGCGGGATTCGAGGAGGTGAAGCCGATGGTCTTCGCGGGCCTGTATCCGGTGGACGCCTCCAAGTTCGAGGAACTCCGCGCCACCCTGGAGAAGTTCCAACTCAACGACGCCTCCTTCGTCTATGAGCCCGAAAGTTCCCTGGCTCTCGGGTTCGGTTTCCGCTGCGGCTTCCTGGGACTGCTGCACCTGGAAATCGTGCAGGAACGCCTGTTCCGGGAATTCAACATGGACGTGATCACCACCGTCCCGAACGTGTCCTACAAGGTCTATACGACCAAGGGCGAGGTGGTCGATGTCCACAATCCCTCGGGCCTCCCGCCGCAGACCCTCATCGACCATATCGAAGAACCCTATATCCGCGCCCAGATCATCTCCAAGTCCGATTTCTACGGGCCCATCATGAAACTGTGCATGGACAAGCGGGGCACCCTCATCGGCCAGCACTACCTGACCACCGACCGGGTGGAACTGAACTACGACATGCCCCTGTCGGAGGTGGTCTTCGACTTCTACGACAAGCTCAAGTCCATCTCCAAGGGATACGCGTCCTTCGACTACCATGTGACGGAGTTCCGTCCGGCCCGGCTCGTGAAACTGGACATCCTCCTGAACGGTGATCCGGCCGACGCCCTTTCCACCCTCATCCACGAGGACCATGCCTACGATTTCGGACGCAAGATCTGCCTGAAGCTCAAGGAGCTCATCCCGCGCCAGCAGTTCGACATCGCCGTCCAGGCGGCCATCGGGGCGAAGATCATCGCCCGCGAGACGGTGCGCCAGGTACGCAAGGACGTGACGGCCAAGTGCTACGGCGGCGACGTCACCCGCAAGCGCAAACTCCTCGAGAAGCAGAAGGAAGGCAAGAAGCGGATGCGCCAGATCGGAACCGTCCAAGTTCCCCAGAGCGCCTTCATGGCGGTCCTGAAGCTGGATTAGTCCCATGAAGACCGTCGCCCTGCTCATTTATGCCGAGGCCACCGAGGCCGTCGTCGCCGAATGCCGGCGCCAGGCTGGCCTCATCCCGGCCGAGGAATACACCTTCGAAATCTTTGTCAATCCGGACCTGGACGCCGCCTGGCGCGAGGCCGGGACGAAAGACTTCTATATCTGGGTCCATGGTCTCGTCACCCCGGTGGACGGCGCCATCTACAGCCTGCTGGACAACTCATCCTTCCTGGGTGACCGGGCCCTGCTCGTAGGGTCGGTGCAGGACGGGGAGGGAAAGATCGTCAGCGGCGGGTTCGGCCGGAACCGGCGGCTGATGCAGCCAGACCCGGTGATTCCCGTCGCCTGCAAGATGTTCGACGGCCTGTTCGCCCTGATCCCGGCGGTCGTGTACCGGAAAATCGGCCTGCTGGGGGGACGCTACCGCGGCCAGCTCGCCGGCTTCGACTATGCGATCCGGGCCCGCAAGGCCGGGTATCCCAGCGTCATCGCCCCGGGCATCACCTGCACCTGTCCGGTACGTCCCGATCCGGACCGCACCCTGGGTGCCGATTTCCTCCTGGACCTTCGTTCCAAGGGTCTTTTCTCCGCCATCTGGTTCTTCTTCCGATCCGCCTTCCGGCGTTTCGTCATCCACAATCTGTCCGTCTATGAATAAGTTCCGTGCCGCTATCCAATCCATGCGGCTCCGTACCCTGCCGCTGTCTGCCGCAGGTGTCCTCCTGGGTCTCCTCCTGGCCACGGCCGATTTCCGCGTGAACATCTGGGTCGCCCTCCTGACGGTCCTGACGACCCTCTGCCTCCAGATCCTGTCCAACCTCTCCAACGAACTCGGCGACGTCCTGCACGGGACGGACACGGCGGACCGGAAAGGCCCGCAGTACGGCCTGAACAGCGGTGTGCTCACGATCGGGGAGATGAAGGGGCTCATCGGCCTGTTCGTCTGCCTGTGCATCGTTTCCGGCACGGCCATGACGCTGGTGTCGTTCGGCACCCTGTGGGACATGACCTCGATCCTGGTGCTGCTCCTCGGCGCCGCCGCCATCATAGGCGCGATGAAATATACCCTGGGACGGAACCCGTACGGGTACCGGGGGCTCGGGGATTTCTACGTATTCCTTTTCTTCGGCATCGTAGCCGTGCTGGGATCCTATTTCGTGGCGAGCCACACCCTGTTCTGGCGGCTGCTCCTGCCCGCGTCCGCTGTGGGCTGCTTCTCCATCGGCGTCCTGAATGTCAATAACATCCGCGATATGGAGACCGACGCCGCCAACCGCGTCACCGTGGCCATCCGCCTCGGCGAACGGAAGGCTAAGATCTACCAGACCGTCCTGATTGTCCTGGGTTGGGTCTTCATGCTGGTTTATTGTCAGTTACGGATGTTCTCCTGGTGGCACTACCTGTTTGTGGCCACCCTGCCGCTCTACGTCCTCCACCTTCGCGGCGTCTGGCAGCGTTCCGGAAAAGCGCTCGATCCGATGCTGCCCCTCCTCGTCATCGCGACATTCCTCTTCTGCGTGCTCGCAGGTTTGGGATTCTGCGCGCATCTTTTCTAAAGTCAATATCCGTACCGCTTGCGGTAGGCCACGAGGAGGCTGACGCAAAGGACGAGGCAGCACAGGTCGGCCGCGTCCACGGCGAGCCAGATGCCGTCGCCACCCATGACGGCGGGCAGCAGGAATACGAAGCCCAGCTCGAACACGAGGTTCCGGATGAAAGATACGGTTGCCGACACTTTCCCGTTCCCGAGGCCCGTGAACCAGGCCGATGTGAACAGGTTCACCCCGGCGATGAAGAAACTGATCATATACAGCCGGATGGCGTGTTCCGTCAGGGCAGACAATTCCGGATCGTAGCCGACGAACAGCCGGGCCGCCGGACCGGCGGACACCTCCGACACCAGCGTCATCAAGGCGCCGAGTACCAGCAGCAGGATCAGGGAATGCCGCAGCAAACTCCTCAGTTCCTTCGTATTGCCCGCACCATAGTTGTAGCCGATGATGGGCGTCACCGTGATGTTGTACCCGAAGAAAACGGCGGCGAAAATGTAGCCGTAATACAGCAGGACCGAATAGGCCGCCACTCCGTTCTCGCCCATCATCCTGAGGAGCTGGAGGTTATAGCAGATGGCGAGGACATTGAAAGAGATATTGCCCACATATTCGGACAGTCCGTTGCTGGAGGCCTGCAGGAGGGGTTCCCGCTCCATCTTCCCGGGGACCATCCGCAGCGAACTGCGGTTGTGGCGGCCGGAAAAATACCACAGCGGGAAGAAGCCGCCCACGCAGCAGGCAAGCATCGACGCAGCCGCCGCCCCGGCGAGGCCCCAATGGAAGACGATGATGAACAGGGCGTCGAGGGCCATGTTCGTGACCGCGCAGACGATGGACATGAGCGTCCCCAGCTGCGGCCGTTCCGCCGTCATGTAAAAGGACTGGAAACACATCTGCAGCATGAAGGCCGGAAGGCCTAGAGTACAGATGGAACCGTATATCACACAGAGTCTTACCGTATCACCTTCCGCGCCTAACAGCCTGGCCAGGGACTCCATGAAACTGAGCAGCGGCACCATGAACACCAGCGACAGGACGATCGTGAAACGGATGAGCATGGAGAAGATGACATCGGCCCGGTAAAAGTCGCCCTGGCCCATCGTCTGGGACACCAGCGCCGCGCCGCCCGTTCCGATCATCAGCCCCAGCGCCCCCACGATCATCACGGCCGGCCAGATGATATTGAGCGCCGCGAAGGCCGATGTCCCCACGAAGTTGGACACGAACAGCCCGTCCACCACACTGTATATGCTACCCACGAGCATCATGAGGATGCTCGGCACCGACGACCACACCAGCCGCCTGTATCCGTAATGTCCCTGCAGCGCGATTTCCATGGGGCTGCAAAGATAGCATATTTATCCGGGATTCCGGTATCCTAGGCCCGGGCAGGCCGCTGCAGTTCCGCGGCGATCAGCGGCAGGAGGTCCTCGTCGGCGGGAAGCCAGCGGACGGAGGTGAGTTCGTCGGCGGAAAGCCAGCGGGCGGCCTCATGCTCGTTCAGGTGCAGCGCCTCACCCTCCAGCGAGCACATAAAGCAATGCAGGGTCAGGTGGAAGGCGGGATAATCCCACTCCACAGTGCGGAGGAAAGAGTCGATGCGGATGTCGGCGGAGAGTTCCTCCCGGATTTCCCGCACGAGGGCTTCCTCCCGGCTCTCCCCCGGCTCCATCTTCCCGCCGGGGAACTCCCACCAGTCCTTCCAGTCGCCGTACCCCCGCTGCGTCGCGAAGATGCGGTCCCCTTTGCGGATGATGGCCGCGACGACCTCGATGCGCTTACGGGGAGCAGAGGCCTGCTTTCCGTTCTCCTGCGCGGCGGCGCGGCTGCGGCTCACGAGGATCACGCCGCCCACGATGAGCACCGTGGCGAGGCATTTCTGCCAGGTCAGGGTGTCCAGGCCGGCCCAGATGCTCACGACGGCCGCGATGATGGGCTGCAGGTAGGAGTACATGCTCACCAGCGTGGGCCGTAAGTGTTTCTGGCCCACAGGGATAAGGAAATATGCCACGAAAGTGGCGAAGAAGACCAGGTAGCCGATCTCCCAGCGGACATTCACCGGAATGGCCGCATAGTCCGTCTCAATGAGCCCTTTCGCCGAGAACGGCAGGGCAAGCAGCAGGCAGAACAGGAACGCCCACTTCATGAAAGTCACGACGCTGTATTTGGCGATGAGCGGCCGGAACTTTCCCAGGTACAGGGCGAAAGTGAGGCTGTTCACCAGCAGCAGGATGATGCCCAGGGGTTTGCTGGTCGATGCGCCTCCGGCATGGACCGAATTCAGGATCAGGAAAATGACGCCGGCCAGGCTCAGGGCCACGCCGCCCGCCTTCTTCCCGGTAATGGGTTCTTTCAGGAAAATATACGCGAAGAACATCGTGAACACCGGTCCCAGCGTGCTCAGGATGGCCGTGTCGATGGCGGTTGCCATGGGGATGGCCAGCAGGAAGGCCATCTGCGTCAGGAAGAGGCCAAAGAAACCGGCCAGGGCGATCTTCGGCAGGTCCCCCTTCTCCACTTTCTCCCGGGGCATCAGGAGGGACAGCAGCCAGAACAGGGCCGACGCCCCCAGCGCCCGGAAGGTGAAAAGCACCACGGGCGACACGGCCTCCGAATTCGCAATGTCCTTGCAGAAGACGATATTCAGGCCGAAAATCGTATAGGCCCCCAGCGCAGCGAGGTGACCGGTCAGTTTTCCCGTATCCATCGACATCCAAAAAATCGCGGGCAAAGATACGACTTTCCCCGCGATTTACAATCGCTTCCGCTCCGCCTCCTCCGCGTCAGATCTTCCCGAAGGCCTGGTCCAGGTCGGCAATCAGGTCATCCACATGCTCCGTGCCGATGGACAGGCGGATGGTGCTCTGGAAGATTCCCTGGTCCGCCAGTTCGGCCTCCGTGAGCTGGGAATGCGTCGTCGTAGCGGGATGGATGACCAGGGACTTCACGTCGGCCACATTGGCCAGGAGGGAAAAGATTTCCAGCGAGTCGATGAACCGGTAGGCCTCTTCCTTTCCGCCCTTGATCTCGAACGTGAAGATGGACCCGCCTCCGTCCGGGAAATACCGCCGGTAGAGGGCATGGTCGGGATGGCCGGGAAGCGAGGGATGGTTGACTTTCGCCACCTTGGGGTGCCGGGACAGGTATTCCACGACCTTCAGGGCATTGGCGACATGGCGCTCCACCCGCAGGGACAGGGTTTCCACGCCCTGCAGGAAGATGAAGGCACTCACCGGAGAAAGGGTGGCGCCGGTATCCCGGAGCAGGATGGCCCGGGCCCGGGTGATGTAGGCAGCCGGCCCCACGGCGTCGGCAAAGACGATCCCATGGTAGCTGTAGTCGGGCTCCGTGAACTGCGGGAACTTGCCGGAAGCCTTCCAGTCGAACTTGCCGGAGTCCACGATGACTCCGCCGATGGCCGTTCCGTGCCCGCCGATGAACTTGGTGGCGGAGTGGACGACGATGTCGGCACCGTATTCGATGGGCCGCAGCAGGAAGGGCGTCGCGAAGGTATTGTCGATCACCAGCGGGATCCGGTGCCGATGGGCAATGTCCGCAACGGCTTTGATGTCGATGAGGTTGGAATTCGGGTTGCCGAAGGATTCGATGAAGATCAGTTTGGTCTCGGGCCGGATGGCCTTCTCGAAATTCGACAGGTCGGACGGGTCCACGAAGGTGGTCGTCACCCCGTAGGGGACCAGCGTATGCTCGAGCAGGTCAAACGTGCCGCCATAGATGGTCTTGGCCGATACGACATGGTCCCCCGCGCGGGTGATGTTCAGGATGGCGTATGTGACGGCGGCCGCGCCGGAAGCGACGGCCAGGGCGCCCACGCCTCCTTCCAGGGCGGCGATCCGCTGCTCCAGGACGTCCTGCGTGGAGTTCGTCAGGCGGCTGTAGATATTGCCGGGATCGGTGAGGCCGAAACGCGCGGCGGCGTGTTCGGAATTATGGAAGACATAGGAGGAAGTGAGGTAGATGGGGACGGCGCGTGCGTCGGATGCCGGGTCCGGATGCTCCTGCCCCACATGGAGCTGAAGGGTTTCGAAGTGGAGTTTGTGCGTGCTCATAATCAGTTCGTTTTTTCTATCTGCAAAGGTAGAGCACGTGGACATTTCCTACAAGAAAATACGAAAATTAGCAGGAATCCTCTAAAAATAAGTATATTTGTAGAAGAATCCATTATCCGGATATCTTTGACGTCCTTTTAGCAGAAGAATCCACCATGACCGAATCCCTGGACAAAACCGACATCGCCATCCTGCGCATCCTGCAGGAGAACGCCCGCATCACCGTCAAGGACCTCGCCTTGAAGGTCCACCTCTCCCCTACGCCCGTTTTCGAGCGGATGCGCCGGCTGGAGGCCGGCGGCTATATCCAGCGCTATACGGCCGTCCTGAGCCCCGCGCGCCTGGGACGCGGCTTCACCGTCTTCTGCAGCGTACGGCTCCGCCGCATGGGCAAGGATATCGCCCATGACTTCGTATCCCGCGTCCAGGACATCCCCGAAGTGGCGGAATGCTACAACATTTCCGGGGACTTCGACTATCTCCTGAAGATCTACGCCCCCGACATGCAGTATTACAATGATTTCATCATCAACACCCTGGGCACCATCGAGAGCCTCGGGTCCATCCAAAGCTGGTTTGTGATGAACGAGATCAAGAACAGTTTCGGCCTGCCGGCCTCCTGCATCGGATAAGGCTCAGAAGCAGAGCCCCTGCAGATACTCCCCGATGCGGTCCAGCCAGGTGTAGCTGCCGGTGCCGGGGGAAGCCGTACGCTGGAAACAGTGGTCGCGGAGAGCGAGGGTATGGAGCTCGGCCGGGATGCCCATCGCACGGAGCTTTTCCCAGATTTTCACGGAGCCCATGGAGGCATACCCGTCGGCATCGCCGTGGATCATCAGCATCGGTGCCGTGTCCAGGTCGAAGGAGAAGTCCGGAACCAGGATGTCGTCGTCCCCGTTGCCCCGGTGCGCATTATGCCCGTCGGCCCCATCGACAAGGGTGTACGCGGGATAAATGCCGATGCCCCACTGCACTTTGCAGGAAAGCCTGTCGATGTCGTCAATCGGCAGATAAGAACGGTGCCGGGACGACGTGACGCCCATCACGGTCAGGTGACCACCGGCGGAAGAGCCCATGATCCCGATGCGGTCGGGGTCCAGGCCGAAGCCCGCCGCCTTGCTCCGGACCACGCGGACGGCCCGCTGGAGGTCCTGCCAGGCGTTCGTATGTTTGGCGAGCGTTTCGGGACGCGGGGTGCGGTAGCGCATGGTCACGACCGTCATGCCCAGCTCGTTCAGGTACCGCCGGGCAGGCGTCACCTCGAAACTGTCCGTTCCGTTGCCCACATAGGCACCGCCGGAATAGATGATCTGGATGGCCGTGGTTTTCAGCTGCTTGGGAAAATGCCACTCGATATAGGGCGTGCCCTGGTTCTCCTGTACGTCGGGCATCCGGCCCTCCGGCCAGATATCCTCGCGGATGTATTCCGCCCGCGCGTCATCCGACGTAAAACGGTCCGTCAGCGGAACTTCCGGCGCCACGGGGCCCAGGTAGCCCATCTGCCGCATGAACTCGACGCCCCGTTCCAGGCCGAAGGCTCCGTGACCCTTGCCCGGGTACAGATGGACCTCGGCCGGAATCCCCCGCTTGCGGAGCTCCCGGTACACGAGGGTGGAGCCCGTCGGCGTGTAAGGGTCGATCTCCCCGTGATGCAGGCTCATCGGGCAGGTCTTTTCGTCGAACTTGAACACCTCGGACAGCTGCACGTCCGGGCCGTAACCCTCCCGGGTGGCCGGAGTACCGGTCTCGCCGTCGGTGGTGGCATAGGCAGGCGCATTGACAATCGCCCAGTTGATGTGACAAGGGATGTCGTCGGTCTTGTCGATCCGCTCATACGCCGGCGTCTGGCTGCTCGTTGCCAACAGGAGCGCCAGGTGCGATCCGGCCGACATGGAGATCACGCCGATCTTTTCCGGGTCGAAACCCCGCTTCGCGGCCTCTTTCCGCACGAGGCGGACCGCCCGCTGGCCATCCTCCCAGGCCGTCTGATAGATAGGCAGGCCAACGGGCCTGGGTGTCCGGTACACGAAGTTGACACACTGCACCCCCAGTTCCGTAAACCGCTTGTGCCACTGGTCGATCAGCCCCACGTCGCAGCAGTTCATGTAACTGCCGCCGGAGATGAGGATCATGCAGGCGCCGGTGGGGTTGGCCGGCTTTTCGAACCATTCCAGGTAGGCGACACGGTGCTTGTCGGGTTTGAACTCCGGCCGCTCCGCCTCGTCGGTCATGGCCGCAATCTGATGCGCCTGCGCATCGGGCATCTTCCCCTTGGGCCACACGGCCACGCGTTCCTGGGCCGCCAGGAGGAAGACGGTCAACAGGGAAAAAGAGAGGGTTATAATCCGTTTCATACGATTATCGAGCTAAATTCTTGAAGGTTTCCATGACGGTGCGGAGGGCTTGGGCGTCGTTCCATTCGGCCGTGTCGGGCTCTTGCTCGTTCCGGACGGCGTTGAAACGGCGGAGGAAGGGGCCGAAGCCGGACCAAACGGTGTGGATATAGCCTTGGAGACGGGCGGCGGTCTCTGGAGCAGACTGCTTCCGGAACCGGACCATGTCCCGGATCTGCTGTTCGCAAGCGGTCGGATTCCGGTAGCCGCAGGAGGCGACGGAAAGGCCCTTCGTCGCGAAATACACACCCGTGAGGTCCGCCCGTTCGTAATGCCAGTCGCAGATGAAGACATCCCTCGGAATCAGGTCGATGGCCCTCCAGGTATCGTTGTAGCTGGCCTCCCACTCGCCGAGGCCGGTCGTCCGGCCGTCCAGCAGGCGATCGCCCCAGATCATGAGCTGCCGGCCCTTTTCCGCCAGATGGTTCCGGATGAGGGAAACCTCCCCGGCGAAAAGTTCGGCCTTGTCACGGCCGTGGCAGCGGGGACATTCCTCCTCGCCCAGATAGAACACTTCGTCCATGCCGGCGTGGAACGCATCGGCTTCGAAGACGTCACAGATCTCATCGACGACATCGAATACCACCCGGTGCACATCCGGATGGAGGGGGCAATAACTCTTGCAATAGAGGCCGTCCGGATTCGGCCACTGCGTATAGTTCTCCGTCTTCACGGAAGGGTTCTCGTCGAATTCCGGGTATTCGCGCAGGAGGGCATGCGTCTGCTTCGCCCAGGACTGGTGACCCAGGAGATTGATCTGCGGCACCAGGCGGATCCCCCGTAAACGGCACACGTTGACGATCCGTTTCACATCATCCCGGGACAGGGTCTCCGGATCCCGCAATTCGGGATGCGACTCGTAGGCATAGCCCCAGTCCACCCGCAGGATCAGCAGGTTGAAGTGCGCCGGCACGAGGTCTCCCTCGACAAACTTCAGGAAATCGTTCATCTGCCCGGGCGTAGGTGCCTGGATGGCAAGTCCCCGTACGGGAATGAGTTCGTCAATGGTCCCGGCGGCCCGGGTGGAAAACACGGCGGAGACCAGGACCGCCAACACGAGAAGGATCCGTTTCATGGGTATCGGTTTATCTGATACAAAAATAGTGAAATTATTGGTTATCTTTGCAGGAGATGCACCCCGAACGATGAAAACCATCCTGCCCCTTCTTTCGCTCCTCCTGTTCCTGCCCGCCCTCGCCGGCAAGGAAGTCAAGGTTTACAAAGGAGACTCCCGCTATGCGAGCGACGTCCTGTGCACCGTCCGGGACGGCAAAGTGTATCAGGGGCGGTCCACCTACACCTCCGACATTCTGCTCCGCATCGACGGAAACGACATCTACCGCAAAAACTCCACCTACCGGTCCGATATTGTCCTGACCATCCGGGACGGCGCCGCCTACGAAGGCAGCTCCACCTATCGGTCCGACATCCTCTGGACCCTCCGCGACGGCAGTCTGTACAAAGGCACATCGACCTACCGGAGCGACATCATTGCCCACCTGCAGGACGCCTCCCGGAACGGCCGCCCAGGCCGCGAAATCTTCCGGGGAACCTCCACCTACCGCTCCGACCTCCTTTTCACCATCGACGGCTCCCTCACCCTCCCGGAATTCATGGCCGTCTGGTATGCGGTGAACTACATCTATTGACCAGGCTCTTTGGCATTTCCGGCACAGAAATGCCACAGCTGGCGCAGGTCTCCGGCCATCCTGGTATAGGTCACCGGCCATCCTGGCGCAGGTGTCCTTCCTTACCGGTCATTCAGGTGCAGGTGTCCTTCCCAATTGGCGCAGGTGTGATTTTCGGGTAGGGACCTGCGCCAAGAAATGGGCACAGATGCTTTCTGGTGGCGCAGGTCTCACGCCATTTTCCACACCTGCGCCAAAAACAGCTACCACCTGCACCAAAAGAGACACCTCCTGCGCTAAAAGAGACATCACCTGCTCCGGACTTGCACAGAGATTATTTCATTGCAGGAAGCCGATCCTGCAATGCGCAGAGAACAAGCCGTTTATCTTGGATAAACAGAAAAATAAAATGGTCTTGCGAAAGACTAACCATCTGATATACAGCGATTTTGCATGCAAGGCGGCAACGGCCCCGTTTTTTGGGATAACCGCCAATTTTTCCGTAACATTGCAGCGGGTAGTCAACGGTGACGCCCGCTAAAACTAAAACACACTGGCGTATGAGAAAGTTTTTGGAAGTGCTGGTGGATGAGGATGGAAAGTTCCACTTCTCTACCGACGGAAGTTTTCCCTGGAAAGAAGGAGCACCCGACCCGGGCCTTTGGGACCAGGAGTTCAGGCAGGTTCTCCGCGATCTGACGGAGTTCATGTGGCGGAATCCGCAGCAGGAAGTCAGCGCAGCCGTACGGATGCTGGCCATGGCGGAAATCCTGGGCAGCAGCCAACCCTATGACCAGGCCGAAGAGTTCTGGAGCCTGATGATGTTCGACACCATTCCCGAGTACGAGGGATTTGCCGCCCGGATCAAAAGGCCGTTCGGCTTCGACGACCGGAAAGTAGCCCGGCCCATCGTGGGCGGAGACGTCTCCCTTTTCTCTCCCAGCGCTTGGAAAACCTCCTTCCCCATGCCTTTCGGCAAAGGAATGAATTGACATGGCCTTCGAGAGAATCTGCTTCCGGAGGCTGCCCGACGGCAGTTTCCGGAAGGTTTATCCGTTCCATGTGAGCCTGGAAGGGATGGCGGAACTCGCCCTGTGCCGGGATGATGAGGATTACGACGTAATGGTGAAATACCTGTTTGTCTGCGCCCGGCGGAAAAACGTCCTCGTCGTCATCTACATCGCCATGTCCAACCATGGGCATGCGACTATTCTTGCAACCGGGCAGGAAGAGGCCGATGCCTTCAAAGTCGAGTGGCTTCGGATGTATTCCCAATACTTCAGCCACAAGTATCGGCAGAAGAAAGTCCTGCGCCACACTTCGGCCGTGGCCCTGTACCTGGACTCGGACTGGTACGTCCGGAACACCCTGGCCTATGTCCCCAAAAACGCGCTGGACGCACTCTCCCGGGTGGAGGATTACCGCTGGTCGGGCTACCGGGGCATGTTCTGTGGAGGAAAGGTATCCGGCGGTTTCCGGTCAGCCGGTACGCTGAAACGCAGGGAGAAAGAAGCCTGCTTCCACACCCACGATTCCCTGAAAGGCCTCCCCTGGATCCTGAATGCCGATGGGGAACTGGAACCCGCATCGGCCTGTGACCACGAGTACCTCGAATCCGCCTTCATGCATGACCAGGCCTTCTTCCTGAAAACCATCGGCACAGTCAACATGGCCGAAATGCATCAGAAACTGGTCGACAACCCCCGACAGCGACAGAACGATACGGAAATGATCAAAGCCATCGACAGCGTGTCCCAAGGTTGGTTCAATTCTCCGGTCCTGGACCTGCCCCGCGAAAAGAAAGCCCGTCTGCTTCCCTACATCTACCGGTCCTACCGAACCTCGGTCGCCCAGCTCGCACGTTGTTTCAATCTGGAGCCCGGCACCGTTGCCCGCATGGTCGGCCGTTCCCGTGGAAAACCGCACAAGGAAACCGCCGAATAGTTTGGGTTTGGGTTTGGCGCAGGTATGGGCGTTTTGGCGCAGGTTCCGGCCGGCTTTGGCGCAGGTTCCGGCCGGCTTTGGCGCAGGTCATCGACCCTTCGGGCGCAGGTGTGTTTTTTGGGTAGGTACCTGCGCCAGGAAATGGGCCCTGGCACACTCTGGCGGCGCAGGTCTCACCCCTTTTTCCACACCTGCGCCAATACATGGGCACACCTGCGCCAAAACGCCCATACCTGCACCAAGGGACAGGCACACCTGCGCCAAACGGGGATACTTCCGCGTCAATGCTGGGGCAGGCCCATACGCCGGGAGGCCATTACGTCGAGGCCATTACGTCGAGGCCATTACGTCGACAGGAGATCCGGCGGGCCGTTACTCCGGCAGGTACTCGTCTACTCCGGCAGGTACTCGTCGATGGCGGCGGCGATGGAGAGGATGGTCTGGTAGAAGAGGATGTTGGAGTTCTTGAGGGGGAACCAGCGCTCGTCGGAGCGGGAGGAGCGAAGGTATTTGTCCGTGTAGAGGGTGCCGTAGGTGCCGATATAGACCTGGACGGCGCCGGAGGCATCGACCTTCATCGCCCGGATGGGGAAGGGTTCCGAGTAGCCGGATTTGCTGTCGAAGACGAGGGCGTTCATGTCGGTCTTCTCGCCATCGTTGTTGGAGCAGTTCACGAAGCCGCCGGCCGCGCGGATGGACTCCCGGATGGCGTCGTGGATGGCGTCGCCGGCCTGGCGGTAGGTGTCGGCCAGGGCTGTCAGCTGTTTGTTCATTTCTTCTTGCCGGGTTTGAGAATCATGAAGACGATGGCGCCGATGCAGATGGCGATGCCGGCGACCATCTGGGCCGTCAGGGGCTCGCGGAACATCAGGGTGCCGATGAGAATGGCGGTGATGGGCTCGAAAACGCCCAGGACCGAGGTCTTGGTGGGGCCGATGTAGCGGGTGGAAACGGCGAGGGTAAGCATCGACACCATCGTGGGGACGATGGCCAGGCCGATGAGGTTTGCCCAGTCCGCCGCCGTATCCACGCCTTCCACGGGAGAACCGCCCTGGACGGCGCGGAGCGTCATGAACAGGGCCGACCCCGTAAGCAGGGCATACAGCGTGAGGGTATGCTCCGACACCTTCCGGATGCGCTTGCTCCGGTTCACGATCACGAGGTAGAAGGCGTAACTGAGGGCGCCCAGCATGGCCAGCACCAAGCCCAGGAACCGGATTTCCACCCCCTGCGAAGGCTTGGACAACAGGACGATGCCGCCGAAAGTCGCCAGGATGGACACCCAGGTCTGCCAGCTCGGATACAGTCGCAGGGCCACCATGATCAGGGCGACGAATACGGGATACAGATACACGAGCGTCGTTGCCAACCCGCTGGGAATGAATTCATAAGAGTAGAACAGAAGCAGGCTGCTGCAAGCGAAAAGGATGCCCAGCAGAATCAGCACGGGAAGTGCCCGCCCCCGAACCTTGAAGGGCTCTTTCCGCAGGCCCATCCACACCGCCAGCAGCAGGGCTGACAGGAAATACCGGAAGAACAGCATCACCAGCACCGGCACGCCGCTCTCCAGCAAAGGCTTCGCAAACAGCGGATTCGTCCCGTACGAGACCCCCGCTACAACGCCTGCGATATAACCATATACTCGTTTCTTGTCCATTTCGGGCGGCAAAAGTACGACAAAAGGCCGAACAAAGCAAAGGAAATGGTCATTCCTCCGCCTGATCGGCCTTTTGTGAAGGAGCGAGGCGCCCGTTTTTCCGAAGGGCTTCGTGGATGATCCACTGAAGCTGGCCGTTGGTGCTGCGGAACTCGTCCGCAGCCCAACGTTCCAGGGCCGACATCGTGTCCGGGTCGATCCGGAGCACGAATGTCTTCATCGGCTCTTTCGCCATCCTAATAGAGGCTTCCGGAGTTCACGACCGGCTGGGCGGGTTCTTCTCCGCACAGGACTACGAGGAGGTTGCTCACCATCGCGGCCTTGCGTTCCTCGTCCAGATTGACGATCCCGTCGCCTTCGAGCTTGTCCAGGGCGATCTTAACCATGCTCACAGCCCCTTCCACGATCTTCTCGCGGGCGGCGATGATGGCGTCGGCCTGCTGGCGGCGGAGCATCACGGCAGCGATTTCCGGCGCATAGGCCAGGTAGTTGATCCGGGCTTCCGTCACGTGGATGCCGGCCATCGACAGGCGGTCGTTGAGGGTCCGGACCAGACGCTCGTTGATTTCTTCGGCGTTGCTGCGGAGGGTGAGTTCCTCCTTGGAATCGGCATTGTCATAGGCATAGCAGCCGGCCACCTGGCGCAGGGCGGCGTCGCTCTGCACGCGGACGAAATTCTCGAAAGCATGCGAGAGGGACCGGGCGGCGCTGCCTGTCGTCGGACCGGCAAGGGACTGGCTGTCGATTTCGAACAGGGCCTTGTACGTGTCCTCCAGCTTCCAGACGAGGACCATGCCGATCAGGACCGGATTGCCGGCCTTGTCATTGACCTTGATCGGTTCGGGATTCAGGTTCCGGGCGCGGAGGCTTACGCTCTTGACGCTCAAGAGCGGGTTAATCCAGTAAAATCCTGTCCGCGTGAAGGTTCCGCTGTATTTTCCGAAGAAAACAAGTACCTTCGCCTCATTGGGCTCCAGCTTGATGAATCCCTTGGCGCCCAGGACGACGGCGACCAGGCAGAGTGCACCGAACAGGGCGTAGGTACCGTTTTGCTCGGCCTTGATGAAGCAGAAAACGCCCAGCGCCACCAGGCACAGGATCAGGAGCAGGGCGACAAAACCGTTAAGGACCAAACCGTGGTAGGTTACTTCTTTCTTGTTTTCCATAACTCTTTTTCTTTTATGATATCATTTTGATATCGCAAAGGTAGTGTCATTTTTCGGAAATCCAAAAATATTTATCGAATTTTAGTAAAATTTTTCCAAAAAAGGGCCGACGGTCAGTAACCGCCGGCCCTGAAATCCGCCTGGACAAGATCAAGACTCCTTACAGTTCCTTGATCTTGACGCTCCGGTAAGAAACGTGGTCGCCGTGATCCTGCAGGAGGATGTAACCTTCCTCCGCATTGCCAAAGTTGGGCCAGTCCTTATACTTGCTGTAGGCCACGAGGGCATTCCACATCTGGTTGTTGCGCTCGTATTCCAACAGCTTGTGCCCGTTGAGCCAGTGCTCCACGTGGTTGCCGTTCACGATGACCATGGCCCGCTGCCAACCGTCGATGGTGTAGGTCTCCCAGACGCCCTTGGGCGCGGGAATCAGGTCATACAAAGAGCCCATGGTACGGTTGCCCTTTACACCCAGTTTCGCATCCGGATGGCGCTCGTCGTCCAGGACCTGAAACTCGCAGCCGATGGCCGAGCCGGCGCCCTGGTTCGTGAAAGGATCCACGAAGTACTTGATGCCGCTGTTGGCGCCCGGGGTGAGCTTGAATTCCGCCTTGAGAATGAAGTTCCTATACTTCCGGTCGGTGATGATGTCGCCACCGTTCGTACTTTCGCTGCCGTCGCCCTTGTTCACGGAAAGGACACCGTCCTCGATGGTCCAGCCGTGGTCCGGGAAAGACCCCAGCTTCTTCGCGCTCTGCCAGCCCTGGGAAGTCTTCCCGTCGAACAGAAGCTTCCATCCGTCAGCCACTTCCTCTGGAGTGAGCGTGTTCGCCACACAGTTCACGCAAGGGGCGTCGGTGGGCGTCGCATACTTCTCCACGTCCTTCGTGATGATGCGGATGTCCTTCCAGCACACATGGACGCCGAGCTGGTCGGCACCCACCACATGGACCTGCAGGGCGATGAAACCGGTGGGATCCACGTCGTCGATGAGGTTCGTGCAGGGAATGCCGTTCACCCAGGTGCGGATATGGTTGCCGATGCACTCCACGCGGGCATGGTTCCAGCCATCCTTGTAGGCCTTCCGGGCGGGTTCGTTCTCCGTCATCCGGTACAGCCACATGCGGCGGGCCTCGTCATAGATGCCGCCGGTCCAGGCGCGCGGGGCCGGGTCGATCTCGAACTGGTAGCCATACACGACGCCACGGGCGTCGTCCTTGTGGCTCCGCAGCTGCACGCCGGAATTGATGCCTTCCGTCAGGAAGTCGAACTCCAGGATGAAGTCGCCGTACTCCTTCGTGGTGGCGAGGAAGGAGTTCACCTTGCTGTTGGTGGCCGTACCCACGATCATACCGTCCTTGGCGGCGTACTTCGCCGTGCCGGTCACTTGTTTCCACCCCTTGAGGTTCCTGCCGTTGAACAGCGGTTCCCATGGCTGGGCGTTTGCGAGGGTCGCCGCAAGGGCGAGACCCAGGATCAGTGCTAACTTTTTCATATCCTACATTTTATAATACTCTTCCCATCCCTTCCGCGGCGGCATCCCCACGAGGAGCGCATTGGCGAAAGGATCGTTCACGATCTTCTTGGACGCCGGGTCGAAGATGAGCTTGCGGCCGGTGCGGATGGCCACGACGCCCAGCGCGAAGGTCTGGCACATGGGACCGAAGATCTCGAACGACGAACGGGTCTTCTCCAGACCCTGGCAGGCGAGGAGGAAGTTCGCGAAGTGGTTGGAGAAATTGCTCTCGTCCGGAACCTCGGGGAGGCGGGAAGCCATCTCGAGGGCCTTCTCCTTCGGAATGATCTGCAGCGGGGATCCATGGCTGCCACCCTTGAAGGTCAACTCCTTGGAATAGATGATCTTGCCCGGGCTGAGGGAGGAAGGGGTGAAGGTTCCGTCCATATTCGTCGCGGGAACGTCGGCGGCGTTATTCGTGGTGGGCCCGTACCCGGCCGGGAGTGGCGGGAAGTTCTTCTGGCCGTCGTACCACATCATCTCCACCGGCGGCATGTCGCCGCGGGGACCGAACTTGAAGCGGAGGGTCGTCTCCTGCGGGAAGAAAAAGTCGTTGGCCCCGGTGAGCTTCAAAGGCTCGATCTCGTAAGGGAGGCCCAGTTCCAGGAACTCGTGGCACGTGTCGATGATGTGCGCGGCCCAGTCGCCGATGGCGCCCATGCCGAAGTCGAACCAGCCCCGCCAGTTGCCGGGATGGTACTTCCCGTTGTAGTCGTGATACTGGGCCGTCGTGAGCCAGGTGTCCCAGTCCATGCCCTCGGGCAGCGGTTCCGCCTCCGGGAACTTCTTGATGTTCACGTCGTAAGGATGCCAGCGGCGCCAGTCGTTGTGGTGTGCGACGATCCGGTACACGTCCTTGATGATGCCGGCTTCCTTCCAGGCCTTGAACTGGAAGTAGTTCTCCTCCGAGTGGCCCTGGTTGCCCACCTGGGTGGCCAGTTCGGGATGCCGCCGGGCGGCGTCCATCAGGAGTTCGCACTCGTAGAAGGTCCGGGCCATGGGCTTCTCCACATACACATGCTTGCCGCAGTGCAGGGCGAGCATCGCGACGGGGAAATGGGCAAAGTCCGGAATGGCGATGCACACGGCATCGAAATGATCCGCGTACTCGTCAAAGAGCTTGCGGAAGTCCTTGAACAGCTTCGCCTTGGGGAATTTGGCAATGGTCTCGCGGCTGCCGGCGCTCTCCGGATCCACGTCGCACAGGGCGACGATGTCGCAGAGCCCGGTGTTCATAAAGTCGTTGATGATCTGCGCACCGCGGTTCGCGATGCCGATGGCGGCGAGACGCACCTTGGCGCCCTTTTTGGGGGCTTGGCTGTCACCGGGATTCATCGCGGAAAGATGCTGCACGCCGAGAATAGCGCCGGCCGTTCCGAGTCCGGCCGTCTTGAGGAAAGTCCGTCGTTCCATATGGTTTTCGTGTTTCAGTGTTTCGTTCCTACAAATATACAACTATTTGGGTTCATCTGCAATCCTTTGCCAGACACGAACAGAGGGCCGCCCTCGCTTAATTCCCGCTTAAAACGACCGTTAAGGCCGGCATTAACCGCCAAAGACAGCAAAAGGTTAATGCCGGCTTGTTATCTTTGCACCATGAAACGAAACCCGGGTCTTCCTTTCATCGTCCTGACAGGCGTCCTTCTCCTTGCGCTTTCCTGCCGGGAGGACAGGATTGTGCCCGTGGAGAAGCCGACCGCGCCCCCCTCCTTCCGGGAGATGGTCTCGGCTTACCGGGAAGGGAGGACCTACGTGGAAACGCGGACCCTGTCCACCTTCTCCAAGGTCTTCTTCCAGGACGGGACCAGCGTGGTCGTTCCTACGGCGGAGTGGGTCATCGAGGACGGAACCGATACCCTCGCCTATGTCCCGAAAACGGTCTCCCGACAGGGAACGGACTGGTTCCTGGACGGGAAGGACACCGGCATCGAGAGGTACAACGGCCCGCTCGAAGAAAGCATTCCCATCTATGCCTACCGGAACCTGAAATACCTGAGGATCTGGGCCTCCAACGGCGAAATGATGGAATTCGACAACGGCTGGGAGCCGGAAAAGCCGGCAGACCCCGGGGAGGAGCCCGAAAAGCCCTACATCGACCCGCTGCACGACAAGCCCATCCCCTCGAACTTCCGGATTCCGTCGGTCCACATCACGACGGAAGGGGGTAAGGCCATCGACAGCAAACATAATTATGTCAATGCCATTTTCCGCTTCGAAGATCCGTCCCGGTTCTATACGGAGGAGGAGTCCCTGGAGGTGGCCGGCCGGATCAAGGGCCGCGGGAACACCACCTGGGGGATGCCCAAGAAGCCCTGGCGCATCAAGCTGGACGAGAAGACCCACGCCTTCAGCCGCTGGGGCAACAAGGACTGGATCCTGCTGGCCAACTACAGCGACAAGACCCTCCTTCGGAATATCATGGCCATGGAGATCTCCCGCATCTGCGGGATGAGCTGGACCCCGATGATGCTCAGCGTGGAAGTGTACCTGAACGGGCAATACCAGGGCGTCTATGCCTTCTCCGACCACAAGGAGATCGCAGGGCACCGGGTCGATATCGAAGTGGCGACGGAAACCGACCTCGAGGGCGGCTACTACCTGGAGCTCGAAGAAGCGATGGACGAGCCGGTCTGTTTCAAGACCGTCTGGGACACCCCGGTGATGTTCCATGAGCCGGAATACCCGACCGAAGCCCAGCAGAAGTACGTCAAAGCCTGGTTCGACAACTTCGAACATGCCCTCGAACGGGTCCAGGGCGAGCACGACTACGCCTACCGTTCCTATATCGACATCCCTTCCTTCATCAACTACTACATCATCCAGGAAATCACGAAGAATCCGGACGGGAACGTCCGCAAGAGCACCTACCTCACGAAGGAGAAAGGGAAGCCGCTGGAGATGTACCACGTATGGGACTTCGACATCACCCTCGGGAACTGCGACTACACGGGCTTCGAGAAGCCCGAAGGCTGGCAGATGCGCTATGTGAAGTGGTACAACCAGCTGTTCTTTGATCCGGCCTTCAAGAAAGCCGTCGTGGACCGCTGGAACGAACTCTACCCCGACCTCCTCACGAAGGTCCCCGCCTTCCTGGACCGACAGCTGGAACTCATGGGCGGCGCCTGGAAGGCCAATTTCGACCGCTGGAAGATCCTGGGCGTGAAGGTCTGGCCCAATTACTACTACTTCCCCACCTATGAGGAAGAATATGCGTTCCTGAAGGAATTCTATGAAGCCCGCCTGGCCTGGCTGAACGAGCGGATCAACGCCGAAGATTTCTGAAAAAAAGGACTTACTCTTCCTCGATCATCTGCTTGAAAGGGACGGTGTACTCGATGCCCAGGGACTTGCGGTACTCCTTGCAGAAGTTGTCGTAGATGGTCTTCGCCAGGCCCGGTTTGTTCTCCCGGCACAGGATGCGGATCTTGGCCCGGAGAGCGTCCTCGTTCAGGAAATCGTGCTGGAAGATGGTGTTGGCGGCCTGCAGGAGGGTCTTGTCGGAGAGATCCCCCCTCTGAAGCTGGCGGCTGAGAAAGTCGATGGCCGCATTCGAGAAAGCGCTCTTGTACTCGTCGATCCAGTCCAGTTCGGTGTTCGGCAGCATCTGTCCCTTGAGGAACAGTTCCAGGAGCCGGTCCACGTCGTCCTCCACCGCCCCATCCTGGAAAAGGCGCAGCGCTTCCAGGTAGTCACACTGGGTATCGCCCTCGAAGGAGATGCTCCAGAGCTTGTTCTGGTTCTGGATCCGGATGTCGCCCACTCCCTCCAGGAGACCGCGGAGCTTGGACATATAGACATTCCGGTTGTTGTTGGCCGTATCGTCAGGCTTGTAGGACCACAGGAGATGGTTGATCTTCTGGGAGGCGATGCCGCCGGACTTCGCCGTGGACACGATGAGAAGGATCAGGAGGGCCTTCACCGTGGGGGTGAACTGGGCGGTCACGTCGTTCCCTTCCCGGTCCGTCACCCGGAATCCGCCGAAGAAATTCACCGACGAGCGGGAGAAATCGTAAAACAACCGCTCCGGCTCATAGTTTTCCTCCCGTTCGGCCAAAGATTCCTTCGCGGCAGGCTTCCGGTGTCGTACCTTGTTCCGGAAAAACCGGTAAAAGACGTAATCCACGGCGGCGACGAGCCCAAGGATTCCCAGCAGGATCTTCCACCACAGGCCGCTCCCCTTCTTCGGCTCCGCATGCCCTTCCTGCATGATCATGCTTACGGGAAGGGGCGGATAGCCTATTTCGTAGATGTCCACATCCGTGCTGCCATCCACCTGCGACTGCAGGATCACGGCGAACATCTTCTTGAGCGAATAGCTGTGCCAGAGATTGATGTACGTGTACTGCGCGTTGCGGAGCGGCGGGATGGGAAGGGACATCTTCTCCAGGCCGGGCTGCTCCGGACGAAGCTTCAGCAGGGTGTAGCCGTCCAGGTTGGAAAGGAAGTAGAAATCCCCGTTGGCCCAGTTATAGACGAAGTTCTCGCTGGAGACGAAATCTCCGAAAGGGGACGTGCCCATGTCCCACAGCTGGCGGACTTCCAGTGTCCGCGTGTTGATGGTGTACAGGTCGTAGTAGTTCTTCGGGGAGAGTTCCTGTTTCCCGGACAGGTTGCCGCGGCCGCCGAACACGTACAGGAGGCTGTCCACGATGTAGGAAGTCGCCGAATAGCGCGGAGTGATGTCCGCCACCATTGTCCGGAAATTCTTCTCGGGGTCGTCCAGGTAGCTGACGATCAGTTCGTTCCTGAAATGATAGTGCCCATAGCCGCCAAAACTGTACAGGGCGTGGACGCGGGGCTCCCACGTGTTGGTGTTGTTCCAGTAGCTGTGGTCCCGCTGCGGGACCTTCTCGTTCTCCCAGCGGCGGGTCTTGAAATCGAAGCGGGAGAAGAGGCTCTCGTCCAGGTTGTAGGCCGTAAGCCAGTCGTGGCCGCCGCCCACGTAGAAAAGCTGGTTGGGGAAATTCGCCGGACAGTGTCCGCCCGCGACCGGAATCTCCGTCAGTTCCCCGGAAGAGGCGTCGAACACATGGATCGGCTCGTCCCCGCAGGTCATGTAGAACTTGTCCCGGTCGTCGAAGGTGATGGACGGGATATCGCTGAAGGCGTGCGAGAATACCGGCTGGAAGGAGACGTACCGGTCGATCAGCCACTGCGGGTTCACCGCCCGGGCGGGAACGCCCCGCACCTCGTCGTAGCACAGGTCGCCGTCGTGGCGGGCGCACTCCCAGTGACGGAACAGCTTTCCGTCCCGGTGCAGCCGGATGTCCCGGACGCCTACCGACGCGACATCCCCGAGGGTATAGCCGGCAAGCTGGCACAGACCGAAGGAGATGCGGAAAGTCTCCGCCCCTTTGGTGCCCGCATCCCGGATGGAGAGGACCGTTCCGTTATAGTCCAGGTCGATCTGGCCGGTCTTCGTGTCCAGGGCCACCGAGACGTGGATCCACTGCTCCAGGGGGATGTCCGTCCCGATCTGATGGACCTGTTCCCCCGTGACGAGAATCGGTTCCTTGCTGTCGTCCAGGTCCGCCGTGTACATCAGGTCCACGTTTTCCCCCTTGTCGGTGATGATGCGGAAGATGCACCCGAACACATTGTCCGAGCGGTTGTACAGGTCGAAGGACAGGTCCAGTTTCTTCCCCCGTACGGGAATCGCCTTCCCGTCCTCCAGCGCGAGGCCGGTGAACTCATGCGCATGCGCCGGATAGGAAACGATATGGAGGCCATAGTCCAGCTCCGCCTCCGAGGTATCGACACTGTCTGGCACAGCCTGCGCCGACGCCGCGAAAAGCGACGCGCCGACCAGCAGCAGCGGGCATAGAATCCGTAGTATGAGTCCTCTCATCCTGGTTTCTGTCAAGAATAACCTAAAGACAAATATACAACAATTCAACAATAAAAACATGGGGATGAACCAAATGTTTTAAGCGCTTTTTAATCCGGATTCATGTTCCTTTTAAGGCTTTATAAAGCGGACCGGACTATTTTTGTAAAAACAAACGACAAAAAGACTTATGAGATTCCTGTACTCGATCCTCGTCCTCCTGTCCACCTTCGGAGCTGCTTTCGCACAAGCCCCCGCCGGAACCTTGAAGGCCGGAACGGCCAAGGTGAACATCACACCCGAGAAGCCGCGCTACCCCGTACATGACTCACTCTATGCCCGGACCCTCGTCCTGGAGGCGGGGGATGTCCGCATCGCCTTCATTTCGCTGGACCTGGGCGTCTATACCCATGAGAACATCCGCCGGACGCTCATGCAGCGCTACGGCCTGACAGAGCTGTACCTGAGCAGCTCCCACACGCATTCGGGGCAGAATCCCCGGGAAGCCTTCCTGCTGGAGAGGTTGGATAAGGCGATGCGCCTCGCGATGGCGGACCGCTTCGAGGCCCGCGTATCGGCCGGACACCGTTCCTTCTTTCCCATCGCCTTCAACCGTCTCATCGTCCGGGACAACGGCCGGGCGATGGAATCCTGGGAGGGAGACGACCATTACCTCCCTGTCAATACCGACCGCCTCGTCCATGGGCCCATCGACTCGTCCGTGGGCGTAATCAAGTTCGAGGACCTTTCCGGACAGCCCCGCGCCCTCATCATGAACTTCGCTTCCCATCCGGACGTGGTGTGGAACAACTTCGAGATTTCCGCCGACTATGTGGGTTACGCCACCCGGTACACGGAGGAGGCCTTCGACGGAAAGGTGAACTGCCTGTTCATCCAGGGAGGCGCCGGCAACCAGGCTCCGCTGTACAAGGACGGCGGACGGCAGAGTCCGGACGACCCGCGCCCGGCGAAATATGAACTCATCGACCGGATGGGCCGGCTGCTGTCCATCGAGACGGTGAAACTGGCGCAGAGCCTGTACCCGGACACCCGGGAGGAAGGCAGCATCCTGGTGAAGGCCGATTCGCTGCTTTTCACGGGCCGTTTCGACAAGACAATCCACGACAACATCCACTTCTCCACAGTCGTTCTCAACCGGCACATCGCCATCGCGACCTGCCCGGGCGAACCCTTCATCCAGTTCCAGCTGGACTGGAAACGGCGGATGCAGGGCGAAGCCACGCCTTTCCTGTTCGGTTACACCTGGAACGGCGGGCGCTGGCCCAACTACCTGCCGGACATCCGCTCCGCCTGCCTGGGCGGCTTCGGAGCCGACAACGGCATGCCCGACATCATCGAAATCGGCGCACCGGAGAAGATCTTCGACAAGATCCTGGAGAACTACTACCGCCTGACCCTGCCGCTGATGCGGCCTTAAGCAATCGCAGGTACTACCGTGTCGCCGACTTCCCTTTCAACCGGGCGGCGGCCTCTCCGGCGAGCGTCAGGTAACGGTCGGACGGAACGCCGTCCTCCAGGGGCACGAAGGTGCTTCCGGGAGCCGCCACGGGCACTTTCCGGGCAATCTTGAAGATGGCCGTGCCTTCGTCGATCTCGTCGAACATCGCGATGTAGAGCATCTTGGCGCCGCTGTCCAGGCAGAAGTCCAGCTGCTGTTTGAAGAAACGTCCGCCATTCCGGGGAATCTGGACGCTCCTGCGTCCCGGGCGCTGCATGTTGGCCCAGGAGAAACCCGGGAAGCAGAGGGGCGCATAGGCGATACCTTCTTTCCCGGCCCATGCCATGTCCTCACGGATGAGCGGCTGGTAATCGGGATAGGTCCGTTCGTTGTACCGGCCCACGAACCAGGGCATCACGATGTCGCACTTGCGGATGAGTGCATGGAGCCGCTCGTCGGGCAAGGTATCCTTCGTAAGCGTCCGCCAATGCGTAGGCACGCCGATCATCACACTGAACCCCCTTTCCCGGAGACCGTCGATAATCCTTTCGCATTCGTCGAAGCCGTATTTCCGGTTGTCGTTGAAGCCTACGCCCCAAACCGTCACGAGTGGTTTCCCGTTCTGGTACAGGTAGGATGGATTCGCTTGATGATCAAATAGATGATGGGCTTCGGCAAGCGCGTCGATGTCATGGAGAAGGATTTCCGGACCGCTCTCCGGCATGCCGCTGAGGTCGTACATGATGGCAACGGCACGGTCATACTTGTTCGCGCACTCCATCGCCGAGTCCATCACCTTGTTGAAATGCTTCCTCCCGGAGGAATTGGCGATTTCCGCGATGAACCGCTGGAGAAACACCCCGTCCAGGCCGTATTCCTTCATCCAGCGGAAGTGGACATCGACCGTACTCTTGTCATACGGGGACGGGACATACGCGGGTGTGCCGTCCTCGAAGCGGAAAGCCGTCTCGTACAAGTCCTGATATTCGTCCACCTCCGGCCACAGGTCGATGGTGCACCAGCCCGGTTCGAAGCGCCGGCCTTTCTCGTAATGGTGCCAGTTCCGGCCGGCCCCGTCGCCGGGAGTGTTGAACCACCCCTGGTACCCCGCCATCACGAGCCCTTCGTAGGAATCGTAGGTAATAGAAGACCGATACGGTCCCTGCGCGAAGGCAGAGACCGTAACGGTCAGGGTCAGAAGCGCGGCGAGCCGTCTCATTTCGCAAAGGTCTGGACGACCTCGCGGATGGTGCCGTCTTCGTTGAAATACAGCTTGTCCACGCAGATGGAACGGAGGTTCCCCTGATGGGAGATGTTGCAGTTGTGATAGAACAGGTACCACTGGCCCTTGTACTTCACGATGCTGCCGTGGGAGGTGTCGCAGTCGGTCGGTGTGAGAATGATGCCCTGGTACTGCCACGGGCCCAGCGGGGAGTCGCTCCAGCAGTAGCGCAGCTGGTTTGCGCCCCGGTTGCCGGGTTCCTGGTGGTTGTCGGCATACATCAGGTAGTATTTGCCGTTGTTCTTGAACACCCAGGGGCCTTCGTGATAGTCCTTCATGCCGGTCATCGTGACCACGGGGCCGTCGATCTCGGTCATGTTGTCCTTGAGCTTGCAACCGATCATCCGGCCGCCGCCTCCGTAGTAGAAGTAGGCCTGGCCGTCATCGTCGACGAACACGCACGGGTCGATCATGGAGAAAGCATCGCCGAGGCCCTCGAGATAGCCGAGGAGTTTCAGGTTCTCCATGGTAGGCTTGTCGGAAACGCCGATGCCCACCTTCCAGGTATTGTTCCAGTCGGTTCCGCTCGGGTGCGGGAAGTAGTAATAGTACTTGCCGTTTTTGAACGCGGCGTCCGGCGCCCACATGAAACCGCCCTCCGGACGTCCCCATTCCACGTCGCGGGAATGGAGGAACTCGCCGTGGTCGGTCCAGTGGACCATGTCGTCCGTGGAATACACGTGATAGCCGTCCATGAGGTCGCAGCCCCGGGGCGGGTCGTTGTCATGGGAGGGATAGACATACAGGCGGCCGTCACCCCACACGTGGGCGGACGGATCGGCCAGGTAGATGTCCGTGATGAAAGGATTGCCGGGCATCTGGAGCTCCACGACCTCCTCCTTCGGGGCGGTCTTGTCGCAGCCGCAGGAGGCGGAGGCGAGAAGGGCGGCCAGGAGGACCGGTATGGTGAATAACTGTTTAACTTTCATAGCTTTTTTACTTGGAGGGCATGTCGGGGGTCATTTTCACTTCGCCGCGGAGCATCTTCGCAGCCTCCCCGGTCAGGAACAGGTACCAGTCGGTGGGAAGGTTGTCGTCGATGCCCTGGAAGCGGATGTCCAGGTCGGAGGTCTTCCTGCTCCAGCGAACGCCGTCCCCGGTCTGCTCCGAGGAGTTCATCCGGTAGTTTCCGTTCGTATAGCTGGTCACCCAGTAGTCGTCGTCGGAGGTGTAGCCATATCCGGCCGGGACGTTGGCTTTCTTGTACGGGACGTTGGACGGGACCTCGGACACGTGCATCTGCTTGAAGATGGCGGTGCCTTCGTCAATCTCGTCGAACATGCCCACGTAGATGGCCTGGGCGCCCGCCTTGATATCCCGGTAGAACTGCTTCCAGTAGAACTTGCCGCCGTAGCGGAAGCCCGTGTTGGTGGCATCTCCGTCGGGATAGCCGTTGTTCGGATGCATGTTGCGGTCGCTGCCTCCCGGGAACACATGCGGGGCGTACACCACGACGTGGCCGTCGGTGGAGTACTTCTTCGCCTCGGCGATATCGTCCTTGATCCGGGACTGCCAGTCGCTGCTTTCGAAATTGTCGTTTCCGTAGCGCCCCACGTACCAGGGGATGAAGGCGTCGCACTTCTTGATGATCTCGATCATCTTGCGGTGCTCCGCCCCGGTCACGCAGTCGTTTCCGCCCGCACGCCAGTAGCCGGGACAGCCCAGCATGATGGCCCAGCCCTGGGCCTGGAGCTGCTCGATGTACGGTTCCAGATAGGACGGTTTCGGGTGGTCGTTGTCATTGAAACCGAAGCCCCAGAGGGCCAGGAGCGGTTTCCCGTTCTCATGGAGGTAGAACTTCTGGACGCTGCGGTCCTTGAGCTGGTACTCGTCCATGAGCTTCTGCGCATCGGCCACCATCGACGTCGCCATCGACGGTTTCCCGGGTACCACGCCGCCCATGTCATACATGATGGCGATGGCGCGGCCGTACTGGTTAGATCCCTTCATGGCGTGTTTCAACACCATGTCGAAGTGGTCCTTGTGCTTGGCATCCTGGATCTCGCCTACGAAGCGCTGCATGAAGGCCCCGTCCACGCCGTAGTCCTTCATCCACTTGAAGTGGGTGAGCACCGTGGACTCGTCGTAAGAACTGAACACCGTGGCATGCGACCCGTCGGGAAGGATGAACGGCGAACTGTAACCGGTTCCGTCCCCGTCGCCCACCACATACTTCTTCGCGTACTCGGACATGTCCGGCCAGAAGTCGATGGAGTTGCGGAGGACACCGGGGCGGAACTGCTCGCTTTCACGGTAGTGATACCAGCCCTGGTTGGGGACCTGGGTCATCGGCGAGCCATCTCCCGGGGTGCCGAACCAGCCCTGGTAGCCTGCCATCACGAGACCGCGGTAGGTGTCGTACGGCTGTCCGTCCTTGTGCGGTTCCACGCCTGGGTCGGCATACTCCGACTCCTTCGGCCCCGGTTCCGGCGGTGTGGGTTCCACCCGTCCCGGGATCACCTCCTCCGGCTTTCCGCAGGAGAAGGTGACCACGAGGGCGAGGAGGACATAGAGGGTTCTTTTCATGCCTATTGCGGGATTTCAATCACCTTCTTCTCGGACAGGTTCCAGGACTCGTAGGTGTCGTTGAACTTGACACCCATCCGGCACCAGTATTTGTAGCCGTTCTTCACAGGGACCGTGACGGAGTATTCCTTGTCGGAGACACCGTCGCCGTCCTTGTCGATGTTGGACCACATCGAGCGGAGGTTGATCCGGTAGGTATTGCTGTAGTAGTAGTCCAGGTGGTTGCCGTTGCCGCAGTGCTGGTTCAGGCTCAGGAACGGACGGATCTCCGTCAGCTGCGGGAGACCGTCCTGGATCGGGGCCTCCAGCCGGCAGGTGAACACCAGGGCGTAGTCGGAGTCGGTGCCCGGCACCATCTCCACGGAGAAGTCCTGGACATGGGTGTACGGAGTGACCTTGAAGTCCTGCACGGTGCCCTTGGAGCCGATCTTCACGTTGTAGGTCGTGTCGGTAGGCCACCACGCGCCATTGCGGGGCAGCATGTCATAGGTCCCGGCGAACAGCTTCGTATGGGAATAGGTACCGTCCTCCTTGATCCCGAGGTCCTGCGGAGTGGGATTCGTGGAGTAGCTCATCTCCCAGATGCGGATGCTGTTCGTCCCGTGGTCGGTCAGGTACGGCTTGCCGGTCGTCACGTCGATGATGGTTCCGCTTACCTGAGCGTCCGGCGCGGCGAAGTTGTCGATCTTCATGCACGCGGACAGCGCCAGGGCGGCAGTCAGGATACAAAATATCTTTTTCATATCTTCTTTCAGGCTAGGGATCAATAACCGTCGTTGCGGACGAGGTTCGGGTTCTTGTTGATTTCGCCGCCCGGGATGGGCTCGTAGTAGTTCAGCTTGTTGAAGGTGAGCGTACGGCCGTGCGGGTTCGCCTCGTTCAGGTAGATGTATTTGCCCTCGGAGATGACATAGTATCCGGAGAGGGTGTGCACCCACTTGTTCTCATAGATGCTGTGGGCGATCCTCCAGCGGCGCTGGTCCCACTCGCCCTGGTTCTCGATGCACAGCTCGCGCTTGCGCTCGTCCCGGATGTACTGCAGGTTCTCGTCCACCTCGAAGCCGTAGAGCTCGGTGCCGATGTCGGCAGGATTCTGCACCATCTCGTGCGGATGGGCGCCTGCACGGGCGCGGAGCGCATTCACGTGCTCGAAGGCCTCGGCCTTGAGCCCGTTGTTGCCGGTCTCCAGGCCCAGCTCATAGGCGGCCTCGGCCCAGTCGGCGAGGATTTCCCCGTAACGGAACACCTTCCAGCCCTGCTGGCTGGTGTGGAGGGCACGCTGCTCGGCGGGGGCGTTGTAGTTCGTGTACTTGCGCACGCCGATGCCAGTGTAGATGTACCCTTCGTCACCGGTACCGGTAGCATAGCCGTGGGTCCCGTTGACCTTGTACCGCACACCGCCGATTTCCTGGTAAGTGCCCGGCTGGGCGGCGCGGATGCGGTGCGCCTGGTGGTACTCGTTCTCCCCGTTGCTGTCTTCCGGAGCGGCATCCTCGCAGGTACCCGGGAACTCCTTGTACAGGCCGGACTGCAGGTCGATGACGGTGCCGGAAGCAGGCTCGGTCATGCCGGAGAAGAAGAAGTTCGCGCGGCAGCGCGGCTCCATCTCGGGCGTGTCCCAGAAGTCCTCCAGCCGGTCGAAGTAGATCGGGGAATGGGTTCCGTCAGCATTCTCGGTCGCGATGGCCGGATGCTCGTACAGGTCCACCATCTCCCACACGCCCTGGATGGCGCAGCCCACGTTCTGGGCGAGGCCGGTGCCAAGAGGCAGGGTCATGGAGTCATAGCTGCTGTACAGGCCGGAATTCCAGTTCACGACCTTGCTGTCGCCGAGATGCTTGACGAAGATGTCCTCGTCGGCGGAGCAGTCGGCGATGAAGATTTCCGTATAGGCCTTCTCCTTGTCCGCACCGGTGTGCAGGCTGAAGCCGCCGTCGGAGATCATCTTGCAGGCGTCGTAGGCATACTGGAAGAACTCCCGGGCCACGGACGGGTCCATCCCCATCAGGCCGGCGTCGGTGGCGGGACCGGTGATACCGGTGTACTGGTTGTACTTGGCCACGCAGCCAGCCCAGAGCATCGCCTTGGCCATCAGGGCTGCGGCGGACCAGCGGGTACCGCGGGAGAGGTCGTCGGCGCTGCGGCCGGACGCCCCGTTCTCCATCGCGAACTTCAGGTCGTCATGGATGAACATCCAGGTGTCGTACTCGGTGCTCCGGGAGAGCTGGAGCGTTTCGATGTCCGCGGCCGGGTCCTGGGCGACGTCCACGATGGGCACGCCGCCGTAGCGCTTCGCCAGGGCGAAATAATAGAACGCGCGGATGAAGCGGGCCTCGGCGAGGAGTTCGTTGTAGCGGGTCTCCGTGAAATTGTCCTTGTAGTTCGGGAAATTGTTGATGAACACGTTGACGTCACGGATGCGGCCGTAGGGCCAGTATCCCCACTGTCCGCCCATGTCCTCGTTGCCACGGCCGGTGGTCTCGGCGGCGATGGTGGACCCATAGCCCTTCTGCGGCTCCCACACGTTACCCGTGTGCCAGCCGGCGGAACGGTCATTGACATAGCCCTTTCCGTCACCGGCATACTTGTAGGTGAGGTCCTCGATGGGCATGTCGCTGTACAGGAGCGTAAAGTATTTCTTGACGCCGTACTCGGAGTTGAACAGCAGTCCCTCGTCGATCATACCCTTGGGCTCCAGATTCATCTTGTTGCAGGCGGAAAGGCCCACAAGGGCCGCTGCCGCAAGAATCAGTATGTTGATCTTTTTCTTCATGGCTTCTCTAGAACTTGATGTTGGCACCCACGTTGAAGGTCCGGTTCACCGGGTAATTGTAGATGGCGACCGAACTGTTGGAGGCTCCGCCGCTCACGCCCGGACGTTCCGGGTCGATGTACTTCAGCCCGCTGAAGGTGAGGAGGTTGTAACCGCTCACATACAGGCGCAGGCTCTTGATATTGACCTTCCGGGTCCAGCGGGCGGGCAGGGTGTAGCCCAGCTCGGCGGTCTTCAGGCGGCAGTAGGAGACGTCCTTGATGCCGGTGGTACCCGTGTTGAAGCTGTGGCCGGTAGCCGGATAGTAGCCCGATACCCAGGTGGTGTGCGGGTTCCATGGATCGGCATTGACATCGGTCATGTGCCAGCGGTCGGAGTACATGGTCAGGACGGCGCCTCCGTTGAACGGACCCACCTCGGTGAACACTTCCCCGTACTGGGAGTTCACGCCGGCCGCACCCTGGAAGTTCATGGCGAAGTCGAAACTGCGCCAGTCACCGCCGATGGTCACGCCGTAGTTGAATACCGGGAGGTTGTAGGTAGCCACCGGATGGCTGTCCTCACCGTTGATGAAGCCGTCGCCGTTCCAGTCCTCGTAGTAGTAGTCGCCCGGAAGGGTGCCCTGTCCATAGTTGGAACCGGTGTAGGGATAGTTCTGGATATCTTCGTAGGAATCGAAACGACCGGCCTCCACGATGGTGGACCAGATGTCCTTGTTACGGCCGGAGACCGCGCCGCGGCGCCAGTTCTCCATGGAGTTGCCCGCCGTGGAATCCAGGTGATAGACCCAGCGGTTCTTGGTGGCGGACATCTGCCCCGTCACGTAGTAACGGAATTCGTCGATGCGGTTGCGGTGCGTGAGCTGGAACTCCCAGCCGTAGGTCATGTCGCTCTCGATGTTCTCCTGCGGCATGGAGGCACCCACCGTGCCCGGAAGGACGACGGAGGAGGTGGCCAGCAGGCCGGAGCGCTGGCGCTTGAACACCTCGAAGGTGCCGCCCAGCAGCTCGTTCCAGAAGTTGAAGTCCAGACCGGCGTTGTAGGTGTCGGCCGTGTACCAGGTGAGGTTCGGGTTCGGGATCGCCGAAGGAGTGATACCCGAAAGGAGGGAACTCCCGTAGAACCACTGGACGTTGTTCGCCAGGTTGAAACCCGTGTAGATGGAGGGATAGGTGCCGGCGGCGCCGTCATCACCCATCCGTCCGTAGGAGGCGCGGAGCTTGAGGTTCGTGATCCATTTGAGGTTGTCCTTGATGAACGGTTCCTCGCTGATGCGCCAGCCCACGGAGACCGACGGGAAGGTACCCCAGCGGGAAGCTTCGGGGAACCGGGAAGAAGCATCCCGGCGGACCGCGACGTCAAGCAGGTATTTGCCGGCGTAGTCATAGTTCAGGTGGCCGATGAGCGCCCGGCGGGAAATGTCGCCGAGACCTCCGGAGGAACCCTTCTGGTCCTCTTCCTCACCCGCGAACAGATACTCGTTGTCCAGAAGCATGTTCCGCTGGGCGTAGAAGTTGTCCCACTTGTTGTAGGTCTCCTCGTAGAGGGCCATCGCGCTCACGTTGTGCTTGCCGAACTTGTGCGCGTAATTCAGGGACAGCTGCAGGACGGTGCCCATGTTCGGGTCCGCACTGCGGTACACCTGACCCGGGCTCTGCTGCACGAGGGACGTCAGCGTACCGGTCTGCTGCGTGTACAGGTAGTAGGTACGGGTATAGTTCGTGTTGTCCGTCGTGTAGTAGTCATAGCTGTAGAAAGCGCGCGCGTTCAGGCCTTCCACATACGGAATGTCGTAGGTGATGGCCAAGGAGCCGTTGAAGTTGTAGCGCTTGTTCCGGCGGTAACCGGAGTAGGCGCTGTCCGTGGACACCACCGGGTTCTCGTTCTCCAGGAACTCCGTGTCGTAGTTCGGGAGCTTCTGGCCATCCTCGGTGATGATCCAGGGATGGGAAGACGGGGTGTAGGTCCATCCCTTCTTGTACACCGCCCAGATGGTCGTCATCGGCTGGTTGGTTTCGTCGGTATAGCCGCTCAGGGAGAGGGTGGTACGCAGACGGTCGGTGATCTTCGCATCCACGTTGGAACGGAAGTTCCACCGGTGATAGTTCAGGGAACCGCTGGCGTAGGAACCTTCCTGGTCCATGTAGCCGAGGTTGAAGAAGTAGGAGATCTTGTCGGACGCACCGTTCACGGAGAGGTTGTACTGGCTCTGGGGAACGTTGTTGCGGAACAGCTCGTCGGTCCAGTAGGTGCTTTCCTTCTTGCCGGAAGAGTAGTCCATGATCTGTTCCCAGGTGTACTTGGGCGTGGCCCGCAGCCAGTAGTTGCCGTTCAGGTTTCCGTACAGGTTCTTCTCGTTGATGAGCATCATGTGCGTAGCGGCGGAAGCCGTCTGCGGGACATACAGGAAGTTCTGCCAGCCGTAGTTCGCGGACAGGTCGATGTCGAACTTCGCTCCGTCGGAACCGTTGGAACCGTGCTTGGTCGTCACGAGGATGACGCCGTTCGCGGCCCGGACGCCGTAGATGGCGGCCGATGCGTCCTTCAGGACGGACACCGATTCGATTTCGTTGGAGTCCATGCGGGAGAAGTAGCCCTGGTCGCGCGGAATGCCGTCCACCACGAACAGCGGCGTGCCCATGCCGCGGATATCGATCGCGTTGTCGAACGCACCCGGCTGGGAAGAACGCTGGGAGATACGCAGGCCGGCGACCTTACCGGAGAGCATGTTCACGACGTTCTCGTTCTTGGTGACGACGATGTCCTTGTTGGTCACGGCCGAAACGGCGCCCGTCAGGGTAGCCTTCTTCTGGACGCCGTAACCCACGACGACCGTCTCCTCCAGGAAGTTGTTGTCACTCCGGAGGACAATGCTGAGCGTGGTCTGCGCTGCGCTGACCACCGCGTCCTCATAGCCGATGAACGAGACGACCAGGTTCTCCGTCGGAGCGGCGGAAATCTGGAACCGTCCGTCCACGTCGGTCACGGCTCCGCGCGTGGCGGAACCCTGCACCAGGACGCCGGCGCCGACGAGCGGCTCCCCGCCCTGGTCCTTCACCGTACCGGATACGATACGGTTCTGGGCCGGGAGGGCGAGCGGGAGCAGCGCCGCCAGCACGGTGATGATTAGATGTGAAAGCTTGAATTTCATACCGTTGGATTAAAATGTTCTGAATGAATGACGGAAAGGGTTCGGTTCAGGTCATTCATTACCGCGGAGACGGATCCACGGCGCCTTCCGGAGCCATGCGGCGGTTGAAGAACATATAGCAGGTATGCCAGCCGCCGATACGGATCTGGCCGTAGTCGTACTCGAAGCGCATGCCGATACCGAAACGGTAGGCGGTGCCGGTGTAGCTGGCGTTGGTCACGAAGTAGCCGTTGGAATCGAAGTCCCAGCCCTGCTGCTCGTGGGCATCGTAGGCGTTGCCGTCCCAGCCGCCGATGATTTCACCGTTGCACTCCACGCCATAGGCGTCCTTCACGGCCTGCTTCTGCTCGTCCGTCAGGTTGTCGCGCTGGGAAGAGACCACGGAAGGCTGGGTGCTCTGCCACCAGAGACCGCGGCTGTGGCGCGCGAGCTTCTGGCCCAGTTCGCCGAGAGTCATGTTCTCTCCGTCGCAGTAGAGGATGTCGCCCGGCTCGACGGCGGAAATCTCCAGTTTCTGGATCCACGCGATGGCCTTCGGGGCGTCGCCGTGCTGGAACCACAGGTAGTCGTTCTCCTCACCCGGGGTGGACTTCAGGAAGAGATCCAGGAAGCTGATCCGGTTCTCGCCGGCGGGAACCATCGTCCGGTATTCCATGTGCTGGGCCTCCGGGAAGTCGGGGCTGTAGTGGATGTCGCCGTAGGTGGCGTCGTCGTCACGGCCGAACTGGGCGAGGCCGGTACGGATCGGGTCGTTGACGGTCCAGAAGACCTTGTTCTTGATCTGGTCGTTGACCTTGCAGTAGATGTAGATGCCGTCCTTCTCCGGATCGTAGCAGCTCGTGCCCGGACGGGTGTTCATGGTCCAGGTACCGTCAGAAGCGAGGCAGCCCTTGAACAGGTCGTAGCGGGAAGCCACCTGGCCGTTCTGCTCCTCGGCCGGAGCCAGTTCGAAGGTCACGTTGCCGGCCGGGAGCTCCTTGTACAGGTCCTTGAAGTTGAAGGTACCCAGGAAGTCGGCCACGTCGTCCGGAAGCTGTGCGCGGTAGCTGTCACCCACCTCGGCGGCGCTCACCGCATCGATGAAATGCGCAGGCTCGAGCGCCTCGGGCTCGAAGCTGTTCTCACCCACATGGACGACGAAGTAATTGGAGCTGATCGCGGTACCCTTCAGGTCCACTTTCAAGGCCACGGTGTAGTCCTTCTGGGACTCGGCGGCGAGGGCCTTGATGACCACCTTGATCAGGTCGCCGTCGTTCTCGGCCGACTCCACCTTGAACAGGCCGGCGCCGGCGCGGGTCTTCACCTCGCGGGCATCGGCGATGTCGAACGTGGCCTCGGCGGCGTTGAAGGAAGGCGTCGCGAGGAAACGGACCTCGGCACCGTCCTCACCGAGATTGACGATCTGGTCGGTGTACTCGGGGACATAGACGATGGAATTGACGGCCGCGGAGGAGACCTTCGGAATCGTGTAGGAGGTGCTGTTCACCGTGATGATGAACGCATCGGCCGTCTCTTCGACGGAGACGGCGGCGCCGCCACCGCCATTGGTGTCGATCACGACGTTCTTGCCGTCGCTCAGGACCAAGGTCCACACGCCGGCGGCCTGGGTGGCGCTGGTGATGGTCAGACCGGTCACGACCGCATTCTTCAAGTCCTGCTGAGTCTGGTACCAGGCACCTTCCAAAGCTTCCACCCGCTGGGTGAGGTCGTCCAGTTCCTTGTTGTTGCACCCAACGAAGGAGGGGACGGCCATGGCTCCGATCAGGAGCACGCTGATGAACTGTTTTTTCATGACGAAAAAGGATTATGTGATTGATTTGGTCATTTGTCTGTCAGGCAGTGTCCGGCCACAAATATGCGCGCGGTTCCTTAAAAACAGGCGGAACGCATACTTAATCCGGCGCTTAACATGTCGTTTTAATGTTTTTTTAAGACCTGTCAGTTCAGGTCCACGGTGAGTTTTTCCCCGGTATAGCGGACCTCCCGGTCGCAGGAGGTATTGTCGAGACCTGTCGCCACGCCGCTTCGGACCACGACGACCCGGAACGTACGTCCGGTGACCATGCCGGGAAAAGTCCCCTGGCGGGGCCCGATGGTCAGGATCCCGTCTGCATCGTTCCAGTCGAACCGGATCGTGGAGCAGGCTCCCTTCTCGTAGCCGTACCCGTCCCCTTCATCCTCGTAAAGGGTGAAAGAGCCGTCGGAACCCGTGTAGATGCGGATCTGGAGATCGTCCCAGGGCTTTTCCGAGGCATACTGGACCTCCGGGCCCATGGGCAGGACGGTGCCGGCCTTGACATACAGCGGGAGAAGGTCACGGGAGAAGGTCCGGGTAAAGCTGACACCGCCCTTCAGGCGCGATCCGTCCCAGAAATCCAGCCACTCCCCTTCCGGGAGATAGACGCTCCGGGTATCGTCCGCCGTATGGACCGGGGCGACCAGGAAAGATTTCCCGTACAGGAATTCCGTATCCTCGTCCCACGTCCGGCGGTCCTCCGGATAATCCATGAACAGGGTGCGCATCAGGGAGGCGTCCTCGCGGGTCACGGCCGCCGCAGCGCTGTACGTATAGGGCAGCAGGCGGTAGCGGAGCCGGATGTATTTCTCCTGCAGGTCGAAGTCCGGATCGCCCGGAGCGCCGAACCGGAAGATCTCCCGGGGCGTATTCGTCCCGTGCGAGCGCATCATGCCCGTGAAGGCCGCGAACTGCAGCCAGCGGCCGTACAACTGCCGGAATCCGGGATTCTCGTAGCCGCCGCTCCAGGACCCGGCGAAGAAGCCGCCGATGTCGGAGTTCCAGTACGGGATGCCGCACAGGGACAGGTTCAACGCTTCCTGGACCTGCTCCTTCAGGGAGGTCCAGGTGGATTCCAGGTCACCGGACCAGACATGGGCGCCATAGCGCTGCAGGCCTGCGGTGGCGGAACGGGTGAGGATGGAGACGCGGCGGTCGGAAGTGAGTGCCCGCTGGTGGTCATACACGCCGCCTACGCTGTAGAGCGGGAATGAATTCCGCATCTCCCGGTAGGTGCCCTCGGGCGAGACGTAGTCATAGTCCTCCGGACGCACCGGCTGGTGCTCGGGCTCCGTGGCGTCCAGCCACCAGCCGTCGATACCCGCCGACCAGAGGTTCTTCTCCAAATAGTTCCAGAAAATGTCCCGAGCCCGCGGGTTCCAGGGGTCATAGACCCGGACTCCGTTCCCCTGCGGGAAGGTCTCCTGGCCGAGCAGCAGGTTCTCCGCCGCCAACTCCTGGAAGATGTGCGATTCGGGGCCGAAGGACGGCCATACGGAAATCAGGGCGTGGGCATGGAGACCATGGATCTCATCCATCATGCCTTTCGGATCCGGATAAGCGGGATTCAGGAACTCCACGGCGTTCCAGTGGGCGTTGTCGCCCCAGTACTGCCAGTCCTGGATAATGCCGTCGAGGGGCACCTCCAGTTCCCGGTATTTCCGGACGACGGAAACCAGCTCCTCCGCCGACCCGTAGCGTTCCCGCGACTGGAGGAAGCCGAACTGCCAGAGCGGATTCATCGGGGCGTGGCCGGTGAGGATGCGGATGTTCCGCACCACGGCGTCGCCGCTGCCGCCGCCGAGGAAGAAGTACGAGCATTTCTTCCCTGCCTGAGAGGAGAAGGACACGCCGTCCTCCGTGCTCCGGAACTCGGTCGGGGAGTAGTTGTCCCAATAGACCGCATAACCCTTCACGGAATGGAAGAGCGGGATGGCGATTTCCATGTTGACATTCTCCAGGTGATAGTCCTTCCGGCGCTGGTCCAGGCCGCCGCCCCGGTGCTGCCCCAGTCCGTAGACGGCTTCATCCGCTTCCAGGAGAAAGGCCTGGTGGATCTCCTCATGGGAGACGGTCTCCGGCTTTTCCCGGAGCAGGATTTCCCCGTCCTTCCCGTAGAAGGAGAAGGCGCCCGACCCGGGGTCCAGCTCCACCCGGAGCGCATCGGTCCTGAGGACCACGGTCCCGTCCTCCCGCGTATCCACGTCGAAACGGATTTTCCCGGGGTTCATGACGACCGATGCCGTGGGAGCCGTATCCACCGTCCCGTAGAGCGGCGATTTCACCACCTGGACGATGTCCGGAGCATAGCATACCACTTCGAACCGGGAGACGGGTCCCTCGGTCCGGAATCCGTGGGCGGTCCGGCGGACCGGCCCGTTGCAGCCCGTCAGCAGCAGGAGAGCGGCCGCCGCGCCAATCAGAAAGCCTTTCATATTCCCCAAGTCTTATCGGGCTCGTTGCCCATTTCGAATACCAGTCTTCCGCCCCGCATGAGTTCCTCGTGCGACAGGAACGGCCGCGTGAGCGGTTTCCCGTCCAGGGTGGCGGACTGGATGTATTTGTTGTCTTCGGATACGCCTCGGGCTATGATTTCGAAGGTCTTGCCTCCCGGCAGATGCACGACCGCCTCCGGGAAGACCGGGCTGCCGATGGCATACTCCGGCACCCCCGGCGTGACCGGATACAGGCCCAGGCAGGACCATACGACGAAGGAGGTCATGCCGCCGCCGTCCTCGTCGCCCGGAACGCCCATCAGGTCGTCCCGGAACCAGGTACGGAGGAGCTGCCGGATCCTTTTCTGCGTCTTCCAGGGGGCACCGGCATAGTCATACAGGTAAGGGATGTGAAGCGAGGGCTCATTGGCCATCGAGAACTGGCCCACATTGCCGGTGTGGTCCGGCAGTTTGGCGTAGAATTCATTCTTGGCACGGCCCAGCGGGGTGGCAAAGGTCTCGTCCAGCTTCTTCACGAAGGCATCCGGACCGCCCATCAGGTCCACCAGGCCGGGAATATCGTGCTGGACATCCCAGCGATACACCCAGCCGTTGTTCTCCCCGTAGTATTCGCGGGCGCCCATACCGCCGGAGAAACTGTAATCGAACGGTTCGATGAAAGCGCCGCGGCTGTCCCGGGGATGGAAGAAACCCGTGGCCGGATTGTACAGGTTCCGGTAATCCCGGGCATGGCGGGCGAAGAAAACGGAGTCGGCCCGTTCGCCGGCGACGCCCGCCAGGACGGAAGCGCACCAGCTGTCATAGGACGTTCCGAGGGTCACCGCGACCGGCTGCCGTTTCTCGAAGGAATGGACATTCGGATCGGTCTCCGGCTCCCCTTCCGCCAGGGCGGGCATGTAACCCTTCTCCCAGAAAAAAGCGTCGATGGCACCTGCCGGATTTCCGCACCAGGGCGCCAATGTCTTCTCGACCAGCGCGTTCCGACTGATCTGATAAACCTTGAGCGTATCCAGGCGGAGCCCCTTGACCAGCGCGTCGGCAAAGGTCGCGACCGTATGGTTCGAGTTCATCCGGCGGGAGTCGCCGGTCACTTCCGGGAAAGTGGGCGCCCAGTCATTGCCGGTCTGCTCCGCCATCCGGACGAAGGAAGCGAGGATGTCCTCCTCCAGGGAAGGATTCATCACCACCCGCAGCGGATGTGCGGCGCGGTAGGTGTCCCAGATCCAGTCGTCCGTGTAAAACGGCGTGCCGCCGTCCTCGTGGACCTCGTTGTCAAAGGCGCTCCAGTAGCGGCCGCCCTCGCTCAGGCACACCGGACGCTCGAAGGTCCGGTAATAGGACGTATAGAATACAGTCTTCTCCCGGTCGCTCCCACCGCGGATTTCCAGACGGCCCAGCGCTTCGTTCCAGATCCGGCGGCCTTCGGCGGCCACTTTTTCCACGTCATACGTATCAATCTCCCGACGCAGGTTCGCCGCCGCCTGCTCCTGGCTGATGAAGGAGACGCCGTAGCGCACATGGACCTCGGGGACATCGAACACCATCGCCACGCAGGCGTTCCGGCCGCTGTCGGACTTGCCGTCCTGGAGCTGGCCGTGGCTGAGATATCCCTCTTTCACGGGCTTCTCCTGCACTTCCATATAGACATATACCTTCGTCTCCCCGGCCACGACCTGATAGCCTGCGAAAACCCCGTCCGCCAGGCTGACGGCCCCGTTCTGGGAGGTCAGCAGGAGCGTTCCCTGACCGTCCCGGAAATGGATCCGGTACACGGCGCTTTGGTGGGATACGGCATAATCGGCATGGATGGCCCCGTCCTGGAGGTCCACGCTGAATCCGTAGGGAGTCAAGTGCTCGTTGTCATAGGTCACCGGGATCACTGGCCGGAGCTCGTTTCCGGCGGTCACCCCCAGCTTGAAGGCCGACCGTTCCCGGTGGTTCGTCACGATGACGGGAAGGCCGTTCACATACTCGGACGTATAGTCCGCCCGCTCGGGATACACCCGCAGCATCGAGTTCGGGAGCTGAACGGTCGGGAACGTGGGCACCAGCAAGTGGCTGATGTTGCCGATGTAAGGATTTACATAGTCCACGGGGTCTTTGGAGCCATCCCCGGAACAGCCCGCCATAAGGGCGGCGCAAAGCAGCAAGGCCGATATCTTTTTCATAGGGTCGGTTTATTTTCGAGGCAGATAACTGTGGTGGCGCTGGTGAACCTTCCGGATGGTCCCGTCATCGTTATAGTAGAGCCGGTCCACGCAGATGGAACGCAGGTTTCCCATCTGCGAAAGTTGGCAGCCGTGGTAGAAAAGGTACCACTGGCCTTTGAACTCCACGATGCTGCCGTGGGAGGTGTCGCAATCGGTCTCGTCCAGGAGGATGCCCTTGTACTCCCAGGGGCCCAGCGGGCTGTCCGACATCGCGTAATGCATCCGGTTGTACTGCTTCCCGTCCGCGCCGATGTGGTTGTCGGGATAGGAGAGGTAGTACTTGCCGTTGTATTTGTGGACCCAGGTTCCCTCGTGGAAGTCCACAAGGCCCTCCATCCGCTGCGGCTTGGAGGCGAGCTGCGTCATGTTCTTCTTCAGGCGGGCGCCGTAACATTCGCCGCCACCGCCATTGTAGATGTACGCCTTCCCGTCATCATCGACAAAGACGCAAGGGTCGATGTGGGAGGTCATCCCCTGGATGTAGCCGCCCACCTTGAAGTCCGATGCCGGCTTGTCCGAGGTGGCGACTCCGATCTTCCAGGTGGAGCCGGTGTGCGTCCCGGACGGGTGCGGGAAGTAGAAATAGTAGGTTCCGTTCCGGTATGCGCAGTCCGGCGCCCACATGAAACCGCCTTCCTTGCGGCCCCAGGGGACGTCGGTGGCCCGAAGGATCTCGCCATGGTCGGTCCAGTGGACCATGTCGTCCGTGGAGAACACATGGTACTGGTCCATCAGGTCGCACCCCCGCGGCGGGTCTATGTCATGCGAAGCATACACGTACAGGCGGCCGTCGGCCCAGACATGGGCGGACGGGTCGGCCGTGTACAGGTGCGTGATGAAGGGGTTGTCCGCCATCCCGTCGATGGTCATGAACTCCGCCGGCTTCTCCGGATAGGCTTTCAGGTACCAGGCGATTTTCTCCGCCAGGAGCGCGGCCCCCCGGTCATCCGGATGGATGCCGTCGCCCTCGAGCGTTTCCGGGGCGTCCTGCAGGACCGGGTACATGTCCAGCACCTCGCAGCCGGTGCGTTTCGCCGCTTCGTAAAGGGCGGGACACACTTTCTTCTGGCTCACCTCGTCGGAGATGCCGTAGGAATCCTTCGTGAACAGGGTCGGAGTCATCAGGATCACCCGGGGATGCGACGGAAGGGCCTGGAACATGGACACCAGCGTCTCGGCGTCGTCCGTGAGTTCCCCCTTGTCGATGGCCGGCTCGTTCCAGGGCTTGCTGTCGTTGCCGCCCAGGTCGATGAGGACGATATCCGGACGGCTCGTCAGCGCCTCGCCCAGCCGGCCTTTCGTCCAATAAGGGCCATCCGAATGGCGGAGCATCGTGCAGCCGCCGACGCCATAGTTGACCACGGCATAGCCGTCCCCGAGCAGGGCCTGCGTCCGGGCCGGATAGGACCGGACGGAAGGGTCGGAAGTGCCGGCGCCCTCGGTGATGCTGGCGCCCACGAAAGTCACCCGGACCTGGGCGGAGAGCGACCAGGCGGCGAGAAGTGTCAGGAGAAGGAGTGTCAATCGTTTCATAGAGGAGGTGTCATTTGACGGGTCGGGTAAGGATGCCGGGCTGGTAGATGCCGTCGTCGAAACGGGCGAAGGAGCCCGGAGCGACCTCGGCGCAGGGAACGCCGGCGTTCAGCAGCATTTTGTGCAGGGTATTCCATCCCTTTTCGGAGGACAGGAAGTCGTCCAGTGTACTCACGTAGAGGTTTCCGTTTTTCACGAAGACCGGCAGCGGAGCCGTGCATTCGTATTCGCTCCGGAGAAGGGCGGCCGTCTTCATTTCCTCCGCCCGCTTGTTCCAGCGGCGCCAGTCGGTCCGGCAGGCCTCCAGGAGCACTTCCCCTTCCTCCACGAACGGGCCGGAAAGGGTATATCTCGCGGCATCCAGCCGCTGCACTTCGCAGAAGTAGAAATCGGCATTGGTCATTCCGTGCGTCCAGGAACGCCGGGCAGGCAGGAAGGAGGAACGGCGGAGCGGGGTGAGCATGAGGTCCAGGCCGTAGGCCGCGGCCGTCTCCGGTGTCAGTCCCCACAGCCACACGTCGTTGCCGTCGCCGGGCGCAGCCGCACCGGCCGCCGCGTCCACGATGTACAGCGTCCGGCCTGCCGCCTTCTCCGAGAGGACGACGCCCTGGGCCTCGAGGATCCGTTCCAGGCGCCCGCCCGGAGCCCCGCAGTAAACCACGCTGCGGTAAGGCTCCGGGGCCGCAATCTTAACCAACTCAACCTTATGTTTCTCTTGTTCCTGCCAGCGGCACCAGACGCTGCCTTCCGGAGCGTTCGCCGCGCGCATCGCATCGAACAGCGGCCAGGGATCCCAGAGCGGAAGGGCCGGATCGTAACCGGGATTGAACGTGGTCCCGTAGGGGCCCAGCCGTTCGGGCTGGACGCCCGGAACGCCCTCTTCGTACGGGCCGAAGAAGATGCCGTCCTCCAGCGCAGGGGCGGTCGTCAGGTCTTTCTTCCCCAGCGGCAGCGGCTTCAGGGCGTACCAGGCCATGTTGAACACGGTACTGTAGGATGCGCCGGCCTCCCGCATGGACCGGATCAGGTGGTAGCACTCGTAGGCGAGACCCTCCATCCGCCCCTGGGCGGACGCATAGGCCCGGTCGCCGTTGTATTTCGAGACCTCCTGGGGAGTGCCGTAGTAGGCCATGCTGTGTTCCCCCACGCCCCAGGGCTTGCCGATGGCTTTCCACTCGCGCATGGACCCCGCGTCGCCGTAATGGCCCACCGTCACCGGCAGGATGCCCATCCCGTCCTCCTCCCCGTCGGAGGAGATCCACGGCCGGGACGGGTCGTTCTCCCGGACGATGGCCACCCAGTCGCGCCAGGCCTGTTCCTGGAGGGGCATCAGGTCCGGCCGCTTGTGGACATGCAGGATGACGGGCTTGTTCTCGTTGGACACGCTCCAGCCGAAGACGGAGGCGTGGTTGCGGTCCCGGAGCACCAGGCGGCGGAGATGGTCCCTGGAGTGCTCCCAGAACTGCGGGTTCTCCAGGGCGGGGCCGCCGTCGCTGGCCCAGTTGGCCGTCTCGTCCAGCACACAGATGCCCATCTCGTCCGCCAGGTCCAGGTAGAAGCGGGGATACACCTGCGCATGGGGCCGGACCGCGTTGCCGTTCATCGCCTTGATGGCCGTGAACCAGGCCCAGGCGTAGCGGCGCGTCATCTGGGGGATGCCCATGAAGTGCCAGGAATCGCCCCGAAGGGCGTACGGTTCGCCGTTCAGGCACAGCATCCCGTCCCGGAAGGTCCATTCGCGCCAGCCGAAGCGTTCATACTTGTTGTCGATGGCTCTTCCGCCCTGTTCCAGGGACAGTTGCAGGGCATACAGGTCGGGATGTTCCGGCGTCCAGGTCCGCAAGCCCGCCGCCGGGATGCGGACCGTCCGCGTGAGGGTGTCGCCGGCGGGAACCGTCAGTTTCACCGCCGGGATATCCAGCGCCTTCCCGCCCAACTCCCACGCCGGTACGGGGGCCTCCTGCACCGTTTTACCAGAACGGTCCAACCAACCATCTATGCGGCCCGCGAGTCGGACGGAGGCTTTCCTTTCCCCGTCGTTCCGGATGCGGACCTTTATTTCCAGGAGGCCCTCCGATACCAAAGGGCGTATATACACGTCATCCACCCGGACGGCCGGGCGGCGCAGCAGGTACACGTCCTGCCAGATTCCGTTGATGTAAGTCCCCCACATGGATCCGGCCGGAAGGATCCGCCGGCCCACGCCCGAAGCGTCCTCGAACATCCGCTGGGACTGGACGAAAACCCGGAGGTCGAAGTCCTTCCCGGGTGTGACGAGGCCGGTGACATCGGCCTCGAAGGGGAGGAACAGGTCGAAGTTCTCCGCCACCTTCCGTCCGTCCACGAACACCTGCGCCTTGCCGGCCACGGCCTCGAAGTGCAGGACCACCCGGTCGTTCCCCCAGCCGGCCGGCACATGGACCGTCCGTTGCATCCAGGCCTCGCGGACGCCGTTCCAGGAATCCGGATAGGACGGGAAATCGCGGTGGTCCGGACCTTCCAGCCGGTTCCAGGCGAACCCGTTCACGTTCCAGGGGGAAGGGATCCGGATCGGGACGCTGTCCCATGCGTCGGTGCAGGCCGCCCCGGGCTGGAAGTTCCAGGACCCGTTGAGGCACACCTCGTCGCGGTACGGCTTCTCCAGGCGGTTCGTGAAACCCTCGGAAGGAGCGAACCGGTAAGGGAAGCGCACCCCAGCCGTGAGGACGGACGGGAACAGCAGGCTGGCAAGCAGGAAAAAGCGGGTTATCGGTTTCATCGCGGGCGTTGTTTCAAGACAAAATTACCCGCGCGTCCTTATTTTCTGCCTTAACGCCCGGGTTAAGTACGCTTAAAAAAAACTTAAAATGGACAGGACCCCGTTTCCCGGGGCATGACTCCGTCATGGACATTCAATCTTCCGTTATTTTTATTAACTTTGTAGGCTGGAAAAAACAGGAATATTGAACCATGAGATTATCCGGACTGATCCTCTCCGCCATCCTTCTTCTTGCAGCAGCCTGCAACCGCCACGACAACTATACCGTCATCGTCTCGCTGGACGGCGACCGCTGGGACTACCCGGAACTGTACGAGATGCCGTTTTTCGACTCGCTGGCCACCGTGGGCGTGAAGGCGGCGATGGAACCGTCCTTCCCGGCTTCCACCTTCCCGAACCACAACACGATGGCCACGGGCTGCGTCCCGGACCACAACGGAATGGTGCACAACAGCTTCCGCGATCCGGACGACGGCTCGCACTATTCGATGTCCGACTCCACGAAACGGTTCAACCCCAAATACTACCTGAAAGAACCCATCTGGATCACGGCCGAGAAGCAGGGAGTGAAGACCGGCAACATCTACTGGCTCGGCGGCGACGTCGCCATCCAGGGCCGGTTCCCCACCTACTATCGCAACTGGAACGAGCAGCCCCACTGGACCTTCGAGGAGCGGGTGGATGAGGCCGTCCGCCTGATGGCCCTCCCGCAGAAGGAGCGTCCGCGCCTCTTGATGGTCTATTTCGACGAGCCGGACCACACCGGCCACGTCTTCGGCCCGCACTCCGCGGAGACGGCGGAGATGACCCACCGGATGGACTCGCTCATGCACGCCTTCTACCTCCGGCTCATGGCCCTTCCCCATGGGAAGAAGATCAACTTCATCCTCGCCGGAGATCACGGCATGACCGAGATCAGCCCCGAGCGCTTCGTCCCCTGGGCCGACGCCCTGGACCAGTCCTGGATCGAGGACATCGCCGGGGCCAGCCCCACCAGCATCTTCTGCAAGGAAGGTTATGCCGATACGGTCTATAACGCCCTCTCGCAGATTCCCCACCTGAATGTCTATCGCCATGGCGAGATGCCGGACTCCCTGAATTACGGCACCTCCGACCGCCTGGGCGACATCATCGTCAATCCGGACCTGGGGTGGCAGTTCAACTTCGCCCCCTCCAAGAACAAGGGTTCACACGGCTATGCGCCGCAGGAGACCGACATGCTGGTGTGCTTCCGCGCCGTGGGACCGGACTTCAAAGAAGGGTACGAGGCCGTTCCCTACGGGAAAGGACGCCAGGCCGGCTTCAAGAACATCGACCTGTATCCCCTGCTGTGCCATCTGCTCGGCATCCAGCCCGCTCCGGTGGACGGCGACCTGAAACGAATTGAACAAATCTTAAAATAACAGCATCATGAAACTTGACGGAAGACGCGAAAGCTCCAATGTGGAAGACCGCCGCAGAATGGGTGGCGGCACCGTTGCCGGACTCGGACTCGGGGGCGTCGCCCTCGTGGCCATCATCACGTTCCTGATGGGCGGAAACCTCGGCGACGTGGTCCAGAACGTCCAGAATGCCGGCGGTATCGGCGGCATGCAGCAGGAATCCTCTTACGAACCCACGGCCGAGAACGAGGCCCTCGCCAAGTTCTCCCGCCAGATCCTTGCCTCCACGGAGGACGTCTGGTCGGCCTATTTCCGGCAGAACGGCATCGGCACCTACCGCACTCCGACGCTGGTCCTCTACACCGGCACCACGTCCACCAGCTGCGGCACCGGCCAGGCGGCCATGGGCCCGTTCTACTGCTCCGCCGACGAGAAACTGTACATCGACTTGAGCTTCTTCTCCACCATGCGGCAGCAGCTCGGGGCCGACGGCGACTTCGCCTACGCCTATGTGATCGCCCATGAGGTGGGGCACCACGTCCAGAACCTCCTCGGCACCCTGGGCCAGGCCCATCAGCAGATGGCCCGGATGAACAAGACCGACGCCAACCGCGTGAGCGTGCGGATCGAGCTCCAGGCCGATTTCTACGCCGGTATCTGGGGCCATTACGAGAGCCAGCTGTTTGGTTCGCTCGAGGACGGCGACCTGATGGAAGCCATCAACTGCGCCTCCAAGATCGGCGACGACTACCTGCAGAAGAAGGCCCAGGGGTACGCAATGCCGGAATCCTTCACCCACGGCACCGCCCAGCAGCGCATGCGCTGGCTCAAGAAGGGCCTGCAGACGGGCGACATCCGCCAGGGAAATACATTCGAACTGTCTGATAATCAGTTATGAGTAAACACTTTACCTTACCTTATGAGGGTGGCCTGATCGAGAAGGATCTCCCGAAGGGCATCCTGCACAACTATGAAAAGATCTGGACCGAGATCTATCCCGAGTCCAGACCCGCCTCCTACGCCGTGGCGGACCTCATCGTGGACGCCATCAAGGCCTGCCCGGAAGGACGCCTGTTCCGCCTGGGCCTCACCACCGGCGCCACCCCCACGTCCCTGTACAACGAACTCGCCCGCCGGTACCAGGCCGGTACGGTCTCGTTCCGGAACGTGGAAGTCGTCTCCATCGACGAATATTACCCTTCTTCCAAGGACGAACTCCAGAGCCGCAACCACCGCCTCCACGAGACGCTCCTGGACAAGGTGGACATCAAGAAAGAGAACATCCACATCCCGGATGGAACGGTTCCGCAGCAGTTTGTTTCCGCCTACTGCGCCGAGTTCGACAAGAAGGCCCGGAACCTGGACCTGCTGGTCATCGGTGTCGGAGAGGAAGGCCAGGTTGGCTTCAACGAGGCCGGGAGCAACGAAAAGACGCGTACCCGCACCGTCCGCCTCTCCTACAAGTCCCGCAAGCGCCAGGCCCGGAACTTCAACCACGACATCAACGCGACCCCGCAGAGCGCCATCACGATGGGCATCGGCACGATGCTTACCGCCGGACGCATCGTCCTGATGGCCTGGGGCGAGGATAAGGCGGAAGCCGTGAAGGCCATTGCCGAAGGCCCCATGGACGCCGCCTGCCCGGCCTCGCTCCTGCAGCGCCACGACCACATCCACTTCTTCGTGGACGAGACGGCCGCCGCCCTGCTCACCCGCGTCGTCGCCCCCTGGCTCGTGGGTCCCTGCGACTGGACGCCCAAGTTCATCCGCAAGGCGGTCGTCTGGCTGTGCCAGACCGTCGGAAAACCCATCCTGAAACTCACGGAGAAGGACTACCTGGAGAATTCCCTCGGAGAGCTCCTGGAGAAATACGGTCCCTTCGACAAGATCAACATCGACGTCTTCAACGACCTCCAGCACACCATCACCGGCTGGCCGGGCGGCAAGCCCAATGCCGACGACAGCACGCGTCCGGTCGCTGCCACTCCGTTCCCGAAGACGGTCCTGATCTTCTCCCCGCATCCGGACGACGACGTCATCTCCATGGGCGGCACCTTCATCCGGCTGGCCACGCAGGGGCATAACGTCCATGTCGCCTATGAGACCTCCGGCAACGTGGCGGTCCACGACGACGTGGTGCTCCAGCACATGGACGCCGCCTTCCAGCTGGGCTTTGCCGACAAGTTCGCCGAAGCGAAGGCCCTCGTGGAAAGCAAGCGTCCCGGCGAGCCCGAGCCCCGGGCCCTCCTGGAGATGAAGGGCGCCATCCGCCGGAGCGAAGCCCGCGGAGCCGTCCGTTCCTTCGGCCTCAACGACAACACCAACGCGCACTTCCTGAACCTCCCCTTCTACGAATCCGGCGGCATCAAGAAGAATCCGCGCACGCAGGCCGACGTGGACATCATCAAGAAACTCATCACGGAGCTGAAGCCCCACATGATCTTCATGGCCGGCGACCTGGCGGACCCGCACGGGACGCACCGCGTGTGCACCGAGGCCGCCCTGGAGGCCGTGGAGCAGCTCAAGGCGGAGGGCAACGACTGGCTCTCCGACACCCATATCTGGCTCTATCGCGGCGCCTGGATGGAGTGGGAGCTGGGTCGCGTGGACATGGCCGTCCCGCTGAGCCCGGACGAGGTCGTCAAGAAGCGCCACGCCATCTTCCGCCACCTCTCGCAGAAGGACATCGTCCCGTTCCCGGGCGAGGATCCGCGCGAGTTCTGGCAGCGGGCCGAGGAGCGCACCCAAAACACCGCCAAGCTCTACGACCAGCTGGGCATGGCGGAATACCAGGCTATCGAAGTATTCCTAAAACTCTGCTAAATATCATGAAAGTCATCATCCGCAACAACGCGAAGGAAAGCGGCGTCTGGGCCGCTCACTATATCGCTTCCAAGATCAAGGAGAAAGCCGCCGTCACGGACAAGCCGTTCGTGCTGGGCCTTCCCACCGGCTCCACGCCGCTGAACACCTACGCCGAGCTCGCCCGCATGGTCGCCGCCGGCGAAGTGTCCTTCAAGAATGTCATCACCTTCAACATGGACGAATATGTGGGCCTTCCCGAGGAGCACCCCGAGAGCTACCACTCCTTCATGCACAAGAACCTGTTCGACCATATCGACGAGCCCAAGGAGAACATCCACATCCTGAACGGCAACGCCCCCGACCTCAACGCCGAGTGCGCCGCCTACGAGCAGGCCATCGTCGAGGCCGGCGGATTCGACCTGTTCATGGGCGGGATCGGCGAGGACGGCCACATCGCCTTCAACGAGCCGTTCTCCCCGCTGGAGTCCCGCACCCGCGTCGTGACCCTCACCCAGGATACCCGGGAGGTGAATTCCCGCTTCTTCGGCGGCAATCCCGAGGCCGTGCCCGCCCAGGCCATGTCCGTGGGCGTCGCCACCGTCCTCTCCGCCAAGGAAGTCCTCATCCTCGCCTTCGGTTCCAAGAAAGCCCGCGCCCTGGCGAGCGCCATCGAGGGACCGATGTCCCACTACAACACCGTGAGCGCCCTTCAGAGCCACCCGGCCGGCATCATCGTCTGCGACGAGGCCGCCATCGGTGAGGTGAAGGTGAACAGCTACCGCTACTTCAAGGCCGTCGAGGCGGCGGAGAACCGGTAGAAATGAAGGCGCGGCAGGTCCTGCTATTCATACTGAGCGTATGCCTGATGCTGGGAGCGGTTTGGGCCGTGTTCCCGGCAGAGGGCATACGCATTGGCAATAAGCGGCTGCGGTTCGCCTCGTACCAGGGGCACCTGCGGGACCTGCAGGAGCGGAAGCTGGACCTGGATTCCCTCCTCCTGGCCAAGCAGCGCCGCTTCGAGATGCAACAGGACACGCTGGCCTATTACCGGGAATTCTTCTTTGACGATCCCGACCGGATCTACCTGCCGGACGATGATTATACCTTCTTCGACCCGGTGTTCCAGGCCTTCGAGCGTGCCCGGAAGGAAGGAAAGACGGTCCGGGTCGTCCATTACGGCGATTCCCAGATCGAGCTGGACCGGATCTCGTCCAATCTCCGGGATGCGCTGCAGAAGCGTTTCGGCGGCGAAGGGACCGGCATGTTTCCGGCCCTGACCCGGACACCCATGGCGTCGATCTCCCACTCGGCAGCGGGCAACATGGCCGGTTTCCCGATGGTGGGCGACTCCCTCACGCAACGGGCGGGGCACAACCGCTACGGACCGCTGTCGCAAGTGGTCAGTGTCCAGGGGAACGGCACGGTGACCCTCCGCGCCCTCCGGCAGAAATCCACCCTGGAGCGGGTGAAACACTTTTCGTCCGTGTCCGTCCTCTACGGCCGTGCGTCGGAGGATTTCGCCGTGACGGTCCAGTCCGACACCCTGAGACCGAGACCCGTCACCCAAGGGCAGGACGGTCTGACCTGGACCACCTGGCAGTTCTCCAGGCCGGTGGACCGGGCCACCCTGAGATTCACCGGTAGCGCCGAGGTCTATGGCATCGCCACCGACGGCCAGGCCGGCGTTACCGTGGACAATGTCCCGCTGCGCGGAAGCACGGGGACGATCCTCACCCGCATCGACAAGGACCTCATGAAAACCGCATACGAACTGGATGATACCCGGCTTGTCATCCTGCAGTTCGGCGGGAACTTCGTGCCGGCGGCAAGCTCCTCCAAGGCCATTTCCGGCTACATGGACAAGGTCCGGGAACAAATCGCCTGGTTCCAGGAGACCGTTCCCGGAGGAAAGGTCCTCTTCATCGGCCCGTCGGACATGGCGGCCTGGAATGAAGAAGAGGGCCGGCTGCATTCCTACCGCCGCCTGGGCGAGGTGGTCGATTCCCTGAAGGCGGTCACGCTGGCGTGCGGAGCGGCCTACTGGGACCTGTACGGGATGATGGGCGGAGCAAATTCGATGCCCCAGTGGGTACGGCACAGCCCTCCCCTGGCCGGACCGGACTATGTCCATTTCACCCCGGCCGGCGCCAAGTTCGTGGGTGAGACCCTGTCCCAGTCCCTGCTTACGTATTACGATTTCTACGACCTGCGGAAGACGCTTCCGCCCGAGATGGTCGAACAAAATATGGAACGATGATGAAACGTCCTATCCTTCTCCTGGTCGCCGCCCTGGCGGCCCTTCTTCCTGCCGGAGCGCAGCAGCTCCGGTTCCATACCCGGATTCCGGCGCTTCCCTACCTCAGGGAGGAACGGAACGTCCTGCAGTTCCCCGGCGGGGAGTCGCCCGATTTCGACGCCTTCCTGCGGAAACTGGACACCCTGGTCCTGGCAGGCCGGGGCGACGTGCGGATCGTCCATATCGGCGGTTCCCACGTCCAGGGCGGGACATGGACCAATACCCTCCGGAAGAATCTCCTGACCATGCGGTATGGCATCGACGGCGGCCGGGGCCTCCTGTTCCCGTACGCCGCGGCCGGAACGAATACGCCCGTGGGCTACCAGACCTCCTACACGGGGACCTGGACCTCCAGCCGCTGCCTGAAGCCGGACACGGTGATGGGACTCAGCGGCATGACGGTCTCCACGGCCGATACCGCCGCGACCGTCGCCCTGGACCTGCTGCCGGAGGAGCGCCGCCTCTGGGATGTCCGCTATACCTTCCGGTCGGTGGATGTCCTGGGATATGGGGAGCTGGAACCTGTCATCATGATGGGCCGGGACACCGTCCGGGGCCGGCAGGTGGGCGAGAACTGGCGGTTCGACCTCCCGTACTATGCCGATTTCATCCGCATCGGTTTCCGGGGCTTCCCGGGCCGGTACACCATCAAGGGAATCTATGTGGACAATCCGGACAGCGGATTGACGCTCAGCGAAGTCGGGGTCAATGGCGCCGCGACGTCCTCCTTCCTCAAGTGCGATGATTTCGTAAAGGACCTGAAACTTCTGCAGCCGGACCTGGTGATCTTCTCGATCGGCATCAACGACCTCCAGGGCCTGGATTTCGACGCACGTCGGTTCATCGCCAACTACGGCAAGCTCGTGCAGATGGTCCGGCATGCGAATCCGCACTGCGCCTTCCTCTTCACGACCTGCAACGACAGCTGGAAGAACGGACGGCCGAATCCCTTCACGGCCCGTGCAGGGCAGGCGTTCGAAGAAATCGCCGCCGGCTGTGACGCGGCGTACTGGGATCTCTTCGAGATCATGGGAGGCGCCGGCTCCATGGACACCTGGGTCAATGGCGGGTTCGCGCGGCCGGACCACATCCATTTCACGCCCGAGGGTTATACCATCCTCGGCAACCTCCTGTTCAACGCCCTCATGGACACCTACGCCGAGCGCATGGGCCGATGACCGCCGTGGATGTCATACGGGACCTGCTGGGGGGACTCTTCTCCTTTGACAGCGCGCACCCGCTGCTGTTCACCCAGTTCTATTTCTGGGCGTTCTTTGCGCTGGTGTTCGCCGGGTTCTCGCTCATCCATTCCAAGCCGCTCCTGCGGAACGCATATCTGTTCTTCGTCAGTCTGTTCTTCTACTACAAGACGAGCGGGGTGTTCCTCGTGCTGCTGCTATTCGTCGTCACTTACAACTTTTTCGCGGCCCGGTGGCTGTACCGGGCGCGGCCGCGCTGGAAGGCCTTCTGGGTGGTGCTTTCCGTGGTGGTGGACCTGGGCATCCTGGCGTATTTCAAGTACGCGTATTTCCTGGCGGACTTCGTCGGCGACCTCTTCGGAATCACCATCGAGGTGCGGGACGTCCTCGGGGAACTGGGGAACCTGGTCACCGGGACACAGCTCTTCCGGGTCGATGCCATCGTCCTTCCCGTGGGCATCTCCTTCTTCACCTTCCAGGCCATCAGCTACGTGGTGGACGTGAAGCGGGAGAAGGTGAAACCCATCCATAATTTCCTGGATTTCGGCTTCTTCCTGACCTTCTTCCCGCAGCTTGTGGCCGGCCCGATCGTCCGGGCCCCGGAATTCTTCCCGCAGCTGCACAAGCCCTACAACCTGAGCCGCCGGTGGTTCGGTATCGCCGTGTTCTGGATCATGAACGGCCTGGTGAAGAAGCTCGTCCTGGCCGATTACCTCGCCGTGAACCTCTGTGACCGGGTGTTCGGGAATCCGCTCCTGTACACCGGTTTCGAGAACCTCGCCGCCCTGTTCTGCTACTCCCTCCAGGTCTATGCCGACTTCTCCGGCTACACGGACATCGCGACGGGCGTCGCCCTCCTGATGGGCTTCCACCTCCCGCAGAACTTCAATTCCCCCTACAAGGCGGAGAACGCCCAGCAGTTCTGGCGCCGCTGGCACATGTCCCTTTCCCGCTGGCTCCGGGATTACCTGTACATTCCGCTGGGCGGCAACCGGAACGCGACCTGGGGCACCTACATCATCATCGTCGCCATCGCGGTCATCGGCTCCTTCCTGTCCGGTTCGTGGTGGGTAGCGGTAGCCGTCGCTGCGCTGGCGGTGGGACTGCTCGTTTACGGCTGGCTCCGGCCCGACAGGCGCAAGTTCCTCCGGACGCAGGTCAATTCCATGGACACGATGCTCCTCGGCGGCCTCTGGCACGGAGCCAGCTGGAATTTCATGATCTGGGGCGGCCTGAACGGCCTCGGCCAGGTCATCTACAAGTTCTGGGCGGGCTGGTCCCGTCCGGTCCAAAGCCTCGTCATCTGCACCCTCTGCGCCGTGTGCTACGCCCTTTCGGTCTTCACCCCGGCCCCCGTCTGGAACCTCTTCTTCGTCTGGACGCTGGTCCTGGCCATCGGTACCCTCATCCGGCTGGGATACAGATTCTTTCACCCCTCCGGGGTTCAGAATGACAAAAGCACTGTCATTCCGAGCGGAGCGAAGGAATCTAAATCCATCGCCTGGCTCTCGAACGCCTGGGCCGTCTTCCAGACCTTCGTCTTCATCACCTTCACCCGCCTGTTCTTCCGGAGCGGCTCCAACCTGGACCCGGCCCTGGCGAACGAGCAGGCCTGGTTCGCCGCCAAGAGCATGGTGGAGCGCATCGGCGGAGACTGGGACCTCTCCCTCATCCCCACGATGGCCTGGCAACACCGCGGCGTGCTGCTCGTGTTCCTCTTCGGCATGCTCGTCCACTGGCTTCCGGAACGCTGGAAGCGCCGCTACCGCATAGGGTTCGCGACGCTTCCGCTGCCCGTGATGGCCGTGGCCGTAGTGGCGATCGTCATCGGCGTGTATCAGTTCATCACCGCCGGCCTCCAGACCTTCATCTATTTCCAGTTCTGAGCGACCCTTTCGTAATTAACATTTTGTTATTAACATTATGTTATTTATATTTGCAAAAAAAGAAAGGTTATGCTGGACAATCCCTTTATCCTGGAGCCCTATCGGTCCAAGGAATTATTCTGTGACCGGGAGAAAGAAACGGAGGAAATACTCCGCCATATCACGAACGGGAGAAACATAACACTTATTTCACCCCGCAGGCTGGGTAAAACCGGACTCATCTTCCGTGTGTTTGAAGAGATTCGGGCAAAAGCTTTGCCTTTTGAGACGATCTATGTGGACATCAGTGACACCCTCTCCCTGGAAGATTTCATCATGGCCATCTCGGAGGCCATCGCGCTTCGACTGAAAAAACAACAGAAGATTTCGGCTTTTTTCAGAAGCTTGAAAAACGTCCGGCCCATGCTCGGATGGGATCCGCTTTCCGGATCTCCGCAGGTGTCATTCTCCTTTTCGGACGACAACCAGAAACAGAACACGCTGAAAGATGTCTTTGACTATCTGGAGAATGCTCCACAGAAGATTCTTCTCGCCATCGATGAGTTCCAACAGATTCGCGAATATGACGGAATCAACATGGAGGCGGTTCTGAGAAAGCATATCCAGCACCTGCACAATGTCCGTTTCATCTACTGTGGCAGCAAAAAGCATACGATGACCGACATGTTCACCAACGCCAAAAAACCTTTCTACGAGAGTACATCCTTCTGTTATCTCGCAAAACTGCCCGTTCCGGTCTATGCTGCATTCATAAAAAGTCTTTTTGTCTCCGCGGGCAAAGCCATTGACGACGATTCCATCGATTTCATCCTGCAGTGGACGAAGGTGCACACCTATTATACCCAGCGGCTTTGCAACGAAGTGTTCTCCCTTTCCGGAGATACCATCGACAGAGACCTGATAAACAAAGCCATCCAGGCCATCCTCGATGCTGAAAAAGAACGGTTCCGGGAAATCCGCCGCTTGATTACGCGATCCCAATGGAAGATGCTGAAAGCGATTGCTTCCGAAGGGGAGGTATCACAGATAACATCCTCTTCTTTTCTGTCCAGACATGGCATTTCCTCCGGTCCGACCGCTTTAAGAAACATCAAGGCTTTGACAGACAAGGAACTCGTACTCGCGACAAACCGCGAAGACGCTACCTGCTACTCCGTTTACAATGTATTCTTGTCCAGATATCTGGAAAATAGCTGACCTCCTGCAATTCATTTGATTCCCCACCTAAAAAAACGGCAAGAGGCACATTTTTGAATACCTCTTGCCGCAGATAAATGATTCCAGTCCTGACGCTTCCTAGTGCAGCATCACCGTCAGGCCCGCCATGACGATGGAAACCATGGACATGAGCTTGATGAGGATGTTGAGGGAAGGGCCGGAGGTGTCCTTGAAGGGGTCCCCCACAGTGTCGCCCACGACGGTGGCGTGGTGGGAGGAGGAGTTCTTGCCGCCGAAGTGGCCTTCCTCCACGTACTTCTTCGCGTTGTCCCAAGCGCCGCCGGAGTTGGCCAGGAAAATGGCGAGGACAAAGCCCGCACCCAGGCCGCCGGCGAGGAGGCCAATCACGCCCGCAGGGCCCAGCAGCATGCCCACGAGCATGGGCACCACGATCGCGAGAATCGAAGGGAAGATCATCTCATGCTGCGCCGCCTTGGTGGAAATGCGCACGCAGGAGGTGTAGTCCGGCCGCTGCTTCCCTTCAAGGATGCCCGCGATTTCGCGGAACTGGCGGCGGACCTCCACGACCATCTTCTCAGCCGCACGGCCCACGGCGTTCATCGTAAGGCCGCAGAACAGGAAGGCCATCATCGCCCCGATGAAGATGCCCACGAGCACCATCGGATTCATCAGGGTAATGTCATAGTATTCAACGATATCCGTAATGGAAGCGGACACCGTGTCCACCGTCCGGCCGCCAATCTCCAGCACGTTCTTGCCGATGTGCCCGAGGCCGATCTTGATCTCTTCGATATAGGACGCCAAGAGAGCCAGCGCCGTCAAGGCCGCCGAGCCGATGGCGAAGCCCTTGCCGGTCGCGGCCGTGGTATTGCCCAGGGAATCCAGGATATCCGTCTTCTCGCGCACGGACGGGTCCAGTTCGGACATCTGCGCGTTACCGCCCGCATTGTCCGCGATAGGGCCGTAAGCATCGGTCGCCAGGGTGATTCCCAGCGTGGAGAGCATGCCCACCGCCGCGATGGAAATGCCGTACAGGCCCAGCGAAAGCGTTTCCGTGGAGAAATGGAAGCCCGTCGCAAACCCGTACGCCAGCAGGATCGCCGCTGCGATGGTCACGACCGGCACCGCCGTGGAAATCATCCCCAGGCCCACGCCGTTGATGATCACCGTCGCCGGGCCCGTCTGGGAACTCTCCGCCAGCTTCTGCGTCGGCTTATACGAATGGGAGGTATAATATTCCGTGACCTTGCCGATGATCACGCCAGCCAGCAGGCCGGAGATTACCGACAGGGACAGCTGCCACCACTCCGGAAGGCCGTTCTCCGCCTTGAATCCCAGCAGATAGAACACGCCGAAGGTCAGTACGCCGATGAGGACCGCCGCAAGGTTCGTTCCCACGCTCAGGGACTTCAGCAAGTCCTTCAGCGTCGCCCCCTCCTTCGTACGCACGGCGAAGATGCCGATAATGGACAACACCACGCCGATGGCCGCGATGAGCATCGGGGCCATGATGGCCCGGATCTGGACGTCCGTCCCGGCATTGAAGAAGGCCGAAGCGCCGAGGGCCATGGTCGCGAGGATGGAGCCGCAGTAGGACTCGTACAGGTCCGCGCCCATGCCGGCGACGTCGCCCACGTTGTCGCCCACATTATCAGCAATCGTGGCCGGATTCCGGGGATCGTCCTCCGGGATGTCCTGCTCCACCTTGCCCACGATGTCGGCACCCACATCGGCCGCCTTGGTATAAATACCACCACCCACACGGGCGAACAGCGCCTGCGTGGATGCGCCCATCCCGAAAGTAAGCATCGTCGTGGTGATGACGACCAGCGTCTGCGCGTCCGAGGCCTCATGGACAAAAGCCCGGAGGATCATCCACCAGATGGAGATGTCCAGCAGGCCCAGGCCCACGACGGTGAGGCCCATCACGGCGCCGCTGCGGAAAGCGATCTGCAGGCCGCCGTTGAGCGAACGCATCGTCGCATTGGCCGTACGCGCAGAAGCGTACGTCGCCGTACGCATGCCCACATAGCCGGCCAGTCCGGAAAAGAAACCGCCTGTCAGGAAGGCGAACGGGACCCAGGGATTCTGCACCCCGAATCCATAGGCCAGGACGGCGAACAGGCAGGCCAGCACCGCGAAAACGATGATGACCACCTTGTACTGCTGCTTGAGATAAGCCATGGCGCCTTCGCGCACATACTGGGCGATCTCCTTCATCGTAGGGGTTCCCTCGCTCTCCTTGAACATCTGCCGGAAGAAGATCCAGGCGAACAGGAGCGCCACCAGCGAAGCAGCGGGAACCAGGTAGAACAGCGTATTCATAGTCAGTTAGTTAATTCAAATCTTCGATTGTGAATCCGTCCAGCAAGGAGACAAGGCTGCTGAGGGAGTCCACATAGTTCTTGACCTTGAGGCGGAGCGTCAGGTGGATCTTGTTGCCGAAGACCGAGTAGGTCTCCACGTTAATCCCCGCTGCCCGCAGGGCTTCCAGGACCTCTTTCAAATCCCTGTTCCCCGAGCTCAGGACCGTAAGCTCCACCACCTTCTCTCCATACCGGAGATGGAAGAAATGCATCATCTCCAAGCAGATGGCCGTCATCAGGGCAGCGGCTCCCGCGACATCGTACATGCCGGCCCCGCAGGCGAGGCCGATGGCGGCGGCCACCCACAGGCCGGCGGCCGTGGTGACGCCCCGGACTACGTTCTTCTGGAAAATGATCACGCCGGCGCCGATGAAACCGATACCGGAAACCACCTGCGCCGCCACGCGCGCGGCATCGAACCGGCCCGTAAACGCAAACTGCGAGATAATCATGAACAGCGCGGCGCCGAGCGCCACGATAAAGTGCGTGCGGATACCGGCCTCCTTGGCGCGGAACTCGCGCTCGAAGCCGATGAAACCGCCCATCAGGCCTGCCAGCAGCAGGCGGAATATCAGATCCCAGTCAATAGTCATGATGCAAAGATATTAAAAAAGCCCCGGCGTGATACCTAGCCACTTCAAAACCGTCTCGCCGAACAGGAGGATGAGGGCCCAGGAGAAGGTCATCATGGTGATGCCGAACTTGAAAGCGTCCGTCATGCTGTAGTGGTTCGTGGTGTACAGCAGGGCCGCAGGCTTGCTGTTGAACGGGAGCACGTAGCAGTGCTCGATGAGCATGGCCACCGGGAGGGCCAGGCTCATGGGCGGGAAGCCGAAGCGCTTCTCCACCCCGAGGGCGATGGGCACGAAGACCATCGTCCGGATGGTCTTGCTCTGGAACACCAGGCCGGAATACATCATCAGGAAGGTGAGGATGACATACAACACCCAGAACGGGGTGTCGGAAGTGATGCCCAGCGAGTCGAAGGCCGCATTGACCATCGTGCTCGGAAGGTCGGTGGCGTTGAGGCCGCTGCCCAGCACATAGGCACCGGCGGAGAAAAGCATCAGGTGCCAGGGGATGTCCACGTCGTTCCACTTCACGACGCCGATGCCCGGAATCAGGGCCAGGACCGCGCCGATGAGGGCGACGATGGTTTCGTCGATGTTATGGAAAGTGCCCTTGGTCACCCACAGGACCAGGACCAGGACGAAGATGCCGACGGCCTTCCACTCCTCCAGGGACATCTTGCCCATGGCGGCAAGTTCGCCCCGCAGCCGGTCGATGCCGCCCTCGATCTGGGGGACCTGCTCCTCTTTCTTCATGGGGAAGAACACGTACATGCCCAGCAGGAGACCCACGACCAGGATGATGATCGACATGGGGCCCACGGCGACGAGCCACTCCTTGTAGCCGAAGTCACAGGAGCCCAGGAAGCCGGCAATCAGGGAGATGGCAAGCAGGTGCGCTCCCGAGCCGGTATAAAAGGCATTGGCCCCGATATTCACCTGGAACAGGTTCTGGATCACGAGGTTGCGGCCGAAGTTATTCCGGTTCCCGCCCGAGGCGCCATAGATGGCGCAGATGACCATGAAGATCGGGAGCATGATGGTCGCCTTCACCGTGGTCGCGGAAATGAAGGCGGAAAGGACGAGGTTGATGAGGAGGAAACTCCACAGCACCCCCTTCGCGCTCTTTCCGAACTTGATGACGAAGGCGAGGGCCAGCCGCTTGGCGAACTGCGTCTTCACGAGCATGGAGGCGAGCACGAAGCTCAGGATGTTGAGCCACATCACCGGATGGCCCAGCTGCGCGAGGGCCTCCTTCTGCGTGGTCACGTTGAAAAGGACCACGAACAGGATGAGGATCAGCGAGGTCAGGTAGTTCGGCAGGGCCTCCGTGATCCAGAGGATGAGACTCGCCACGAAAATGCCCAGCATCGCATAGTTGGCCCGGATGAATCCGTCCAGGCCCAGGGCGTCCAGCCGCTTCTGCGCCGTCGCGGCCAGCATGGACGTATCCAGGTTGTCGATGAAGCCGATGTGACAGAACCAACAGATCCAGACAAAGGCGACGATCGCGAGCGGACCGCCCAGCCGGGCCATCCACACCTCGAACTTCGACTTCTGCATCTTGGGCAGTTTCTCGACTTTGTAATTGCCCATGTCCAGCGGGTCGAACACCGCCGCCTTTGTCTCCGTATCTGTTGTCATAATGAAGCTACTTCCAGTTCTTGTAAGGGTTCTTCATGAGCATGGAGTTGAAGTACTTCGGGTCGCCCGTCACTTCCTCTCCCAGCCAGTCCGGCTTGTCGAAGGGCTCGTTCTCGTCGGCGAGTTCCACTTCGGCCACGGTGAGGCCGTCGTTGTCGCCGTAGAACTCATCGACCTCCCAGACGTGCTTGCCGTCGGTGTTCTTCACCAGGTAGCGGGTCTTGTCGATGACGCCCGGCTCGGCGAGGTCCAGGAGGGCCTTCACGTCCTCCACGGGGATTTCCTTCTCCCACTCGAAGCGGGCGGCGCCGGAGGCGTTGCCGATACCCTTGACGGTGATGAAGCCCTTGTCCCCCTTCACGCGGATGCGCACGGTGCGCTCCGGAACGCTGGAGAGGTAGCCCTGGGTGATGCGGGTGGCCTTGAAGGCGTCGGCCTTGAAGTCGCCCTTGACGAGGAATTTCTTCTCAATCTCTTGTGCCATAGTCGCTTACTCGTTTGCTAAGGGTTTGTCGATCATGCCGATCACGCGCTTGATGGCCTGGAGGTAATTGATGTTCTCCACTCCTTCCAGACCGCAGTCCGCGATCGTCTTCTTGATGTCCTCGATCTCCGTGGATTCGGAGTTGATGGTGACGACCTTCGCCCCGTTGATGAGGACGTTGCCCACCTCGCAGATGGTGTTGTTCACCATGTAGCCGAAGCGCTGTTTGTGCACGCGCACCGCCGCGAGGTCCGGATTGGCCTTGACCATCGCGAGGAACTCGTCCAGCGTGTACGTGTCCTTGTCGAGGGCGGGCATCTCCACCATGAAGGCGGGGAACACTTCCTTCTCCAGCACTTCACGGGAGATCGGGAACTCGCCCTTCATCAGGGGATTCCACTGTTCGAGACCATCGACGGTCTGGACATAGGTCTTGATGTCCATCTTGCCGCCGCGGATCTTGGTGTTGTTGATGTCGTTCTTCTTGGAGATGATGTAGATTTCGTCGCTCGTACGCTCCCAGACCTTTTCGGGGACCGGGACGGAGAGACGGGCCATGCGCTTGTGCTGCTCGCAGAAGCACTGGCCGAAACTGCGGAATTCGAAGCGAGGCTTGCTCTGCTCGCCGATTTTCAGTTCTGCCATGTCGTGTGTGTAATTAGGTTTAAGCTATTGTTTCACGTCGGGATCGTCGGTGCCGGCGGTGGAATTCGCTGCGCCCGGAGTGAAGGACTCGGTGATCATCCACTTGCCGGTTCCGTCCGGAATACGGCTCCAGGAACCCTTGTTGTTGCTGAGGGAGGCACCCCATTCGCCGGTGTCCATCTTTTCGCCGCGCTGGAACTGGTCGATCTTGTTGCCCTTGTTGTCGAACAGCTCGACCAGCACGCTCTTCTTGGCGGAGAAACCGCTGGAGAAGCCGCGCTCGGTCGTTCCCTTGGCGCCGATGATGGCGAAGAAGCCCTTGGCGGGCACCACTTCCCCGTCGATGCCGGTCCAGCAGGTGGACTCGTCCTTGCTGATGGTCACGCCGGTGAGTTTGATGGGATAGTCGCCGGCGTTGTACAGTTCGAAGAACTTTTCCTCATCGGCACCGGCGCCGTACACTTCGTTCAGCTTGAGCTTGCTCCAGTCGGTCGCCGGGTCGCCCACCTTGTAGGAGAACTTGTCGGACACCGTCTCGAAACCGGCCTCGTTCTTCACGGTCACGGTGAACTCCACGCTCGTCCCGTCAGGCTGGGCCGGGATGGTGGCGGAGAAAGAATTGCCGGAACCGGACATCGGCACGCTGGTGCCGTTGTATTTCAGGGAGGCTTCCGTCACTTTCTGGAGACCGGACACGGTGGCGGTCACGGTCACGTCGGAGATGGAGGTCGGGGCTTCCGGGGTAAAGACCACCTTGTCGATGCTGGAAGGGCCCTTGTACATTTCGTCCTTCACGCACCCGGTGAGGGCCAGGACGGCCGCTGCGGCAAAGAAGAATATCTTTTTCATGATGCGATTCTTTTAAGGGGTGGAACTAGAAGTCGATTTCGAAACGGACGGCGAGCATGTGGTAGTCCACGCCGGCCTTGCCGGTCGCCGTGGCCACCTTCGTGTAGTCGCGGGTAGGCTGTCCGGCGGTGTCCAGGCCCACATAGAGCTTGTCCTTGCCGTTGGCATAGCGGTCGTTGTTGTTGAACTGGTAGTTCAGCTGCATCTTCACGTTGTTGTTCACCCACCAGTTCAGGCCCACGGCGTAGGCCTCGGCGGCGCCGCCATAGACATTCGCGGCCGGGCAGTTCAGGTTGCAGAACTCATAACGGGCGCAGAGTTCCACGTCGCCCCACTTCTTGCCGGGCTTGATCTTGGTGTACTTGCCGCCGTTGGCGTCATAGCGCTGTTGGCCGCCGAACAGGAGCATGCCGGCCTGGGCATACCAGCCGTTGAGGTTCGCGGGAACGGCATCCTTGGCCTTGAAACGGACGTTGTCGGCCACATAGGCCGCCTCATAGCGGAGACCGCCCCAGTGACCGGCGAGCTCGACAGTCCACAGGTTGTTGTGGTCGAAGTCCTTGAGGTTGTTGGTGTCCAGGTACTTCTTGCGGTTGATGCTGGTGGAGTTGCGCGCGCTGGCGCGGTAGGTGCCCCATTCGCCCGTAGCCATGCTCACCTTGGTGGTGCGGTAGGAATAGGCCGCGCCGATGTGCAGGCTGGCGTTGTCCAGCTTGTACAGCGGACGGAGGACCAGCTTCGTGGTGAGGGAATAACCGGCGTTGCGGCCGAAGTCCTTGTTGTTGTCGGCCACGTTCGTCCATTCCTCGGCACCGGCGACCTCCTGGGTGAAGGCGCCCGCGGAGAACCAGAGCCAGTCCTTGGCCCACTTGGCGTTCACGCCCAGGTGGCGGGACGGAGTGAGGGCGGAGCAGACCATCGGACGCTCCATGAACTGGAGGTACCGGGAGGTGGTGTTGCGCTGGATGGAGAAATTCTCCTTGAAGTTACCGACCTGGAGTTCCAGATGCGGAACCCCGGTATAACGGACGATGGCGTCCTTGAGTTCCACCAGACCGTTCGCGAGGTCCATGTCGAACTCACCGTACCAGTTCTCGTCGATCTGGCCCTTCACGGCAAAACGGGCACGGCGGATGCTGGTGCCGTTGCCGATGGGGTCGGCATACTCGGGCGCACCGAAGAACGCGGCGCCGTCGGCCTGGACACGGATGTCGAACCAGAGCTTGTACTTGGTGGTCGGGGAGGCTAAGACCAGGATGCCGTCCTGGGCTTCCACATCCAGCACGTCGGACTGGACGGCGACGCCGTACTGGTTGTACTTGACCGCCTTCTGCGCGAAAGCCGCCTGCGACAAAAGCAACAGGGCAGCCATCAAATAAAATAATTTACGCATAGCTGTTATTAGTTAGTGTTTTAGGTGCTTCTATAACTCAAAGGTAAGAATAATTTCGTAATAATGAGCACCTTCCACAAAAAATTTACTATAACAGCCGGATAAACAGGTTGGATCCGCGGGGATGCGCATCCCCGGGAATGGGTTCAAGACAAGGAATCGGTCCGTTTTCGCCTTGGGTGGCACGCGTACCGCCTTCCATCAGTTCCAGCGCCGCAGCCAGCATGGTCTCGCGCGGGTCGCCCAGGGGATAGCCGTCCAGCGGATTGTCGTTCACCTCATGATCGGGAGCGATGCCGTCCGGCATGCTCAGGGTGACGCCATCGCGGTCCGCATAACGTGCGTACATGACATAGAGGCCCCAGTTGTCCACATAGGGCTTGGCCTTCTCGTACTCCCCTTCTTCCAGGTCGTCCTTGACGCCGGCATACCAGGAGGATGCCTCCAGCATGACCCCGGCGCAATACTTGCCGGAGGTCCGGTTTCCCAGGAGGATCACGTCCATATAGGGTTTCAGGCAGCAGACGAGGCTTTCGGAGGCCGATGCGCTGGACCCGGTCGCCAGCACGTACAGGCGCGGCAGGTCGGGATTCGCCCCCTGGGTGGACACGACGTGCGTTTCTCCTCCGTCCCGGAAGGAAAAGTCCGTCCGGAAGAAAGTCGTATCGGCTCCGATCTCTTTCGTCAGGGTGGCGTTGTAGATTTCCCGGGACAGGATGCTTTTCCCCTCCACCGCGCGGACCGGCGCCACCAGCGAAGCCAGGACTTCCTCGGTGATGATATAGCCGCCCCCATTGTACCGAAGGTCCAGGACCAGGTCGTCGATTCCTGCCTGCGTGAATCCCCGGAAGGCCTCCACAAGGTCGTCGCAGGAATCCAGGGTGAAGGAGGTATAGTGCAGGTAACCCACCTTCCGGCCCCGGGCGTTTTCCAGGACACAGGCCGTCTGGACCGGATCCTCATACATGTCCACGGCGGTCAGCGTGACGGTTCCGCCGCCTCTCAGGCCTGCTTTCACCGTCCCTCCCCCGAGAAGGCGGTCCCGGACCAGCTCCTGATAGTTGTCCGGAGTCATCTCCTGCCCGTCCAGGGTGAGGATGACGTCCCCGCGCTTGAGACCGGCCTTCTCCGCCGGAGAGCCGGCATAGGTATAGGTGACGACCGCGCAGATCCGGGTCTTGGCCTGATCGGCATAATACAGCACGAAGTCCATCCCGTTCGTCCGGGTATGCCCGGAAACGCCCCCGCTGAAGGAGGAGAAATCGTCCGTGAGCATCGTCCATCGGTCGATATCATGTCCCTGGGCATCCTTGTACCGGACATCGGCGACCTTCTGGATGGGCTCGTCCCAATCCCCCCACTTCTCCAGGGCGGCGGACACCTCGTCCCGCCACAGGTAGTAGGTGTTCATCGCATTCCAGGCAAACAGGTTCACATACTTCCGCTGCGCCCGGGTTTCCTCGTCCAAGCCCCGGTACTCCTCCGGAACCGGCGACGGCTTCTCGCATCCGGCCATCACCCAAACCACCGCCGCAAGGACGCATATCCATCGAATCTTTGTCATAGGGCAAAGATAACGAATCCGGCACAAAAAAAACACTCCCCCGCAAAGGGAAGTGTCTTTCAACGTGTGTTGTCCGTGATTACTCGGCAGCGGGGGCCTCGGTCTCGGCGGCGGGAGCGGCCTCGGCAGCAGTCTCGGCCTTCTTGGCGCGGCTGCGGCGGGTGGTCTTCTTCTCCTTCGGGGCGGTGAGGGCGGCCTCGTTGAAGTCCACGAACTCGACGAGCACCATCTCGGATGCATCACCCTGACGGAAGCCGGTGTGGAGGATGCGGAGGTATCCGCCCGGACGGTCGGCGATCTTCGGAGCGATCGTGCGGAAGAGCTCGGAAGTGGCGTTCTTGTCCTTCAGGTAGCTGAACACGACGCGACGGTTGTGGGTGGTGTCCTCCTTGGACTTGGTGATGAGCGGCTCCACGTAGGGCTTGAGCGCCTTGGCCTTGGCCTCGGTGGTCTCGATCCGCTTGTTCAGGATCAGAGAGGATGCCATGTTGGAGAGCATCGCCTTGCGGTGACCGCTCTTGCGCCCAAGATGATTGAATTTTCTATTGTGTCTCATTGTTAAACGATCTTTTTCTTAGGTTCAATGTTGTACTTGGTGACATCCATTCCGAAATTGAGCTTCATCTTCTCGACGAGCAGGTCGATTTCGTTGAGGGACTTGCGGCCGAAGTTGCGGAACTTCATCAGTTCGGCGCGGCTGTAGGACACAAGGTCAGCGAAGGTGTCGATGTCGGCGGCCTTCAGGCAATTGAAGGCACGCACGGAAAGACCCATGTCGGAGAGCTTCGTCAGCAGCAGGTGACGCATCCGGAGGGATTCCTCGTCCAGCTCCTTGGTGTCGGATTCGACGGCGCTGTCCAGGGAGATCTTCTTGTCGTCGGTGAACAGCTTGAAGTGGTAGATGAGGATGTTGGCGGCGTCCTGCAGGGCGGCTTCCGGGGAGATGGACCCGTCGGTCACGATCTCCAGGAGGAGTTTTTCGTAGTCGGTCTTCTGTTCGACACGGAAGTTTTCCACCGTCCAGTTCACCTTCTTGATCGGGGTGTAGATGGCGTCCACGGGAATGGTGCCGATGGGCGTGTTCTCATCCCGCATCTCCTCGGCCGGAACGAAGCCGCGGCCCTTGGTGACGACGAGGGTGATTTCCAACTTGACGGAGGGCTCGAGGGAGCAGATGTGAAGCTCGGGATTCAACACCTTGAAAGAAGACAATCCCTTGGAGATGTCCTCAGCGGTGAACTCCTGCTTACCGCTGATCGTAATATTCGCCGTCTCGGTGTCCACAGTGTCCACCATCCTGCGGAAGCGGACCTGCTTCAGGTTCAGGATGATGTCCTGCATCCCTTCGATCACGCCGGGAATGGTCTGGAACTCCTGGTCCACACCGCTCACCTTGATCTGCGAGATGGCGAAACCTTCCAAAGAGGCGAGGAGGATGCGGCGGAGGGCGTTGCCGATGGTCTGTCCGTAGCCGGGCTCAAGCGGCCTGAACTCGAAACGACCCACGGTCTCGGTGCCTTCGAGCATGATCACCTTGTCGGGTTTCTGAAATGCTAAGATTGCCATAACTTTTGTTTCTTGGTGTTAAATTCGATTACTGCTTGGAGTAGATGTCGACGATCAGCTGCTCGTTGATGTTCTCCGGGATCTCGGTGCGGGCCGGGATGTTCAGGTACTTGCCCACGAGGGTCTTGGGGTCGAACTCCAGCCAGGAATACTTCGTGGCGGAGGCAACGCTCGCCTGGATGACCTCGAGGCTCTTGGAGCGCTCGCGGACGGCGATGACCTGGCCGGGTTTCACCTGGCAGGAAGGAACGTTGCACACGACACCGTCCAGGGTGATGTGGCGGTGGAGGACCAGCTGGCGGGCGGCGGCACGCGTCGGGGCGATGCCCAGGCGGTACACGAGGTTGTCCAGACGGGACTCCAGGAGGAAGAGAAGGTTCTCACCGGTCTGGCCCTTCATGCGGGCGGCACGGGCGTAGGTGTTGCGGAACTGACGCTCCAGGACACCGTACATGTACTTCACTTTCTGCTTCTCCTTGAGCTGGGTACCGTACTCCTTCACTTTCTTGCGCTTGGAAGCGAGACCGTGCTGTCCCGGAGGGGTATTTCTCTTTTCGAAGGTCTTGTCAGGGCCATAGATGGGCTCGCCGAACTTACGGGCGATGCGGGTGGTAGGACCAGTATATCTTGCCATGGTTCTTCTTCTTTAAGATGATTAGACTTTGCGGCGGCCCTTCGGACGGCAACCATTGTGCGGCATCGGGGTGACGTCGATGATTTCGGTAACGACGATTCCGGCGTTGTTGATGGTACGGATGGCGGACTCACGGCCGGCGCCCGGACCCTTCACATAGCACTTGACCTTCCGCAGACCCGCGTCGAAAGCGGTCTTGGAGGCATCCTCGGCGGCCATCTGGGCGGCGTACGGGGTGTTCTTCTTGGAACCGCGGAAACCGCACTTGCCGGCGGAAGACCAGCTGATGACCTGGCCCTGGGCGTTCGTCAGGGCGACGATCACGTTGTTGAAGGTCGAGGAGATATGGGCCTCGCCATAGGCTTCAACCTTGACAACTCTTTTCTTGGTGGTATTCGTTTTCTTTGCCATAACTCTCAGTCTTTACTTGGTGGCCTTCTTCTTGTTGGCGACGGTCTTCTTCTTACCCTTGCGGGTACGGGCGTTGTTCTTGGTGCTCTGGCCGCGCACAGGGAGACCGCTGCGGTGACGGATGCCGCGATAGCAACCGATGTCCATCAGGCGCTTGATGTCCATCTGGACGGAGGAGCGGAGCTCACCCTCGATCTTGTACTCCTCGTTGATGAGGTTACGGATGGCCGCGATCTGGGTATCGTCCCAGTCACCGACCTTGATGGTGCGATCGATACCACAGGCGTCCAGGATCCTCCGGGCGGAGCTGCGGCCGATGCCGAAGATATAGGTCAGGCCTATCTCTCCATGTTTGTTGTTCGGTAAATCAACACCGGCTATTCTTGCCATATTACTTTGCTAAGCTTTTTGGTTACACATTATTATCCCTGACGCATCTTGAACTTGGGGTTCTTCTTGCAAATCACATACAAGCGACCCTTGCGCCGGACGATCTTGCAGTCTTCACTGCGCTTCTTGATGGATGTCTTGACTTTCATAGTCTTTATCTTTTTTTATTTGTATCTGAAAGAAATTCTTCCCTTTGTCAAATCATAAGGCGAAATCTCGACCTTCACGCGGTCACCGAGGAGGATATGGATGAAGTGCATCCTCATCTTGCCGGAAATGTTGCAGAGGAGGACGTGACCGTTCTCCAACTCCACGCGGAACATGGCGTTGGGGAGGGTCTCAATCACGACTCCGTCCTGTTCGATAGCTACTTGTTTGGACATGCTCAGTTCACTTTTTATAATTCGACATCAGTACTATTTGGATTCTTTCTCGATGAAATCGAAGGTCGAAAGCTGCTCGGCCCGGCCTTTGCGGACAACAACCGTAAGCTCGTAATGAGCCGCGTTCTTGTGATCGGCGGTGTGTACTGCCCAACCATTTCTTGCAAGATACACACCTCTGCCGCCAGCGCAGATCATCGGCTCGATACAGATCACCAGTCCTTCCGGAAGCCGGGCGCCATGTCCGGGACGTCCGTAATTGGGGACGCCGGGCGCCTCGTGCATTTCCCTGCCGAGGCCATGGCCTTCCAGCTCGCGGACGACGGAGAATCCGTAACTTTCCGCATACGTTTGCACCGCGTGTCCGATATCGCCGGTCCGATTGCCTGCCACGGCCGCTTCGATGCCCTTGTACAGGGACGCCTTGGTGACGTCCAGGAGCTTCCGGGTCTCAGCGTCCACCTCCCCGACCGGGAAGGTGTACGCTGAATCACCGTTGTATCCTTTGTACAGGGTTCCGCAGTCCACGGACACGATGTCACCCTCCTTGAGGACATAGTCGGACGGAAAACCGTGCACGACGACATCATTGACCGAGATGCAGAGCGCTGCCGGGAAGCCTTCGAAACCCTTGAAGGAAGGGATGGCACCATGATCACGGATAAAGGTCTCGGCCACCTCGTTCAACTTCTCAGTTGTCACACCAGGGGCGACCCACTTACCGACCTCCGCCAGTGTACGGGACACCAGCTCTCCGTTGATCCGGAGCAATTCGATCTCTTCCGCTGTCTTGGGCTTTACCATTTCGACGCTGTGATTTCTCTTATCAAAGACCGGACCGTCCGGTCAGGCGGCCGGTCTTCATCAATCCGTCATAGTGGCGCATCAGCAGGTAGCTTTCAATCTGCTGGAGCGTATCGAGGACCACGCCCACCGTAATCAGCAGCGAGGTGCCGCCGAAGAAACTGGCGAACTGGTTGTTGATACCGAAAATGTTCGCGAACGCCGGCATGATGGCGATGAAAGCCAATGCGATGGAGCCCGGAAGCGTAATGCGGGACATGATGGCGTCGATGTATTCGGCCGTCTTCTTGCCAGGCTTGACACCCGGGATGAAGCCGCCGTTCTTCTTCATATCCTCGGCCATCATCGTCGGGTTGACGGTAACGGCGGTGTAGAAGTAAGTGAACACGATCACCAGGATGGCGAACACGATGTTGTACCAGACGTTGGTGTAGCTCGAGAAGGCGGCGGCGATGCCACGGGTGGCATCCCAGCGGCCCAGGAGCATCGGGAACATCATCAGGGCCTGGGCGAAGATGATCGGCATGACGCCCGCCGCGTTGATCTTGAGCGGGAGGTACTGGCGGACACCGCCGTACTGCTTGTTGCCGATCACGCGCTTCGCATACTGCACAGGGACCTTGCGGACGGCCTGCACGATGGCGATGGCGGCGATGATGACGAGGAACCAGATGACGAGCTCGACGACGAGGATGAGCGGACCGCCCACGCCGTTGCCGGTGAACTTCTGGCCGATTTCAGCCACGAGGGCGTACGGGAGACGGGCGACGATACCGATCATGATGATCAGGGAGATACCGTTGCCGATACCGCGGTCGGTGATGCGCTCGCCGAGCCACATGACGAACATCGTTCCGGCCATCAGGATGATGGTGGAAATGAGGTTGAACATGAAGCTGCTCCAGCCCACGGCGATGGCGTTGCGCGGAATCATACCGGTAACGTAGGCCGGGCCCTGGATGGCGAGGATCGCCAGGGTGAGGTAGCGGGTGATCTGGTTCATCTTGCGGCGGCCGCTCTCGCCTTCCATCTGCATCTTGCGGAAAGCGGGGACGAACATGCCGAGGAGCTGGACCACGATGGATGCCGAGATGTACGGCATCACGCCAAGAGCGAAGATGGACGCATTGCCGAAGGCGCCGCCGGAGAACATGTTGAGCAGTCCGACGAGACCTTCCTGCGTGCCGCTGATGCCGCCCTTCAGGGCCTCCGGGTCCAGACCCGGGAGGACGATGTAGCAGCCCAGACGGTAAACCAGCACGAGGAGGAGGGTGTACCCGATCCTCGTGCGGAGTTCCTCGATCTTGTAGATGTTCTTGATGGTCTCTACAAACTTAGCCATTTCGCTTACTCGATTACAGTTGCTTTACCACCGGCAGCCTCGATCTTCGTAACAGCGGACTTGGAGAATCCGTTGGCCTTCACTTCCACGGCGGCGGTGATTTCACCGTTGCCGAGGACCTTGACCAGCTCGCCCTTGGAGGCGAGACCGCAGGCGATGAAGGTCTCGACGTCGAACTCCTTCAGGCCCTTGCTCTCGGCGAGCGCCTGGATCGTGGCGACGTTGATGCCCTTGTACTCGACGCGGGTCGGGTTCTTGAAACCGAACTTCGGGAGACGGCGCTGGATAGGCATCTGACCGCCTTCGAAGCCGATCTTGTGTTCGTAACCGGCACGGGCCTGGGCACCCTTGGTACCGCGGGTAGCAGTGCCGCCCTTACCGGAACCCTGGCCGCGACCGACCCTCTTGCTGTTGTGTGTTGCGCCCTTTGCGGGCTTCAGGTTTTCAAGTTTCATCTCTCTCTCCTCCTTAGTCAATAACTTCATAAGATACGAGGTGGTGCACCTTCTCCAGCATACCGCGGGTGATCGGGGTGTCCTCGACCTCGACGGTCTGATGCATCCGGCGGAGGCCGAGCGTATGGAGATTGGCGATCTGACGCTTGGTCTCGCCGTTCTTGCTGCGGACCTGGGTGATTCTAAGCTTTGCCATAGTATCTCTCCTTATTATCCGTTAAACACCTTGCTCATCGGGACACCGCGGAGACCGGCTACGGTGTAGGCGTCTCTCATCTCGGTGAGGGCGGCGATGGTCGCCTTCACGAGGTTGTGCGGGTTGGACGAGCCCTTGGACTTAGCGAGCACGTTCTGGATGCCGGCGGACTCGAAGACGGCGCGCATGGCACCACCGGCCTTCACACCGGTACCGGGGGCGGCCGGCTTCATGAACACCTCGGCGCCGCCGAAACGGGCCACCTGCTCGTGCGGGATGGTGGTGTTGATGACCGGGACCTTCACCAGGTTCTTCTTGGCGTCCTCGACGCCCTTCGCGATGGCCGCAGTGACTTCGTTGGCCTTGCCGAGACCGTAGCCCACCACACCGTTCTCGTCGCCGACGACGACGATGGCGGCAAAGCGGAAGTGACGACCACCCTTGGTGACCTTGGTCACGCGGTTGATGGCGACGAGTCTGTCCTTGAGTTCGAGGTCAGACGTCTTGACTCTCTTTACATTCGTATTTGCCATAGTCTCTTCTGATTAGAAATCGAGGCCGCCTTCACGGGCAGCGTCTGCCAAACTTTTAACTCTGCCGTGGAAGAGGTAACCTCCGCGGTCGAACGCGACCTTGGTGATGCCGGCGGCGAGGGCGCGCTCGGCGATGGCCTTACCCACGATGGCGGCGGTGTCAATGCCGTTCTTGCCCTTGGTCTCAGCGGCGAGGGCCTTGTCGTTGGACGAGGCGGCGACGAGGGTCTTGCCCTCGAGGTCGTTGATCAGCTGGACATAAATCTGCTTGTTGCTGCGGAAGACAACCATCCGGGGACGCTCGGCTGTGCCATTGACATGCTTGCGGATCCGATAGTGGATTCTTCTTCTTCTTTCAATTCTGTTCAATGCCATAACTCTTTCCTCCTACTTATTTAGCGGATGCAGTCTTACCGGCCTTGCGACGCAGGGTCTCACCGGCGAACTTGATACCCTTGCCCTTATAAGGCTCAGGACGACGGAACGAACGGATCTTGGCCGCGACCTCACCCACGAGCTGCTTGTCGGCGCTCTTGAGGATCAGGACGGGGTTCTCACCCTTGCGGACCTGGGGGGTCTCGGCGGTGATTTCCTTCGGGAGCATGATCTGGATGTCATGGGAATAACCGAGGGACATGGTCAGGAGCTGGCCCTGGGCCGCCACACGGTAACCCACGCCCACGAACTCCTGCTTGATCGTGTAGCCTTCGCTCACGCCCACCACCATGTTGTGGACCAGGGCGCGGTACAGGCCGTGCATCGACCGGAAGCGGGGAAGGTCGCTCGGACGGGTGAATTTGATTTCATTTCCCTCGATGGTGACTTCGATGTCCGGATCCACTTTCTGGCACATCTCACCAAGAGGGCCTTTCACCTTCACGATGTTGCCGTCGAGAAGCTCAGCTTTCGTACCGGCCGGAAGGACTACAGGCAGTTTTCCGATTCTTGACATATCTTTGGATTTCTCTTTGGATTAATAAACATAGCAAATCACCTCGCCGCCGACATTCATGTCCTTGGCTTCCTTGTCGGTGATGACGCCCTTGGAGGTGGACAGCACGGCGATGCCGAGGCCGTTGAGGACGCGCGGCATGTTCTTCACGTCAGCGTACTTCCTCAGACCCGGGGTGGAGACGCGGACGATGCTCTTCACGGCAGGGGCCTTGGTCTCGGGGTGGTACTTGAGGGCGATCTTGATGGTATTGGAAGGGGTACCCTCGACGCACTTGTAGCTGAGGATGTAACCTTTCTCGCACAGAATCTTGGTGATGGCGAGCTTCATGTTGGAAGCGGGGATCTCGACGATCTTCTTACCGGCGAGGTAAGCGTTCCGGATTCTGGTCAGATAATCTGCAATAGGATCAGTCATAATGTTGTTCTTGTCTTTTTAAGTTTATCACCAGCTGGCCTTCTTGACACCGGGGATGAGACCGGCGGAAGCCATCTCGCGGAACTGGATACGGCTCAGGCCGAAGTCCCTCATGTATCCTTTCGGACGACCGGTGAGGGAGCAACGGTTGTGGAGACGGACCGGGCTCGCGTTCTTCGGGAGCTTGTCGAGGGCGGTATAGTCACCGGCCTCCTTGAGGGCTGCCCGCTTGGCGGCATACTTGGCTACGAGTTTCGCGCGCTTGACCTCGCGTGCTTTCATTGATTCCTTTGCCATCTTCTATCTTAGTTATTATGTTTCTTGAACGGGAGGCCGAAGGCCTTGAGGAGGGCGTGGCACTCTTCGTCGGTCCGGGCGGTGGTCACGAACGTGATCTCGACACCGTGGATGCGCGGGTTCTTGTCGATCTCGATTTCAGGGAAGATGATCTGCTCCTTGATGCCGAGGGTGTAGTTGCCCTGGCCGTCCATCTTCTCGGCGATGCCGTTGAAGTCACGGATACGCGGGAGGGCGACACGCATGAGGCGCTCGAGGAATTCGTACATCTTCACGTCGCGGAGGGTGACCTTCGCACCGATGGGCATTCCCTTACGGAGCTTGAAGTTGGAGATATCCTTGCGGGAAGCGGTGATAACCGCCTTCTGTCCGGCGATGATGGAGAGCTCTTCGGCGGCCTCCTCGACCAGCTTCTTGTCCTGGGTGGCGTCGCCGACACCTTCATTGAGGGTGATCTTGACGAGCTTCGGGACCTGCATCACGGTGGTGTAGGAGAACTGCTTCATGAGAGCGGGAATGATCTCCTCCTTATAGACCTTCTTCAGGTCCGGAACATATCCTTTCGGAAGTGCCTGGACTTCCGCGGGCTTGTTGCTTTTCTTTGCCATAGTTACTTGATCTCCTCTCCGGTTGATTTAGCGATGCGGACTTTCTTTCCGTCCACTACCTTGTGGGCAACCTTCGTCGGCTTGCCGGCGGCGTCCATCAGGTTGACGTTGGAAATGTGGATCGAGGCTTCCTGCTTGACGATGCCGCCCTGGGGAGCCTTCGGATTGGGTTTGGTGTGCTTGGAAACCATGTTGATTCCCTCGACCACGACGCGGTCCTTCTCGCGGATGACCTCGAGAACCTTACCGGTCTTGCCCTTGTCGTTACCGGCATTCACATACACGGTATCGCCTTTCTTGATATTGAACTTTTTCATGTTGCTCTGTTGATTAAAGGACCTCCGGGGCCAGGGAGACAATCTTCATGTAGTTCTCGCGCAGCTCGCGGGCCACAGGGCCGAAGATACGGGTGCCGCGGAGTTCGCCGGCGCCATTCAGGAGGACGCAAGCATTGTCGTCGAAACGGATGTAAGAACCGTCGGCGCGACGGATTTCCTTCTTGGTGCGGACGACGACGGCACGGGTGACGGTGCCTTTCTTGATTTCGCCGCCGGGAATGGCGCTCTTGACCGTGACGACGATGGTCTCGCCCACGGAGGCGTAACGGTGACGGGTGCCGCCAAGGACGCGGATGCACAGGACTTCCTTCGCTCCGCTGTTGTCAGCCACCGATAAACGTGTTTCCTGCTGTATCATAATTACTTGACTTTTTCAACGATTTCAACTAATCTCCAACGCTTGGTCTTGCTGAGCGGACGGGTTTCCATGATGCGGACGGTATCGCCCTCGGAGCACTCGTTCTTTTCGTCAGCAGCGACGAACTTGGTGGACTTCTTCATGAATTTGCCGTAAATGGGATGCTTCTCGTGGGTTTCGACAGAGACGACGATGGTCTTGTCCATCTTGTTCGAAACGACGATTCCGACTCTTTCCTTACGAAGATTTCTTTCCATAGGACTACTCTGTTTTAGTTCTGCTGTTTTTCTTTCTCGGCAAGGATAGTGATCATACGGGCAATATCCTGACGGGTTTTTCTGATCTTGGACGTGTCCTCCAGGGGAGAGACAGCGTGGTTGAGCTTCATGGTGTCGAGATTGTTCTTCTCGATCTCGATGCGGTCGCGGAGGTCGGCGATGGACATTTCGCGCACTTCAGTGATTTTCATTTTCGTTACTCCGTTAAATTATTCTTCGACATAATCCCTGCGGACGACGAACTTCGTGGCGACCGGGAGCTTGTGGGCGGCCAGGCGCATGGCCTCGCGGGCGGTTTCGAGGGAGACACCCTCGGCCTCGAAGAGGATGCGGCCCGGAGTGATCGGGGCGACAAAGCCCTGGGGATCGCCCTTACCCTTACCCATACGGGTATCGAGCGGCTTCGCAGTGAACGGCTTGACAGGGAAGACACGGATCCAGATCTGGCCTTCACGGTTCATACGACGGGAAATCGCCTGACGGGCGGCCTCGATCTGATGGGCAGTCAGCCAGCAGTTCTCCAGGTTCTTGAGTCCGAAGGAACCGAATGCGAGCTGGTTTCCGCGACCGGAATTGCCCTTCATGCGGTTTTTCTGTTCCCTTCTGAATTTTGTTCTTTTAGGCTGTAACATTGCTGTGATGTTTTAAAATTTTCCTTTATCGTCCCTAACTCATTGGTACTCAGCTGGTTGGGTGCATTTCGTCCCGATTTAGGGATTGCAAAGTTACGAAAAAAATCTGAATTGACAACTTTTTTCGAGATTTTTTTCAAACTTTTCTACCGCCGATTTTGAAACCTAAGACATTGGTTTTATCGGCAGTTACATATTCTGTTGAAAAATATTTGACCGCATTTTCGACCGCGGGCTCCGACGCGTATCTTTGCCCACGAAAAACGCCCCCCGGACGGGAGGCGGTACGCTCATTTCTTGTAGAAATCCGGGACTTCCACGACCGGCGGGTCTTCCCAGAAAATGGACCAGTACAGGGCGGGGAAGGTCCCGTCCTTCCAGGCGAGGACCAGCTGTTCCAGATCCTTGTCCTCCCCTTCGGGATCGTACTCGGATTTGAGATTGTTGTCGAACATCTTGGCGACTCCCTGCCAGAACCCGGCGGCGATGCCGTTCTTGTAGTCGCGGATGATGGAATAGGAGGATTGCCCTGTCTCCCGGTCGATAAGTTTCAGGAGGACCGCCCCCTGGGAGATCGTCATCTTGTGGAGCGCTCCCTCGAAATCCTTGAAGAGCATGCTCTGGACCTCGTTCATGTAGCGGTCTTTCTTCATCCGGCCGTACTGGTTCGCCGCCAGGGTGCTGTCCACGATTTCCTGCAGTCTTCCGGAAGCTTCCGCATACGGGTACACGCGGGCGAAATTATAGACGAGTTTGTAGTACTTGCGCCAGTCCTTCTTCTGCTTCCGCGCGAAGATCCAGACCGGGTCGAGGGAGTCGAAATACAGCGTGTCCCCCTGGATCACCCGGTAACTGAGGTAGCCGCTGTTCCCCTTGCCGTCCTCTCCCATGATGATCCGGCGGGCCATCGCTTCCTGCCGTTCCCGGGCCTGCCGCATCGCTTTTTCCACGTGCTGCCCCGCGGCGGGAAGGACCGTCGCCAGGATCAGGGCCGATATGACAAAAAGACGCTTCACAAGCTCATACGGACATGCGGAGTATGCCGTGTGCAAAAAGCGCGCCTGTCAGCATTCCACATAAGACAGGGACTCCTCCGACCGGTCATAGACCAGCCAGTTGGAAACGGTGATCCAGTCGCGGAGGATGAGGAGACGGGCCTTCCCGACCGGAAGGTCCACGGCGCAGTGGTAATGGCCGAAGATGAAGAAATCGACCGGTTCCGCAAAAGAGGCGCAGAACCGGTACAGGGGCTCTTCCTCCCCCTTGAAGGTATAGCCGATGCTCTTCCCGAGCCGGGATTTCCGGGACCAGCCGTTCCCCATCCGGAAGGCGAGCCAGGGATGCAGGGTGCTGAAACAGCGCTGGAGGAAACGGTTGTGGAATCCCCAGCGCATGAACTTGTACCCCCGCATGCCGGGGCCCAGGCCGTCACCGTGGCCCAGACAGAACGTCTTTCCGCCGATCCCGGTCACATAGGGCTGCACGCAGCGCGTCATCCCGAGTTCCTCAAAATAGGAGTAGGTCCAGATATCATGGTTCCCCTGGAAGAAATAGACCTTCACGCCGGCGTCCATGAGGCCTTGCAAGGCCGCGAACACGCGCGTATAGCCCTTCGGCACCACATCCCGGTATTCATACCAGAAATCCCAGATGTCCCCGAGGAGGTACAGGGCTTCCGTCTCGGAGGCCGGAATTCCGCGCAGGAAGGCGACGAAACGGGCTTCCCGGCCGGAAGGGTCGGCGACATCGAGGCCCAGGTGGACGTCGGAGACAAAGTATGTGAGCTTTCTCGGCAACGGTCAGGCCAGGATGAAGATCAAGAGGGCGACGAGGAGGCAGTAGGCGGCGAACCAGGTGAGCTTCGCCTTCCGGACGATCGCGATCATCACCTTGCAGGCGAAAAGCCCGGCGAAGAAGGCGGCGACGAAACCGACGATGAGGGCGACCGGTCCGACACCGCTTCCGAAGACCTCCTTGCCCATGGCGACCTTCAGCAGGTCCAGGGACTGCTCGCCGATGATCGGGATCAGGACCATCAGGAAGGAGAACTGCGCCATCACTTCCCGCTTCACGCCGGAAAGGAGGCCGGTTGCGATGGTGCTGCCGCTCCGGGACACGCCCGGGACCACGGCAAACGCCTGCGCGACGCCCACGATGGCGGCCTGCCCGTAGGAAATACCGTTCCGGGTATCTTTCGCCTTGGGCGCCTTGATGCGCTTCCCCACCTGGTCGGACACCAGCAGGAGGAGCGCCGTGATGCACAGGCCCACGGCCACCTGCTTCAGCGACCCGCTGAACAGGGCGTCCACCTGGTCCTTCAGCAGAAAGCCCACCAGGGCGACCGGGATGAGCGAGACGAGGATCTTGCACACGTAGTCCGTCTCGTCATTGTACTTGAACTGGAAGAAACCTTTGAGCAGCTGCCAGATGGCGCCCCAGAACACCACGATGGTCGCGAGGACCGTCGCGAAATGGACCGCCACCGTAAAGTCGAGGAAACCTTCCCCGTCCACGCCCAGCAGTTCCTTGAAAATCATGAGGTGCCCCGAACTGGACACCGGGAGAAACTCCGTCAGACCCTGGATGACGCCCAGGAGCAATGCCTGCCACCAATCCATCGCCTATTTCTCCTTTTTTCCGGGCCGCCGCATGATCGCGACCACCTCCACGACGATTCCTGCGACGATGACGATGGGCGCGGCCACGAGGCGGCGGAAATCGAACATCGCATAATTGAAAACCTGCGGGTCGTCGGACCCGCCCCCGGCGAGGAGGATGAACCCCGCCACCATCACGAGAAGGCCCGCTATCATCAGCTTCAGGCCTCCGGCCGTCACGGCCATCTTATCGTTTTCTTTACTCATAGTTCCTTGTCATTTCGGGCTTGCCGGGGAATCTATGCCGCATACAGCTGGTCCCGGTCATACCGTACCAGGCGTCCCACGACGATCCAGGTGCTCACCACGCAGATCAGGACGCCGCCCACGACGACGATGCCCATCGCGATGAGCAGGGTCGGGAGCTGGAAAATCTCGAAGAGCTGGACGAACTCCTTCCGGAGGATGAACAGCCCGCCCACGAGCATGGCGATGGCCACGAGGGCGGCGAAAAGCCCCTGGACGGCGGACTGCGCGATGAACGGGGCGCGGATGAATCCCCGCGTCGCGCCCACGAGCTGCATCGTGTGGATGGTGAACCGGCGTGCGAACACGTTGAGCCGGACCATGTTGCCGATGAGGACGAAGGAGATGAACAGCAGCAGGACGATCAGCACGCCCAGCACGAGGCCGATCTTCTCGAGATTCGCGTTCAGGGCCTCGACCAGGGAGGTCTGGTACACGACCTCGTCCACGAGCGGCGACGCGGCAAGCTTCCCGCGGACCACCTCCAGGCTGTCCGGGGTCACATAGGCCGCCTCCAGGTTCACATCGACCGAGATGGGAACCGGAGCCGTGGCGAAGACGTCCAGGAAATCGCGACCGAGCATGCGGGCCATCTCTTCCACGCCCTGCTCCCGGGAGATGAAGGTCGTGGACCGGATGCCGGGGACCCCCTCGAGACTGGACTGGTATTGAAGCCCCTGCTCCTCCGTCACATCCTGCTTGAGCAGGACCGACACCTGCATGTTCTCCTTGAAGTAGTCCGACACGCTCCGGGCGTTCAGCAGCAGGAGCGAAGCCATCCCCACCAGCAGCAGCACCAGGCTGATGCTGATCACCGTGGACACCCATGCTCCGGCCAGGCGGCGCCGGATTAATCTGTTACTCGGACTTGGCATAATACCCCAATTTCGCCTCAAAGTTAGTCATTCGCACCGAATCTCAAAAATTATTCTTAACTTTGTATGCTAAATAAATAGATTATGGCTGATTCCGTCCAGAAAGTCCTGTTCGTCAACTCCGAGATGGAGCCCTACCTCCCGCAGAGCCCCATTGCGACCCTGTGCCGGCAGCTCCCGCAAGGCATCCAGGAGCGCCGCAAGGAGATCCGTGCCTTCATGCCCAAGTACGGCTGCATCAACGAACGGAAGAACCAGCTCCACGAGGTCATCCGCCTGTCCGGGATGAACATCATCATCTCCGACGTGGACCGTCCCCTGGTGATCAAGGTGGCCTCCATCTCCTCCGCCCGCATCCAGGTCTATTTCATCGACAATGAAGACTACTTCCGCCGGAAGCAGATCTACCGGGACGAGGACGGCCGCTTCTTCGCCGACAACGGCGAGCGCGCCATCTTCTACGCCCGCGGCGTCCTGGAGACGGTCAAGAAGCTTCGCTGGGCCCCGGACATCATCCACTGCCACGGCTGGATCTCCCAGGTCCTTCCCCTGTACCTCAAGAAGGCCTACAAGGGCGATCCCGTCTTCTCCGGAGCGAAGGTAGTCCTCTCCCTGTACGACGACACCCCGGACGAGCCCTTTGCCGACGGTTTCGGCCAGACCATCCTCTTCGGCGGCATCAAGCCCAAGGACGTTCCCCTGCCTGAGAAGGCCGGTGGCATGGAACTTGCTGAACTTGCCGCGCAGTATTCCGACGGCATCATCCTCGGCTCCGAAGCCGTGGCCCCGCGGCTCATCGAGACCTGCAAGGCCCTCGGGAAGCCCCTGCTTCCCTTCGATGGCGCAGCCCTCGCCGACGGAACCTACATGGACCAGTACAACGCGTTTTACGACAGTTTATTGTAATGAACTCTGCTTTCAGGAAAGCACTCCTCCTTTTGCTTCCGCTCGCACTGGCGGCCTGCGTGAAGACCAGCACGGAACTCGGCAAGGACCTCATCGACCAGAGCCTCCTCTACGACACCTATACCATCGAAATCCCCATCGAGGACATCCGTCTCCGCCGGGCCGACGACCTGTCGGGCTTCTCGGATTCGCGCATCACCATCGGCGCCATCCGGGAGGAGACCTTCGGCCTCACCACCCGGTCCAGCGCATTCTCGCTCATCCCGGCCCTGGACACCATCGACCTGGGAACCAATCCCGAGTTCGTGAAGTTCCAGGTCCATTTCGAGGCCGATACCATCTCCGTCGCCACCCCGGGCAACGAGCGTATCCTCCAGAACCTGTATGTGTATGCGCTCACGGACTCCCTCTCCAGCAAGAAATCCGGCACCAACCGGCCCGTCCCGCACGGAGACGAGATCGTCACGCGCGGAATCCCCGTGTATGACGGCGACGATTCCCTGAGCTTCGAGCTGAACGCCGCGTATGGACAGAAATACATCGACGTCCTGAAGCGCATCGGCCCCGTCCTCATGGACCAGTCCGAGAAGGCCACGGTGAACAAGTACGCCGAATACATCACGGCCGTTCCCGGCATCTATATCGAGACCGACGTCCCCCAGGGCATCGGCGGACGAATCAACCTGTTCAACCTGTCCGTCCTCTCGGTGAACGACAGCTACTACTACCGGAACAACAACGTCGCCACCCTGACGGTCCGTTCCACCTACGATGGCGAACGCAAGGATACCACCTTCCTGTTCATCCCGGGTGAGCCCATCTTCTACGACGAGGGCAAGTACCTGAAGGACAACAAGCTCTTCTACCAGTATGCCTTCAACCACACGACGCACGAGGCGCCCGAAGGAATGGCGGACAAGAACATCTACATCGAGGGCGGCGGCGGCCTGAAGCCCGTTTTCCCGATGGCTCCGCTGGTGGAGAAGGTGAAGGATGCCATCGTCTCCCGCGGCGGCAACCCGTCCAAGACCATCATCAACAAAGCCACGCTGCTGCTCCCCTATGAGCAGCCCAAGGATTACGTCCAGGTGGACTATTTCCCGTCCATGCTCAGTCCGACCATCCGCATGGTCACGGACGAGGAGGAAGGGACCGTCACCTTCGCCGGCCTCACCGACGCCAGCGCCACCTCCGAGAACCAGGGCGACCTGGACCGGGCGAACCTCCGTTACGCCCCCGACATCACCTACCACTTCCAGGAAATCCTCCTGCGTGACGACCTGGACACCGACGACGATGCCGACATCTGGCTCCTCACCGTCCACAGCGAAACCGTGGAGCAAGCCACCGGCAACGCCGAACAGGAAGCCTACTACCAGCAGATGATGTACGCCATGTACTATAACAACCTCTATGGCGGCTACGGCGGTTACGGCGGATATGGCGGCTATGGTGGATACGGATATGGCTACGGCGGCTACGGCGGTTACGGCGGATACTCCAATTACTATAACATGTACATGATGTCCGCCCTGATGTCCCAGATGAACCGGACCACCTACTCCACGACACAGGAACTGGACAAGGACCGTTTCTACCGCGCCATCCTCAACGGCCCCGACGCCACGGAGAAAGACGCCAACACCGGCGCGCTCAGGATCCCGACCCTGGTGGTGACCTTCTCGGTCCCCAAGGGATGACAAAAAAATCCGGCTCTTTCGAGTCGGATTTTTAATTTCGCCCAGAAGGCCGGCTTTTACTCGCCGAGCTTCTCGGTGACCTTGTTGATGGCGTCGCCCACAGTGGCGATACCGGCGGTTTCCTCATCGGGAATCTTGATGCCGAAGACCTTCTCAAACTCCATGAGGAGTTCGACAGTGTCCAGGGAATCGGCACCCAGGTCATTGGTGAAGCTGGCGGTCTCGGTGACCTCAGACTCCTCAACGCCAAGCTTGTCGACGATGATGTCCTTGACCTGCTTTACGATTTCTTCTTTTGTCATAACAGTCAGATTTTAGTTTATAGTTTTATTACCGTTTATCGCAATAATAGTGCAAAGTAAGAAAAAATTTTCCATAAAATGAAATTTCCCCCGGGAAAACCGACATCAGGCGGCCTCTTGCCGGCTCAGATTGAGCCAGATCCGCAGGCCGTTGAGGGAATTCAGCAGGTAGAAACTGTATTTGACGACATAGATGGTGGCGAAGGCCGAATCCGGCTCGGCGCGCAGCGTCAGGACCCACATCAGGATGGTGGACACATTGACGCCGATCCAGAAGATCCACTGTTCCATATACGCCGTGGACAGGAGGTACTGCCCGAGGATGTTGCACATCATGGAGAAGGCGTCCATCATCACGAGCCACTTTACGACGCCCGCCGCCTCCGTCTTGTCCAGGGCGGCGAGGATGAAATAGGATGCAATGAGGCCGACGAGGAAGATACTCCCATAAAGCAGCCACTGCTTCCCGTCCAGCCTCCGGGCGCGGACCTTATCCTCGGCATGCGCCCCGCGCTTCTTCCACTGAAAATAGCCGACGAACTGCATGGGCAGGAAATACAGCAGGTGCAGGGCTGCATTCCCGTACCGGGTGCCGATGAGGCACATCACCCCGTAGATCGTCACGTCGATAAGCCCGAACAGGAAGGTCAGGATCCGTCCGTTCGCCGCGCACACGGTGCTCAGCACGCCCATCAGGGATCCGAAAGCCGAGATCACGAGCATCGCCCGGCCGCTTTCCGTGTCCTGGAACTTGATGGCGGTCACCACCACCGTCACCACCGCCATCCCCACGAGGATGAAGGTGTTGAACCATTTGTTGAATGTCTTGTCGTCTGTCATGCTGAACGTCGTGAAAGATCTATTCGTTCAAATAATCGTGGATCTTCACCGCCAGTTCCGCCCCCACGAGGGCGGAAAGGTCCTCCAGGGGCGCCTGGGCGATCTTCGCCACGGAGCCGAAATGGAGGAGCAGGCGCTGTTCCGTCTTCTCGCCCACACCCTTGATTTCCCGCAGGGCGCTCTGGATGGCGGCCTTGGAACGGAGGTTCCGGTGGAAGGTGATACCGAAGCGGTGCGCCTCGTCGCGGATATGCTGCAGGACTTTCAGGGCCTGGGAATTCCGGTCGATGAACAGGGGATACGGGTCGCCGACGCGGATGACTTCTTCCAGACGTTTTGCGAGGCCTACGACCGTGAGCTTTTCCGTGAGGCCCAGTTCCGCCAGGGCCTGGTAGGCCGCATCCAGCTGGCCCTTGCCACCGTCGATGACGATAAGCTGCGGCAGGTCGTCCGGGGCTTCGGCAAGCATCCGGGAATAGCGGCGGTTCACCACTTCCTTCATGGACGCGAAGTCATTGGCCCCGATCACCGTCTTGATCTTGAAACGCCGATAGTCTTTCTTGGAGGGTTCCGCATCCCGGAAAACGACGCAGGAAGCCACCGGATTCGTGCCCTGGATGTTGGAATTGTCGAAGCACTCCATGTGATGGGGCAGTTCCTTCATCTCCAGGGCCTTCCGGAGCTCTTCCATGACGCTCAGGCGGAACTGGTCGGGGTCCGTGTGCTCCCGCTGCTTGATGCTGTGGAAATGGAACTCCTTGGCGTTCTTGGCGCTGAGTTCCAGCAGGGCCAGCTTGTCGCCCCGCACCGGGATCTTGAACTCCACCCCGTCGATCTCCACATCCGGAAGGAACGGGACGATAACTTCCTTAGAGAGTTCGCCGAACTTGGACTCGATCTCGGCAATGAAGGTGGCGAGGATGGACGCCGGCTCTTCCTCGATGGGGCAGCGGAATCCCAGGTTCAGGGACTGGACGATCGCACCGCCGCGGATGCGGAGGAAATTGCCGAAGGCCTCGTTGGCATCGAGGACCAGCGAGAAGACATCGGCATTGGTGTCCACTGCGGAGGTGATGATGGACTTGGCGTAGTGTTTTTCCAGGGACTGCGCCTTCTCCTTGTACTGCTGGGCTTCCTCGAAATCCAACCGGTTCGCCGCCTCGGTCATCAGCGTTTTGTAATGACGGATGACGTCCCCGCCCCGGCCGGTCAGGATGCGGATGATCTCCTCGATGTTGTCACCATACTCCTTCCGCGAAATCTTGCCCACGCAAGGGGCTTTGCATCGGCCGATATGGAAGTCCAGGCAAGGCCGGAACTTCCCCTTGAGGATGGCGTCCGAGGTGATGTTGAGGTTGCAGGAGCGGAGTGGATAGGTCTCGCGGAAGAAATCCACGAGGTTCCGCGCATGCATCACGGAGCTGTAAGGACCGAAATACCGGTTCCCCCTGGATTTGTCGATATGCCGGGTGATGAACACCCGCGGGAACTCGTCCCCTGTCACGCAGATCCACGGATAGGTCTTGGAGTCCTTCAGGAGGATATTGTACCGCGGCTTGTACTGCTTGATGAGGTTGTTTTCCAGCAGGAGGGCGTCGGCCTCGGTATCCACCACCGAATACTGCGCGTCGGCAATCTTGGACACCAGGATGCGCGTCTTCGTGTTCAGTCGCTCCGGCGGTACGAAATACTGCGCCACCCGCTTGTGCAGGTCCTTCGCCTTTCCCACATAGATGACATTCCCCTCGGCGTCATAATACCGATAGACGCCAGGGGAATGCGGAAAGAGCGCTATTTTTTCCCTTACTGTCATTCTGGGCCCATCCGGGCGAAGAATCTACAGTCCCAGGGCTTCCTTCACGGCCTCGCCGATCTTCTCCCCGCGGATACCCCGCTTGAGGATGGTGCCGTCCGGGCCGAAGAGGATGATGTGCGGAATGCCCTCGATGCCGTACAGGTCCGTCGGAATGCGCTGGGCGTTGATAATCTGGTTCCAGACGATGCCCACTTCCGGAGCGGCGGCGACGGTGTCTTCCACCTTGTCCCAAACCGCGACGGAGAGCATGTCGAACTGATCCCCGTGATACGTGTTGTACACGTTGATCAGGTTCGGCATCTCCGCCTTGCAGGGGCCGCACCAGGAGGCCCAGAAGTCCACCAGCACGTACTTTCCCTTGCCGATGTAGTCGGAGAACTTGACCGTGGAGGTCTCGGGGTTCTCCGGGTCCTGGACCACGGTGAAGTCCACGAAAGGCGTGCCTTCGGCGGTCTTGGCCTTGGTGTCGTAGGTCGCACGCATCTGGACGACCTCGGGAATAGCCTTCATGTCCTCGGACAGGCCGTCCAGCAGGGCGATCATCTCGTTGGGGTCGTCCTCCATCAGCTGGGAAAGGGCCATGAGGCCCAGGATGTTGTCGGGATTGGCCTTGACGGTCTCCTTCTGATACGCATTGAACTGGCCGATGACCTCATCGTAGTAGGCCTCGGCAGCCGCCTCATCGTCGCCGAAACCGGCCATCTTGGCCCGGTAGTCGGTCATGAACTGCTGCATCCAGTCGTTGTAGGCGGCATAGCGGGCCTGGACGCCCTTCTTGTCGGAGGAAGTGGCCGTACCGGCTGCCGGGTCCACGGTAATGGTGGAACCGTCAGCGACGAAGGTAACGGGGGACAGTCCGGCATCGACAACGACCATCTGGGTGGGATCGGTCGGGATCTCCGCCTCGAAACGGCCGTTCTCGACGGTAATGGTCGTATCGAGGGATTCGCCCATCGAAATCTGTACGGACTCGGGGGCGTCTTCACCGAACTGGCCCACGACCTTGGTGGTCTTGCCAGCCTTCGGCGTGCAGGCCGCGAGCAGCATTGCCGCTGCGGCCAGATACATCATCTGGGTTTTCATATGTCAGCTAAAATAAGAATCCGATCCGGTAGCCCACATGGGGCGTCGCCTTGAAACTGGGGAGGCACAGCAGGTCCGCCCCGGCGGTGAATTCATGGAACCAGTGCTTCGCAAAGGCCCTGCGCACCCCGAGCTGGGGCGTTACGACCAGCTCGCCGAAGCCCTTCTGGTTGAAATACGCCGTAACGGGTACGCCCACGAATTCCGCAGAATTGCCCCGGGTGTATTTCCCGTGCCGGTCCCGCCAGTCCATCAGGAAATAGTAACGCGGCTCCAGCGTCACGGCCGGCGCCATCGTCGTGGACCAGAAGAAATCGTCCAGGGCGCTTGAAAGCGTCCAGGTCCTGGACGCCGCTCCGGCCCGCGCGACGAGCGTCGCATTCCCCAGTCCGGGCGCCCACTCGAACGCATACTCCAGCCCGGCCCCGAGGGTCGTGGAAATGGTATGGTTCGTCTGCACCCGCGTCTGTGCCAGCATCGTCACGGCGGCGAGCACCGCCACCAGGCTCAAAATCATTCGTTTCATCGTCATGACGGTTAATCACGCAAAGATAACGAATATTTTGGATTTTGTTCCACTTTGACGGCCTCAGCCCTTGGCGCACCGTCACGGTTTCATTGCCAGGACATGGATATCGGAAAGGAGTATTTCGATCTTTTGTTCCCTGATCGTTCCATCCTCCCTTTTCTGGATCGTCTGGCTATACCGGGGCAACGTCTTCCAGAAATCATCATCCGCCTGATCAAGGCTGAAACAGGTCCCGTCCCCGAATGTGATACGGATATCTTTCCCACCGCGCAGAAGACGGCATTCCCCCATCTCATCCCAAGGGTCATGCGCATTGGTATTCAAATGTTGAATGTATGCTTTCCCAGGCAACAATTCCCGTATCGAGGCCTCCTCCTCCAAATGGATGGGATCCTTCCAGGAAATCACACAGTCAACCTTCAAATCATTGGTATAGACCATACATATATCGTATCCAACGTCTTCAGAAATGATCGTTTTGTGACATGAAACCAGCATCAGCGCCGCCATCAGGGTAAAACAAATCCATTTTTTCATAAGAACTTGATTAATTAACATAATACTCTTCAAATCCAGAAAACCAGAAACGAAATGCTTCTACCAGATAGAGATCAAGCGGAATACGGTTCGGATAAAGTGTTTGTATCCTCGTATACCAATCCTGTGGTGTTTTACAGGTCTTGACCGCTTCAACCATCTCCGGGATGGTATAGGCTGAATCAATCTTATCGGAGTATGCCTTCGATGTATTCTCCGCGTAAGGGTCGCCATCTTCTCCAACCCAATTGCATTGAACCATCTTTTTCCCATCTGTCAAATCCCTCATTATGGCAGTATAGAAATCGATTGAGTAGTTGCCGTCAAGTGTATAATCCGGATAACGCTGCATCGTCCAATATAGTTCAACTCCTCGTGCAAGGCTTTCCCCTACGCGTTTCTCTATAGAAATGTATAGATCCGGATCCATATTGAAATGCATTGCATGGGTCAATTCATGTATGGCCGTTCCATATAATTCGTCCGAGGAGAGTTCCTCCGTACCATTATACTCCCAAATCAGAACAACAGGCCGGTTCACAAGAAGGTCTCGATCATCAAAACTAAATAAACCAATACCCCGTCCCTGCTCATCCGTATAATTGTACACATGGAACCGCAGGCAAGCTTTCCATGTACCATTCATCGGAGGTCGAGGGATACCCTCATTTGCCTGATAATAATAACGTTGAGCCGCCTGAAAAATAACACTGTATTTGGCATACTCTCCTGTAAAAGTCCGATTTAATGCACCGTACGTGTTACTTGTGACATATTCTAGGTCGCTTTTCTCATTCCCGACCCTAATAGCAAAATCGTCTCGCGAGAATTTGATACGATACTTGAAATCGCCTTTAAAGGAAGCTGAACCGTAATTTAGATATCCCGTATTTGTGGAAGTCGCTTTATAATTATGCCAGAAAGTATAGGCTTCGACAACCATTCCTTCAATGCCGACGATACCTAGCTCCGTATCCGAGTACTTGACATATCCTTCCGGGTAGTACTTTGAACTTCCCTTTGTGTCCGGAGAAACAGGATTCGAAATTCCCTGCTCCCGGCATAATTCATCAAGTAGTTTGGATTCAAACCGCCATTCGGTCGACCGCACAGGAACCTCTTCCAGATATTTAGGCATCCAGAGTTCACTTTCGACTTCATAGGGGCAGTCGAAACTATTCAAGGGACAGTCTGCAGGAACAACGGTCCAATACTGGGGATACCCATTGATTTCAAAGGGATTGTTAATGCCGATAAAACCCTCCGTAATCTCGCAGTCTAGGGGATACTGATAGATGTCCAATTCAGTATGGCGCAGAACCGCATCTGCCTCATCATCACATGTCGGAACGAACCGGACATATTTATGAGTCGGAGCAATCTGATCCGCACTGAAAGCAGCACGCGTTTCTACGGGAAGATTCCCATACGCCTTTAAGACATTCTCCATGGAAAATGGATGACCTGTCTGCTCTCCGAAAGAGGCTTGTCGACCAGGCTGATACAGGTCGACCTCTAGAGCCGGTTCCGACATTTCAGGAAATTCGACACTCTCGCGCGAGCAGCAAACAGCAAGGAGCAGTAAAAGCCCGTAGATCTTTCTTTTCATCTTCATCCCCTCCTTTATAATTCAAACTCTCCCACATAGTCAGCACCGTCTTCCAGCGTGAGCGTGATGCGCCAGAGGCCGGAATCGCCGCTGAAAGGAAGGACGGCGACGTCGGAGGAATCGAACGTGTACGAGACAAGTTCGCCGGTCATAAGATTCTCGAGGACGGCGGACACCTCAACGCTGTCATAGATAGATGATACGTACACGACACAAAGGTCCGTATCGGCCATGACAGAGAAGGGAATCAGGGCCGGGACGCGGGGGCGGGACTCTTGGGCTCCCTCATCCCTTGTTTGTAGCGGTACATTAACTTCGTCTCCCATTGTTTTCCCCGCAGGAGCAGCCAGGGCGGCAGCGGACAGCATCAGGCCGGCCGCAACGAACAAAAGTGTTTTTTTCATACTTCGCATTGTTTAAGAGTTAAAAAACGCGGCGAAGTTACACCTTTCCCGTCGAAAAGGTGGATAATACGATATAACAAATGAGCAGAAAGCATTCTGATTATCAGCCATTTAAAAAAACTTAATATAACAGATCGTTTCTATCCCAATTTTTTCAGGAAAGTACTCCTGTCCGGCTCCGGCAAAGCATCGAACTGTTGCTTGTACCGGCTCTTGCGCATACGCAGCGATGGTTCCGACATATTCAAAAGATAGCTGATGCTCTTGATTGAAAAGCCGGAAAACAGCAGCGTCAGGATGGAATAGTCCAGTTCCTTTGCACCCGGGAGGGCATCTCGTACCCGGCGCATGATATTGCTTTCAGACAGGTTCAGCGACTGTTCCAGGGCTGTGACGAAAGACCGGTCATCCCTCAATTCGTTCAACTGCTTCCGGAATGAAGAGATGATCTCGTCGGGCATCATTTTCCCTTCTATTTTCTCCCGTTTGCTCAGCGTCCGCTCGTCCCAGGAGAAATAAGAATCCGCCAAGGACTTCAGTGTATTGACCTTATCTGAGATCAGCGTTCCTACCAATTCCGATGATAGGTCCTGCGTCTTTGACATATCCTCCAATACCTGACGATTTCTTCTCCGGACAATTGCAATCACGACACCCGCCATTCCAAACAGCAGCAGCAAAACAAGACCGGACATCTGTTGGCGTAAGCGAGAGGTTCTCTGCTCTTCTTCCCATTTGTTCTCATAATACTCCTCTATGACATGGCTGATTGACTGCCCGAGCACCGCTATCACCATACGGTCCTGGATTTTTACCGATTCTGTTTTCGCCCGATGCGCCTTTTCCCAATCCTTTCTGGCATCATAGACATTCCGGCAGTCATTATAGAAAACGGAACTGTCCACCGATGATTTGACCAAAGACTCCGCAATTCTCAAATAGTGGTCAGCAGAAGATGAATCTCCCTCTTTTTCGCAGACAGATGCCAACATTCCATAGTCATGGCTCTGCAGAGGAGTCTTGTTTTCGCGGATTAGTTGCTCGTAAATGGCTCTATATTCCGATAATGACTGTTTTGATTCGCCACCAAAGAAAGCAGCCTCGACCCACATCATCTCAGCAAGAGCATGAAGTTTAGAAGATGCGCGACCAGATGACAGGATTTGAGATAAAAAGGTCTTCGCTTCTTCGTAACGATATTCACTTAGCAATTGCTCGGCCACATCATACCTGCAATAATCCGCCATCAACTTCTCCCCAGCCTGCTCGGCGGCATCCAAGGCCTTTTCGGCATAGTCCAGCGAACGAACGTGATCATAGTTCAGGGAGAAGATCCGGGAGAGATGCTGATAGATCAGGCTCAACTGGCGGTTGTCACCCAGGTCTATGGCCAGCGGTTCCGCATCCCGGAAAGCCAAAGCGGCATCGATATAGTTCTCCGCGTTCTGCTGGATTACACCCAGATAATAAGTGGAGAGAAGCTGCTCCTGCCGGCTGCCGCGGCGCTGATAGTATTCGTATGCAACGCGGATGGTAGAATCCTCTTTGACATCGATATAGCGCTTGTCCTGCGCCATCGTCAAGAGGAGCGCGTGGCGGGCCCGGAGCGAGCGGGAAGGAAGAGTATTCCCCTCTATCCCACGGACAATCATCAGCGCACTGTCCGGGGCTGAATCCATACAGGACTCCGCGCGGTCCATTCCCGTCCGCGCTTCCCGAAGCCCGCTGCACGATAAGGCAAAAAAAGCCACCAAGGCCAATGAGAGCCAGTTTTTCATGTTCACGTTTTGGTCCGGCAAAGATACTGCATTTCTATGAAAAAGCTGCCGGGGAAAGGTCGTTTTTTAATTCTTAAAGGTATGAAAAAAATGCCCCGGCAGCCGAAAGAGCCTCGATTCTGACGGGACGAAAAAAGCTATGGTACTTTCTTCTGGAATGCAACCAGGCTCTGGAAGGCCTTACACAGAACCAGAAGATTTCCCATAGCCGTAACGTGCGGATACAGGAAATCTTGATGGCGGCCCTGTGTGATGAATTTTCCAGATTCGGTTGTCAGCCCGTCAACAAGATTTCACTTTATTGAAATCAAGTATTTTTCGTATTTCTTCGGCAAAGATATGCAAAAGAAAGCTCACAGGCAAGCCTGATGGGCATTTTTTCCTTTCCTTCGCGTGGGGGAGCCCCAGGCCTTCGCCAAACAGCCGCACACCGCAAAACGGATCAAGCGGCTTCAGGCGGGGTTGTGGTGCGCCAGCCCCGGAAATCGACCCTTGGCGCACCGTAAGAGCCGATGAGGGCACGCAAAACGAGGGTTCATGTGCGGCTGTTTGGCGAAAGGGCGGTTTTTGCTGATTTAATTTGGCGGATTCCCCGTTTTTTCCGACATTTATGCCTGGACGAATCATTCAAAGTCATCGCGACGGTGGCGGGAGCATGAGGCGTAAGATACAAGCGATGCATAAAGACTATTTCCACATAACCGCCAAGGGCGCCGATGCCCGGAATTTCATTATCTGCGAAGCGGACTACTATGCCGCTTTCAACCTGATCGGTGTCTGCGCGGCCAATGTACCACAGGTTGTCGTCGTTTCCTTTTCCATTGAAGACAGCCACCCCCACATCCTTCTATGGGGAACCCGGGAGGACTGTTCCCGGTTCAAGGCAATGTTTGAGACATTGTACGTCCATTATGCAGCGGCAACGAGAAAAGGCGGTGCAGACCTGCTGCTTCACTGTGAACTGTATGCCATCGACGGAGACGAGGACTATCTTCTTAACGTTGCCGTCTATACTGTCATCCAAGCCACGAAGGACGGAAAAGCCGTCATGCCCTACGATTATTACTGGGGAACGGGATCCATGGTATTCCGGACAGGGCATTTCATCCCCGTGTGGCTGTTCGACAAGCAGGGGCACATCTGCCGGCCCATACCGTTCGGCGACTTGGGCACGCGCGCTCGGCGGTCCTTGCTCCATACCCGGAAACTGTCCATTCCCGATGACTGGCAAGTATGCAACGGCATCATCCTCCCCTCCAACTACGTGGATGTCGCCCGTTTCGAATCCATCTACGGTACGCACAACCGTTTTCGGGTATTCCTGTCCAGTCCCCGCAAACGTGAGGAGATGATGCTGGCGCGGATGGCGGAACAACGGGGCGTTTCCATGGAAGACCTCGAGGCGCGAAAAGTGTGCGGGGACGTGTGCCGGGCGCTTTTCGGCACCCGCGACCCGCGCCGTCTGGACACCCGGCAGCGGATCCGGCTCGCGCAGGAACTTCGGCGGCGGTTCCGTCTGACCTTCCGCCAGCTCGCCACCCTCGTCCGCCTTCCCGAAACCGAAATCCGTACCTTCGTCCTCTGATACTCCTTCTCCGTGCCCGAGGCCACGTCATCGCTTCGCCTGCCGCCAAGCAGGCGCACATGAAGATGGGTCAGAACGCACAGAATAGAAACTTCCGTGCGCCAGAGGCTGATTTGGGCCTCCCGCGCACAAGGGCCATCAATAAAATCGCAGAGAAGGCAACCTCTGTGCGGCTGTTTGGCGACAAGCCTCGGAAAGCCCGCCCCGCCGGACAAGCTTTCTTTCACCGGGGCTGGCCGATGTACGAAAACAAAAAAAACACTCCCCCGCGAGGAGGAGTGCCTTCAAGTATAGTACGCGTCAAAGATGCGTCGATGGAAGGGGGATTAGCGACGGTCGTCGCGGTCGCGGCGCTCGCCACGGTCCCGGCGGTCACCACCGCGGCCACCACGGCCACGACGTTCACCACGGCCACCTTCACGACGGCCACTGGTCGGAGCCTGGGCACCGGCAGCGAAACCGGCGTTCGGGGAAAGATCCTGCTTGCCGTACTTCTCACCGTTGCAGATCCACACCTTGATGCCCATGGTACCCATCTGAGTGTTGGCCACGGCCAGGGCGTAGTCGATATCGGCGCGGAAGGTGTGCAGCGGGGTGCGGCCTTCCTTGAACATCTCGGAGCGGGCGATTTCGGCGCCGCCCACGCGGCCGCTGATCTGGACCTTGATGCCCTCGGCGCCCACGCGCATGGCGGTGGCGATGGCCATCTTGATGGCGCGGCGATAGCTCACGCGGCCCTCGATCTGACGGGCGATGCTGTCAGCGACGATGGTGGCGTCCACCTCGGGGCGCTTGACCTCGAAGATGTTGATTTGGACGTCCTTGCCAGTGACCTTCTTGAGCTCTTCCTTGAGCTTGTCCACCTCCTGGCCACCCTTGCCGATGATGACACCCGGACGGGCGGCATGGATGGTGACGGTGACGACCTTCAGGGTGCGCTCGATGATGATCCGGGACAGGCTGGCCTTCGCGAGGCGGCTTCCCAGGTACTTGCGGATCTTGTAGTCTTCGGCGATCTTCTCGGCATAGTTGCCGCCGACCCAGTTGGAGTCCCAACCACGGGTGATACCGATTCGGTTGCTGATAGGATTAGTCTTCTGTCCCATAGTTTATTCCTCCACTGCTTTTTTGACGTCAAGGATGATGGTAACGTGGTTGGAACGCTTGCGGATGCGTCCGGCACGGCCCTGCGGGCACGGGCGGATGCGCTTGAGCGTGCGGCCTTCGTCCACCATGATGGTCTTCACGAAGACGTTACCGTTCTCGAGTTCGCGGGTCTGCTCCGCGTTCTTGGCCTCCCAGTTCGCGATGGCGCTGCGGAGCAGCTTCTCCAGGCGGATGGAAGCCTCCTTCTTGGAGTAGTGCAGGAGGTCGAGGGCGTGGTTCACCTCAACACCACGGACGGTGTCAGCGACAAGGCGCATCTTCCGCGGGGAAGTAGGTGCATCTTTCAATACGGCGATAGCGGTCTGCTTCTTGGTCTCTTTCAGGCGCTCGGCCATCAGTCTTTTTCTCTTACCCATAATGTCAATCCTTTAAACATTACTTCTTATTGTTGCCTGCGTGGCCTCTGAAAGTTCTCGTGGGAGCGAATTCACCGAGCTTGTGACCCACCATGTTCTCCGTAACGTAAACCGGAATGAACTTGTTGCCGTTGTGGACGGCGATCGTGTGGCCGACAAAGTCAGGGGAAATCATGCTGGCACGGGACCAAGTCTTGACAACCTCTTTCTTCTTGCTGCCTTCGTTCATGGCAAGAATTCTGTTCTCCAGGGCTTCCTGGATGTACGGTCCTTTTTTAAGTGAACGACTCATAATCTGTTAGTTTATTCCGTTATTTCTTACGTCTTTCGATGATGAACTTGTTGGAAGTGGCCTTCGGATTGCGGGTCTTGAAGCCCTTTGCAGGCAGACCCTTCCGGGAACGCGGATGACCACCGGAAGCGCGGCCTTCACCACCACCCATCGGGTGATCGTGCGGGTTCATGACGACACCACGGTTGTGCGGGCGGCGTCCGAGCCAGCGGTTGCGACCGGCCTTACCGAAAGATTCCAGATTATGGTCGGGGTTGGAGACGGTACCGACGGTAGCGCGGCAGGTGACGGGGACCATGCGGGTCTCACCGGAAGGGAGACGCAGGATCGCATAGTTGCCTTCACGGGCGGCGAGCTGGGCGAAGGTGCCGGCGGAACGGGCCATCGCGGCGCCCTGTCCGGGACGAAGCTCGATGGCGTGGACCAGGGTACCCACCGGAATGGCGGAAAGCGGGAGGCAGTTGCCCATATCCGGAGCGGCATTGGCGCCGGACTCGAGCACCTGACCGACCTTCAGGCCGTTCGGGGCGAGGATATAGCTCTTCAGGCCGTCCTCATACTGGATGAGGGCGATGCGGGCGGAGCGGTTCGGATCGTACTCGATGGTGAGCACGGTGGCCTTGAATTCGTCGCGGTTGCGGACGAAGTCGATGATGCGGTACATTCTCTTGTGTCCGCCGCCACGGTAACGCACGGTCATCTGACCGGTGTTGTTACGTCCGCCGGAGGACTTGATGGGCTCGAGGAGTCTCTTGTACGGCTTCTTCGCAGTGATCTCTTCGAAAGAGCTGATGGCCTTGTTGCGCTGGCCAGGAGTCACCGGTTTGTATTTCTTGATTGCCATAATGCTTCCTCCTCTTAGATGTTAGCGTAGAAATCGATCTTGTCCTCACCTGCAAGCGTGACATAAGCCTTCTTGAAGTGATTCATGCGGCCCTTCAGCAGGCCGGCCTTGGTGTAGCGCTGCTTGCGCTTGCCGTGGTAGTTGAGGGTGTTCACCTCAGCCACGGAAACGTTGTACATCTGCTCGACGGCAGCCTTGATCTGAAGTTTGTTCGCCTTGCGGTCGACGATGAAACCGTAACGGTTCAGCTTTTCGCCCTGAGCCGTCATCTTTTCGGTTACGATTGGCTTAATTAAGATACCCATTGCTTTTTCTCCTTATTTTACTCTTGCCGCGAGGATATCCTGAACGCCGTCGACGAGCACGAGGGAGTGAGCGTCCATGATGGCATAGGTGTTGATCTCATCGACGGTGATGACCTTCACGTCCTGAAGGTTGCGGGATGACAGGAAAATGTTGTTGGAGTTCTCCGGAAGGACGAAGAGGACCTTGCGGTCACCGGCCTTGATGTTGGAGAGGATGGTGAGGAGCTCCTTGGTCTTGGGGGCCTCCATGGTGAAAGGCTCCACCAGGGTGATCTTACCCTCGGCGGCCTTGTAGGAGAGGGCCGAGCAGCGGGCGAGGCTCTTCACCTTCTTGTTGAGCTTGCTTTCGTAGGTACGGGGTTTCGGACCGAACACGCGGCCGCCGCCCACGAAGATATTGGCTTTCAGGGAACCGTGACGGGCACCGCCGCCGCCTTTCTGACGGCCGAGCTTCTTGGTGGAATAAGCCACTTCGCTGCGGTCCTTGGTCTTGGAGGTACCCTGGCGCTGGTTGCGCATATACTGGAGAACGTCCAGATAGATCACGTGGTCATTGGGCTCGATGCCGAAGACCTTCTCGTCGAGGACGACCTTCTTTCCGGACTCAGTTCCGTCGATCTTGTAAACAGACAATTCCATAATTTAAGCCTCCAGAATTAAATAAGAACCCTTGGCTCCGGGGACGGAACCCTTGACGACGATGAGATTGTTCTCAGGGATGACTTTCAGGACCTCGAGGTTGAAAACCTTCACACGCTCGTTGCCCATGTGACCCGCCATGCGCATTCCCGGGAAAACGCGGGAAGGCCAGGAGGATGCACCCATGGAACCGGGGTGACGGAGACGGTTGTGCTGACCGTGGGTCGCACCGCCGACGCCGGCGAATCCGTGGCGCTTCACGACGCCCTGGAAACCCTTACCCTTGGAGGTACCGACGACATCCACGAACTTGACGTCCTCGGTGAAGACGTCGGCGACCGTGAGGATGTCACCGAGCTTGGGCTCACCCGCGAAATCGGCCTCGAACTCGACGACCTTCTTCTTGGGGGTGGTCCCTGCCTTTTCGAAATGGCCCTTCAGAGCCTTGCTGGTCTGCTTCTCTTTCTTTTCGTCATAGGCAAGCTGAACGGCGGCGTAACCATCGGTTTCGACCGTGCGAACCTGCGTGACAACACAAGGACCAGCTTCAACGACGGTGCATGGAACATTCTTTCCATCAGCACCGAAGACGGAAATCATTCCGACTTTCTTTCCAATTAAACCAGGCATTGGTGTTTGTTAATTAATTGTTTATAAGTACTTTAACCGCGAAAAAACACGGCCCGCACACTTTTGCGGACCGCAAAGGTACGAAGAAAACCGCTGATTTCCAAATGACTTCAGCGGTTTTCAACAACTTTTTCAACAAGGTTACAGCCTCTCCACATCGGCCCAGCCGAACTTGGCCGGATAGAGCCAGGCGCGGTCGGTGCGCTCCATGACCCCGTAGTCCAGGGAGATCTTGGGGCACTCGGCATAGGCGCGCTCGATGAAGGCCGGATCGCCGATGCCGGCCTCCCAGCCCCTGAACTGTTCGGTCACGTCGGGGACATAGCGCTCCATCTCCTCGCGGATGACGGAGGCCTTCCACAGGAAGATACCGGAGTTCCAGAAGAACTCGCCGGTCCGGAAAAAGACGTCGGCCAGCTCCTGGGGCGGCTTTTCCGTAAAGGTCTTCACCTGCAGGGGGCAGCCCAGCTCCCAGGCATTCTTGCCTTCCTTGACCTGGATGTAGCCGAAATTCACGTCGGCATTCTTGGGAACGATCCCGAGGGTCATCAGCACGTCGTGCTGTTCCACGTAACCGAACATTTCCCCGATGGTCCTGGCAAACAGGGCTTCGTCCCGGATGACCAGGTCGCACGGGGTGGCGGCGATGAGGGCCTCCGGATCCCGGGAGAGCAGGGTATAGGCGGCATAGGCCATGCAGGGGGCGGTTTTCCGGGCGTGCGGTTCCCGCAGCAGGTTCTCCTCCGGCAGCTCCGGCAGGAGGATCCGCGCCGTCGCGGCGTACTTCTCCAGGGTCACCACGAGGATGTTCTCCTTGGGAAGGAAGCTCGCGAAGCGATCATAAGTCATTCTCAGATAAGCGGAAAGTTCGGCACCTCCCGCCATGATGACACAGTATCTGTGATTGCTCATACAGGCAATTATGTAGTTATACATACATCGGTATCCAGGCCTGGGGAAAATAGCGGACCTCGGTGCGCGGGCCGTCGAACAGGACGGAGACCACGTCGAAGAACACTTCCCGGTCGGATCCGGATTCGTTCAAAAACTTCAGGGCGGCGGCGCCGATGCGCTGCCTTTTGCGGCCGTCCACCCTTTCCTGGGGAGCCGTCCCTTCCGGAGCGAGCCGCGTCTTTACCTCTACAAAATGCAGGCCGTCCGTGTCCTCGGAGATGATATCCACCTCCAAATGTCCGCCCCGCCAGTTCCGCGCGACGATCCGGTGCCCCTTTTCCCGGAGGAAATCGCAGGCCTTCTCCTCTCCCAGCACGCCCAACGCCCGTTTTCCCCGCGTTTCCATAGGCCTATCCGAATTTGACGACCGTGACGCCGGAACCGCCGAACTGGATGTGCTCGTCCGCGACGGACTGGACACCGGGGACGGTCCGGACATATTTCTGGATCTCCTCGCGGAGCGCGCCCGTGCCCTTCCCGTGAAGGATGCGCACCGAGCCGACATCCAGCATGATGGCATCGTCGATATAGCGCATGACATTCTCGATGGCCTCGCCCACCCGCTGGCCGCGGACGTCCAGCTCCAGGCGGAAGTTCGCCTTCCGCTCGGAAATGCCGGCGTCATACACCTGCCGGGGTTTCGGGGTCTCGCGCACGGCCGCGCGATATTCATTGGAAGTCACCCGCTCCACCCGGTCCAGCGGCAGTTTCGTGGACAGGTTGCCGATAATGACGGTCACGGCCTTGTTGGACACCTTGGACACTTCGCCCACCATGCCGCCTTCCTTGACACGGACCTTCTCCCCCACCTTCAGGGGTGCGCTGCGGAAAGCGGCCATCTTGTCCGCCTCGCTTTCCCCGGAGGCCGGGGTATCGTCCTTCGCCCCCCGGCGCGCGCGGCGGGCCTTTTCCCGCTCCTTGCGCTCCTGCAGGGCTTTCAGTTTCTTGTCCAGGTACTCTTCCCGGTTCCGCTTGTCGTCCAGCTTTTTCTCCGCGAGGGCGCCCAGGAAATCCTGCAACTGCCCGCGGGCCCCTTTCGTGGCTTCCTTCTCCGCCTGGTTTTCCTTGATGGTACGGATGGTGTTCTCCACCTGCCGGTTGGCGTTCCGCACAATCTCCTCGGCCTCCTTGCGGGCCTCGTCCAGGATGTTCTTGCGCAGCTGCTTGATATCCTGGAGCTCTTTCTGATACTTGTCGGTGACGGCCTCGAGGGTCTTGTCGGTCGCCCGGATCTTCGTGAGTTTCTCGTCCAGGGCGCGGCGGTTCCGGGCGATCTTGCGGAGGTTCCGCTCGATGCCCACATACTCCTCGCCGGCGCGGTCCTCGGCATCCTTCACGATGGTTTCCGGCAGGCCCATCTTCCGGGCCAGCTCAAAGGCGAAGGAATTGCCCGGCAGGCCCATCTCCAGCTGGAAGAGCGGGGCGATGTTCTTGGCATCGAACTGCATTGCGCCGTTCACCACACCGTTTTCTCCGGCGGCGAACAGCTTCAGGTTCGTATAATGCGTCGTGATGACCCCATAGACGCCCCGGCGGTCCAGTTCCGCGAGGATGGCCTCCGCGATGGCCCCGCCGGCCGCCGGTTCCGTTCCGGAGCCGAACTCGTCCACCAGGACGAGGGTCCGGGAATCGGCCTCCTCCAGGACGGAACGCATATCCGACAGGAAGGAGCTGTAGGTGGAAAGGTCATTGTCGATGGACTGGTCGTCGCCGATGGAGACCATGATCCGGTCGAAGACCGGCAGTTCCGAAGTCTCGGACGTTGGGATGAGCATTCCCCACTGGAACATGTACTGCAGCAGGCCCACGGTCTTGAGGCACACCGACTTACCGCCCGCATTGGGGCCGGAAATCAGCAGGATGTGCTTCGCGGGGGTGAGGGTGGCGGTCAGCGGAACGATGGGCCGGCCCTCCTTCTTGAGCGCCCGTTCCAGGAGCGGATGGCGCGCCTTCCGCAGCTGCAGTTCCCCGCTTTCCGAGAGGACGGGCATCCCGGCGATGAAATCCAGGGCCACGCCCGCCTTGGCCATCAGGAAGTCGATCTCCCCGAGGAAGGCCGCGGCACCCATCAGGTCCGGGACATACGGGCGCAGGAACTCCGCAAACTCGTGCAGGATGCGCGCGATCTCGCGGGTCTCCGCGAAATGCAGTTCGGATATTTCATTCGAAAGGGCCACGATCTCGGCCGGTTCGATAAAGGTCGTCTTGCCGGTGGCGGACTCGTCATAGACGAAGCCCGGGAACTGGCGTTTCTTGGCCGAGGCCACCGGGATGAGCATCTTTCCGTCCCGGATGGCGACGCTGGCATCGGCATCCACAAGGCCTTCCTGCTGCGCCTTCCGGAGGATGGCGTTCATCCGCCGGGACACATTGATCTCCTTCTCGCGGATGGCGGTCCGGATCTCATAGAGCTTGTCCGAGGCGGTGTCCTTGATCTCCCCGTACCGGTCCAGGATCCCGTCGATGCGGTGCTGCACCTCGGGAAAGGCCGGGATGGCCGCGGCGATATGCTTGAGCCCCGGATAGATGCCGTCCTTGATCCCGCGGAAGAATCCGGTGACCTTCCGGAGCGTGTCGAGCATCGTACGGAGCCGTCCCAGGGAGAGCTGGTCGATGGAGGCATTCTTACCGATGGGTTCCAGGAAATGCAGGCAGTCGATGTAGCCGCTCGTCGGGAAATTCTCCTCGAACATGAGGATCAGGCGCATCTCGTCGGTGAGCTGGAGACGGCGGCGGATCTCCGCCGGATCCGTGGAGAAAGACTCCTCCGCCACGCGGTCGGTCGCATATTCCGTGGAACAGCGGTCCGCGATGAGCGCCCGTACCCGGTCGAACCCGAGCTTGCCCTCCAGTCTCTCCATCGACATGTCCATACGCTATTCCTCCTTGCCCGGCTCGTCTTTCGCCGGGTCCATCGCACCCTGGAGCAGCTGCCGGAGTTCCTGCATCGACTCCACCTCCCGGGCTTCGCCGTTACGGACGAAGCGCACCCCGCCGGTCTCTTCGGAAACCACGATGACATCCGCGTCCGTGTCCTCGGTCAGGCCGATGGCCGCGCGGTGACGCATCCCGAAATGGGCGGGAATATCCGTCCGGTTGGTCATGGGCAGCTGGCAGCGGGCCGCCGCGATGTGGTTGCCCACGATGACCATGGCCCCGTCGTGCAGGGGAGAATTCTTGAAAAAGATGTTCATGATGAGCCGGCGGTTGATCTCCGCCTCGAAGCGGTCGCCGCTGTCGATGAACTCGTCCATCGAGCTCTTGTGCTGGATGACGATGAGGGCGCCGGTCTTCTCCGCCGACATGGCCCGCACCGCCTCCGCCAGTTCCTCCACGCTCCGGCTTCCCAGCCGCTCCTCCTTGATGCCGAGGAGCCGGTTGAACAGGTCGCCGGTGCGGCGGGAAATGCCCGTCTGCATGGCAAAGCGGTTCAACAGGTGCCGGATTTCCGGCTGGAAAATGATGATGATCGCCAGGACACCGACGTCCAGGAGGGCATTCAGCAGGACGGTCATCATCCGCATGTTCAGGACCGACGCCACCACCTGCGCCACCAGCAGCAGCGCAAGGACCAGCACGATGTTGATCACCGTGGAATCTCCCCGGATGCTGCGCAGCAGGAAGAAGACCAGCAGGGCCACCATCGCGATGTCCAGGATGTCCGCCACCCCGAACTGCAGGAAACCGAATATGCCCAGCACTTTCGCCATTCAAAGGCAAAGTTAGCAAAAGATTTCGTACCTTTGACCACTTTAAGGAAACGAGATGGCATTTCGGGTTTTGAAATTCGGCGGATCGTCGGTGGCGGATGCCACGGCGATGTCGCGCGTGCTGGACATCGTGGGCGGAGAAACGCCCCGGGGACACGTCGTGCTGGTCAGTTCCGCGATCAGCGGATGTACGGACGGACTGCTCGCCTGTGCGGCAGGAGATGATTCCGGGCTCCCTGCCCTGCGGAACCGGCATGTCGCCATCGTCCGGCGCCTTTTCACCGGAAGCGAACGGGCCGACGCCATCGCTGAGCTGGACCGCCTCTTCGAGGAGATGGCCGCCGCTCCGGCCGATGAGAAAGTCACTTTCGGCGAACTCCTTTCCACCCGGATCCTCGCCCGGAAACTCGCCTGCGACGGCTATGAGACGCAGTGGGTCGATTCCCGGAAACTCGTCGTCAAGGACGACCTGCCGGAAACCTACCGGCGCATCCGGGACGCCGTGCAGGCGACAAGCGCCGCCGTCATCGTGGCGCCGGGCTTCATCTGCTGCGATGCCTCCGGGAAAGTATGCACCCTGGGCCGGGGCGGTTCCGACTACAGCGCCGCCCTGTATGCGGCGGCCCTGCAGGCCGAATCCCTCCAGATCTGGACCGATGTCCCCGGCATCATGACGGCGAACCCGAAAGAGGTTCCCGCCGCCCGCACCGTTCCCGAAATGTCTTACCGCGCCGCCCTGGAAATGGCGGAGCACGGGGCCAAGGTCCTCTACGCCCCCACCGTCGCTCCCGCGATGGAGGCGGGCATCGACATTGAAATCCGAAACACCTTCGCGCCCGCAGGCCGATATACCCGCATCGCGGCGGTAGCGGATGCCGCACCCTGGGTAGGCGTCACTTCGTCGGGCGAAGAAATCTGCCTTGTCGGCTCCCAGGAGGCCGATCCGGGCGCTGCGACCGGCCAGGTTCGCGAGGCGCTCCGCACGGCCGGCGTCGCCGCCCTGGACATTCGTCCCGAAGGGCGGAACCTCCTGGTCCGCGTCCGCAAAGCCGTGGCGCAGCCCGCGCTCCGGGCCCTGCACCGGTCCTTCTTCGAGACGCATCCGGTCCGGGAAGTGTGCCTGTTCATCGCCGGGGCCGGGGCGGTGGGCCGGGCCCTCGTCGCCATGGTCGGGAACACGGCCGCAACCGTGTCCGAACGCACCGGGAAGGCGCTCCGCGTGGCGGGTCTGGCCGACAGCCGGCACTACCGCATCGACCTGGGCGGGGGCGTCACCTCCCTGGACGGAGGCGTCGCCGGCGACTTCGTGGACGCGGTCATCGACCTGGCGCCCCGGGGGGCCGTCTTCGTGGACTGCACCGACAGCGAGACCCTGTACCGGCGCTATCCGGACCTGTTCCGGGCGGGCTTGAACGTCGTCTCGTCCAACCGGCGCTCCCTCGCCGTCCCCTATGTGGAATATGCCGCCCTGCAGGCCGCTGCCCGCGAAAACGGCTGCTTCTTCCGCTATGAGACCACCGTGGGCGCGGCGCTTCCGATGCTGGAGTCCCTGGCCATCGGCGCCAACAGTTCCGATGAAGTGGAGCGCATTGAGGCCGTCGTCTCCTGCACCCTGAACCAGATCCTCAGCGCCTACGGGGAAGGACCCACTTTCGCCTCGCTGGTGCGGGCCGCGCAGGAAGCCGGACTCACCGAGCCGGACCCGCGCCTGGACCTCGGCGGACGGGATGCCCTGCGCAAGCTCCTGATCCTCGCCCGCGAGGCCGGCGTCCAGCTGGAGGAGCAGGACGTGGACATCCGGCCGATCATCCCGGCCGCCCTCTTCGGCGTGCCCCTGGAGGACTTCTACCGGGGACTCGAGGAGATGGAGCCCGTCTTTGCCGAGGCGCACCGCCAGGCGCTCCGCGCCGGCTGTCACCGCCGCTTCGTCGCCTGCCTGGAAAAGACGCCCGCCGGCTACCGCGCCGGCATCCGCGTCCAGCAAGTGCCCGAGGACCATCCGGCCTACTACCTGAAAGGTACGGAGAACGCCATCCTCATCCGCAGTGCCTTCCACCCCACGCCCATCGTCATCCAGGGCCCCGGCGAAGGCGCCCGCCAGGCCGCCGCCTCGCTCCTGAACGACATCCTGCGCTGACCTTCGCCTCGCTGCATTTCTCGTTCCCTGCATTTCTCGTCCTCGGCATTTCGCGTCCTCGCATTGCAAAGTGCTGCTTTTCAATGCTTTCCGTCGCGGTCTATGTCCCTCCGGGGACACAGACCCAAAGCCATTGCGCTGTTAATCAGCCGCTTACGGTGTGGTCTGTGTCCTTTTTAGGACATAGACGCAGAGTCAAAACGATGATTCTCAGCACTTTGCGCAAAGGTCTATGTCCTTCCGAGGACACAGACCCGAAGCCATTGCGCTGTTAATCAGCGACTTGCGGTGTGGTCTGTGTCCTTTTTAGGACATAGACGCAGAGTCAAAATGATGACTCTCAGCGTTTTGCACAAAGGTCTATGTCCCTCCGGGGACACAGACTTGAAGTCATTTCGTTGAAAATCAGTCGCTTGCGGTGTGGTCTGTGTCCCCAAAAGGACACAGGCCGGCGAGGAAACCGCTGTCCGTCAAACGTTTCGCATTTTCAGCAGGGGAAGGAAATGGAAATGCGGACTATTTTCGTATCTTTGCAGCTGGTTAATTGTAAAACGAATCGTATGAAAGTCGCAGTCGTGGGAGCCACCGGCCTGGTGGGCTCCAAAATGCTGAAGGTGCTCGAAGAGCGTCATTTCCCCGTGACGGAGCTCCTTCCCGTCGCTTCCTCCCGGTCCGTCGGGAAAAAAGTCATGTTCCAGGGCCGTGAGTGGACGGTCATGAGCGCGGAAGAGGCCATCGCGAAAAAGCCCGCCGTCGCCATCTTCAGCGCGGGCGGAGCCGCCTCCGGCGAGCTGGCGCCCCTTTTCGCCGCCGCAGGATGCCGCGTCGTGGACAATTCGTCCTACTGGCGCATGGACCCGACCAAGAAACTCGTCGTCCCCGAAATCAACGGCGACGTCCTGGGCCCGGACGACTATATCATCGCCAATCCGAACTGTTCCACCATCCAGATGGTCATGGCCCTCGCCCCGCTCCACAAGGCCTACGGGATCAAGCGCATCGTCGTTTCCACTTACCAGAGCGTTTCCGGCAGCGGCCAGAAGGGCGTGAACCAGCTCAAGACCGAGCGTGCCGGCGGCGAAGGGGACTTCTACCCCCATCCCATCGACCTGAATACCCTCCCCCATATCGACAGTTTCCTGGAGAACGGATACACCAAGGAGGAGATGAAGATGGTCAACGAAACCCGGAAGATCCTCCGGGACGACACCATCGCCGTCACCGCCACCACCGTCCGCGTCCCGGTCTGGGGCGGGCACAGCGAGAGTGTCAATGTCGAGTTCCTGCGTCCCTTCGAAGTTTCCGAGGCGCGCGCCCTGATGGCGTCCATGCCGGGCGTCATCGTCCAGGACGACCCCGAGAACAAGGTCTATCCCATGCCCCGCTTTGCCGAGGGTCGGGACGAGGTCTTCGTGGGCCGCATCCGCCGCGACTTCTCCGTCGAGAACGGCCTCAACTTCTGGTGCGTCGCCGACAACCTGCGCAAGGGCGCCGCGACGAACGCCGTCCAGATCGCCCAGCTCCTGCTGGAGAAGGGACTGATCAAGGACTAGGGGCGATCTTTACCATGGACTTCGGTTTCTTCCACGATTTCTTGAGCATCGATTCCACTTCGGGCAAGGAGCGGAAGGTGGCCGAGTGGCTCTCCGAAACGCTTCCCGGGATGTTTCCGCCAGCGAACCGGCCCGTCCTGCGGGTCGATGAGGTCGGCGACGGCACCCTGAACCTTCTCCTCACCTGGGGTAAGCCCCGGATCGTGTTCTGCTCGCACCTGGACACTGTTCCTCCGTACATTGAGCCAACATTCCCGGAGAGCGTCATCAAAGGAAGGGGTTCCTGCGACGCGAAGGGGCAGGTGTTTGCGATGGTGACGGCCTGTCAGAGGCTGGCGGAGGAAGGAAAGACGGACTTCGGACTGCTGCTGCTCGCGGGAGAAGAAACCGGTTCTTGGGGAGCCAAGGCGTTCGCAAAGACGGACTTCCGGGCCCCGTACCTGGTCGTGGGCGAACCGACGGACAACTGCATGGTGAGCGCATCCAAGGGGACCAAGTCGTTCGACCTCAAGTTCACCGGCGAGGCCTTCCATTCGGGCTATCCGCAGTATGGCGTGAGTGCCGTGGACCTGTTTGTCGATTTCGTGAACAAACTGAGAGCGAAGGACTTCGGCCTGGATCCCGTGCTAGGCGAAACGACCTGGAACATCGGCCTGGTCCATAGCGACAATCCGCAGAACATCCTCTCGCCGGAGCTGACCTGCCGGCTTTATTTCCGGACGACCTTCGTCTCCGATGAGGCGGTGTGCAATTGGATGGCGAACCTGGGGCCTGCTTCCGGCCGTCTCACCGTCACGCCCCGCGGCGGCGACACGCCGGCGACGTACTGGACCGTCGAAGGCCTGCCGTCCAAGCCCGTGGCCTTCGGCAGCGATGCGCCGCACCTGAAGAACTTCACGCACAAGGCCATCTGCGGACCGGGAAGCATCACCGTCGCGCACCGCGACGACGAACACGTGCTCATCGCCGAACTGGAGAAGGCAGTAGAGCAGTATCTCGTGCTTTATAGCACGGCGCTGGGAACGGAATAGCCCCCAAACGTGCCCTCACACATGCTGCAGCACGGCGCAGGGCACAAAAAAGGCCAAAAACGTTCCCGAGTAATAACAAAAGTTAATCAATCGACAAGACGATATGAAAGTCATCATCAGCGGATACGGCCGGATGGGCCATATGGTGGAAAAGGAACTGGCCAAGCGGGGAATCGAACTCGCAGAGGCCAGCGAGGACATTTGCAGCGTGGACCCGGAGGTCGCGAAGGAGTGCGTGGTCATCGACTTTACCTGGCCGGACGCCTTCAAGGCCAATTACGGATTCATCGCCAAGCATTTCAAGGCGGCCGTCGTGGGGACGACCGGCTGGAACGACATCGAGGCCGATGTGTTCCGCGCCTTCGAGGAGGCCGGAACGCCGCTGATCTATGCGTCCAACTTTTCCCTCGGGGTGAACGCCCTGTTCGCCGCCGTGGAGCGCGTGAGCGCCATGCTGAAGGGGAACGGCTACACCCCCGCCGTGGAGGAAACGCACCATATCCATAAGCTGGACGCCCCCTCGGGCACGGCCAAGAGTCTCGGGAAGCTGGTGGAGGCGAACCTCGGCACCGAGCCGGAAATCACGGCCCATCGCATCGGCGAAGTTCCTGGTATCCATACGGTTACCTTTACGTCCGATGTCGATAAGCTCACCCTCACGCACGAAGCGTTCGGCCGCGAAGGTCTGGCCGCCGGCGCCGTCGCCGCCGCACTCATGACCGAAGGGCTGAAGGGAGTGCACGAGTTCCGCGACCTGCTATGATGAAGGTCCTTTTCGTGTGCCACGGGAATATCTGCAGGTCCCCGATGGCGGAGTTCATTTTCAAGGCATTGGCCCAGGCGAAAGGCACGGCGGTGTATGCCGAGTCGGCGGCCGTATCGACCGAGGAAATCGGCAATCCCATCTATCCCCCGGCCCAGCGGAGCCTGCGTCAGCACGGGATTCCCTTCGATCCGGGCAAACGCGCCCGGCAGGTCACGCGGCGGGACTACGACCGCTTCGACCGCATCATCTGCATGGACGCATCCAACCTCCGGCTCATCCGGCGCATCATTCCGGAGGATCCGGAAGGCAAGATCCACCTCATGATGTCCTACACCGGCATCGGCCGGGATGTGGCCGACCCTTGGTACACCGGCGACTTCGAAACCACGTTCCAGGACCTCCTGGAGGCGTGCGAGGCGATGCTAGTGCTTCTTTGATTCCAGATAACAGGAGATTCCCGCCCGGACGTTGGAGATGATGGCGTCCGAAGAAAAGGTCGCGCCCGAGACGGCATCGACCTCCAGTTTGACGGCCTCGTCGGCCGGCACCCCGTTCCACGCTTTGGAAAGACCCTCCATCGCCAGACGCCAATACGCAGGCGTTTCCTCATTGGGCAGCGCCTCGATGCGGCTCACCAGCCCCTGCGCATCCACATAGACAACCAACGGCGTAGGGCCCATATAACCCTCGACCGTCTTAAGTGTGCTGGTATCAATCGTAACGCTGCCGTCGGCATGCTTTTTCACCGGAGAAGTCGTGGCCGCAGTCGCCGCAATGAGCGTCAGGATAAGAAAGAGTCGTTTTACCATAGTCTTTCGTTTATCGACCGCAAAGTTACGATTATTCTTCCGAGGGTGCAATCCCGATTTATAGGGATTCTCCCGCTCCCGGCTGTTGTTTTGTTTGCCGTTCGGCAAATAATTCGTAACTTGCAGAGTTAATTGACAATCAAAGACATGAAACCATTGATACTCAAGGGATGCGGGACGGCACTGTTCACGCCGTTCCGGAACGGAAAGGTCGATGAGGCGGCGATGGCCGCGACCGTCAGAAGGCAGGTGGAGGCCGGGGTCCATTTCCTCGTGCCGCTCGGGACGACGGGGGAGACGCCGTGCCTGTCCGTGGCCGAAAGGCAGCGGGTGCTGGAGATCACCCGGGAGAATGCGCCGGGCAAGACGCTCCTCGTGGGCGGCGGAACCAATTCGCTCACAGCCACGTTGGAGAGCATGGGCCAGCTTCCCGATGCCGATGCCTACCTCATCGTCGTCCCCTACTATAACAAGCCCAACCAGACGGGCCTGTACGAATACTACAAGGCCGTGGCCGGCAGTACCGACAAGCCCATCGTCATCTACAACGTCCCCGGCCGCACAGGCGACAACATCACCGCGGAAACAACGCTCCGCCTCGCGGAAGAGATTCCGAACATCGTCGCCATCAAGGAAGCCTCCGGGAACTATAAGCAGATCAGCGAGATCATCCGCTGCAAACCCGAAGGGTTCAGCGTGCTGTCCGGCAACGACGACGAGACGCTGTCACTGATGGCCACGGGGGCCGACGGTGTCGTCTCCGTCGCCTCCAATGTGGCACCGAAGGAAATGGTGGCGCTGGTGGAAGCCCTGCAGCAGGATGATATGGTCAAGGCCCGCGCCTACCACCACCTCCTGTCACCCCTCTTCAAGGCCCTCTTCATCGAGCCGAATCCCATCCCCGGCAAGGCCGCCATGGCCCGCCTGGGCCTCATGGAGAACGAACTCCGCCTGCCGCTCGTCCCGGCTTCGGCCCGAACGGAAGAACTTATCAACAAGACTCTTGACGAATTATGGAAATAACCCTCGAACGATTCAACGAAGTCATCGCCGGACTGGAAAAAGGCGAGATCCGCGTAGCGGAAAAGATTGATGGCCAGTGGGTTGTCAATAAATGGGTGAAGGAAGTGATCCTCGCCGGGTTCAAGCTCGGCGCCATCACCGACATGTCCGAAGGACAGTTCTCCTTCTACGACAAGGCCACCTTCCCGGTGCGGAAATTCACCGCCGAAGACGGTGTCCGGATCGTTCCGGGCGGGTCCAGCATCCGCCGCGGCGCCTACCTCGCCCCCGGCTCCATCGTCATGCCCCCGGCTTATGTCAATGTGGGCGCGTACGTGGGCGAAGGCACGATGGTCGATTCCCACGTGACCATCGGCTCCTGCGCGCAGGTGGGGAAGCACATCCACATCAGCGCATCGACCCAGATCGGCGGCGTCCTGGAGCCCGCCGGAGCCATGCCCACGATCATCGAGGACGGCGCCTTCATCGGCGGCAACTGCGGCATCTATGAGGGCACCATCGTGGAAGAGGGTGCGGTCGTCGCCTCCGGCGTGATCATCACCTCCTCCACCGCCATCTTCGACGCCACCACCGGCGAATTCATCCGCCGCAACGCCGACGGCCGCGTGGTCGTCCCCCGCGGCGCCGTGGTCGTCTCCGGCTCCAAGCCCATCATCCGCGGCGGCAAAGCCCTCGAATCCGGCGTGCACCTCTACTGCCCCGTCATCGTCAAGTACCGCGACGAAAAGACCTCCGGCAGCGTGCAGCTCGAGGACCTGCTTCGGTAATGTCATTCTGAGCGAAGCGAAGAATCTGAAAATCCTTTTAACTTTTCTCAGCCCGCTGCGTCTTATGAGTGCAGTCGGCTGAGTTTTGTTTATGAAAAGAATACTGATCACACTTTGCATGGCCCTTTGCCTCGTGGGCGAGGCCTGGGCCGGTAACCCGGGCGGGAAGCTCCGTTCGCTGGTATCGTCCTTCAAGGGGACGGAAGGGTTCGACGTCGTGGACCTGGGCGGTCCAGCGCTGCTCCTCCTGAAGACCGTGGCCCGCGCCGAGGCCGATGACCCCGAAGACCGCGCCGCCATGGACCTGTTCAACGGCCTCAAGCGCCTCACCGTCGTGGACTTCTCCGAAGCCGCACCCGAAAAGCGGGAAAAGTTCCTGCGCAAGGCCCTGCGGATCCTGGAAGGGGAGGAAATCCTCATGGAAGTCAAGGACGCCGGCGAAAAGCTGAGCATCTACGGCACTTCCTCCAGGGACGGAAGCCGCTACCAGGATATCATCCTCCTGGCCGACGACGCCCTCATCAGCATCAAGGGATCTATCCGGGCCGACCAGGTGGGCGAACTCATGAAACAGGCCTCGAAATGACCGACGCCCGGTTCCATACCGTCTGGATCCCGCTGCAGGAGCGTTTCTACCGCGTCGCCTTCTATCTGCTGGAGGACCGGGCCGATGCCCTGGACGCCGTACAGGACCTGTACCTGAAGCTCTGGAAGATGCGCGATTCGCTGGACCTGGTGGCCAATCCGGGAGCCTATGGAGCGCTTCTCGTGCGGAACCTCTGCATCGACCGGATCCGGCGGGCACGGCCTTCCGAACCGCTCGAGGACGACCTCCCCGGAAAACCGCCGCCCGATGAAACGCTGATGCTCCGGGAAACCCTCGGGACCCTGTTCCAAGCCATGGAAAAGCTTCCCGAAAGCCAACGGAAAGTCCTGAAAATGCACCTGTTACAGGGCATGACCTACGACGAGATCGCGGCCGCGACCGGCCTTACCCCCCTTAACATCCGTGTCCAGGTGAGCCTGGCCCGCAAAAAGTTGAAACGATATGAGAAAGCTTGATGAAATATCCCGGCTGAGTACCTCCGACCTGGAGCGCATTTCGCTGGACGAGGAGATTCCCGTGCCGGAGGAGCTCTCCGGAAGGGTGCAGGACGCCCTGCAGGACCTTTCCGCATCGGAGGAAGCCGATGCTGGAAGCGTCCGGTCCGGATCTGCCGGAAGCCGATTCATCCGCCGGGTCCTACCTGCCATCGGCATCGCCGCCGCACTCGCCGTCGTCGCTGCCATCGGCCTGACCCGGGATCCGGAACCGGCCGACACGTTCGACGATCCGTACCTGGCTTACGCGCAAGTGGAGGCCGTGTTTGCCAAAATCTCCGGCACCGTTGCCTATGGGGCCGGGAAAATCGAAGATACCGAAACCCGCATTGACAAAATAAGCTATTGGAAATGAAAAAGTTCTATATCCTTGTCCTGATGCTCCTCGTGAGCGTCTCCACCTTCGCCCAGAACGGGCGCTCCCTGTACAACAAGTACTCCGACCTCCCGGATGTCGAGGCCGTGTACATCTCCCCGGCCATGTTCCGCCTCATCGGCAAGATTCCCGACGTGGAAATGCAGGACGGCTCCGTGAACTTCGGTCCCATCATCAAAAGCCTCAGCGGCCTCTATATCCTGAACATCCCGAAGTCCGATGCGGCCGCCCAGTTGGCCGACGAAGTAAACCATTTCGTCACGAAAGGCCACTACGAGCTCCTGATGGAGGCCAAGGACAACGGCGAAGTGATGCGGATGTACACAGTCGGTGACGATAAAATCGTGAACAGCCTCGTCATGCTCTCCCGCGATGGTTCCGAGACCAGCTTCATCTGCCTGGACGGCACCATGCCCCGAGAACAGCTGGAGGCCCTTATCGCCGAGGCCGCGAAGGAGTGAGTCGCTTTAGGGAATGCCGCTATTCTATGCGTGTGTAGGGACGCGCGTCGAATGGAAACGCTTTACGCACAGTGCCTTACGCAAAAGTACCCGGGAATTTTCTCCCGGGTACTTTTTGATATTCGTTTGATTCACAGGCGGTTCCATTCGACGGCCCTTAGGGCTGTGTCACGGACACAAGCCGGGCGGGTCCGGTGAGATACACGTCGGTGAACGTCTGGTCCGGACCGGCCGTAAAGTCCACCGACAGCCAGTCCTGCCGGGCACGGAGGCGGACGGATTCCTTCGCTTCGTTCGGAATGATAGCGGCGGCGTAAGCCGCTATGGCCGAGGCCGTAAGGCCCGTGCCACAGGCGAGGGTTTCGCCCTCGACACCTTTCTCGAAAGTACGGACATGGAGGCCGTCCGGGGCCACATGGACAAAGTTCACGTTCGTGCCGATAGGCGCAAAGGCAGGGTCCCACCGAAGGGCCTTGCCTTCTTTGTCGATGTCCACCTGCTCCACGTCATCCACGAACTTCACGAAATGCCGGGTGCCGGTGTTCAGGAAAAGCCCGCCCAGCATGGGCGTAATTCCATGGACATCAATCATTTTGATCCGGACTTCCCAAAGGCCGTCCTCCGGGCGCTGCAGGATCTCGCCCGTGTGGAGGCCGTCGGGGGCGCGGAACAGGTAAGATCCTTCGGCAAGCTCAGGATGACAGGAGGGGCTATCAGCATGACAGGAGAGCTTGACGCCCAGGTAATCGGCAAAGGCCACGATGCAGCGGCCACCGTTGCCGCACATCATCCCGCCGGAGCCGTCGGGATTATAGAATTCCATGGTGAAATCGACCCCGGCATCTCCCGCACCCAGGATCATCAGCCCGTCGGTCTTGAATTCCCGGCACAGCGCCTCGATACGCGGCACCTCCCGGTATTCCGACACGTCCCCCTTGCGGCCGTCGATGACCACGAAATCGTTTCCGGCACCGGAAAACTTATAGAGAACCGTTTCCTTCATTTCTCTGTCTGTCAAACGTTTACAGAAAGTGCCTTGCGTAAAAACGCGCAAAGCGCTTTTAATAACAACCTATACGTCAATTACTTACGAATCACGCCCGCAATGATCTCCCCCAGCAGCTTCAAGCCCGGCTCCATCTTTTCCTCCGCAATGAAGGAGAAATTGAGCCGCATGGTGTTGCGGTGGCTGCCGTCCAGGAAGAAGAAGGAGCCGGCGACGTAGGCAACGCCGCGCGACAAGGCCTCGTCATACATGTCGATGGTATCGACCCCCTCCGGGAGCGTCAGGAACAGGAACAGGCCGCCTTCGGGGTAGGTCCATGTCACCCCTTCCGGCATGTACTTTTCCAAAAGGCTCACCATCAAGTCCCTGCGGCGACGGTACTCGGCCTTCGTCTTCACGAGGTTCGCATCCAGCGCCCCGCTCGTCAGGAACTCCGTGGCCATGTACTGGTCGAACACCGGCGGGCACAGGTCCAGCGCCTGCTTGCAGATGTAGATCTGCTCCAAAAGCTCCTCCGGGCCGATGATCCAGCCCAGCCGGAACCCCGGCGCAAAGATCTTCGAGAAGCTCCCCAGGTGCAGCGTCCGCTCCGGCGCCAGCGAATAGATGGTGGGCACCTCCTCCCCGCTGTACCGCAGTTCCCGGTACGGACTGTCCTCCACGATCACCACATCCAGTTCCCGCGCCAAGGCCACGATCTCCTTCCGCTCCTCCAGCGTCATCGTTTCCCCGGAAGGGTTGTTGAAGTCGGGGATGACATAGATGAACTTGACTGCGGGATTCCGGTCTTGAACGGAATTCAGGCCGTCATCAGACGGCCCGGCGGAGACCGGGTCCGAGGGCTTGTCCCGAGGACTTATAGGTCGGGAGCCGCGGGGGTCATTCGGGGGCAGAGCCCCCGCCAAAGGCCTCACATCGGCCCGATAAGCCTTAAACGACTGAAGTGCCCCGAGATACGTAGGCTCGGTGGTCAGGATGACGTCGCCCGGGTCGCAGAGGATGCGGGTACACACGTCGATGCCCTGCTGGGATGAGGTCGTGATCTGGACACGGGAGACCGGCACGTCGTAGCGGGCGGCGATGGCTTCCCGAAGCTCCGGAACACCCTGGGTAGCACCATATTGCAAGGCCTTGGTGCCGTACTTGTCCAGCACCAGTCCCGGAAGCCGGCGCAGGTCCTCCACGGGGAAAGTCACGGCCGCCGGATACCCACCTGCGAACGAACAGATGGCACTGAGGTCCACCTTCCGGAAGATCTCCCGGACCGGGCTCCGCATAAAGGACGGCACGTCCTCCGAGAATAGATGATGATAGTCCATAGATTCTTCGCTTCGCTCAGAATGATAGGGAAATGGGAACTATTCCCGCGTAATATGCGCCCCGAGGGCGTTCAGGCGGCCTTCGATGTCTTCGTAGCCGCGGTCGATCTGCTCGATGTTGTCAATGGTGGAGGTGCCGTTGGCACTCATGGCGGCGAGGAGCATCGCAATGCCGGCGCGGATGTCCGGGGAGACCAGGCGGGCGGCCTTGAGCTGCAGTCGGTGGTCATGGCCGATCACTACGGCCCGGTGCGGGTCGCAGAGGATGATCTGGGCGCCCATGTCGATGAGCTTATCAACAAAGAACAGCCTGGATTCGAACATCTTCTGATGGATGAGGACGCTGCCTTTGCACTGGGTGGCGACCACCAGCATCACCGACAGGAGGTCCGGGGTGAGGCCGGGCCAGGGGGCGTCGGCCAGGGTCATGATGGACCCGTCCAGGAAGGAGTCGATCTCGTAGCTCTCCTGCGCCGGCACATAGATGTCGTCCCCCCGCTGCTCCAGGTTCACGCCCAGGCGGCGGAAGGCATCGGGAATGATGCCCAGGTCGTACCAGGACACGTCCTTGATCGTGATTTCACTCTGATTGATGGCGGCCATGCCGATGAAGGAGCCCACCTCGATCATGTCCGGAAGGATCCGGTGGTTCGTGCCGTAGAGCTTCTCCACGCCGTGGATCCGAAGGAGGTTGGAGCCCACGCCGTCGATGAACGCGCCCATCCGGTTGAGCATCTTGCACAGCTGCTGCAGATAGGGCTCGCAGGCGGCGTTGTAGATGGTGGTCGTTCCCTTCGCCAGGACCGCGGCCATGACGATATTGGCCGTACCGGTCACGGAGGCCTCGTCCAGCAGCATGTATCGGCCTGTCAGGCGGCCGTCGCTGGTCAGGTGGAACGCCCGCCGGTTGGCGTCATAGTCCATGGCGGCGCCCAGCTTGACCATGCCGTCCAGGTGCGTGTCCACCCGCCGGCGTCCGATCTTGTCCCCGCCCGGCTTCGCGAACCAGGCGTGGCCGAACCGGCTCAGCAGCGGTCCCACGACCATCACTGACCCGCGGAGGGCGGCACACTTGCGGACGAATTCCTCCGTCTCGATGTAGGCGGTGTCCACGGCATCGGCCTGGAACCGGTAGGTCCCTTTCTCCAGCCGCTGGATCTTCACGCCCATCCCCTTGAGGAGGTCGATAAGGTTCTTCACGTCCAGGATTTCCGGCACGTTGGAGATCACGACCGGATCGGCCGTCAGGAGCACGGCGCTGATGACTTCCAGCGCCTCGTTCTTCGCCCCCTGCGGGGTAATCTCACCGGACAGCCTGTGTCCGCCTTCGATGATGAATCTTCCCATAAGCTTTAAACGTGTTCCACTTCGGGGTGGAGGGTGATACCGTATTTGTCTTGGATGGTGTCGATGACGCGCTGTTCCAGGGCGATGATGTCCTGCGGGGTGGCGTCGCCGGTGGCGTTCACGATCACGAGCGGCTGGTTGGGATACACCTGCGCCCCGCCGAGCCGCATTCCCTTGAAGCCGCACTGGTCGATCATCCAGGCGGCGGGCACCTTGATGCGCTCTCCCACCTCATAATGAGGCACTTCGTACTCCGGGCCGTTCTCCGCCTTCGCGAGCGCGACGATGCGCGCAAAATGATCCTTTTCGATCACCGGATTGCAGAAGAAGCTCCCCGCGCTCCCGATCTTTGCCGGATCCGGCAGCTTCTTTTCCCGGATGCCGATGATGGTTTCGCGGATGATTTGCGGGGTAAGGGGGGAAGGTATGGGACCTGAAACCCTCCGGGGCTGCGCCCCTCCGTCCCTCCCAACCTGCGGTTGGGCCCCTCCCTCTAATATGCCGAGGGTGGCATAGGTTTCAGGCCCCATACCTTCCCCCTCAAAAACAACGCCTCTGTTTTCCAACGCCTTACGAACGCCACCATAGTCCAGGATAGGGTTGGGGACGAGGGAGAGGCGGAAGGTGACGGCGGTGATGATGTAGCGTCCCTTCCAGGCGGTCTTGAAGTTCGAGGTGCGGTAGCCGTAGCCGCAGTCGGCACCGGGAATGTCCACGAAACGGCGCTCCCGAAGGTCGAAGGCATGGACCGTGTCGATGATGTCCTTCGCCTCCACGCCATAGGCACCAATGTTCTGCACAGCGCTCGCGCCCACCTCGCCGGGGATCAGCGACAGGTTCTCCGGACCCCAGAGACTCTCCGCAGCGGCCCAGGCGCAGAAGTCGTCGAAGACAACGCCGGAGCCGAGCGTAACCAGAACAGATTCTTCGCTGCGCTCAGCATGACAGGAGGCATTACCCAGATGCATTACGGTGCCCTGATAGTCGCCGGTGAAGAGCAGGTTCGAGCCGCCGCCCATCACGAAAACGGGTTGCGGGAGGGCATCGAAGTCAAGCGCAAGCAGGTCCTCCGGCTCCGTGATCTCCATATACAAACGGCAGGACACCTTCATGCCGAAGGTGTTCCGCCGCGAAAGATCGTATGCCGGGTAGCGGGTGACCATTTACTCCGCCTTCACGTTCAGGGCGATCTGGAGCTCGTCCAGCTGGGTCTGGTCGATTTCGGAAGGAGAGTCGATCATGACGTCGCGGCCCTGGTTGTTCTTCGGGAAGGCGATGTAGTCACGGATGGAGTCGGAACCGCCCATGAGGGCGCAAACGCGGTCGAAGCCGAAGGCGAGGCCGCCGTGCGGCGGGGCGCCGAACTGGAAGGCGTTGATGATGAAGCCGAACTTGAGTTCCGCCTCCTCCTCGCCGATGCCCAGCACTTCGAACATGCGCTTCTGCATGTCGGCATTGTGGATCCGGATGGAGCCGCCGCCGAGCTCGTTGCCGTTCAGGACGAAGTCGTAGGCATTGGCACAGACCCGCTCCAGGTCCTCTTTCTTATTGCTGTAGAACCACTTCTCGTGCTCCGGCTTGGGAGCGGTGAAGGGATGGTGCATCGCGTAGAAACGCTGGGTCTCGTCGTCCCACTCCAGAAGCGGGAAGTCCACGATCCACAGCGGAGCGAAGACTTTCGGGTCGCGGAAGCCCAGGCGGTTCCCCATCTCCAGACGGAGGACGCCGAGCATGGTCTGGACCTTGCGCTTGTTGTCGCCGGACATCACCAGGAGGAGGTCACCGGGCTTCGCCTCGGCGGTCGCGGCGATCTTCGCGAGATCCTCGGCCCCGTAGAACTTGTCGATGGAGGACTTGTAGGTGCCGTCGGCATTGACCCGGATATAGATGAGGCCCTTGGCGCCCACCTGCGGACGCTTGACCCATTCGGTGAGTTCATCGACCTGCTTGCGGGTGTATTCGGCCGCACCCGGGACGGCGATGGCGCCGATGTAAGCGGCCCCGTCCAGCACGCCGAAGCCCTTGCCCTTGGCGACGTCTGTGATTTCATGGATGGTCATGCCGAAACGGACGTCCGGCTTGTCGGAACCGTAGTTGTCCATGGCGTCGTACCAGGTCATCCGCGGCAGCGGGTTGGGGATGTCCACGTCCAGGACATTCTTGAACAGGGTGCGCATCATGCCCTCGAAGGTGTTCAGTACATCCTCCTGCTCCACGAAGGACATTTCGCAGTCGATCTGGGTGAATTCGGGCTGACGGTCGGCACGGAGGTCCTCGTCGCGGAAGCAGCGGACGATCTGGAAGTAGCGGTCATAACCGGCCACCATCAGGAGTTGCTTGAAAGTCTGCGGGCTCTGCGGCAGGGCGTAGAACTGACCCGGATTCATGCGGGAAGGAACCACGAAATCGCGGGCGCCTTCCGGGGTGGACTTGATCAGGTACGGGGTTTCAATCTCCATGAAACCCTTGGCATCCAGATAGTTGCGAACTTCGTGGGCCACGCGGTGGCGCAGGGTGAGGGCCCGGCGAAGCGGTCCTCGGCGAAGGTCCAGGTAGCGGTATTTCATCCGGATATCGTCACCGCCGTCGGATTCGTCCTCGATGGTGAAGGGCGGGGTGACGGACTTGTTCAGGATGGTGATGCCGGAGAGTTTGATCTCGATGTCGCCCGTGGGCATCTTGGCGTTCTTGGCCTGGCGTTCCACAACTTCGCCGGTGGCCTGGATCACGAATTCACGGCCGAGGGAAGTGGCGGTCTCCACCAGCTCCGCGGGTGCATCGGCCTCCACCACCAGCTGGGTGATGCCATAACGGTCCCTGAGGTCGATGAAGGTCATGCCGCCCAGCTTGCGGGCTTTCTGGACCCATCCGGCGAGCGTCACGCGCTCTCCCTTGTTCGCGATGCGGAGTTCTCCGCAGGTGTGTGTACGGTACATATGCTGTTTCTGTTTTTTGTTTCGTCTCTCCGGAAGGGGAAGGGTAGTCCTTCCGGGGTCTGCTGCTTCGCAGCCCTAACGGGGATATGCCCCCGGAAGGACTACCCTTCCCCTTCTCATAGTAATCTGCAAAAATAGCAAAAATAAATGAGTATCTTTGCAGGGTTAACCGAATTGATATGGAAGTACGCGCGAAGAAGGCCCTCGGCCAGCATTTCCTCACCGACCAGCGCATCGCGCAGGCCATTGTCGATGCCCTTGTCATCCCGAGCGGAGCGAAGGAATCTGTATTGGAAGTCGGTCCCGGCATGGGCGTCCTCACCCAATACCTGCTCCCCCGCGAGGATATCGACCTGAAACTCGTGGAAATCGACGGGGAGTCGGTGGAGTACCTGCTTACGCATTTTGCGGGAATGCAGGGACGGCTTCTGCAGGCCGATTTCCTGCGCCTGCCGCTGGAGCGGATCTTCCCGGGAAAGTTCGCCGTCATCGGCAATTTCCCGTATAACATCTCTTCGCAAATCTTCTTCAGGATCCTCGATTATCGGGAGCAGATTCCCCAGGTCGTGTGCATGATCCAGAAGGAAGTGGCCGAGCGCATCGCCGAAGGTCCGGGATCCAAAACCTTCGGCATCCTGTCCGTGCTGCTGCAGGCCTGGTATGACATCGAGTACCTCTTCGGCGTGGGTCCGGGATGCTTCGCCCCGCCGCCCAAGGTCGATTCCGCCGTCATCCGCCTCACCCGGAACGGCCGCACCTCGCTCGGCTGCGACGAAAGCCTGTTCAAAGCCATCGTCAAAACCGCCTTCGGCCAGCGCCGCAAGACACTCCGCAACTCACTGAAACCCATCATCCTGGAAAAAGCCGAACGGCTCGGCTGGGACACGGCCGAGTTCATGGGCAACGCTTCCGACGAGGCTGCCGACGCCCCCGAACTGGAGCTGATGCTCCTCGAGGACGACGGCCGCATCGACCGGAAAAAAGGGAAGAAGCGCAAGGAAGCATCTCGTCCCGCGCCGGCCATCTGCACGGCGCAGGCCACGTCCCTGGCCGCCTTCCTCGCCGACCCGGTCTTCGAACGCCGTCCCGAAACCCTCTCCGTGGATGATTTCGTCGCCCTGACGAATTTCCTCGCCTAGAACAATTCCTTCAATCCGCTGAATTCCAGCCGTTTACCTCAAGGTCTCTGTCCCTTCCGGGACACAGACCTTCGGTTAAGCGTTTGAGAGTGAGCACTTTAATGTGTGGTCTATGTTCCAAAAAGGACACAGACAATCGGCTAAGCATTTGAACGTAAACACCTTAACGTGCAGTCTATGTTCCGAAAAGAACACAGACATGCGGTTAAGCATCTGAACGTCAGCATTTTAACGTGTAGTCTATGTTCCCGAAAGGACATAGACCATCGGCTAAGCTCTTGAGAGTGAACACTTTAATGTGCAGTCTGTGTTCCAAAAAGGACACAGACAATCGGCTAAGCATCTGAAAGTGAGCACATTAAAGTGCGGTCTATGTTCCGAAAAGGACACAGACCATCGGCTAAGCATTTGAACGTGAGCACTTTAACGCGCGGTCTGTGTTCCGAAAAGGACATAGACACCCGGTTAAACGTTTGAGAGTGAGCATATTAAAGTGCGGCCTGTGTCCCAAGAAGGACATAGACCGCACGTTAAAAGGTTGAAATACCGCTATTTAGATTCTCCCGAGCTGAGCGTTGCAATCAGGTCGTCCAGGGTCGCGAAGAGATTGGGGAGGGTTTCCGGCGTGATGGACTGGCAGGAAACGGCGGAGCCCAGGCAGACGGGGACCGTGGCGGCCTGCCGCTCCAACGCGTGGCCTTTTTCCGTGAGCGAGACGATGACCTGCCGGGCATCGGCATCGCTTCTCCCCCGCGTCACGAAGCCTTCCGCTTCCATGCGCTTGAGCAGCGGGGTGACGGTGTTTGTCTCCAGGTACAGCCGCTTGGCGATGTCGTTCACCGGCTGTGCGTCCCGTTCCCACAGGACCATCATCACCAGGTACTGCGGATAGGTAAGCCCGATTTCCGACAGGAAGGGATGATAGGCCTGCGTGATCAGGCGCGAAGCGGTGTACAGCCTGAAGCAGAGCTGGTTGTCCAGGGAGAGCTGAGGGAGCATCTTACAGCAGCGCTTTGATTTTGTCCTCCATCGCAGCCGGGGTCGTGGTGGGGGAAAAACGCTCCACCTTCTCGCCGTCCCGGGAAATCAGGAACTTCGTGAAGTTCCACTTGATGGCATTGCCGAAGGTGCCGCGGGCAGCGGTCTTGAGGTACTGGTAGATCGGATGGGTGCCGTCCCCGTTGACCTCGATCTTCGCCATCAGGGGGAAGGTGACGCCATGGTTGACGCGGCAGAATTCCGCAATCTCCTCGTTGGTACCGGGCTCCTGGTGGGCGAACTGGTCGCAAGGGAAGCCGATCACCACGAGGCCCTGGTCCTTGTACTTCTTGTACAGGGCCTCGAGGCCGTCGTACTGAGGGGTGAATCCGCACTTGGAAGCGGTGTTGACAATCAGGAGGACTTTGCCTTCATACTGCTTGAAGTCCACCTCGACACCCTTGTTGTTCAGGGCTTTGAAGTCGTAGATCTTTGCCATGGGAAAAATGTTAAGTTCGTTTTACAATGACATTAAAGCTGCTGGATGAGCCAGTTCTGGACGCCGATGCACTCGATGAGTTTGAGCTGGGCGTCCATCCAGTACATGTCCTCCTCTTCGTCCTGGTAGTAACCCTTCAGGAGGTCGTAGGTGGTCATGTCCTCGGCGACGGAGAGGGTTGCCTTTCCGAGATTCGGGACTTCGCGGACGGAAACCTCGAGGTCCGCCTTCAGGAATTCGACGGGGTCGGAGTAGATCTTCTGGGCCGGAGCGGCTTCGACTTTGGCGTCTCCGCCGAGGTCGATGATCCGGTCGATGAACTTGTCCACCCACTCCATCTCTTCGGTGGCGTGGCCGGCATACTTGGTAGCGAGCTTGGAAAGGCCCATGGAGGCGAAAACCTTGCTCTGGACTTTGTGCTGCATGGACTGGGCGGCGAGGCCGGTGGCATAGGCCTGCAGGATCTGGATGGAAAGCTGTGCGTTCATGATGTATGTTTTTTATGGTTTATATCGTTTGCGATACAAAGGTAAGCATTTCTTTTTTATATCGCAAGCGACATTTCGATTTTTTTGCAAATTTTTTCATCCCGGGCAAAATGCGTATCTTCGCAGGACATGAAAACAGTCATCCAAAGGGTCACTTCCGCCTCCGTCAGCATCGACGGAAAGATCCGTTGCGCCATCGGTCCGGGGCTCCTCGTCCTGCTGGGGGTCGGACACGAGGACAGCGAGGAAGATGTCGATTACCTGGTCAAAAAGACCGCCGCCCTCCGCATCTTCGACGACGAGGCCGGCGTCATGAACCGCAGCGTCGTGGATGCCGGCGGAGACATCATCGTCGTGAGCCAGTTCACACTGATGGCCGCCACGAAGAAAGGCAACCGCCCCGCCTATATCGCCGCCGCCCCGCCGGAAGTGGCCATCCCCCTCTATGAAAGTTACTGCCGACGGCTCAGTGACGCCATCGGCAAACCGGTCGGAACCGGCGTTTTCGGGGCCGACATGCAAGTGGCCCTGGTCAATGACGGGCCCGTCACCATCTGCATCGACACGAAAAACCGCTGAACCATGGCCGACAACTATCTCGAAAAGCGACAGGCGGAAATCGCGGAAGGCGGCCGGAAGGTCGTCCGCCGGACGAACCCCTCGCTGGACACGCTTCTGCACCGGAACCGCAGCTACCGGGGTTACGATCCGTCCCGCAAGGTGACGGAGGAAGAACTCCGCAAGCTCGTTTCCGCCGCCACCCTCGCCGCCACCGGCATGAACCGCCAGCCCCTGCGCTATCGCCTTGTGACGGAGGCCGATGCCGGCCTGGTCCTTCCGCACATTACCCTGGGCGCCGCCCTGCCGGAAGAGCATCTGCCCAAACCCGGCACGGAGCCCCGCGCCTTCATCGTCATCTGCAGCAGCGTCCCGGAGGACCGGGTCGCAGACATCGACCTGGGCTTCGCCGGACAGAGCATCCTCCTGAAGGCCGTGGAGATGGGCCTCGGCGGCATTTTCATCCTCAATTTCCGGAAGGCGGCCGTCCGGGAAAGCCTGGCGCTCCCGCTGGACCCCATCGCCATCATCGCCATCGGTAAACCCGCCGAGAACATTTACCTCCTCCCGGCGGAAGGCGTAAACCCCGACCTCCGGTATTACCGCAAGGACGGGGTTCACTTCGTTCCCAAGCTGACGCTGGAGAAACTGCTTATTTAAGTTTCGCGACCGTGCCCGCAAGCTGCTCGCCAAGGCCAATCGTATAACCCTCGGAAAGGAAGAATACCCGGTTGAAGGAATCCGCCAGAATCACCAGCGGAAGTCGGGAAGGCTGGCCTCCGGCACTTTCCGGGCCCACTTTCATGCCCTTCTCGATCCCCTTCTGGACAGTACCGTCCTTGTCCAGGCCCAGGACGATGGTATTCGGCAGGGTACCGTAGCGACCCTCGGACATTTCCACCTGGAGGCGGTGCATGGCCGATTCGGTGGAGCAGACAAGAACGATTGGACGGCCCCAGGACTCGAGCTGCGTCTTCGCGGCCGCCAGGTCGCGGAGGACATGGTTCGTAGGCTCCTTGCCAGGATCCAGGAGGGCCAGGGCATAGTGGCCGCGACCGGTGACGGAAAGAAGACTGGCAGGCTCCTTCGCATCCACCGAAAGGACATCACCGTCCTCCGTAAGTTTCGACGCCACCGGAACGAACTTTGTCTCGGCGTCAAACTGGCCGATGACGGGAACTTCCCCCTCGCCGGCGCGGAGGACGATCGGCCGAACCGTTTCCTTCCCCTCCACGATGTCGAAGAAAGCCATCGTCACCGGTACCGCACCGCTGGACAGACGGTTGCCGGAAACGAGGAGATAGCGGCCCGCCTCCAGCGGGAAGCCCTTGCGGAAGACATGGGCCCAGTCCACACCGCCTCCCATATCCACTTCCCCTTCGTCGAATTCCAGCAGGCGGGGCCGGCCGTTCTCGATCTTGGAAAGGGAGAAATGGCTGTAATACTTGGGGTTGTCCACGACCTTGTCCGGGGTGTAGGTAAGCTTGAGGGTTCCCTTCGGGGCGGCCACGGCCGGACCGGCGCCGTCAAAGTCCACGTCCAGCCAGTCGCCGCCGTCCTGGCGGTACTGGATCTTGCCGTTCACGGGATCCTTCTGCGCGTCGATGCCCAGCGTGCGGGCCAGGGCCACGAAGGCGATGCCCCGGGAACGGGGACTGGCCACCCGGCTCTTGGCGACACCGATCGGAGACATCGGGATATCCCAGGCCTTCGGGTCGTCGATGACCGTCAGGTACTGCCGGACTATTTGCACCAGCTTCTGCGGATCGGAAACATACTGCCGCTGGTCCGGACTGAGATATTCCTTGAAAAAGGCCTTGTACGGGCTCAGGAATTCGTTTTCCACACGCGGACCGATGACGGCGTCCCGGTCGTTGTAACTGTCCATGAGGTTCTCCAGGGTGATGTCATGGAAATCCTTGCGGCTCAGGGAGAGGAACAGGGATTCCACGCGTTCGTGGTCCTCCGCCTGCGCCATGAAGGCCTCGATGGTGCGCCAGTTGCCGCGGGACCATTCGATGGGCGTTGCCATATGGTGGCCGTAACCGTGCTCCTGCACGAAGGCCAGGGCCTCGTCATGCGTCGGGAAAGTCGCCTCATAGGCATGCCGGAGCGAATCCTCATAGGCGAACCGCCGGCCGTTCTCTTCCCGCTGCTCCGGCGTCACGGCCGGCATCTTCACATTCTCCGGCGGAGGAACGATGTCCACCGCTTCCTGCTCCGGCGCCGCACCCAGCGTGACAGTCACTTCCGTATCCTTCCCGAAGGAGCACTTCGCATAGCCGTAGGCGCCGTCCTTGGAGGCCCAGATGAGGAGGTCGCCGAGGCCGGAGGAGAGGAAGGTGCGGCCTTCCGCGTCCGTGTACTTGGAGACGGCCGGATAGAACTCCGCATAATTATAGATGCAGAAGTCCACGCGGGCCCCTTCCACGGGCTTGCCGTCCGCGTCCACCACCCGGAAATCCGCCCGGGCCGTGGTGGCGTAATTGTCGATGAGGTTGACTTCCGTATAGTTCGGGCTCTCCAGCACGACCTCTTCCGGGCCGTCGTAGCGGCCGAAGACCTTGGTGTGCATGAGCATCGCCCGGGAGGCGGGAGCGTTGAACCAGCCGAGGTCCAGCACCGGCTCCGGCTCGCAGGCGCCGATGAAGTGCCACTCGCCGTCGGCCCAGGCCTCCACCCAGGCATGGTTGTCGTCCGTATGGGCCCAGCGCGGGGTATAGACCTGACGGGCCGGGATTCCGACGGAGCGCAGCGCCGCCACGCAGAAGGTCGATTCCTCCCCGCATCGGCCCAGGGCGTTCACCACCGAGGCCAGCGGGCTGCTTGTCCGAGCATCGGACGGCTGGTAGGACATCTTCTCGTGGCACCAGTGATTCACTTCCAGGATGGCCTCCGCCATGGACATCCCCTGCACCCGGGGCTTCAGTTCCCGGCCGAACGCCACCCGGGACGTGTCCAGGTTCTCGTTGTTCACCCGGATCGGCAGGACGAAGTGGCGGAACTCCCGCTCCGGGACCTTCCAGCCCATCTCCTCCCGGGTCTTGAACGAAGCCCGCACCTGGTCCAGGTAGTATTCCGTCGGATAATCCGTCACATCCGCCAGCGGCATGTAGGCATACAGGAACTGCAGGGCTTCCTGCTCGGGAAGGGTGGCATCGGCCGGGATCGCCGCGAACTGGGCCAGCGCCCCTCCGTTCGCCGTCATCCGGGCGTTGAAATCCTGTTCCACCTGCGCACGGTACGCCTGGTCCGTCATGAAATGCGCCTCGCGCCCGCCGGAGCAGGCCGCAACGGCCATCAGGATGAGCCCCGCGAGAGAGGCTTTGAATAGACGTCTCATCTTATTGTGATCGTAATGTTTCCAAGTGTACGAAGTTACGAATTTTTTGTAAAATCCGGTGGATGGTCTATCTTTGTAACCATGAAAAAGTGGATTCTCATCGCAGCGGCCCTCCTCGGGAGCCTCGCGGCCCAGGCACAGGTCAATAACCGCTACTACGTCGGCGGAAACATTTCCCTTGGCGCCAGCAACTACGGCACCAGCGTCGTCTTCTATCCGGAAGTGGGTAAAAGGATCAACGACTACCTGATGGTGGGCCTCGCCGCCGGGTTCGACTGGAACAACATCGCCAGCGAATCGGACTTCACGATGGGTCTCATCCCGCATGTGAGGGGATATCTTCCCGTGTATCAGCGCTTCGGCCTGACCGGCGACACCTACTTTTCCGCCCGTTGGACCCGTCGGCGGGGGTATGAGCCCCTCATCGCCACGCAGACGCTGGGTTTCCGGCCGGGCATCTACTTCCCCATCGGCAACGTCACCATCTCCACGCAGATCGGCTTCTTCGGCTGGTCCCGCATTGACGACGGAAACAAAAACCCGAGCTCCGGATGGCAGGCACGCCTCGAAGCTCGGGATATCATTTTCGGAGTCTTGCTGAATCTGTAAGCTCCGCTACTTCGCAAGAAGGACTTTGTCCAATTCGGCCCAGTGCTCCTCGGTCATGGACCCGGGGGTGAAGAGGCAGATACCGGCGGCACCGGCGTCCAGGGAACCCTTCACGGCCGTGGCAATCTCGGACGGCAGGAGGCCATGGCCTTCCGGATCCTTGATCTCGGCCTTGCGCTGCCAGTCGTGGCAGATGAAGAGGCCGGAGATGACCGGCATCTTGCCGTCCACCGCCTTCACTTCCTCCGCCGTAATCTCGGCGAGCCACTCGGCCGGCTCCAGATAGAAGTCATTGTAGTTCATCGGGAAAGCCATGTCGATGGGCCACTCGTTCCACTGCTGGCGGACCATCGGGACCGCGTGGGAGTCGGGACCCGGGAACACGTCGGCACTGACCTTCTTGCCCATGGCGTGGACGGCGTCGCAGATCTTCGTCACAAGCTCCGTCACCTTCTTGCAGCGGAAGGCGGTCCACTCGGGAACGGCCTGCGGATCCTCCGCCTGGAGGATGTCGATACCCGTAAGTTCCTTGAATTCACTTACGCAACGCTCGCAGTAGCAGCAGTCCGCCGCCGGATACGGGCCGTTGGAGAAGTCCAGTCCGTACTTGTCCCACAGGCCGCGCGCCAGAATGGCGTCCACATAGCGGATGTAGTCCAGCTGGACATAGTCCACCTCGGGGATGGCGGCGTATTCCTTGATCATGGACACGATGAAGTCCTGCACCTCGGGATGCGCCGGGTCCAGGGCCTTGTAGTAATTCACATAGGCCGGGAACTCGTCGGCACTCTGGCCCAAGCGGTTCACGCAGTACCAGTCGTGGGGCTTCCCGCCCTGGAGCATGCAGGGCTTCCAGGCATGGTATTCCAACCCGAGCTCATGGGCGATCTTCGCGATGGCCGGGGTGTCCTCCACGGACGCCTGGATGCACACGCCGGTAAAACCGTGGGATTTCCAATTCTCAAACTGGGCCCGGACCTCATTCAGGTCAGGATTCTTGCCCATGCCCTGCCACCCGTACAGCGGCACGGCAGGCTTCTTTTCAGCGCAGGAGACGAGAACGGCGAGCGCCGCGAAGAGAGGAATCAATAGCTTTCTCATATCATCTGTGTTTATCTACACAAAGTACGGCATTTTCGTCGGTATTTGCAAACGTCCGTGGATTTCCCTTCCGGGAAAACGCCTGTTGCAGAGGTTTGATTTTCTGACTATATTTGTAAACCAATCAGGAAGATATGAAAAAATTGACAGTCCTCTCCCTCGCGGTCGCGCTGCTTGCGGCCGCCTGCGGGTCCTCCCATTTCCTGGAGGAGAAAGCGTACCGCAACCAGGTGCGGAAAGACTATGAGACGCGCATGGCGGCGCTGCCGGCGGCGTTCATGCCCGTGGACAAGGGCGGCAAGTGTGCCGGAGAGTCGCTGACCGCCGAGGAGCGGGAGGCGCTGGAATTCCTCTATGCGTACATGCCGCTCGCGGACGTGACGGATTACCCGGCTGCATTCTATCTGGCGAATGTGCGGAAATCCCTCCAGGCGCGAAAGGAAATGGGTTGGAATGTTCCGGAGCGGGAGTTCCGCCATTTCGTGCTGCCCCTCCGGACCAACAACGAGGACCTGGATTCCGCCCGGCTGGTCTTTTACGACGAGCTGAAGACGCGAGTGAAGGGCATGTCCATGAAGGAGGCTGTCCTGGAAGTGAACCACTGGTGCCATGAGAAGATGACCTACCAACCGTCCGACGGCCGCACCCACGCCCCCCTGGCCTCGGTGAAGAACGGTCTGGGCCGATGCGGGGAAGAATCGACCTTCTGCGTCGCGGCGCTGCGTTCCGTAGGGATCCCGGCCCGCCAGGTCTATACGCCGCGCTGGGCCCATACAGAAAGCAACCACGCCTGGGTGGAGGCCTGGGCCGACGGAGAGTGGGTGTTCATCGGCGCCTGCGAGCCCGAGCCCGTGCTGAATCTCGGCTGGTTCAACGCCCCCGCCTCCCGCGCCATGCTTACCCACACCAAGGTGTTCGGCAACTATGACGGACCGGAGGAAGTGGTCCTCCGCACCCCGGGCTATACGGAAATCAACCTGATCGACAATTACGCGAAGTCCGCGGAGATCGCCTTCCGGGTACTTTCCGAGAGCGGTGCCCCGGTGGAGGGCGCCCGCGTGGACTTCTGCATCTACAACTCTTCGCAGTTCTATCCGGCCGTGTCCAAATATACGGATGCCGACGGTCGCACGGCGCTTTCCGCCGGTCTCGGTGACATGCTCGTCTGGGCCTCCAAGGACGGCGCCTACGGCTATGTGAAGGTCCATTTCGGCGAAGATGCCGAGGCGACCATCACGCTGGATTCTCCGACCGGCGTTTCCGAACTGCTTGCCATCGTCCCGCCGGTGGAGGATGTCACCCTGCCGGAAGTGACCCCGGCGCAGCGGGCGGAAAACGACCGCCGCATGGCCTATGAGGACAGTGTCCGGAAGGCCTACATGGCCGGTTTCCCGGACCGCGCCGCCGCCGAGGCCTTGGCGGCCGAACTGGGGCTTCCTGCCCAGGCCGCTCGTCTCGTGGAGGCGTCCGCCGGCAACGGCGCGACGATCATGTCCTTCCTCCGCCAGGCTCCCGACAAGGAGCGGGCGCTCCGCCTGCTCGCTTCCCTGAGCCGCAAGGACCTGTCCGACGTTCCCGGACATATTCTCTGGGACAGCTACAACGCGACGGAGAGCATCCTCTCTCCCCGCATCGAAAGCGAATTCCTTTCCCCGTACAAAGGCTGGTTCCTGGAGAACGTCCCGGCGGACATCCAGGCCGCTTTCCGGGGGAACGGCGACCCGGGTCAAGGCGCCCGCGCCATCCTGGGCTGGATCCGCGACAACGTGAAAGTGGATGAGGATCCGCTCTTCTGGGATATCCCCATGTCCCCGGTCGGCGTCTGGCAGGCCCGGACGGCCAATCCGCGCTCGCGCGACCTGCTGGCCATCGCCCTGGGCCGGACCTTCGGCGTCGAACTCCGGCGTGACCGCCTGTCCGGTGCCATGATGTACAACGCCGCCCCCGCCGGGGAGGCGGCGCCCGCCTCCGGACGCGGATTCGGACCGCGCGGAGACTGGCGCTCCCTGGACCTGGAGCAAGCGGCGGAAGTGGCCGATGCGCCTACGGGGCATGTGGAACTCACTTATACGCCCGTCGAGGGCATCGAACGGCCGGAATACGGCGGACACTTCACGCTCAGCCGCATCGTGGACGGCCGTCCGCAGATGGTGTTCTTCGGCATGGGCGGCAGCCCTCGCGGAGCGGCCCGGAGTAACGGCGGCTACGGCGGCGAACTTCCCGAAGGAGACTACCTGCTCGCCAGCGGCAACCGCCTTTCCGACGGTTCTACGCCGGTGACGGTCAATCTGTTCCATGTGAATGCAGGCGATAACCTCCAGGTTCCGCTCGTCATCGAAACGATGCCCGAAGAGGTGAAGGTGCTGGGGACCTTCCCGCCCTGCGGCGTCCTGACTGCTGTCGATGAAGGCTATTACACCGTCGCCGTCCTGGATGTCGGCCTGGAGCCCACGAACCACCTGCTGAACGACCTTTCCGCCGCCCGCGCCGCCCTGGAGGCCTGGGGCCGTCCCATCTACCTGATCGCGACGAGCGAAGCCCAGCTGGAGCGTCTCCACAACGAGATTAACGGCGGACGTTTCGGAACGCTTCCCAAGACGGTCGTCTTCGGCATCGACACGGACGGCAGCATCCTCTCCGGCCTCAGCGAGCGCCTCGGCCTCCGTACCGACCAGCTTCCCCTCGTCTCCGTGGTCCATACCGACGGCCGTGCCGTCTATGCCTCCCAAGGCTACACCATCGGCTCCGGCGAAAAGATCGCGGCCCTGTCCCGGAAGCTGTAGATTCACTCCCGGAGACCCAAACAAAAAGAGCGGCCCTCGAAAGGGTCGCTCTTTTTGGCTTTTCGTAAGAAGGGATTAGTCCTCTTCCTGCTCCTGGGCGGCGTACTCGGCGAGGAGCTTGGCCTGCACGTCGGCAGGGACCTGGACGTACTCCGCGAACTTCATCTGGAAGGTGGCGGAACCACCGGTCAGGGAGCTCAGGATGGTGGAGTAGCGGTACAGCTCGGCGAGCGGAACGCGGGCGTGGAGGACGGTGAAGCCCTTGTCCATGTCCTGGTTCATGATCATGCCGCGGCGGGTGTTGAGGTCGCTCATGCAAGGACCCACATACTCGTTCGGGGTGATGATGTCCACATTGTAGATAGGCTCGAGGATCTTCGGACCGGCGTTCTTGAAGGCCTCCTTGAAGGCGTTGCGGCCGGCGATGATGAAGGCGATTTCCTTGGAGTCCACCGGGTGCATCTTACCGTCATAGACATACACGCGGATGTCACGGGCGTAGGAACCGGTGAGCGGGCCTTCCTCCATCTTGGACTTGATACCCTTGAGGATGGCGGGCATGAAGCCGAGGTCGATGGAACCACCCACGACGCAGTTGTAGAATTCCAGCTTGCCGCCCCACTCGAGGTCGGTGATATCCTGGCTCTTGAAGTTGAACACGGTGTCCTTGCCGTCGATCTTGAAGTTCTTCGGAGCTTCCTGGCCTTCGACGTACGGGCAGACGAGGAGGTGGACCTCACCGAACTGGCCGGCGCCGCCGGACTGCTTCTTGTGACGGTACTGGGCGGTGGCCACCTTGGTGATGGTCTCGCGGTACGGCACCTTCGGAGCATAGAGCTCGATGTTCTGCTTGAACTCGTTGTTCACTCTCCACTTGACGTAGTTGATGTGCTGCTCGCCCATGCCGGAGAGGATGGTCTGGCGGAGTTCCTTGGAGTACTCGACGGTGATGGTCGGATCCTGGGCGGCGATCTTGTTCAGGGCATCGCCCACCTTGGCCTCGTCGTTCTTGTCCACGGCCTTGACGGCGCAGCGGTACTTCGCATCCGGGAAGACCATGTGCTCGATGGCCTCCTGGCCGGGGGCGGCGAGGGTGACGTCGGTCTTGCCGGCCTTGAGCTTCATGACGCAGCCGATGTCACCGGCGCAGATGGAGGAAACCTTCTCCTTCTTGGAGCCCGCGACGGCGTAGATGGCGCTGAGGCGCTCGCTGTTGCCGGTCTCAGGGTTCACGAGGTCGGCGCCTTCGTTGAGGGTGCCGCTCATCACCTTGAAGTAGGACACCTCACCGAGGTGCTGCTCCACGGAAGTCTTGTAGATGAAGATGCTCACGGGACCGGCCGGATCGCAGACGACGTCGTTGCCGTCGATGGTCTTCTGGACGGTGCCGGCGGGGCTCGGGCACACATTGACGATGAACTCCATCAGGCGGCGGACACCGATGTTGGCCTTCGCGGCGCAGCAGAACACGGGGATGGTCTCGCACTTGACAAGGCCGGCGCGGATACCCTCGCGGATCTCGTCGGTGCTGAGCTCCATGGTCTCGAAGAACTTCTCCATGAGTTCGTCGGAACCCTCGGCGGCCTTCTCCATGAGTTCGGCGCGGAGTTCTTCGGCCTCGTCGGCATAGGCGGCGGGGATGTCGAGCTCCTCGTTCTTCGCGTTGTAGTACTTCATCGTGATCACATCGACAAAACCCTCGAGGCCCGGACCCGGGTTCACCGGGAACTGGCAGATGACGGCCTTCTTGCCGAACTCCTCGCTGAGGGCGTGACGGACACCTTCCCAGTTGGCCTTGTCGTGGTCCAACTGGTTCACGGCGATGACCACGGGCTTGTGGTACTGGTCCGCGTAGCGGGAGAAGATGGTCGTTCCCACCTCCACGCCGGCGGCGCCGTTCATCACCAGGATCGCGCTCTCGACAACCTTGAAAGCGGAAAGGGCACCGCCGCTGAAGTCATCGGAACCCGGCGCGTCGATGAAGTTGATCTTGCAGCCGTTGAACTCGCCGTACAGGGGAGTGGCGTTGATGGACTTCTGGTTGGTCTGTTCGAACTCGGTGTTGTCGGAAACCGTGTTCTTCTCCTCGACACTGCCACGGCGGTCGATGACCTTGCCTTCGTAAAGCATGGCCTCGGAGAGCGTAGTCTTACCGGAGCGGGCGGCACCGATCAGGACCACGTTGCGGATTTTGTCAGTAGTGTAGCTTTTCATTGCAATGATATTGGATTACTAATTTTTCAGCGTTTCCCGCGCTTTGTACGCGCAGTCCGCAAAGATAACGATTTTTCCGGCAAATCCAATAAAAATGGCTACCTTTGGGTCCTATGAAGGAAATTCACCTGTCGGGATGCCTGGAGCCGGGACGGCTGGAGGCGGGCTGCGACGAGGCCGGACGCGGTCCCCTCGCCGGTCCCGTGTATGCCGCCGCGGTGATCCTGCCGCCGGATTTCCACCACCCGCTGCTGAACGATTCCAAGCAGATGACCGAGAAGGCGCGGGAGGAGCTGCGGCCCGTCATCGAGGCCGAAGCCGTCGCCTGGGCCGTGGAGGCCGTCCAGGCCGATGAGATCGACCGGCTGAACATCCTCTGGGCCTCCGTCACGGGGATGCAGCGGGCAGTTTTAAGGCTGGATCCGGCCCCGGATTTCCTCCTCATCGACGGCAACAAGTTCCGCCCCTTCGGCCGATATGGGTTCAAGGATTTCCGCACGGTGGTCCACGGCGACGCCACTTTCGCGTCGATCGCCGCGGCCTCGGTCCTTGCGAAAACCTACCGGGACGAGTTCATGCGGAAGCTTGCCGCCGAGTTCCCGGAATACGGCTGGGACCGCAACATGGGCTACCCCACCCCGGAACACATCGAAGCGATCCGGCGCTACGGCTACACCCCCTGGCACCGGAAATCCTTCCACGTCAAGGAACTGGAACCTACGCTATTCTGAGGGAACCTTCCAGGTGATGGACGGATGGCCGGGATCGTCGGAGGTATAATCCATCTCCAGGATATCCACGGCCTGGCTGACAGAACTGCGGACGAATACGTTTCCGATCGCGTTCTCCACATTGTTGGGATAGACGCCTTCCTCCTCGAAATAGGAGAGGAAGCCCAGGTTGTCGTACAGGTCATCCCACTGGAAACGGAAATACTCCGTCAGCTCATAATCCTCCCGGGGAATGGAGGACAGCTTGACCACCAAAGAGCTGACGCCATGATAATCGACGGGAGATCCCTCCAGGGAATACCAGAAGTAAGGCTCGTCCAACTGGTTCAGGCCAACCCGTACCGTGAAGGAGATCCTGCCGTCCCGGAACGCCTCGTCCGAAAAGATGACACCGTTATACTCCAGATGCTGATAGGAATACCGGTCCGACACCCGGCTCTTTCCCAGAACCGGATCGCCGGAAGGGTCCACGGCCAGGGCTCCCTCACTTTTGTATTCCAGGCCACTCTGGCGCCCGTAGGCGCGCTGACGGCCCCGGATATCCAATCGGTAAAAGGAGTCCTCCTCCGGGATATCCCGGACTTCGATCCGGCACACAAAGACCTCGCCGTCCCCCGTCACCTGCACCGTGCCGATTTCAGCCTGCCGGGGGACGACGGATTCCGTAAAGGCCTCCGTACCGGGCGACACGACCCGGAGAGACACCCGGTCGGAAGGACGGAGTTCCGACCGGAAAAGGAAATCACCTTTCCGCTCGCCGGCATCGACAGGGACTTCCCGTCCGTTCACGTGGCAAAGGACGGAGACGTCCTCCGCCGGAATAGCCTTTTCGGAGGTCGCATAGGCGACACGAAGCGTGTGCAGGGAGTCCGATGTATCCAGCAAACCGTTCACATTGAGTACTTTCTCCTCTTTCGGGGTGGAGAACCAAAGCCGGTCCTCACAGGAGACGGAGACCAGCAGGGAAATCAGGATGACAAGACGGTGATTCATGGTCAGAACGATCGGGTGAAGGAAACGGAAGGGATGAAACGGAGCAGGGAGATCCGGTGATAATAAAGGGTTCCGGCCGGGGTTTTCTCCGTCGCCTCCGATTCTCCCACGGAGGAGAACCAGCCCAGGTCGGGATTCCTGGCCCCATACAGGTTATACATGCCGAAGCTCCAGCTGCGGCTTCCCCGGCGGAGCTCCTTGTTGACGGTGATGCTGATATCCAGCCGGTGTATCGGGGGGAAGCGGTCGTTTCCCCGGAACGGAGCGTACCGGATGTTCTTGATTCCGTCCTCACTGCCGACATCCGCCATCAGCGAAGGAATAGTCACGGGCGCACCGGAGGCGAAAGTCCAGGAGGCCGTGAAGTCGGTCCGCCGGGTCAGGGCGTAATCCGCCATGAGGTTGATCCGGTGCCGCCGGTCCGTCACGGCAGGATACCGGATCCCGCGGTTTACCCGACCGTCCGGGAAGATCCGGTCGCTGCGGGAAAGCGTATACCCCAGCCAGCCGGTCAGGCGGCCGGCGGTTTTCTGCGCCAGCAGCTCCACGCCGTAGGAACGGCCCTGGCCGGATGCCGTCATCCGTTTCCACTGGTCGGAACTGACAAAGGTATGGTAGGAGACGGTGTAATCGACCACGTTTTGAAGCCCCTTGTAATAAACCTCTCCCGAAAAGGACCAGCCCGGCAGTCCGTGCCAGGCGCCGCCGATGCTCCATTGGTCTGCGACAATCGGCGGTCTCGCCCCGGAGACGGGCATCCACGGTTCCAGGGGAAGGGTCGTCATGGAAGAGGAGAGCCGCAGCAGGCCCTGCGACATCCGGGTATAGGAAGCATGGGCCGTCCAACGGGAGTCGCGGTCCCAGCGGAGCGAAAGGCGGGGCTCCGGAACGGCAAAGGTCTTGTCGGCCGTATGGTACAGGGTCAGCCGCAGACCGGCGTCCAACCGGACCGAGGGGGACAGGGACCAGCCCGCCTCTCCATAGACGGCTGCTTCGTGAAGGGGAATCACCTCCGGAGCAGCCAGTATAAAAGTCGTGTCCCGGACAATCCTTCCCTCGACGGTTTCCCGGATGTCCGACTGTTCCCCGCCCCAATAGACCCGGTGCAGGATATAGCTCCCGCCGAAGCGGAAACGACCGGCAGTCCAGTCCGAACGCAGGGTAAAGTCCTGCAGGGACGGTTGGGAACGGAGTGCGGCCGCCGTCGATCCGTTCTCATTCCGGAGGTCCATGCCGGACTTGTACTTCGTCCAGGCCAGCGTCGTTTCGCCGGCCGGGCCGCTTCCGGGTTCATGCAGCCAGGACAGGGCGGCCAGCGTATTTCCCCAGCCGAAAGCCATGTGATGGACCGACCCGGCGCCCGGCTCCGGCGTCTTTGACCGCTCGTCCCTCCGGTAGCGGTCCTGTCCGGAGTAAGCGGTCAGGCGAAGGGCGTCGGCCGCACCCAGCCGGTGTTTCACCGAGACGTCCAGGTCATGGAACCAGTAGTTGGTGCTCCGGTCCAGCTGTTTCAGAACGGGCTCCGCCAGGACCGTATGAAGGATCCTTCCGCTTATGGAGAAGGTCGTCCGCTCCCCGACAGGGCCGTCCAGATGTAGTTTGTCCGTCAACAGGCCCACGGTGAGACTTCCCCGAAGCCGGCTGGCGTTCCCGTCGGCCGTCCGGACGTCGATGACCCCGGACGCTCGTCCCCCGAACCGGGCCGGAAAAGCGCTTTTGTACAGGGAAACCTCCCGGACTGACTCGGGCATGAAAACGGAGATGACACCCAGCATGTGGTCCGCCCCGTACAGGGGAATCCCGTCCCGGAGAATCAGGTTCTCGTCGGCATACCCGCCCCGGACGCTGATTCCGGAAAAGCCCTCGTGCACGGGCTGGACGCCGGGCAGGAGCTGCAGGGACTTCAGCACGTCCCGTTCCCCGAAAAGGACCGGCATCTTCCACACCGTCCGGGCCGGCAGGTCCAGCCGCCCCGGCTGCGTCTCGGAAAGGAGAGGCTGGCGGGAGTCCACGATCTTGGCGGAATCCAGGACGACCGGCGTCACGGGCGCTGTCCCTGCGGCGTCTTTCCGCGGCACGGCTTTGAGGATCACCGACTTCCCACGGACCCTCCATTCGATACCGCTTCCGCGGAAGAGACGGTCCAGGTTGGTTTCCAGTTTCCGGCCATCCAGCGGTCTGCCTCCGTAAGGATGTTCTACGGGAAGCTTGGCGTCATACACAAATGAGACACCATATCGGTGCTCCAGCTGCCGCATTCCTTCCCGCAGGGTGGCCTGGGCCTGCGCCGTCCATCCGGCTGTCAGAAGCACAAGAGCAACAAGTGTTTTTCTAATAACTCCTTTCATACACTTCCTAGACGCACAGCCAGGCGAAAAGTACCATCGGGAAAACGAAAAAATGTACGCTTGTTACATTTCGGCCGCAAATTTACGAATTATTCCTACCTTTGTACATCTTTAAAAAGTAATGTCGATATGAAACGAATCTTAGCGATCGTGGCGGCCTTGGGCATTTCGCTCACCGCCTTTGCCGATGAAGGAATGTGGCTGCTGCCGCTCCTGCAGAAAATGAACGGGAAAGCCCTCAAGGAGGCCGGCTGCCGGCTCACCCCCGAGGAAATCTACAGCATCAACCATTCCTCGCTGAAGGACAACATCATCCACTTCGGCGGCGGCTGCACCGGCGAAATCATCTCCGCCGAAGGCCTCATCGTCACGAACCACCACTGCGGCTACAGCAACATCCAGGCGCTCTCCACCGACGAGCACAACTACCTGATGGACGGTTACTGGGCCATGACCCGCGCCGAGGAACTTCCTGCCAAGGGCCTCTCCATCACCTTCCTCGAGTCCATGACGGATGTCACCGACGTCCTGGCGAAGGCCGAGAAGAAAATCCGCAAGAAGGTCACGGATGATGCGAAAGTGGATTCCCTGATGAAGGTCGAACGCGACGCCCTCGTGGAGAAGGCCCTCAAGGCCAACAAGAACTGCCACGCCCGCTTCACCACCTTCTACAACGACAACTTCACCTACCTGATCGTCACGAAGACTTATACGGACGTCCGCTTCGTGGGCGCTCCGCCGGCATCCGTGGGCAAGTTCGGCGGTGAGACCGACAACTGGATGTGGCCGCGCCACACCGGCGACTTCTCCATGTTCCGCGTCTATGCCGGTCCCGACAACGAGCCGGCCGACTACAGCCCGGAGAACCGTCCCCTGCAGACCAAGAACCACCTCAAGATCTCCCTCGCCGGCGTGAATGAGGGCGACTACACCATGATCATGGGCTATCCGGGCCGCACCCAGCGGTTCCAGACCGCCGCCCAGCTCAAGCAGATGATTGCGACGAACCGCATCGCCATCGACGCCCGCACCGTCCGCCAGGACATCATGTGGGAAGCCATGTGCGCCGACCCGTCCGTCCAGCTCAAGTACGCCAACAAGTACGCCGGCTCCGCCAACGGCTGGAAGAAGTGGCAGGGCGAGGAACTCGCCTTCGAGAATCTGAACATCATCGGCCGGGAGGAACAGAAGGAGCGTGACTTCATGGCCTGGGTGAACCAGAAGCCCCAGCGCCAGCAGGAGTACGGCGACGCCCTTTCCAAGATCGAGAATGCGGTCAAGGCCTCCGCCGAGGCGGAGAACGCCGTCTCCCTCCTTTCCGAAGCCCCTTACCGCATCGAGCTCGTGGGTCTGGCCGGCCGCCTGACGCAGGCCGTTTCCCGCCTGGGAGAAAAGCCCGAGGTCCTGAACCAGCTCAAGGGCGCCTACCGCGACTACGTCGTGGACCTGGACCGCAAGGAAGCCGTCGCCCTCCTCACCTTCTTCCGCGAGCGGGCCGACCAGGAGGACTACCTGAAGAGCCTGGGCGTGGACTTCGACGATTTCGCCACGATGGACATCCCGGCCTATGTGGACTACCTCTTCGACGAATCCGCCTTCACCTCCTACGACAAGATTGCCGCCCTCGTTGAGGCCGGCAACTGGGAGAAGGTCTGGGAAGATCCCGCCGTGCGCCTGTTCAACTCCATCATGACCGAGGTCATGGAGCGCTATCCCGCCATGCTCAGCGGTGAGGACGACCTCCGCGCCGGCAGCAAGGCCTTCACCAAGGGTCTCCTCGAATGGGAGAAGGGCAAGCCTTCCTATCCGGACGCCAACTCCACCATGCGCCTCACCTACGGCCACGTGCTGCCTTATTCCCCGAAGGACGCCGTGCTGTACAAGCATTACTCCACCGTGAAGGGTGTCCTGGAGAAAGAGAATCCGGACGATCCCGAGTTCATCGTCCCTTCCAAACTCAAGGAGCTCATCGAGGCGAAGGACTTCGGCCGCTACGCGGATCCGTCCGACGGCCTCGTGCACGCCTGCTTCCTCACGAACAACGACATCACCGGCGGCAACTCCGGTTCCCCGGTCCTCAACGCCAAGGGTGAACTCATCGGTCTCGCCTTCGACGGCAACTGGGAGTCCATGTCTTCCGACGTCATGTTCGAACCCGACCTGCAGCGCTGCATCTGCGTGGACATCCGCTACGTCCTCTTCCTCGTGGAGAAGCTCGGCGGTGCCACGAACATTATCCAGGAACTTGATTTTGCGAAATAAATGACTGAAAAGGAAGTATTCGGCTGGCTGACCCAGGTGCAACATCCCGGCAGGGACGACAAGGACATCGTCGCCCTCGGCATGGTCGAGGAGGTCGTGGTGTCCGGAGGGAAGGTGACGGTGACGCTCGCTTTCGGCAAGCGGCCGGATCCGCTGAAGAATTATCTCGTGGGCGCCGTGCGGGCCGCCATCTACCGGCAGGCCCCCGGCGGCACCGAGGTGGAAGTGAAGACCGTCGTCAAGGAAGCCCCGAAGCCCAAGAATCCGGCCCTGGACCTCAACCTGGACCAGGTGAACGAGGTCGGGCACATCATTGGCGTGGCCTCCGGAAAGGGCGGCGTGGGCAAATCCACCGTCGCGGTGAACCTCGCCGTGGCCCTCGCCCGCCTGGGTTACCGGGTGGGCCTCGCGGACGCCGATGTTTACGGCCCCTCCGTGCCTATCATGACGGCAACGGAAGGCTTCGCTCCCGAGGCGGAGGGGGAAGAAGGGCACGAGCTCTTCATCCCCATCGAGAAGTACGGCGTCAAGTGGATGTCCATCGGATACTTCGCTCCGGCCGGCCAGGCCCTCATCTGGCGCGGTCCCATGGCCTGTAGCGCCCTCAAGCAGATGATCCTGCAGGTAAAGTGGGGACCGCTGGACTACCTCCTCATCGACATGCCCCCGGGAACCGGCGACATCCATATCTCCCTCGTGGGAGACATCCCCATGGAAGGCGCCGTCATCGTCACGACCCCGCAGGACGTGGCCCTCGCCGATGTGGAGAAGGGCGTGAACATGTTCCGGAACCCGTCCGTGAACCGTCCCATCTTCGGCCTTGTGGAGAACATGGCCTGGTTCACCCCGGAGGCCCATCCGGACGAGAAATACTACCTGTTCGGCAAGGACGGCGGCGCTGCGATGGCGGAGCACTTCGGGATTCCGCTACTCGGGCAGATTCCGCTCGTTCAATCCATCCGCGAAGCCGGCGACCAGGGCGAACCCGTCGCCCTCGGGACGCGGCCGGATTCGCTGGCGTTCCTGGAGCTGGCGCAGAAGCTTGCCGCGGCGGTGAATAAGGAATAGAGATTCCTTCGCTCCGCTCGGAATGACAAAGGACCGGTCCCGCGATGGGACCGGTCCTTGTTTCATGATGCCGGATGGTTTACCAGGTGATGCGGTATTCCGTCCAGGCATTGTTGTGGTCACGGAGCCAGCAGCCGGTGTTGCCGGCCGCGGGGCCACCTTCGAACCAGCTGTAGTTGCCGTTCATCCAGTACCAGCAGTTGGCCTGGGCGCCGTCCGTGCGGCCATGCAGGAGGCTCACGGCCTGGTTCGCATCAGGCTCGCCCTGCGCGGCGTTGGAGTGCTCCCAATCCAGCAGCCAGGCGCCGTCCACAAGCGTGAAGACGATGGAATAGCCTTCGGCACCGAGCCAGTTGGAGATGGTGTACTGGCCGGTTTCGATGTCATAGGAAATCGTGGCCGTGCCCAGTTCCGTGTAGTCCGGGACCTCTCCGCCCCATTCCGAGACGACGGCATCGGCGCTCCAGCTGCCTTCCTTCCATTCGATGCGGTATTCACACCAGTCGCCAAAGGCGCTGATATGCCAGAATCCGGCAGTGCCGGCGGAGCTGTTTCCATCGACCCAGCCATATCCGTTACCGCCTTCCCAGAACTCGCAGTAATCGACTGCGGCGTCGCTCAGACCATGGGCAAGATGGCAGTAACCGCTGTTGTAGGAGTCAGGGACCAGGGCCGTGGATTTCTCCTGGTCCAGGATCCATCCGCCGTCCAGCGTGAAGACCAGGTCGTACCCGGGCACACCGTACCAGGACTGGAGCGTATAGGTTCCCTGGCCGTCGTAGGAGATGACGCCCGTGCCGTCCAGTTTGGCGCCATTGACATAGATGTCGCAAGCCCATTTGAACGGAGACAGGTCGGTCACCCAGCGGACTTCGTAGGTTCCCGTCTTGCCGGAAGGATCCGTGACGCGGGCCCAGACATTGCCGTTTTCGCCGTCGCCGTCATAACCGCTGTCCGAAGGATCGAGCAGGAGGGTGGAGGCGAGGCCCTTGCCGTACTTGCCGTGGGAAAGTTCATACAGGCCGGTGCCCTCGTAAGGGCCGTCGATGTAGGCGGTGGAGGCCTCGGTATTCATCTGCCAGAGACCGGTTTCGGCGTTGCGGGTGAAAGCGATGCCATGGCCTTCCACGCCGTACCAACTTTCGATGGTGTACTGGCCCGTGGCAACGTCGAACGCGATGGACACCGGACCCAGTTCTTCGCCCTCGAAATAGGCCGTACCGTCCTTGGCCCAGGATTCCGTCGCATCGGCCGTCGGGACGAACGGTGCCGGCGGATCCGGCGTGTATTCGCCGAATTCCACGCAATAGCCCGACCAGTTGCCGTCCGGATTGTACATCCAGGCATAGCCGCGGCCGCCCGTGGAGCTGAGCTCCAGGGAACTGCCGGTATTGTTCGTATAGAACCAGCAGGTGGTGGCGGCGGTACCGCCGATGCCATGGGCCAGGCCCACGGCCATGTTGCCGTCCGGGCCGCCCGTGTAAGCGGTGGACTCGGCGTAATTGATGAGCCACTCGCCGCTGTCGGAGAGGGTGAAGACGATGTCCATGCCCATCACGCCGCCCCAGGCCTGGATGACATAGGCCTGCAGGGTCTTGTCATAACCGAAGGTGGTCTTGCCCTTGGTTTCGTGATAGACGTCCGTGTCATAGTACCACCAGATGGTGGCGGGATAGGACCACTCGAAGTCGTAGGACTTCGGAGCGGCGGTCGTCGCCTCGGTGACATAGAAGTCGGAGGCGGCGTAGGTCTTCGCGTCCACGCCGGCGGGGATCGCCTTGATCCGCACCGTATAGGTGGTGGCAGGCTGCAGGGATCCCACGGTGACATAGGTGTTCCGGGTGGTGCCCTTCGCGACCGTATAGCCCAGGGCATTCTCCAGTTTATAATAGTACTGGGCGGCATTGTCCACCGGTGCCCAGGTCAGGCTCAGCGAACCGAAGTCCGCGTCATAGCTGATGTTTCCCGGCTGGGAAAGCGCCGGCAGCTGCACTTCTTTCTGCACGCAGGAAGCCAGCGGAAGCAGGACGGCCGCGAGGGCCAGGGTCCGCATGATTGTATGGATGGCTCTCATAACTTACTCCAGGATTTTGTTGTCATAATACTGGGCGAAGGGGTTCTGGTCACCGGCGGGCCAGATTTCGCCGTTGATGTTCGGATTGTTCAGGATCTCGCTCTGCGGGATCTGGTACACGAAGGCCCAGGACTTGGCCGGGATGGGCGTGTGGCCGCTGTAGTCGGCATGGTTGCCTTCCCGGAGGAGAGGCTTGCAGTTGCGGACGATGTCCAGCCAGCCGAAGCCTTCACCGTAGAGTTCCTTGCGGCGTTCGATGAGGATGTCCTCGATGAGGCCGTCGCCGGTCTTCACCGTGGGCGTGGCGCCACGCATGGACTGCAGCTGGTTCAGCAGGGCGAGCGCTGCCGCCTGGTCGCCACCCCGGGCCTTGGCCTCGGCTTCGATGAGAAGCATCTCATCCGCACGCATATAGACGAAGGAACCGGTGAGGTCCAGGTTGTCATAGAACTTGCCGGAACACCAGAGGCCGTTGCCCTGGTCGGAACGGAAGAACATCTGCTGGCGGCGGATGTCGCTTTCCTCGAACAGGTTCACGAAGGCGTCCGGGAGGAAGAAGCAGTTGAAGGACCACAGGTCACCGCCGTTGCGGGTGATCCAGTTGGCCCAGAGGGCGAAGGGACCGTAGTCGCCGTTGCCGTAGAGCTTGTTCTCCTTGTCCTGCATCAGGCCCCACATCCAGGAACCGGTGTTGATGTCGTTGAAGCCGGACGTGTAGTCGGCATTGCTCGTGAGGGAATAGCCGGAACGGGCCTTGGCGGCATACTCGGCGGCCTTGGTCCAGTTCTGCATCACCAGATACACCCGCGCGAGGATACCCTGGCACACGGACTGGTCCACGTGGTTCTTCGCGAGACGGCTGTACCCGGAGAGCATCGTTTCCGCGGCGGTCAGGTCGTCCAGGACCTGCTTGTAGGTCTCGTTGATGGTGCCGCGGGGCTTGCCCTCGGTCTCGTCGGTCGTGGGCTCGGTGTAGATGGGAACGCCGGGCATGTCCCTCGGAGAGGAAAGCTGGTACGTGTGCTGGAACAGCTGGGCGAGCATGAAGTAGGACCAGCCGCGGAGGGTGAGGGCCTGGCCCACGACCGCATTCACGTCGGCCTCGGCGGCGCCCTCGATCTCGGGCGTGTACTTGATCACGCTGTTCAGGTTGTTGATGAGCACATAGTAGTAGTTCCAGAGGGTGTACGTCTTGAAGATGTCGCCCCGCTGGTGGCCCCAGTAGTTGTAGTCGTAGCCGTACCAGCCGCCGTTGACGATGATGTCCTCGCCGGTGGTGTCGAAGGTGCATATCTGGCTGATGTAGCCGGAGACGTCTCCGCGGCCGTAGCCCTCATCATTGAAGTGCAACAGGTTGTAGCAGCCGTTCAGGGCCGCATTGGCGCCCTGGATGGACGTGAACACCTGGTTGTCGGAGACGGAACTCGTCGGATTGGTTTCCAGGAAATCCTTGCAGGAGACCAGGGAGAGGGTGGCGATGGCCGCAATGGCCCAAGTCAATATCTTTTTCATGCTTTGGTCCTCCTATAATGTAATCTGCACGCCGAAAGAGACGTTCTTGGTGGTCGGGAAGCGGTTGCCGGTGGTACCGGATACGCTCTGCTCGGGATCGGTGCCGCGTTTGGCCGCATTACCGAAGGTCAGGAGGTTGTCCCCCTGGACATAGAGACGGAGCACGTCGATGCCCACCTTGTTCATCAGGCGCTTCGGGAAGGTATAGCCCAGCGTCACGTTCCTCAGGCGGAGGAAGGTGTTGTTGAACAGGTACTTGGTGGAGAACACGTCCACGGTGTTCCGGTTGATGCGCGGAATGTTCGAAGTCGTGTTCTGCGGGGTCCAGGCGTTCAGCAGGTCCGGATGGAGCTGGAAGCCCTGGCGGTAGGCCGCCATCTGGGAATAGTCCGTATCGTACATCAGACCGCCGATCGAGTAGTAGAGCATCACGGAGAGGTCCACGCCGCCGATCTGGAAGGTGTTGGTGAAGCCGCCGAACACATCCGGAATGGAGCTGCCGAGATATTTCTTCTGCTCGTCGCCGGAAATGTCGGAAGTGCTTTCCGTCAGGACACGGTCCACGACCACCTGGTTGCCCTCGGCATCGGTGTCGAAGATGTTCATCCAGAACTGGTCGTTACCGTCGGCCGGATTCACGCCGGCGTATTCCGGACCCCAGTAATCGTAGCGGCTCCGGCCTTCGCGCCACTTGAATACGCCCGCGTTCATCTCGTTCTGCGGAAGCGACGTGATGACATTGCGGTAGTGGGTGGCGTTGAAATTCATGTTCCACTTGAAGAAGTCCTTATTCACGACGGCCCAGTCGAGGGTGGCCTCCACACCGTAGTTCTTCACGTCGCCGATGTTGCGGTCGATGCCGGAGAAACCGGTGGAAAGGGCCATCGGCATGGTGAAGAGGAGGTCCTTGGACTTCCGGTCGAAGTACTCGATGGAACCGGTCAGGCGGCGGAACAGGGAGAAGTCGATACCGGTGTTGAACTGGAGGTTGGTCTCCCACTTGAGGGTCTCGTTCGGGAGACGGGAGATCACGACGCCCGCGTTCGAGAGGTCGTTGTAACCGGCGGCGTACAGGCCCTGGTAGCAGTACCAGGAGGACAGGTTGTCGTTACCCACGGCGCCGTAGCTGGCCTTGAGCTTGAGGTTGTCGATCCAGGTGGCTCCGCTCATGAAATCCTCGTTGTTGATTCTCCACGATGCGCCGGCGCTCCAGAAGGTACCCCAGCGGGAGACGGGCGAGAACTTGGAGGAACCGTCGGTACGGACCGAGCCGGAGACGTAGTATTTGTCGGCGTAGTTGTACTCCACGCGGCTGAACAGGGACAGGAGCCGGTAATCGTCCACATAGGAGCTGGAATAGTCCGGCTCGGCGGCGGAGCTGAGTTCGTACAGGCCGCCGAACGGGAAGCCCTTGCGCCCGGCGGAAACGCCCGCCACGTTGCGGCTGTAGCTTTCCTGGCCCAGCATCACGCCGATGGAATGGTCGCCGAACGTCGGATTGTAGGACAGGATGTTCGTCCAAGTGGTGGCGACGTTGCGGTCGTAGGACTTCTGCGCGTTGCCGCCCTCACCGGCGGAGTAGCCGTGCTCGGCACTGCCGTAACCGTCGTACTTGGTGATATAGTAGTCGATGGAAACCGTGCTGCGGAAGGTCAGGTTCGGGATGAAGGTGATCTCGGCGAAGTTTCGCGTGGAGATCTGGTCCACGTTGGTGACATACTTGTTGTAGGCCGCATCGGCCAGCACGTTCCAGCCGGACCAGTTGGGACGGTCGGAACCGTACTCGTAGATGTAGTCGCCGTTGGCGTCGGTGGCGTAGCCGCCCTTCGTATAGTCATACTGCCAGATGTTGAAAGTGGAAGGCACCGTACGGAGGAACCACACCACGGAGTCGCCTGCAGGGGCGTCGGTGTAGGAATGGGAGAAGGAGGTGTTGGTGCCCACTTCCAGCCACTTCTTCACATGCGTGGAGACGTTGGCACGGCCGGAGATACGCTCGAACTGCTGGGTCGTGTAGATACCCTTGTCGTTCAGGTAGCCGCCGGAGAAATAGTAGTTCGTGTCGCCCTTGCGGCCGCTCAGGTCCACATTGTACTCCTGGCGGGGACGGACCTTGAGGAGTTCGCCGCGCCAGTCGCCGTACCACAGGAGGTCGTCATCGGACACGAGCAGGTTGCCGTTGGCGTCGATGATGTTGCGCGTGTTCCACGGAACCACCTTGAGTTCGTTCGCGAGGTTGTTCGCCGCGAGGGCGCCGGCCTCGGCCGGGGTGTTGCCGCCGTCGATGGCCGCGTTGTACAGGCCCTGCCAGGCCATCCAGGCGTACTCGGTCGGAGCCAGCTGCCGGGGCAGCGGAACGGCCATGGAAGCAAAGCCCAGGTTGGAGCGGAAGGAAATCTTGCCGTCCTCGCTCTGGCCCTTCTTCGTGGTGATCACGATGACGCCGTTTGCGGCACGGGAGCCGTACAGGGAAGTCGCCGCCGCGTCCTTCAGGACGGTCATGGACTCGATGTCGCTGGAAGCGATGGCGTTGATGTAGCCGGAATAGGCCACACCGTCCACCACATAGAGCGGAGAGCTCGAGGCGTTCATGGAGCCGATACCGCGGATGTTGATGGAGCCGCCGTCACCCGGCTGGCCGCTGGAGTTGATAACCTGCACGCCTGCGCTGAGACCCTGCAGGGCCTGCGTCACATTGGACGTGGCAATCTTCTGGATGTCCTCTTTCTTGACGACCGTGGCCGATCCCGTGAAGGAGGACTTGGAGGCGGTACCGTACGCGACCACGATGGTCTCGTCGAGCATCTGGCTGTCGTCCTGGAGGACGATGTCAATCTGCCGGCGGCCATTGACCGGTACGGTTTGTTCCTGATACCCCAGGCAGGTCACATGCAGGACGCCGTCCTGGGGGACGGAGAGCCTGAATGCACCCGTGGCGTCACTCATGGTATAGACCCGGTTGTTGCCGCGCAGGACGACGCCCGCGCCCACGACCGGATTCCCGGCAGCGTCCTTCACCGTTCCCCGCACATCGATGTTCTGTGCGGAGGCAGCGAGGGTCGCGGCCAGGCATACCAGGGCTGTGAATAAGATCTTCATCTTTTTCATGGGCTGGATGTTTTAAAGTGTTATTAATTGTGGATTAGTGGTTTTCGCGTTTTCCCCAGACCTTCTCCATGACCGCAAACCCCTGCGGGTCGTAGGCTTTGAGGTCATCGTAGTTGAAGGGGTAGTAGTCGTTTTCGCCCCAGTAGGCCTCGCAGATTTCGGAGAAGTACTCCATCTGGTCGTTCATGGCATAGGCCACATCGATATTGTATGTCGTCTTCGAATCCAGACGGTAGGGCGTATTCTTGTACATCCCGCTGCTTTTGGCGTGGTTGTACGCCGCCTTCACGTCCGGATTCTCAAAGCCGCCCGAAAGCGCCTGGTCGTGATAGAGGTGGCAGAGCTCGTGCAGGACCATGTAGGGCTGGTTCTGGTCCGACCAGCTCACATAGTTGACATAATTGCACAGTTCCACGCAGTGCCATTTGTCGGTCATGTACCGGGCATCGGTCTTGCCTTGTTCCGCCAGCCAATCCCGGTTGGCGTGGTACCAGGCGGCGCCGTCGGTAAGATCTTTCTCGAGCCAGATGGGATTCTTCTTCATCACCTTCAGGGCCGATTCCGGGATGAGCCCGTTGATCTCCGTCAGGTCTTCCTTCAGGTGCGCAATGGCATCCTGCGCCGCGCTGGTGTTATACACCTCCTCGCGGATCTTGAATTCGAATCCTTCATGCTTCAGCGTATAGAATCCCTTCACGGCCACCAGTCCGTCCGGATTCTGGTCTCCCTTGTCGTCCTTGCCGGGATCATGGATCTTCTGGGTGCAGGAAAGGAGAAGCAGCGGGAGGGCTGCCCAAAAAAGTAAGCGTCTCATTATGAGTTGGTTATTAGAGTTCTACGGGTGGATAGAGTTCGTCCCACTCCGAGGGATCGTCCTTGAGATACTTGGCGAACCAGGCGAAGATGGTCTTCTGCCATTTCTGCCGCTTGCCGTATTCCAGGATATGGTGGTCCTGGTCCTTGACGAGCACCATGGAGGTGTCTTTCCCGAGGAGTTTCAAGGCCGTGTACAGCTGGATGCTCTCCCCGACGGGAACATTCGTGTCGGACATGCCGTGGAGGAAGAGGATGGGGGTGTCGATCTTGTCGGCATTGAAGAGCGGGCTCTGGCTCAGGATCATCTTCTGGGCTTCCGGCTGCCAGGGATAGTTGTTCGCCGTGGACACTTCGCAGTAGGAGTAGCCCCAGTAGCCCTCGCCCCAGTAGCTGGTGATGTCGGAGATGCCGGCGTGGCTGATCGCCGCGGCGAAGATGTCCGATTTCATCACAAGGTACTGCGACATGAAGCCGCCGAAGGAGGCGCCGATGCAGCCGATGCGGCCCTTGTCCACGAAAGGATGCTCCGCGCAGAATTTCTCCACGCCTTCAATGATATCCTCGGCCCCGCCTTCTCCCCAGGTATTGACGTGACGGGCGGCGAATTCCTGCCCGAAGCCCGTCGCACCGGAAGGCTGGACGATATACACGATATAGCCGCGTGCGGCATAGAGATGGTGCGGATAGCGGCTCTCGAAATTGCGGCCCGTAGGGGAGCAGCCACCGTAGTAATTGACGATCATCGGGTACTTTTTCGCCGGATCGAAGTGTGGCGGGAGATAGTAGCGGCCATAGATGGTTTCGCCGCGGCTGTGGGTATAGTTCCAGTCGTGGACCTCACCCAGTTCGATGCCCTCCAGAATCTTTTTCGAAGAGTCCTCCAGAAGGGTGTTCGTCCCCTTCTTCACGTCCAGGAGCCAGCAGCGCATGGAGTTGGAGACGCCCTCGCCCACATAGGCGAGCTTGCCTCCTGCGACGCTGAATCCGGTGATCATCTCTTCCTTCACGGGGAGCTTCGTAACCTTTCCGTTCTTGGGATTCATGGAGAAAAGGGCCTGATAGTCACGGTCTTCCGCCATGAAATAGACTTGTCCGTCGTCCGGGGACCACACGAAATCATGGACCGACTGCGGAATGCGGTCCGTGAGCGGCGTGACCTTTCCGGTCGCGGCGTCCACCCGATACAGGACCTGGAAAATCATGCTGGAGGTCTGTCCGGGTTTGATATGCTCGCCGATCCGGTCGAAGGCTTCGGGCGACGCGCGGACGATGAGCTGCTTCCCGTCGGGCGAGAAGCACATCGTCTCCAGGAAGGGTGCGTCATGGAAGAGGGTGTCGGCCTTCCCGGTCTCCGGGTCCATGAGGACGACATTCTCCACCGTGGTGGGGCGTTTCGCCAGACGGGAATGGGGGCTGGCGATGAGGAGCTTGCTTCCGTCGAGGGTGATGTCCTCCAGGTAGCTGGAATAGCGGCTCTTCGCAAGAACGGTGGTGTCACCGGTGGCAAGGTCCCATTTCAGAAGGTAGGTCCGGTCGCGCCAGCCGGGCTGCCGGTCGTCCGGCTCCACGATGCGGACGATGTCCGGATCCTCCTTGAGGCCTTCCTTCACCCGGCTCAGGACCAGGTAATCCTCCGTGGGCGCCATCGTGACGCGGCTCCGCTTGGGAAGGTTCCAGGCGATGACGGTTTTCGCACCCGTTTTCGGGTCGATCTTCACGAGGGAGTCTCCCCTGTGCAGCAGGAGGGCCTCCGTGCGGGGCATCCAGGTAGGGGCGACGGTATCGTAACGGGCGATCTGAGTGCCGTCCGGAAGGCTTTTCAGGAGGGTGTGCCGGGTGGTTTTGGGTCCGTCCGTGACCGTGAAATGCTCCAGGACGTAATTCCCGTTGCCGGAGAGTTCCACGCCGGTAACGCGTTCTCCGTTCAGGAAGTCGTCGAGGGTGATGGTTCTTTGGGCAAACAAGGAAGGAGCGGCCAGATAGGCTGCGCTCAGAAGCAGAAGACTAAGGCGTCGATGCATGGTTTGGGTGACTGGTTATTAGCAACATGCTTTCTTCTGTTCCAAAGATAGGCATTTTTTCGTATCTTCGCAATATGGGACTGATATTCGACTTAAAACGTTATGCCATTCATGACGGACCCGGCATCCGCACCACCCTTTTCCTGAAAGGATGCCCGCTCCGCTGCGTCTGGTGCCACAACCCGGAAAGCTGGTCTTCCGGCAAGCAAAGACTCTATAAGAAAGTGAAATGCATCGGCTGCTCCTCCTGCGTGAAAGCCTGCCCGCAAGGGGCATTGATGCTCACCCCGGACGGAATCAAGCCTACCGGGAAACCTTGCATCGTCTGCGGTGAATGCGCGGAGGTCTGCCCTGCCCTCGCCATGGAAATCTGCGGCCGTGAATGGCCCCTGGACGAACTGATGGCCGAAGTGGAGAAGGAGCGCGGGGTCATGACGGACTCCGGCGGCGGTGTCACCCTCAGCGGCGGCGAACCGCTGCTGCATCCTTCGTACACGCTGGAGCTGCTGGCCGAACTGGGCCGGCGGGGCTTCCACCGCGCCGTGGACACTACCCTTTTCGCCGCTCCGGAGGTCGTCCGTTCCGTCGCCGCCGCGTGCGAACTGTTCCTGGTGGACCTGAAAGCCATGGACTCCGCCGTACACCAACAGTACACCGGCGTCCCGAATGAGCTGATCCTGCAGAACTTGCGCATGATCGCCTCGTTCAGCCCCTCGGCCCCCGAAGGCCACCCCTACCGCATCCGCATCCCCCTCATCGCCGAGGTCAACGCCTCCGAGGCCAACATCGCCGCCACCGCCGCCTTCCTCTGCTCCCTGGACCGCAAGCCCGACCAGGTGGACCTCCTCCCCTACCACGACATCGGCAAAGGCAAACACGAACGCCTGGGCACGGTCTATAACCCCGCCGGCCTCTCCCTCTCCGCCCCCTCCAAGGACGACCAGGACCGCTGCCTCCGCCAGCTCGCCGACGCCGGCCTCACCGTCACGATCGGGGGGTAGGTTCCCCATACCTCTCCCGTATATCCGTGCGCGGGCAAGGTCTGCGGTGGTTTTGGGCAAGGCATGTTTTTGGACGGCAGACCTTGCCCACCGAATCGGGCCCTCAGGTGTTTCCAAGGCAGAAAGCATGGGCACGGTCTGTCACTGAAAAACAAACCGTGCCCAAACTGTTTACAGACCGTGCCCATTCGGCACTTCCGGGGATGGGAAAGCAGCCTTGACGGACTCCTTGTACTTTCGGGAAACGGGAAGTTTCTTGTCCAGGACGGAAAGGGTATCCGGGGAAGTCAATGTAGCCATGGAAGCATTGACCAAAAAGGACCGGTGAATACGCAGGAAACCCTCTCCCAACAGGTTTTCCCATTGAGTGATCCCGGTTTTGTTACGATAGGCGTCACCGGAGACGGTCACAATGCGGACCTCCGTATCGTTGGATTCCACATAGGCGATATCGGCGACCGGAAGCGTAACGCTTTTTCTTTCGGAGAAAAATGTGACGCTCTTGCCCTTCGCTTGGAAGCGCGCCACAAGCCACTTGGACCAGAAGTAATCGCCGATGGCAAGTGCCGTGAGGACGAGCCCCAGGAAAGCGGGATTGACGAGCATGGGCGCAACGTCTCTTTCCGGCCGGGAATAGCCCTCCTGGGTCAGGGTCACCCAGACGGAATGATGCAGGAGCAGGATTACGAGGATGACCGAGACCAGGACCGCCAGGGACAGATAGACCTTGTCCATCGGTTTCCGAGCCTTGGGCATCCAGTACTCCAGCGCCAGGGAACAGGGACAGAAGATAAGGCCCACGAGCTTGGCCTGGGCCGGTGAATAGTCCAGGCTGGAGAGGATGGCGGCAACCAGGGTGACGGCTGCCAGCCAGTACAAGATACGTCCTGCGATTCTCATTTCTCCGCAAAAATAGGGTATTTCCGCAGGACCTGCAAACCCGGGCGTCCTGCAATGGGTTTTGACGGGACCGGAAAGGGATTCAACTTTGGAGAATCAGCCGGGGCTTCCGTACCTTTGCAAAAACCAAAACACAGTGCATCATGAAAGAAGAGATCATTTACGTCACGGACTCCCTGGGCGTGTCGCACCCGGAGACCTTCGAGAAGGCCGGCTGGTCCCTCTCCCAAACGTTCGTCAATGGAGGCATGGCCGGCATGGTCGTCATCACCCTCCTGCTCATCGCCCTGTTCATCGCCGCCTGGAAAGCGCCCAACTGGGTGAAGGAAATCGGAATCGGCGCACTTGTCGTCGGCATTTTCTGGATGCTAAGCGGCCTGTCGCAGGCACTCGGCGTCCTCCAGATGGTCGGAGATGTCAGCCCCGCCCTCATCTGCGGCGGACTCAAAGCCACCCTGATTCCCGTCTTGTACGGCCTCGTCGTCTATTTCATCGCCCTCGTTATCCGCTTAATCCAGAAGCCCCGGATTTGAGGCGCAGGCACGTCGAATGGCAGAATGGCTTGGATGGACCGGGACGCGGATAAGCCTATCCGGGCAAGGACTGAGGGATTTTGGGGCAAGGTCCGTTTTTGGGCTGGAGACCTTGCCCACTGAATCGGCCTCAGGGGTGGGTGGAGGGCATAAAACAAGGGCACGGTCTGTCGCTGAAAAGCAAACCGTGCCCAATTATTTGGCAGACCTTGGCCGATGGCCTCAAGCCTCGCGGGACTTGCCATGGGCTCATTTGGCCTTGCCCAGGGTGGTGGCGACGCGGTCGCGGCTGAGGCCGAAGACACGGGCGAGCTGGGGGATCGTCGTTTTCGAGGTGCGGTAGATGTAGGGGAGAAGGCGGATCTTGCGTTCCAGCGAGAGCGTGGACAGGCCGGTTTTGAACCAACGTTCACTCACCTCCTCCACCATTTTATAGAATTCCGAGTCCGGCAGGCGGATGTACGGTTTCTCTTCCAGGAGATACCGCATTTCGGCGACGTTGAGACTGCCGATGATTCTCAGGTAAAAAGCCGGATCGCCGTCAAAGGCCTGCTCGAGGTAGGCGTAGTCGCAGATGCTATAGGGAATCAGGCGTCCATCTCCGTCTAAAAGCCAAGGTACGCCTTTCAGCGAATCCCCCGTATGAAGCAGTTCCCTGCGTTCCCTTTTAGTGAGGGCCGATACCGGCCGTCCCGAAGGGCAGTCCTTTCGAAACATCGCCCGGTGTCCGGACCAGGGATAATCGGCAATGTCACAACCGTTGTCCAGGGCATTACGGGGGATATATGCCAATGTGTTCCTCAGATAGAACGGATTGTCCAGCCAAAGCGCCTTCACCTTCACCCGCCGGAAGACCCCCTCTTCGTTGTACTTCCGCCGGAAATACATCGAATACACCTTCTTACAATCCTCGCCGAAGGCCTTCGCCTCTTCTTGCCGATGTGAGAGCACTGCCGTATGGCTGTGGTTGGAAACAACGTTATAGGTAATGATGATCACATTGTTCCTCCACGCACATACTGCCAGCGTCTTCACCATCAAATCATAATCCTCCGCATCCCGGCACAGGACCGCATCCTCAAGCCCTTTCACACATACGTGATAAGGCTCCACGCGCCTGACACTTCCGTCGGGCAGTTTCCGCACAACACTTCGCTCCATTTTTACTCAAGGGGGAAAAGCCCGCCTTCCCGGCAAACATACGCCTTACCCTTCAGAAAAACAATTCCCCTGCGTCGATTTGTGTTGTTTCAGTATGCTTTTTAATGATTCCGTTGATTTACCCTTCCTTTCCAAACCCGAAAACGCGGCACCTCCCGTATCAAACCAGGTCTCCTAATTCTACGAGCGCGCAGGCGTCTGAGGCGGTTTTTATCCGTCGAGCCCCTCCCCCCCTATTTTATATTTGTCCAAGGGTAGCCCCCCGGACACCCCAGATCTCTCCGGTATATCCGTGCGCGGGCAAGATCTGCGGCGGTTTTGGGCAAGGCTTGTTTTGGGGCGGCAAACCTTGCCCACCGAATCGGGCTCTCAGGTGCTTCCAGGGCATAAAGTATGGGCACGGTCTGTTGTTAAAAAACAAACCATGCCCAAGTCTTTGACAGACCTTGCCCCAAAGAACGACAGGCCCTGCCCAGTGATCCGGTAGTCCAGTAGTCCGGTGATCCGGTGGTCTGGTGGCCCGGTGACCCGGTGGTCCGGTGTCCGTGCGTGGGCAAGGTCTGCGGTGGTTTTGGGCAAGGCTTGTTTTGGGGCGGCAAACCTTGCCCACCGAATCGGGCTCTCAGGTGCTTCCAGGGCAGAAAGTATGGGCATGGTCTGTTGTTAAAAAACAAACCATGCCCAAGTCTTTGACAGACCTTGCCCCAAAGAACGACAGGCCTTGCCCAGTGATCCGGTAGTCCAGTAGTCCTGTGGTCCGGTGATCCGGTGTTCCGGTGATCTGGTAGTCCGGTAGTCCGGTGGTCTGGTGGCCCGGTGGTCTGGTGGTCCGGTAGTCCGGTAATCCAGTAGTCCGGTGATCCGGTGACGTGGTGGCTTATGCTTCCAGGATCTGCCCGGCGGCATTCTTGGTGTCCACCTTTTCGATGATGCGCTCCAGGATGCCCTCTTCGTTGAAGATGAAGGTGCGGCGGAGGGTACCATAGGTAGTCTTTCCGTACATTTTCTTTTCGCCCCAGGCCCCGAAATCCTGGAGCATCTGCGTGGTCGTGTCTGACAGCAGCCGGAACGGCAGGCCGTGTTTGGCCCGGAAACCGGTATGGGACTTGGCGCTGTCCTTGCTCACGCCCACGACATTGTAGCCCGCGGCCGTCAAAGCAGCGTAATTGTCACGGAACGAGCACGCTTCGGCCGTACACCCGGAAGTGTTGTCCTTGGGATAGAAATAGATGATGGTTTTCTTGCCGATGAAATCCTCCGACTTCACCGAATTTCCGTCCTGGTCGATGACCTCAAAGGACGGCATCTTGTCTCCGACTTTAAGCATATTGATTCGATTGTCAATGATTCCTGTACAAAGATAGTTGATTTCGGGCAAGGTCTGCCTCTTTTATGGGCAAGGTTTGATTTTCGAGTGCAGACCATGCCCACCGAATCGGCCTTTCAGGTATCTCCAGGGCAGAAACAAAGGGCACGGTCTGTCGTTAAAAACAGATCGTGCCCCGATTGTGTCAGCTCCGTCCTGAATGACAACCCGTGCCTACAGGTCGTCGTTCTCGGTGCGGGCGATGATTTCGTTCTGGAGCTGGGCGGTCATGTCGTTGAAGTAGTCGGAGTAGCCGGCGACGCGCACCAGGAGGTCACGGTACTCGTCCGGGCGCTGCTGGGCGTCGCAGAGGGTTTCCGTGTCCACGATGTTGAACTGGATGTGGTGGCCGCCGAGCTTGAAGTACTCGCGGATGAGCTGGCCGAGCTTCTTCACTTCCGCATCGGTCTTCAGGAGGGCCGGGATGAAACGGACGTTCAGCAGCGTGCCGCCGCTCTTGGTCTGGTCCAGCTTGCCGAGGGAACGGACGACGCAGGTCGGGCCCTTGGTGTCGGAGCCGTGGGCCGGCGAGGTGCCGTCGGAGATGGCGAAATGCGCGAAGCGGCCGTTCACGGAGGCGCCGCACACCTGGCCGAAGTAGTTGTGGCAGGTGGTGGAGAGCATGTTCAGCTGCGTCTTGCCGCCGCGGGTGTTGGGACGGCCTTCGATGGCTGCGACCAGATCATTGTACACGCGCACGGCGATATCATCGGCATAAGCGTCATCATTGCCGAAGAACGGGGTGTGGTTGCGGATGTACAGGCGCATGGGCTCGTGGCCCTTCCAGTCGTCGGCGACGGCCGCAAGCATCTGGTCCATCGTGTATTTCCCGTCCTCGAAGACATGCTTCTTCAGGGTGGTGAAGCAGTCCGTGATCGTGCCGAGACCGGTGCACTGGATATACGTCGTGTTGTACCGGGCGCCGCCGCTGTAGTAGTCCTTGCCCTTGTCGATGCAGTCGGCAATGTACAGGCTCAGGAACGTGGCCGGGGCATAGAGGGAGAACATCCGCTCGATGTAGTTGTTCACCGCGAGCTTCAGGTTCACGAAGTACTCCATCTGCTTGTGCCAGGCGGCGTACAGCTCCTCGAAGGTCTTGAAGCTGCGCGGGTCGCCGGTCTCCAGGCCGATCTTCTTGCCCGTCTCCGGGTCCACGCCGTTGTTCAAAGTGATTTCCAGGATCTTCGGGGTGTTCAGGTAACCCGTCAGCAGGTATGCTTCCTTGCCGAAGGCACCCACCTCGATACAGCCGGAGCAGCCGCCTTCGCGGGCGTCCTCCAGGGACTTGCCCTGGCGCACCAACTCCTTCACGTACGTGTCCGGATTGAACACGGAGGGATAGCCGTGGCCCAGGCGGATGACCTTCACGCCGGCCTCCAGGAACTCGTCGGGGGTGTTCTCCGCGATATGGATCGAGAGGCCCGGCTGCAGCTCGTGCAGTTCCTCCTGGATCTCGAGGATCATGTAGGACAGGTCGTTCACGCCGCTGTTGCCGTACTTGTCGATACCGCCGATGTTGATGTTCGTGAAGTCGTTATAGGTACCGGACTCGCGGGCGGTGATGCCCACCTTGGGCGGGGCCGGCTGGTTGTTGAACTTGATCCACAGGCAGCACAGGAGCTCCTTCGCCTTCTCGTAGGTGAGGGTACCCTCCTCCAGGCCCTTCTTGTAGAAAGGATAGAGGTGCTGGTCGATGTGGCCGGGGTTCATGGAATCCCATCCGTTCAGCTCCGTGACCGTCCCGAGATGCACGAACCAGTACATCTGGATGGCCTCCCAGAGGTCGCGGGGGGCATGGGCAGGGACCCAGTGGCAGACGGAGGCAATCTTCTCCAGTTCGGCCTTGCGCTGCGGGTCGGTGCACTTCGCAGCCATCTCCTCCGCCAGGGCGGCGTGGCGCTCGGCGAAAAGGATCGCGGCGTCGCAGGAAATGCGCATGGCGTCCAGCTCCTGCTCCTTGTCGGTGGCTTCGGGGTCGTTGATGTAATCCAGGGCGGCGATGTTCTTCTCGATCCGGGCCTTCATGTCCAGAAGGCCTTCCCGGTACATCCGGCCGTCCATGGCCGTGTGGCCGGCGGCGCGCTGCTCCATGAACTCGGTGAAGACACCGGCATGGTACGCCTCTTCCCACTCCTTGGACACGTGGCCGAAGATGCGCTCGCGCTGCGTCTTACCCTTCCAGTAGGGAATCACCTCACGCTCATAGGTGTCGATGTCCTCCTGGCTGATGTGATAGGTCTGCAGCTCGCGGGTGTCCAGGACATGGAGGTCCTCCACGGAGTGGCAGGTGAGTTCCGGGAAGGTCGGGACCGCCTTGGGCTTGGGGCCGCGCTCACCCACGATGAGCTCGTCCGGGCCGATGTAGATAGTCTTCTTCGCGCAGATCTCGTAGAAGTTCTTCGCGCGGAGCACCGGAATGGAATACTTCCCATAGTTCTCCTTGTAGAACGCTGTCTCGATGAGGGCGCGCTCAATGGTGAGGGTCGCGGGCGTGGAGATGCTCTCCTCGCGCAGGCGCTTGATCCTCGCATTCATTCCCCCGTCATTTTCGGGGTGCTTGATCGTAAAGCTCATGTTTTGAACAATTCCAAATTGGACCGCAAAGATAATGACCTTCGGTCAATTATCCAAGTTTTGCGGCATACACTTCTTCGAGTGTCATCGGTTTTTTGAGCGTACCCAGCAAGCGGCAGCCGTCCTCCGTGATCAGGTAGTCCAGCTCGTTGCGCAGGCCGCCGAAATCCTTCCAGGCCTCGAACTTGTCGTAGTTGATGAATTCCTTGAAGCGGCCCTCGGCCCTCCAGTAGTCGATGAGCTCGGGCATGAAGTAGATGCCGGGCTCCACCGTGAACACGAATCCGGGCTCCAGCGGACGTGCCAGGCGCAACGACTTGAAGCCGAACTGTTTGCTCTTGACCATCCCCTCGGAATAGCCGACGAACTGCTCGCCCAGGTTCTCCATGTCGTGCACGTCCAGGCCCATCATGTGGCCCGTTCCGCACGGGAACACGAGCGCGTAGGCGCCGCTCTCCGCGATGTCGCGGGGGTTTCCCTTCATCAGGCCCAGGTCCACCATGCCCTCGGCAATCGCTTCCGCGGCAGCGAGATGCGCATTCCGGTACGGATTCCCGGGACGCAGCTGATCTACCGCAGCATAGAAGCTCCTGAGGCACATGTTGTAGATGAGTTCCTGCCGCTCGGAGAAGCGCTCTCCCACCGGCATGGACGAAGAAAGGTCACCCGCATAATGCAGATGGTTTTCCGCACCGGCATCCAGGAGGAACATGTCTCCCTCTTTCAAAGTGTGGATAAAACCGTGGTTATGAAGAATCTGCCCATGCGTCGTGGCGATGGTCGGGAACGCCAGGCCGCAGCCCGGCCGGCAATTCGCCTCCTGCAGCACCGCAGCGGCGATTTCCGCCTCGTGGACGCCCGGGCGGGCCATCCGATAGGCGACGAGATGCATCCGCGTGGAGATGTCCACCGCCTCTTCGATGGCGGCGACCTCCTCCGGGGTCTTGTGGTTGCGCATGTCCACGACGGCCTTGATGAAGGCCTCGTCGGCCCGCTGCTCCCCGGGGGCGATCCCCAGCAGCTGCTGCAGCCACACTTCGTGGTCACCGCGGTACGGCGGCAGGAACCGGACCTTCCGGCCCGCCAGATAGCCCTTGAGTGCGCTCAGGGGCATGGTTTTCTCCACGCCGCACAGCTGCGCGTTGTGCTCCAGCGTCGGCACGGTCCCGGTCCAGACGATATCGTCGATCGTAAGTTCGTCGCCGAAGATCACTTCCTCGCCCCGGTCGATATCGATGACCGCGGCCAGCCCGGCCTGGTCCAGGCCGAAATAGTACAGGAACGTGCTGTCCTGCCGGAACGGATACTCGTTGTCATGGTAGTTCATGCCCACGAGCTGGTTCCCCAGGAACAGCAGGACGCCGTCACCCACCTCCTTCACGAGGCGGGCACGACGATTGACATACGTATTCTTGTCGAACATATTACCGGGTTCTGCTGTTTTCCTTGGTGCACTCGTTCACGAACTTGTGCTTGGAGATCTGCTGGTCGGTGGCGGGGAAGTACTTGGCCAGGAGTTCGTAGAGGCCCGGGTCGCGCTCCTTGAGCTCGTCACGGGTGTTCACGTAATTGTGCTTTCCGTCGGGATGGTCCATTTCCGCGTTCACGTTGAACCAGTCCTGGACACCCTCGGCAAAGTATTCGGCGATGTCGGAAAGGCGGTAAGTGTTCCACCAGAGGTCCTTCGCCTTGGCATTCTCGAGGAGGGCCGTCAGCTTGTCGTTGATATCCGGATCCACCTGCACGATGCCCACGAGGTGGATCGAGTGGGCGAATTCGTGGATGAGGATGTCCTCCGCGTGATACTTGTCGATCTGGTTGCCCAGCACGTTCTCCTCCGCGCAGGAGGTGAGCGGGAACTCGAGGTCGCCGCCCAGGCCGCGGGCCCTCAGGTCCCAGTTCAGGGTCGTGTCGTTGATCAGGTAGTGGTGCTCCGGAACGTCGGTGGTACCTTCGTAGCGGCCCATCATCGTCACGCGGGTGCCCGCCTTGCGGAGGGCGTTCATCACGTCGTCCGACAGCATGGACGTCATGGCGTACAGCGTGTTATGACCGGCGACGAGCGCACTGTCCGGGCAGCGCCAGGACGAGCACAGCGGAATGCCGTTCACATCCACATACTTCTTGTACCAGGGATCCAGGTGCAGGGAATCCGGCGGGGTCGTGATCACGCACTCGGGAATGCCGAGGGCCTTCACGAAATCCACTTCTTCGGCCTGTTGCTTCGGGGCCGGCCGGCCGCAGGAAAGGACGAGCAGGGCGCCCACGGCGGCATAAACAAACAACTTTTTCATGGACGTGTTATCAATTACGGGGTTTATGGGGGAGAAAAAAGGCACATCCTCCCCACGGAAGGATGTGCCTGAAAGAAAGTTACTTCATGTAGGAGTAACGGTAGTCGGTCGGGGAAACGAGGGTTTCCTTGATCACTCTGGGGATGATCCAGCGGATGAGGTTGAACTCGCCGCCGGCCTTGTCGTTGGTACCGGAAGCACGGGCGCCGCCGAACGGCTGGTTGCCGACTACGGCTCCGGTGGGCTTGTCGTTGATGTAGAAGTTGCCGGCCGCATAGCGGAGGGCGTCGGTGATCTTCTCCACAGCGAGGCGGTCCTTGCCGAACACGGCGCCGGTGAGGCCGTACGGAGAGGTGGTGTCGCAAAGCTTCACGGCCTCATCGACCTTGTCATCGTCGTACGGGAACACGGTGAGGACCGGTCCGAAGATCTCCTCTTCCATGGACTTGAAGTGCGGATCGGTGGTCTCGATGATGGTAGGCTCTACGAAGTAGCCCACGCTCTTGTCGCGGCCGCCGCCCATGACGACCTTCGCGTCCGGGGACTGCTCGGCATAGCTGATGTAGCTGTCGATGTTGTTCCAGGAAGCCTCGTCGATGACGGCGTTGATGTAGTTCGAGTGGTCACGGACGTCGCCCATCTTGACCTCGGAGGCATACTGCTTCATGATGGAGAGCACTTCCGGCCACAGACTCTTCGGAACGTACATGCGGGAAGCGGCAGAGCACTTCTGGCCCTGGAACTCGTAGGCACCGCAGAAAGCGGCGGTGGCGACGGCCTTCGCATCGGCGCTCGGGTGCACGAAGATGAAGTCCTTGCCGCCGGTCTCGCCCACGAGGCGCGGATAGCTCACGTACTTGCCCAGGTTCTCGCCGGCCTGGCGCCAGAGGCTGTTGAAGGTGCCGGTGGAGCCGGTGAAGTGGATGCCTGCGAACCACTTGGAAGAGGTCGCGACCTTGCCGATGAGGGCGCCGCTGCCCGGGAGGAAGTTGATGACGCCGTCCGGAAGACCCGCTTCCTTGTACAGTTTCATCAGGTAGTAGTTGCTGAGGGTGGAGGTGGTGGACGGCTTCCAGAGGGCGACGTTGCCCATCAGGACCGGGGTCATGCACAGGTTGGAGGCGATGGAGGTGAAGTTGAACGGGGTCACCGCCAGGATGAAGCCCTCGAGGGGACGGTACTCGGTGTGGTTGATGTTGCCCACGCCGTCCTTGGGCTGCATGCCATAGATCTTGGAGGCATAGTGCACGTTGTAGCGGAAGAAGTCGATGGTCTCGCAGGCGCTGTCGATCTCCGCCTGGTAGATGTTCTTGGACTGGCCCAGCATGCAGGCCGCGTTCAGGATGGGACGGTACTTGGTCGCGAGGAGTTCGGCCATCTTCAGGACGATGGCGGCGCGGGTGGTCCAAGGGGTCTCGGACCAGACCTTGTGGGCCTCCATGGCGGCCTCCACGGCCATTTCCACTTCCTTCTCACCTACCTTGTGGAAAGTCGCGAGGACGTGCTTGTGATCATGCGGGCACACGACCTTGCCGGTATTGCCGGTGCGGATTTCCTTGCCGCCGATGATGATCGGGATGTCCAGGACGGTGTTCCACTGGCGCTCGAGCTCGGCGTCAAGGGCGATGCGCTCCGGAGAGCCTTCAAGATAGGACTTGACCGGCTCGTTGGCCGGTACCGGGAAGTTGAGGATTGCGTTGTTCATATCAGTTTTGTGTTTTGGTTGTTCCAATCTGTAAAATTACGGATTTTTTACAATAAAAGAAAGATGTCAATGGTACTTGTACGTGATAATGAAATCGAACGAGGTGCCGTTTGCGGCAATCTTGTTCTTGAAGGTGATGGTTTTGCCTTTGGCGGCGGCAATGCGGTTGGGGTGCATGCCTACCATGAAGCGGCCCTGGTTGGCGCCGGTGCCCTGCTGGTCGTAGTCGTAGGTGATGGTCTTGCCGTCCTTGTCCTTCTTGCCGCCCCAGACGTACCACTGCCAGAAAGCGGAGCCCTCGGCATACGTGCAGGAATTACCGGAAGCATCGGCCCACATGCCGGGCTTGTAGGAGGTCATATCCACCTGCGTGCCGTCGGGGTTGTAGGAGGTGAAGCTGCTTTCGTCCAGATTCCGGACATCCGTGCCGATGAAGGCATTGACCTTGTCCACCGGGAGTTCAAAGTGACCGATCTCCCAGTAATCCTCCGCCAGCTGCGTGGCGTGGTCCCCGTCCACTTCAACGTCCACGGAAATGGTGTTTCCTTCCATCTTCCAGGCATATGCGTGCTGACCCGTGGTGCCGTCCGGGCACTCCAGGAAACCGGTCGGAGGCGGAGCCAGGTCGATGACGGCGCTGTCGGCCGTGAACTTGACCTTGTACGGCCAATGGCGGTCGTTGGTATTGTTCTCGTCCCAGAGGTGGGTAATGTAAGTCGTTGGCGTACAGGCGATGACGGCCCATACATATTTAGCACCGGCCGGAACGGTCCACTTGACCGTAGCGTAATTGTTCGTAGCGGCCGTCGCGGTGGAGGACTCGCTGTAGGTCCGGGTGGAAAGGTCCTCTCCCAGGGAGACGAAGCCCATGGTCCAACCGGCCTGCTTGGCGTCCCCGCTCTTGTTGTAGCCGGCCGCATTGGGCATGCCGGCGAAATCCAGCGTCAGTTCCTGTCCGGGAACGGCCGCGAGACGGATGATGTTGAATCCGGTCGCTTCCGGTGCCTTGGACGGATCCACCTTCCAGTAGCCGCTGCCGTCGTCCGCCCCCTTCCAGGAGACGGCCCCCGCATGGCGGGCGCCCTCGGTGCGGATCTGCTCGAAATCCCAGGTGGCGACGCGGGCGGCATAGTCATAGACCTGCGCATTGAACTCGTCGATCCCGATCCCGTAGGCCGCCATGTAGGACTCCAGCGCGTCCTTCGGCTTCCGGGCCGAGCGCCAGACATTGGCCACGGCGTCGATTCCGTACTTGTCCACCCAGTAGTAGTGGAAGAAGTAGCTGCCGTAGCGCATGTCCTCATGGGCAAAGTGCCGGTGGCAGTTGTCGCAGAATTCGGTGAAGTTATAGTTCGTAAAGGTTTCTTCCGGAACCATCTGATAGGCTTGCCACTGGGCGGTCTGCTCCCAGAAGGTGCTGCCCTGGCCCTGGTCGTAACGGAAAGCCACGCTGTAAATGTCACTGGTCTTCTTGTTCAGGACCAGGTCGCAGGCCGTCTGGTACTGGAAGGAATGGCCAATCTCATGGGCCACGGTGGCACGGCTGTTCGCCGCCTCCGGATTCACCCACAGGCACCCGGTGATGTTGTCGTCCGGACCGGAGCCATAGGCCGCCCACTCGGTCTGGTGCCACAGGTAGATCTGGAACTTGTACTGGTCCAGGTAGGACTTGTCCGCGTCCGTGTAATGCGCGAATTTGAGCGTATTGACATAGTACGCATAGATTTCCTCGCACCAGGCCAGGAAGGTGTCCGTGTCCAGGTGGTACGGAGCCGCCGCATCATCGGGCGTCACCGTCTTGTAGTCCTTGTCCCAGAAGAGGATGAAATGCTCGCTCTGCTTGCTGCGTCCGAAATACCAAAGGCTCTCCTGTTTGAGCGGGTCGTAGAAGGTACTCGTAACGTCCCAGCCGCGCTCTTTCTTGTAGAACTCGGTGGTCATGTAGATCTTCTCGTAGTTGGGAACGTCGGACGCCTTCAGGTCGCCGCTCGTGGGAGTGAGCTGTTTGGCCGGTGTCGGCTCCGGCTCCGGTGTCGGCTCCGGCTGGGGCGTCTTATCGCAGGACGAAGCCAGCATCAGAAGCCCCGCCACCGTGGCAACACGTAGCAGAAGTGATTTTCTCATAGTAAAAAACGGGGCCGGCACAAGTCCAGCCCCGGATAAATAGGATTTCGATTATTCGACGACCTTCATCGTGAAGTTGAAGGGCTTTCCGCCGAGGATGGCCTTGGAGGTCACCTCCGTGCCAGGAGTATAGGTGTTGCCAGGGTTCTTGCCCACGTAGAACATGTTGTAGAAGCCCGGGAACTCGTGCTCCTGCGTGGTGTACCACTGCCAGAAGCTGTAACCGCCGGCATTGCCGTCTTCCCCGAACCACATGCCCGGAATGTAGGAAGTCCACTTCTCGAGCTTGGTCGCACCATCGTTGGCTACCGGATAGAAACCGGCCTCATAGTCCTCGGTCAGGGCGTCCACATCGATGCCGAAGGCCTGGTTCACATAGACCTCGTTCAGCGGGAAGCCCATCCAGCCCCAGCTGTCGTCCATCGCGGCCGCGGAAATCTCGGCATTCACCTGGACGCCGTCGGAGGTAATCGCCCAGCTGTAGCTGTGCGGGCCCACCTTGCCGGACTTGGCCGTCGGATAAGCATCGTGGAAGGTAACCTTGACGGTCAGGAGCTTGTCGCCCAGCTGCGCTTTGGACACGACAGTCTCGGCGCTGACGTTGCCCGCATTGGTTCCCACGAGGAAGAGACCTTCCGTGAAGTGGTCCTCATACTTGTGGTCACCCCACTGGTACCACCAGTACATATGTCCGGTGCTCCAGCCGGTCGCATTGCCGTCGGCATCCACCCACTCGCCGGGCGCGTTGGTCGTCCAGTCACCGGACGGGGTACCGTCGGCATTGAGCGGATAGAAATAGGATGTGTCGAAGAGTTTCTCGATGTCGTCGATGCCCAGGTAAGCGGTCATCACATCGGTCGGGATGGTCGCAGCGGTGAAGATCCAGTCTCCATTCTCCTTGATCGTAGGCAGGTAGGCATCCACGTCCACGGTCAGGCCTTCCTCGTCGAAGTACCACAGGATGGTGTGGTCACCGTCAGCGCCGCCACCGTACGGATACGGGGTGCCCACGCCATCGGCAACGCCTTCGGGATAGCCTTCGGTCTCCGGAAGGATCATTTCATGGAAGATGTAGGTGATGCTCACCGGATACTCCTTGTCGCCGCTCTTCATCATCGCCGTGGCGGTGAAAGGCTCGTCGAAGGTGACCTTGGAGTTGTTGTTCGGGTTACCGCCCACGACGAAGATGTCAGGGTGCTTCTCGTAATCGTAGTCGTAGCCGATGACCTTACCGTTCTTGTCGGTCTTGCCACCCCAGATGTACCACTGCCAGTAGGCGACACCCTCGGACCAACCGGGAGCCGGCAGACCCTTCTCATCGACCCACATGCCCGGCTTGTAGGAGGTCATTTCCTCCACCGGATCACCAAAGTCGTCAAGGGCGTAGAAGGTGCTTTCATCCAGCTCGGCGGGATCGAAGCCGACCACTTCCTTGAACGCGTCGCGCGGGAAGTCGAACCAGCCGATCATCCAGTCACCGGAGTTCTTCCACTCCTCGGTGTTCACCTCCACGGTGATTTCGAGGCCGGATTCGGCAGCCATCGTATAGCTGTAAGAGCTGAGGAGCGCCTCCGCATGATAAGTGTCGTCGTCGTCCCAGACGAAGGCCTGCAGCTTGCCGGAACCTTCCACGAGCTTTTCGGTCTCGCTGTAGTGGAAGTTGACGATCCAGTCATACTCCGTACCGTTCGCCGTGAGTTTGGCCTTGGACGTGACGGTCTTGCCCGCCACAGCGCCGGCGTTGGCCGGCTGGCAGCCCAGGTAGATGATGCCCGGATAGTCGCTCTGGCTCATGTCATAGGTGACACCCTGGCCTTCCCAGACATACCACTGCCAGAAGGCGGAACCGGCGCTCCAGTTGGAGGTGGCACCGGCGGCGTCCACCCACATGCCGGGAGCATAGGAGCTGAAGGAATCCACCTTGGATCCGTCCGGGTTCACACCCCAGAAGGTGGCCGCAGTCAGGTCCGAACGAACATCCAGTCCCAGGAACTCGTTCATCGCCGCGATCGGAAGGGTGAACCAGCCGATGCAGTATTCGCCGCCGGCGAACTCGTCGTCACCGTGCATGTACTGGCCGGTGTCGATGAAAGCGTCGATGGTGATCGTGTTTCCCTCGGCCTTCCAGGTGTAGGTGCTGTTGGTCTCGGCGATGTCGCCGTCCTTGTTCGCCTTCTCCAGGTTGCCTTCGCCCTCATAGACGATTTCGGGCTCCGGTTCCGGTTCCACGGGGATGCCGTCATTCTCATAGAAGGACTTGGTATGGCACGCCGTCAGCGCAAGCGAGGCGAGGGCCATATATACGAATATCTTTTTCATATTACTTTCGTCTCTTTATGCATTACATGTTGTCGGGAATCGGATCGTCGATGGCGACATCCGCAGCCATGGCGCCGTTGGCAGAGACATAACCCGGGTTCTGACCCATGTTCTTGTTGTCCTGCTGGGTGCTCTTGTCGATCGGGAAGAGAGCGGTATGGTTGTCACCGATTGCCGTGTGGTTGAACCAGTTGCGGGTACCGAAGGTCCCGAAGCGGATCATCTGCTGGCGGCGGAGGCCCTCCAGGGCGAACTCCCAGCCCCACTCGTCGTACATGCCGGCAAACTGGATGGGCTCCTTGTCGGCACCGGTGGACTTGTACTTCTGGGAAGCTTCGAGCTCCTTGTACACCTCAGTCCAGTCGTGCGGCTGGCGGGTTGCATCCGCGGACCAACCGTCGTCACCCTTCGCATAACCGTTGCCGTAGATATTGAGCATGTCGGTGGTGATGTCGCCGAAGTTGGCCTTGCCATAGACCATCTTGGACTTGGTGGACTGGAGGTCGGCCAGGGTCAGGGCCGGCGCGCTGCGCTGACGGACGGCGTTCACGAGGGCGTCCGGCGTGTCACCGTAGCTGCTCTTCGCCCCCCGGAGGATGCACTCGGCGGCGGTGTAGTAGGCCTCGGCCAGGCGGAACCAAGGGAAGTCGTTGGTCCACTGGTTGGTGTAAGCGGCATCGAAGTCGGGCTGATACTTGGCCTGGCGGCAACCGAAGTCGATGGAGGTGATGCTCTCCTTGCCCTTCGCGCCGGTGATGGACGGCAGGTAGTTCAGGCACCACCAGGCGATCTGGTCGCGCTTGCCCACTTCCACGCCGTCTTCCACATCCTGGAAGTACTTGGCGGTCTTGGCGTCGTTGTCGGAACGCTCAGGCGTATTCACGAACTGAGGGCCATAGAGCCAGGTGTCGGAGAGACGGGTATCGCCTTCCTGGTAAGAGTTGATGAACTGCGGGTTCGCGCAGTTGCCGCCCCAGGTATTGCGGGTGTAGCCGAAGTGGAGCTTGCCCTCGGACGGGGGATAGAACTTCATCGCCATGCAGAAGACGTGCTCACCGGTATTGAAGGTGTTGTCGTAAGGGATGGCGAAGATGATCTCGGTGTTGTTCACGGCCGTGGCGTCGTCGAAGGCCTGGAAGTTGTCCAGATACTTGGCGGACAGGCTGTACGGTCCGTTGTGGATGATGTCTTCCGCCAGGGCGAGGGCCTTGTCATAAGCCGGAGTACCCTTGCTCTGCTCGGTGGCGGTATAGACCTCGGCGTTCAGATACACACGCATGAGGGCCATCTTGACACCCCACATATTCAGACGGCCGTAGGTCGCGGCGGAGCGTTCCTCGGACAGCACACCATGGTCGATGACCTCCTGCAGCTGCTTGGTCACGAACTCGTACACGCGGCGGCGGGTGCTCTGCTTGGGCAGTTCGGTGTCCTTATAGGAAGTCACGATGGGCACGTTACCGTGGGAATCCAGGAGAACGGCATACCAGAGGGCGCGGACGGCCTTGAGCTCGTCCAGGGCATAATCTTCGAGGTCGCCGGCGTTCAGGGAACCGTCCTTGATCTGGTCCATGACGCGGTTGGCGGCGTTGATGCCGGTGAAAGCATAGCCGTAAATGGAGGAAGGGGAACCCGGATCGTCGGCATACCAGGTATGCTCATGCATGCGCTGATACACACCGCCGTCCACCCAGCCGTTCGGGCGGGCCGGGGTAATCACCACGTCGGCCGCTTCTTCCTGGGCGTCGAACATGCCGTACCAGTCCATGAAGGCACCGAATTCGGAGTAGGAACTCGCCAGCAGGGCGGCCACGTCCTGCTCATTGGGGACGAAGCTCTCCTGGAGGATCTCGGAATAGGCGATTTCGTCCAGGTTGAAACAAGCCGTGAAGCTGGTGGCGGAAACCGCAAGGATTGCTATGGTAGAAAATATCTTTTTCATGACTGTATCCTTTTTTAGAAGGTGAAGTTCAGGCCGAAGGTGAAGGACCGGATGGTCGGGTACTTGTCACGCTCGTCGGTACCGGCATCGAAGCCGGTGACACGGACTTCGGGATCCAGGCCGGTGTAGCCGGTGAAGGTCGCGAGGTTGTGGACGGAACCGTACACACGGAACCGCTTGATGAAGTTGCTGTTCTTGAAATTGAGGGTGTAACCCAGGGTCACGTTGTCAATCTTCCAGTAGTCACCGTCCTCGATGTAGTAACTCACGATACGCTGCGTGTCGGAAAGGTTCACCATCTTGCCGGTCTTTTCGCCGGTGCGGGCATCCACAGCCTCGAACTGGTCGAAGGCGCAGTTGAGCGTGTTGTACAGGATGGTCGGGTTTCCGTAGAACATCTTCTGGAAATTCAGGATCTGGAATCCGAAGGCGCCGCGCATGGTGACAGCGAGGTCGAAGTTCTTGTAACGGAAGTTGTTGTTGAAGTTCAGGTAGATGTCCGGAACACCGTTGCCGAGGATCTGCCAGTCGGTGTAGCCGGCGTCGGCGGCGAGGCCGTAGTACTTGCTCACCACGTTGCCGTCGGCATCGCGGCGGAGACGCTCGACGACCCACTTTCCGCTCTCGTCCAGACCGATGGAACGCAGGTTGAAGAAGTTGCCGATCGGCTGTCCCACCTTCACCTGGTGCGTGGTCTTCTGGATAGGCTCGCCGGTGTAGCCCTCGTCAAAGTAGTCGTTCTCGCTCTGGAACTGGTCGTTGGAGATGGACAGGAGCTCGTTCCGGTTGTGGGAGAAGGTAACGGAGCTGTTCCACTCGAAGTCGCGGGTGCGGACCGGCGTGGCGTTGAGGAGCAGTTCCACGCCTTCGTTGCGGATCTGCGCGACATTGGCCATGATGGTGCCGTAGTAGTACGGAGGCGTCGGAACGGAATAATAGTACAGGCCGTCCTTGGTGTCACGGCGGTACACGTCGAGGCTACCGCTCAGGCGTTCGTCAAAGACCGCGAAGTCCAGGCCGATGTTGTACTCGTACTTCTTTTCCCAGCGGAGGTCGGGATTGTTGTTACGGGTAGGGGTGATGGGCTGGATCCACTTGCCGTTGTACATATAGTTGCCGCTGTAGTCGATGGAGGCCAGGGACTGGTACGGGCTGTTGATGTCGATGCCGGTGATACCGAAACCGGCGCGGAGCTTGAGGTTGTTCAGCCACTTGACGCCCTTGAGGAAGTCCTCGTTGTTGAGACGCCAGCCGGCGGAGATGCCCGGGAAGTAGCCCCAGCGGTGATCGGCACCGAACTTGGTGGAGCCGTCCATACGGAGGGAGGCCATCAGGAGGTAGCGGTCGCCGTAGTTGTACGTCACACGGCCGAACAGACCGATAAGCTTGGACATGCTCTTGTAGGAGGACATGCTCGCATTGCCTTCCTTGAGGGCCTGGCCCTTTTCGAGGGCGTTCCAGAGGTAGCCGTCATTCGGGAAGTTCCAGTTGGAGGCGCTGAAGTTCTCGCTGTAGCCGTCCTCGTAGGAATAACCGGCGACACCGGTCACATGGTGGTTGCCAAAGTCGCCCACATAGTTGGCGCTGAGCTCCAGCATGTTGGCGGTGTAGTCGGAGGCGTTGCGGCCGGCCTGGCCGTTGGCTCCGCTCTTGGTGGTGCTTTCGTCCTGGCGGGTGTTATAGTAGCCGCCCAGGGCGCTCTGGCCCTTGCGGACGTACATCATCTTGAGGGTGAGGGGATCCCACGGCTTGAACTCGACGGTGCCGTTGAAGCGGACGTTGCGGTTGCGGTACATGCCCAGCTGCTCTTTGAGGAGGGTCATCGGGTTCGCATAGAGATAGATGTCACGGGTCACATAGGATCCGTCCTCGTTGTACACCGGCTGCAGCGGGCCCTGGATGCAGGCCTGGCGGTAGGCGTAGGAGGCGTTCACGCGGGAATCCACGTTGGTTTCGTTGGCCATCACTTCGCCGGTGAGCTTGAGCTTGTCGTCCAGCAGGTACTGGGAGACGAGGGCACGGGCGCGGATGTTGGACCGGCCGGTGTTGATGATGGTACCCTTGTTGTCGTTATAGGTCACGTTGGCGGTGTAGAAGTTGTGACGGGAACCGCCGCGGATGGACAGGTTGTGGTTCTGGGAGATGGCCGTCCGGCTGATCAGACCCAGCCAGTCGGTGGGTTCCTCCACGGCGAGCTGGCCGTTGGCACCCTGGAAGCTCCAGCCCTCGGCCCTACGGGCGAGGACATCGTCAGCCGTCATGAAGTCCGGGCGCTTAAGCCACTGGGAAGCAGTCACATAAGCGTTGTACTCGATGGTGGCGGGCATCTCGCGCTTGGCGTTGCGGGTGGTGATGATGATGACGCCGTTGGTGCCGCGGGTACCGTAGATGGCAGTGGCGGAACCGTCCTTCAGCACGTCGATGGATTCGATGTCCTCCGGCGCCACGGTGGCGAGGGAGCCGGGGATGCCGTCCACGAGGATGAGCGGGGCGGACGAACCGTACAGGGAGGAGGTACCGCGGAGCATCACGGAGGAAGAGGCGGTCGGGTCACCGGAAGGGATGGTGATCTGCAGGCCGGCGACCTTGCCCTGGATGAGCTGGCCGGCGTCGATCACGGCGCCCTGGATGAAGTCGTCGGACTTCACGCTCTGGACAGAGGAGGTGATATCGGCCTTCTTCTGGGTACCGTAACCGATGGAAACCGCTTCCTGGAGGAAAGAGACGGCTTCCTCGAGCACGACGTCGATGACGCCGCGGTTCCCGACGGTGACGGACTGGGTTTCATAGCCGATGCAGGAGAACTCCAGGACGGAGGCGGCACCCTTGACGGTGATGGTGTACTTGCCATACAGGTCGGTGACGACGCCGTTTGTCGTTCCTGCTTCCACGACACCGGCCGCAACGACGGGTTCGCCGCTGGGATCAGTGACGGTTCCCTTGACCACGACGTCGGCCATTGCGGGAATGGACGCGGCGAGGAGGCCGAGGGCCACACAGAGATGTTGGATCAGTTTCATACGGTTGGTTTGTTAGTTATTGTGTTGGAAAATTAGTTCTGCGGTGTTCGCAAAGATGCGAAAAGTCCTTTTCAAGGAATGCAAGGATTGTCCAATCGTCTGCGAAAATCGTCCAAAGAGGCACAAAAAACGGTGCGCTCCCCGAAGGAAACGCACCGACCATTCAGAACCAACCGTATTAATGAATCCGAATGCTATAGGGCCACTGGGCGGCCGGCTCCGGTTTGCGTCCCCAGCCGAAAGGATTCGGCCAGTGCTCCGCCGGCGCTCCCATCACCACGAGGTACAGGTGGGTCAGTTCCCTGTCGGCCGTGTAGGAGACCGTGCCGTTCACCTCGGAATGCATGTCTCCGTAAACCGACTTCCCGTCCTTCCCGACAGCGACGAAACCGTAACGCCAGCCGGCCTTGTCCGTATTCACGGCGGCGAAGCCTTCGGCTCCGGCCTCACCGCGGAAATCCACCGTCACCGTCTTTCCGACGGTGGGAACAGGCATGGGCACGGCGTTGAAGCCGTAGTTTTCCGGACAGTTGGACGCGGCGACCCGCATCCATCCGTCACCGAGCGGAGTCAGGGCCGTCACGTTCTTGCAGGCATAGGGGCGGCTTTCCTTCCAGACCCGGTCGAAGTCCCAGTTCACGAAATGGCGGCAGGCGTCGAACATTTCGGCGTTGAACGCCTCCTGGGACAGGTTGAACATCCGCTTGTAGATCTGGACGGGATCCTCTCCGCGCTTGCCGGCACGGAAAAGGTCGGCGATCACGGTGATGCCATGCTTCGTGCTCCAGTATTCCAGCACATAGGGGCTGTGATACATATTCTCGCCAGCCATGAAAGCCTTGTGGGTCAAGGTGTTCCAGGCCTCCCAATGGTACTTCTCGCTGGTCTGCCAGTTCGGGTTCACCTGCCAGAGCATCCACTGGGCGGCCATCTCGTACAGGCCGCCGCCTCCGGACTCGCCCTTCCCGTCGCACATGACCTGGGTCTGGAAGCAGTGTCCCAGTTCGTGGGCGACGACATTGAGTTCGTCCGTCCGGCGGATCCGTCCGGGCGTCAGCCACAGGCCGCCGATGACGTCATCCACGCAGCCGCCGTAGGCCGTCTCGTCCTTGTACTCGTAGAGGACATAGCAGTTCATCCGGTACTTTTCGGCCTTGGAGCCGGGGAGGATGAATTTCATGTCCTTCGCATAGACCTTGTAGAAATCCTCCAGCCTGGCAGCCAGGTTCGGAAGGTCCCAGGTCATATCGTGACCGTCGCACTGCGGGGCTTTGGCCGGGTCGTCCCCGAAGCCTTTCTCCCAGAAGATGGCCACGTTGGGCGTGCAGTACATCCGGTGGTAGCTCCACTTGCTTTCCGGATCGTTCCAGTCCATGTTTCGCTCCTCTTCGCCGATGTAGATGGCTTTGCCCTTGGGAAGGGCCACCGGATCGGCCTTCTTGGGGCTCAGGCGCACCATCAGCACACCGTGGCCCGGGATGTCGGCCTTAAGGCGGTCCTTGCTGGTTCCGAGGTCCTTGTGGGCCCAGAGGTCACGGACGGTGTACACCTTCTTCCGGAAGTTGATGTCCCGGGCGAAGTACATCGTCTGGTTCAGCCAGTTGTAGTCCAGGTTCCAGACCTGGGAGCTCCGGTTGAGGAAGCAGACGGCGATTTCGCCGTTCGCGAGGGGCTTCGCCCAGATTTCCTGGTCGCCCATGTCCATGAAGCGGATGCCCTGCTTGCCCAGCGGGTCCTGGTTAACGGCGATGACTTCCTTGTTGGTGAGGATCTGGAGGGTCTTGTAGTCCATCTCGCGAAGGTCGTTCCCGCTCATCAGCGGAGCGGCCAGCATGCACCACATGGAGAAGTGCGTAACGCTCTCATCCCAAGTCAGTTCGCCGTTTCCGACCTCCAGCATCTCGGCGTCGTTCCAATGGCCGGGACCGGCATAGGGATACAGGTCGGCGGCGGCGTCGATGCACTGGAGAACGCCTACTCCGCCCCAGTCGAAGGCGCAGTCGTAGCAGGCGCGGATGTCCGGGGTGACCCGCCACAGGTGGCCGATGCCTTCACCCCATTCCCAGGGCTTGTTCTCGCCCCATTCGCAGATGGAGAGGACGATCGGGCGGCCGCTGGCCTTGATGGCTTCCGACATGGTCTGGTAGGCGGCCTTGGCGTTCTGGCCGTCGTTGGAGCACCAGTCGTATTTCAGATAGTCAACGCCCCACTTTGCGTACTGGAGCGCGTCCTGGAACTGGTGGCCCTTGCTACCTGGCCTTCCCTGGCAGGTATAGGAGCCCGCACACGAATAGACGCCGAACTTGAGCCCCAGGTTATGGATGTAGTCCGCGAGAGCCTTCATCCCGGAAGGGAAGCGCTCGGGATCGGGGACGATGTTTCCGTCGGCATCCCGTTCCACCTGCCAGCAGTCGTCGATGACGATGTACTCGTAGCCCGCATCGGCCATGCCGGAGGCGGCCATGGCGTCGGCGATCTCCTTGATGAGTTTCTCGCTCACGTTGCAGCCGAACTTGTTCCAGCTGTTCCAGCCCATCGGCGGGGTCGCCGCCAGGCTCCGGTACAGGGAGTCGGACAGGGGGACAGGCTTCTCCTGCGCCCAAAGGCCGGAGCCGCACAGGGAGAGTGCGGCCACGGCGGTCAGGATTCGTTTCAAAGATCGTTTCATCTTCAATCAGAAGGGATAGGTCTTGTACTGCTCCTTCAGCTTGGACGACTTGTTCAGTTCGTCCTGCGGAATGGGATAGAAATAGCACTGGTCGCCGTTCCAGACACGCTGGTCGATGACATTGTTCAGGTCATAGGTCTTGTGGCCGTCCGGATACTTGACGATCTTGCAGCCGATGATCGGAGCCGCATTGTATTCCTGGTCCATCTCCTTCCAGCGGCGCTTGTCGAACCACCACTGTCCCTCGAACATCAGCTCCATCTGGCGCTCGTAGCGGTAGGCGGCGCGGATGTCGCCGGTGAAGTCCGGAAGAAGGGCGCGGTTGCGGACCAGGTTGATGTACTTGGCGGCTTCGGCGTTGTTCCCGAGCTCGATCTGGCACTCGGCGTAGTCCAGGTAAATCTCGGAGAGGCGGAAATAGAACCAGGGCCAGTCCATCTGAGTGGTGCCGTACATGTCATAGTCGGGGTCCATGCCCTTCCGCATGGAATAGCCGGTATTGGAGGCGTTCCACCAGTATTCGCCCTCCGAACTGTCCTTGCCGGGGACGACGCTGTCGTCGCTGCCCACATAGACCTCCACCTGACGCTCGTCATCGCCATAGCCCCAGAGGTCGCCGTCGCAGAGGATGTTGGCCTTGAGGCGGATCTCACGGCCTTCCCAAGGGTTCTCCGTCGTGACGCCGGAAGGCTTCACATAAGGGGTTCCGTCGGCCATCTGGATCTTGTCGATGAGGTTCTGCGTCACGTCGAAGGTGCCCCAGCCCTCATAGAGGTTGCCCGGTCCCGGAGGAACGGTATGGACGACGCCCATCGTCGTGGATTCCGGGTCGCTCCAGGCATCCGGATGGTTCGGATCGTAATGCTTGACCCAGATCCCTTCCGGGTTGTCGTTGTCATAGAAGAGGGCGGCATAGTCTTCCCAGCCGGTCACCGGGGCGAGATGGTACAGGCCCAGGTCGATGACCGCCTTGGCGGCGTCGGACGCGGCCTGCCATTTCGCGGAAGAAGGCGTACCGAACAACGGGGAGGCCTTGTACAGGAGCACGCGGGCCTTCAGGGCCATGGCGGCACCCTTCGTGGCCCGGCCGGACTCGTTCTCGAGGGGAAGGAGGGCGATGGCCGCATCCAGGTCCTTGACGATGAAATCGGCCACGGCATCCATGTCGGAGAGGCCTTCGTCAAAGGTGGCGTCCAGGTCATAGACGTGGTCCACCAGCACGACCCGGCCATAGATGGCATACAGCATGTGGTAGTTCCAGGCGCGGAGGAAAAGGCCTTCGCCCTTCATGCGGTTCCGCTTGTCCACATTGTCTTCGCCCTCGGCGGGCACGCCGTCGATATTCTCCAGGAACAGGTTCACCCGGGAAATGTTGCCGTAGAAGGTATTCCAGGGACGCCAGCCTTCCTCATAGTACCAGATGTAGGGCTGGGAGGGAGTATATTCGGTATGGGTCGTATTGGCCGTGCCGTAACCGTGCTTGTGGAAGAGTTCGTCCACAAAGCAGGCGTACCGGACGTTCTTGGAGTTTTCGCCCCGCAGTCCGTTGCAGCTGTACTGGGCGTTCAGATAGACCTCCGCCAGGGAAAGGTCGCCCCAGACCGCCTCGTCCGTGAAGGAATCCAGCGGTTCCTGGTCCAGGAGACTCGTGCAGGAACCGAGGGACAGGGCCGCGAAGGCCACCAGCATGTATTTGAATATCTTTTTCATGATCGGATCCATTTTAGAAAGTGAGGTTCACGCCGAAGTTGATCATCCGCTGGAGCGGATAGCCGAGGATAGGGTTGCTGACGGAGAACCGGTCGCTGGAGCTGACATAGCCCACTTCCGGGTCCGCGACCTTGAACTTGTCGATGGTGAAGAGGTTGCTGCCGTTCACGTAGATCCGGAGATTCTCCACGCTGATGCGGCGGACCAGGTCCTTGGGGAAGGTGTATCCGATTTCGAGGGACTTCAGGCGGAGGAAGGACGCATCCCGGAGCCACCAGGTGCTGCTCAGGCCGTTCCACTTGTCGGTGTAGGTCTGCTTGATGAGCGCGCGCGGCCAGCGGGCGTTCGCGTGGGTGGAGGCGTCGGAATCGATCCAGCGGCCTTCGTAGAAGTCCACGGGCATGTTCATCGTGGGCATCACCAGGCGCTTGGACAGTCCCTGTCCCTGGAAGAAGCAGTTCACGTCGATACCCTTCCAGGAGGCATTGAGCGTCAGACCGTACATCAGGCGCGGCGTCGCGGTGTAGAAGATGCGGACCATGTCGTTGGCGTCGATCGTCCCGTTTCCGTCGGTATCCGTGTACATCAGGTCGCCGGCGCCCACCGTATCGTCCACGCGGCCGGTTCCGGCGGCTTCAGCATCGGTCTGGTAGATCTTCACGGCATCGTACAGGAGCTGGCTGTCGATGGGATAGCCCTCCCGGCGCTGCCAGTCGGGCGTATCGGCCGCCTCGTCCATATACACGATCTTGTTGCGGGCATAGGTCAGGTTGCCGTTCACGCCCCACTCCCAGTCACCGGCATGGTCCCGATAGGAAGCGATCACCTCGAAGCCCTGGTTCCGCACCTTTCCGAGATTCTCCTGCGGAAGGGTCAGGCCGGAATAGGTCGGGATGGAAGCGTTGCGGGTGATGAGGATGTCGCGGCGGTTCGACAGGAAGTAATCGGCCTCCAGGGTGTATTTGCCGCCCAGGAATCCGGCGACAAGGCCCACATTGTAGGTCGTGGCCTTTTCCCAGGTGATGTCCGGATTGGCCGTACGGACTTTCTCGAAGCCCTGCACCGGGGAACCGTCGAAGAACGGGGCATAGTCCGTGAACTGGTATTGGGTCATGTACTGGTAGGCCGCGACGTTGTCGTTACCCATCATGCCCCAGGAACCCTTGAGCTTGAAGAAGCTGACCTTGTCCTTCAGGGGAGCCCAGAAGTCCTCTTCGGAAAGGACCCAGCCGGCGGAAACGCCGGGGAAGAAGCCCCAGCGGTGTCCGGGGGCGAAGTTCATGGAGCCGTCATAGCGCCAGGTGATCTCGGCCAGGTACTTCTCCTTGTAGTCGTAGTTCATGCGGCCGAAGAAATTCACGCGGGCCTCGGCCGTGGAATAACCGGTATTGTCCTTGTCCTCGGGCTTCGCGGAACCGGCGAACAGTTCGGGAATCGCGGAGGAGAGGTAGTTCGTCCGGGAGGCGGACAGGTAGCTGAAGTCATACTTCATCTGCTCGTAGGCGGCGAAGGCGTCCACGTGATGGTCCTCCCCGAACGTCCTCCGGTAACCGATCCGCCCGTTCAGGGTCACGGTGCGGGAGTTGGAGGAAGAATTGTCCACCCAGATGACACCCGTGTCGTCGTGACGGTTGACATATTCGTTGGCGGCACGGTCATACTGGTAGAGGTCGAAAGGCTGGCCCATGGACTTGGTGTTGGAGAACATCATGTCCAGGGCGGCATATCCCTCCAGGTACAGGCCCGGGGTGAGGACGTCCAGGTCGATATGCAGGAGCGGCTTCAGGGTGAGGATGTTCCGGACGGTGTTGCTGTGGCCGGGCTTGTCCGTCATCATGACGGCCGCATTGTTGGTCAGGCCGTCGTAGCCGGCGCGCGGCAGTCCGTTCGGATAGAAGGGGGCCGATCCCGGGAACGTGGTCAGGAAGTAAGTGAACAGGTAGTCCGTGGAGGCGTTGCCCCGCTTGCGGTTTTCCTGCCGTCCGAGGATGTCCAGCGACATGCGGATGGACTTGTTGAGCTTGGCGTCCACATTGGTGACGAACTGGTACTGGTCATAGCCGTACGCACTGTCCTTGTAGATGGCGTCCTGGGTCATGTACTGGGCGGAGGTGTAGAAAGAGACCTTGTCGGATCCGCCGCTCAGCGAGACGCTGTGCTGGGTCTTGCCGGCCCATTTCCTGGTGGTCTCCCCCCACCAGTCGGCGCTGGGGTAGTTGACCGGGTCGTCTCCGGACAGATAGTGGTTGAGGACGTCCTGCGTATAGGTCTGACCGGCCTGGGCATGACGCTCAATGGCATCGTACTCATTCACGTAAGTACCATACTGATAAGCGTTCAGCATCTGCGGGACGCGGGTCGGCTGGGACAGCGTGTAACTGCCGTTGTAGCTGACCCGGACCTTTCCTTCCGCTCCGCGCTTGGTGGTCACGAGGATGACGCCGTTCGCGGCACGGGCGCCGTAAATGGCGGCGGAAGCATCCTTCAGGATGGAAATGCTCTCGATGTCTTCGGGGTTCAGGCGCGAGAAGTCGCGGTCGGCGATGCCGTCCACCACGATGAGCGGACTGGTGTCCCCCAGCGTTCCCTTGCCGCGGATGAGGATCACGGCGTCATCCTCGCCCGGCTCGCCGGAACGCATGTTGGCGATGACGCCGGCCGTCTTGCCGGCCAGGGTGTTGGACAGGTTGGCGGTGGAGACCTTCTTGAGTTCCTCGCCGTTCACGGCGGAAATCGAACCCGTCAGGGTCGCCTTTTTCTGGACACCGTAGCCCACGACCACGATTTCATCCAGATACTCGGCATCCTCGGCAAGGACGACATTGATGAGCGTGCGGCCGGCCACGGACTCCTCGACGGTCTTGTAGCCGATGGAAGAGAAGGTGAGAACCGCATCCGCGGGTACGCGCAGGGAATAGGAACCGTCCGCTGCGGTAATGGTAGCATGCGTGGCATCCGCCATCACAGTGACTCCGACCAGGGGGGCTCCCGCAGGGTCGGAAACCGTTCCCCTTACCGCTGTCTGCTGCGCCGCCACGGGAAGGACGGCTCCCAGCAGGATGGCAAGGGAAAAGAAACAACTTTTAATGCTTTTCATTATGTGGTTAATTAAGGTTGGTAGCAAAAAAAGTTCGAAAACAGCTCGCTGCTTCGTCACAAAATTGCAAAACCACCGCTGAAAAGTGTGTAAAAATTGTCTAATTTTCTTGGATTATACTCCAAAAAAAAGGCCTTTAAAGCAGTTCCAGGCGCTCCAGGAAGGCGATTTGGGCCGGATCGGGATTCTCCACCCGCCGGATGGCCCAGGATTCCGTGTCCACGTACAGTCCGGCGTCCTTCAGGTAAGCGTCGTAATCGATGTTCTCCGTGGTGTTCACGAGGGCGCGCAGATGAGGGACGGGGCCGCCGTACGCCTTTTCCACCTCCTGCCAGAACTCTTCTTCCGTAAAGCCCCGCTGCAGCTCCTTGTAATAACGGTCGTACAGGCCGCGCATCACGTCGTCCAGGGATTTCTCCTGCGCGGTATGGCGCCGGATGTCGATATCCATCAGCAGACCCACCACGGGACCTTTGAAATAATAGTTGATCCGGACATCCCGTTCGTTGGCATCCCCGTTCATGAAGTTGAGCCAGATGTCGTAACTGCTCTGCCGCAGGCTCATATGACGCTGGCCCTCATAGGGCGCATAGCGGGAGAAATAACCCGAAAGCTGGGCGAGCGCCTCGTCCGGCGTGGCCACGCCGGAAGTGCGCAGCAGGCGGAACTCATAGTAGCAGGTGAGCCCCTCGCTTACCCAAAGCATCGGCGTAACAGCTTCGGTATCATAGTTGAACGGCCACAGTTCCGCCGGGCGGATGCATTTCACGTTATACAAATGGAAATACTCGTGTGCCGTGAAAGCCAGGAAAGAGACCTGCCGCCCGCGGTCGGCGAACCGGTAGGTGCCGTCCGTGTAGCAGGCCTGGGAGTTCCAATGCTCCAGGCCACCGCCGCCCGCGCCCATATGGATAAGGCAGTAATTGTCGTAAGGGACGTCTCCCATCATCCGCGTCGCCGCGCTCACGATCCGGCAGAAGTCCTCCCGGAAGCCGCTTTCCTCGATCCCCTCCGGTGTCTCGACGGCAAAATGATAAGGATGCCCTTCGTGCTCGAAGTCACAGGTATAATAGTTTCCCAGGAGGAACGGACAGTCATACAGGCGGTCAAAGTCATCGGCCTGGAACGTGTCCGGCGTCCCCTCCACGGGCAGGAGCCCGGAAGAGATTTTCTCCCAGTTTCCGGGAAGGTCGAAACGGACGCGGACCGGATGCTGCAGGTCTCCGTCCACATGCATGAACACGCCCGCCGGGGAAACGAAGGCGATATCGCTTTCCACCCGGCTGGAACCCACATCCCGCCGGTTGGCATAGATGCGGTAGGATACCCGGACCCGGCCGTCATCCGGAACGGAAACCACCCAGCGGTTCATCCCGCTTTTCTCCCACGCGACGGCCTTTCCGGCGGGATCGGCCGCGGAGAAATCACAAAGATGCTTGGGATAGTCCAGCATCTCATAGTACCCCGGCGTCCACCGCGGCATGTTGAGCGTCACCGCTCCGGAACCGGGAGCCATGGACAAATCCAGGTCCACCAGCAGGTAATGCCCGACGGTATCCATGGCCACCGTATAGTCCATCCGGTAGGAATGTTCTTTCTTTCCGCCGCAGGATGCGAGTGCGGCCGCGCATAGAAGCGAAATGAGTGATAACCTTGTGATTCTCATGGGATTATTTGGGATAGTTCCGGATCACCCCGTCCAGGTAGCGGAAGCGGTTGGTGAGCCAGGTGCGCAGCTTGCGGTATTCCTCCGCATGGGTATAGTTGTCGATTCCCCAGCGGTCCATGTCCTCCTGCGCGGCCTGGCCGATGAGGGCTTCCTGCTCCGCCAGGCAGTCCAGGAGGCCGGACAGGAGACCGGCCTGGTTGTCCGTCCAGATCTGCTGCAGCAGGGTCACGAACTCGGGAATGCCGAACAGGTCGCAGAAAAAGTCGGACGGGGTGCTCCCGTAAGCGCCTTCATGTGAATAGGGACGGGTTCCGAAAATCAGGGTCCGGTAGCTTTCGAAATAGGTGTGTCCCTTGCCCCGGTGGTCGTACATGTCCCCCCAGTTATAATTGAAGCCGCCGTCGCAGTCCCAGAGCGGGCCCATCACCCAGCGGGATTCGTCGTCATAGCGGTGGATGAAGCCGCTGCGCATGCTCGGGTAATTGTCCATCTCCACGTTGGAGATGATTTCCTGGATGAGGATGTATTTGGCCATGGACTCCACGTCCAATTCCTCCTGCAGGGCTTTCCAGTCGCCGTCCCCGATGGCGCGCTCCAGGAAGGCGAATTCCTCCTGGACACGGTTCCGGTCGGCCTTGGTGGCATCTTCGGGGTACTTCACGGCCGCGGCCATCCAGTAGATATTGGAATAGAAGTTGTCCGTGGCGCGGGGCCGGTCGTCCGGTCCGTCGTTGATGTCCAGGGCCAGCAGGATCCCCTCTTCCGGGTCCAGTTTCACCCGGTGACCGCCCTCCTCCACCTGTTCGGTGACCATGTACAGGCCCAGGTCCTCCCCGTTCAGGGTGACGGTGGCGTAACGGGCGTTATTGGCATAGGGAAGTCCCAGTCCATGAGCCAGATAGAAACCCACGAGATTCATCATGTGGGTGACGTCCCGGTAGTCGGCCAGCAACACCCAGTCCCTGTTCGGAGCCATCCCGAGGAAGGACGCCGATGCATCCAGCTTGATGCGGTACGGCTTCTTGGGATACCAGTTCCAGGTGGAGTTGCCCCGGCCGCGGATCCGGCCCCGGGTCTCCTGGGCGTAGGATTCCTCCCCGGACACCTTGATGGTGCAAGGGCGGTAATCCTCCGGTTTTTTGGAATCGACCTCGACACCGTCATCCGTCATGATGTCGATATGGGCAATGACATCCGCGGTGAAGGTCACTTCGGCAGGGGCCACGGGCCCCGTCTTCTCCTCGATCCTGTCCTTTCCGCAGGAGACGGCGGCCGCCAAGAGGAAAACGCAGATCGGAATCTTCAGTTTCTCCGTCATTTCGTATGGAATCTGTACACGGCGAAAGTCCGTCCGCCCAGCCGTTCGCTGTAGGCGATGCGGCCGTTTTCCTGATGCCGGACGCCCAGCAGCCACTCGTTGTCCGGGTCGGCCACGGGGGCCAGGTCCAGCTGTTCCGTAACGGGAACGACGCGGGACGGTTCGTCCAACGTATTCTCATCCATGGGATTGTCGCTGTGGAGAGCGGTCCGTTCCGCCCCGGTCAGCCCGCCAGGCAGGTCAAAGATGACGACCTGCGAATACGGGGACAGGTTCGCGATCTTGACGATCAGGTCGCCCGTCGCGTCGTCCACGGCGCAGGTGGCATTCAGGTTCCGGACATCGGCCACCGGTTTCCCGTCGATTGTGAGCGGAATCACGCGACTTCCCTTGTTGGCGGCATACAGCTGCTGTACGTAGTAGCTGCAGGAACGCATGACCCGCAGGTTGTCGAACCAGATCAGGTCCGGACGCCACTGCCAGCCATCGACATGGGCGAAGGTCGGGGCGTAGCTGGACATGACCACGACGTCGGCGTTCCGCTCCAGGCCGGTCATGAAGGAGGCCTCCAGCAAGGCGGCATTGAAATGGTTGAACTTTTTGCCGTCGCTGCCGTGGCAGGCGTATTCGCCCGCGAAGACCTTGGGGCCGGTGCGGGGATAGCTGTCATACCGGTTGGCATTCTTCTCGTAGAATCCCTCCCAGCTGTAATAGTGCTCGTCCACGAGGTCCACCCCCAGCCGGCGCATCTCCTTCCAGAGGTCGTCGAACCACTCTCCGCCCAGATAGGGTCCGGAAGTGCCGACGATCTGGATGTCGGGGTACTTCGCCCGCACGGCCTTCATGAAAGGTTCGAACCGTTCGATGAATTCCGCGCCCCACTGCTCGTTGCCGATCCCCAGGTACTTGAGGCCGAAGGGTTCCGGGTGGCCCATCTCAGCCCGCACCTTCCCCCACTTGCTCTTCGGGGAACCGTTGGCGAATTCGATGAGGTCCAGGGCATCCTGGATATAGGTCCCAAGGTCCTCCAGGGAGCAGTTGGGATGCCACTCGGGATCGTTCTGGAACTGGCAGGCCATGCCGCAGCTGACGATGGGGACCGGCTCGGCGCCGATTTCCTCCGCCAGGCGGAAATACTCGTAGAAACCCAGTCCGCCGCTCTGGTAGTAGTCGGGGAACATCCGCTCGAACGTGCCGTAGTTCCACCGGTTGATGTTGATGGGACGGTTCTCCACCGGGCCCACCGTGTTCTTCCATTGATAGCGGTTATCCAGGGATGTCCCTTCCACGATGCAGCCGCCGGGGAACCGGAGGATGCCGGGATGGAGGTCCGCCAGGGCCTGTGCCAGGTCCTTCCGGAGGCCGTTTTCATCCTCATGGAAAGTGTCCGCAGGGAACAGGGAAACATGTTCGAGGTCCACCACGGCCTCCTGGCTCTCATCCCACAGCAGCAGCCGGAATGCACCCTTCGGGGCGGTACGGTCGGCCTTAAGAACCACCTCGTATTTTGTCCATTTGGAAGAAGTGACCGTCACTTCCTCCGCACCCAGGACCTGATTCTCGGCACTGCCGTATGGGTCGCAGAGCGCGGCCAGAAGGCCCACCGTACGGGGTTTCCCTGCCGTCCGGGCCCAGAATGAAAGCCGGTACTCCGCGCCCGCTTCCAGGCCGATACCCAGCCAGCCGCCGTTCTCCAGCCCGCACTGGCGGGCCGGATGTCCCGGATAGCGCAGCCGGACGTAATGCGGATTCCGGTCGAAAGGGCCGCCCTCCGAGAGGACCTCCACCTTGCCGAAAGTCTTCCACCCCTGCAGGGGATTGTCGTATTCGAAGGAACGGTTGCAGATCTTCTCCGCATACAGGCCGCCGTCCGCGGCGAAATTGATGTCTTCCAGGAAGATGCCGTACATCGTAGGCTGGATGGGAATCCCCTCCGCCTTGTCGTCCACCACCAGGGTCGTTCCCCGCGGCTGGGCGAGGAGCGTCGCGGCGGAAAGCAGTACGGTCAGTCCGAGCGTCAGTCCTTTTCTCATTTCACATCCCATTCATAAAGACCCGCGGAAAGCTCCTCGGGAAGGTCCACCTCGAGTTTCAGGGCCGATGTGGTCACCGGCTTGAACTGGACTTCACAAGCGGCCCCCTTGCGGACCGGGTAACCGGAAGGTTCCTCCACGGGGACCCAGTTGCCGGAAGCGTCCTGGTAGCAGATGCGCCAGGCCTTGGGGACGGAGCAGCCGCCCCACGGCTGGTCGTCAAACCACCAGACGGAGCAGCGGGAAACGGTCGCCGGTGCGGCGAACGTATAGGTAATCCACTCGGTACCACCCTTTTTAGGCCACCAGTGATAGTAAGGGGAGGACTCGTCGCCGGGAACCAGCTGGTCGTTGATGGCGCCGATGGAGCGGGCCGGGGTGGAAGCCCCGATCTTGGAGGTGGAGGCGACGGTGGCCGGTTTGGACGGCTTGGTGGCGCGCAGGTCCTGCGGGAGCCACACCGTCATCTCGCCGCTGCCCCGGTGGCACCAGGCGTAGTACGGGATGAGCGTCAGGTCCACGTCCTTCGCCGCCAGGCGACCATCCTCGCCGAAAGCAAGCGTCTGCGCACTTGTCGTAATCTTGTCGATGCCGAAGAGTTCGCCCGAATGGGCGACGGTGAATTCCGGGGCCTGGTTCATGAGGACGCTCCGGACGGAGAAGCCCGGATTGTCCGGCCATTCGGCGCAATAGACCACGGGACCCTTCTCCACGGCGATGCGGCCGGCATCGGCTCGGACCTCGGCATGGGCCTTCACGACGCGGGGCTCCATGTCAAAGTGGACCTCCACCTTGTCTCCCTTCTTCCACTTGCGGGAAATGGTGAAGTAGCCCTGCTCGAGCTTGCTTTCCACCGGGACGCCGTTCACCGTCACGGTATAACCCAGGCGCTTGCCATCCACATAGGTGTACAGGTCGGAAGGAACGGTCTCGTTCCGGACCCAGCCGGGGATGCGAACCTTCAGGGCCATCTCCTTCTTGAGAGCGGTCTTGTCGATGGTGATTTCCACGTCGCCGTTCCAGGGATAGGCCGTCTTCTGGCTCAGGGTGACGGCCTTGCCGCCCACCTTCTGGGTCATCGTATTGGACATGAACAGGTTCACGTACAGGGCGTTGTCCTTCACGGCATACACGTAGCCGGGGACGGACGGGATGAAGCGGCAGATGTTGGACGGGCAGCAGGCGCAGCCGAACCAGGCCTGGCGCTGGTGCTGGCCGATGGACTCCAGCGGATTGGGATAGAAGAACCCGTTCCCTTCCAGGGACACGCCGCTGATGAGGCCGTTGTAGAGGGTGCGCTCCAGCACGTCGTAATACTTGGCGTCGCCGTGCAGGAGGAACATCCGGTAATTGACATACACGTTGCCGATGGCGGCGCAGGTCTCGCAGTAGGCGCTCATGTTCGGGAGCTGATAGTTCTCCCCGAAGGCTTCGCCGCTGTTCGTAGCCCCGATGCCGCCGGTGATGTAGAGCTTCTTGGACACGATGTTGTCCCAGATCCGGTCGATGGCGTCGATGTAGCCCTTGTCCCCCGTGAGGGCGGCGACATCGGCCATGCCGGCGTACATGTAGGCGGCGCGGACGGCGTGACCCACGGCCTCGCTCTGCTCCAGGACCGGCAGGTGCGTCTGGTTGTATTCATCCCGATACTCGGTCTTGCCGCGCTCATCCAGGAAGAACTTGGCCTCGTCCAGGTACTTTTTCTCCCCGGTGGCGAGATACAGTTTCGCCAGGGCCATCTCGGCGATCTGATGGCCGGGAACCACCCGGACCTGTCCGGAGGCGGGCCCCACCTCGCGGACCAAGCAGTCCGCATAGCGGATGGCGATGTCCAGGAAATTGCGCTTGCCGGTGGCCTGCCAGTGGGCGATCGCGCCCTCCACCATATGGCCGAGGTTGTACAGCTCGTGGCTGAGTTCCTCATCCTTCACCCAGCGGCGGTCGCCCGCCCACTCGTGCGGATGTTCCGGATTCATGGTCCGGGCCGTGTACAGGTAACCGTCCGGCTCCTGCGCCGCGGCGACGATCACGAGGACGCTGTCGATATAGGCCTCCAGCTTCTTGTCCGGATAGGTCTGGAGCACGTAGGAGGCGCCTTCGATGGTCTTATAGACGTCCGTATCGTCGAAGGAATAGCCCTTGACCTCGTAACCGAGGTTCACGGGGGAATGCATCTGCTTCTCCGCCTTCACGAAGTTCTCGTAGCGGCCTTCGCTCTCGCACTTGGAGAAAGCCAGCGGGATCGTCACTTCCCGGGAGGCCTTGAGGCGCTGTCCCCAGAAGGAATCCGGCGTGACCTTCACGCTGGTGAAGGGAACCGGGTCGATGGGATAGCCGCCGGAAGCGGGTACGGAGGCAGGTTGCGCCTGCAATGAAACGGCGGCGAAAAGGCCGGCCACGAAGGGAATGAATGTTCTAGTCATAGTGCCGATAATAGGGTCTGTACAAAATTATGGGATAAAGAGGTCAATCCTTGGCAAGGAAATCCAATCTTTTTGTAAAATCGTCCAAGTTTTGACCAATGGTTTTTACGAATAAATAGACTATCTTTGCGGAACATGAAAAAACGCCTGCTTCTTCTGTTCCTGTTCCTGGCGGCCAGCGTACTGACCGCGGGAGCATCCGACTATGTATTCCGCCATATCACATCCCGGGAGGGACTCGCGTCGAATTCGGTGCGGGCCATCGTCCAGGACCACCTGGGCCTGATCTGGCTGGGCAACGGGAACGGGCTGGACAGCTACGATGGCCGGGAGGTCATCCACCATCCGCTGCCGGGCAGGGTGGCGGCCTCCGTGCTGTGCCTCCTGGAAGATGCCGGGCAGACCTTATGGATCGGCACGGACAGCGGTCTGTACCGGTATGTCGGGGACGACATCGTGCAGGAGCCCCTCCTGGCCGGTGCCGAGGTCACGGCCTTTGCGGAGGACCGGGACGGCAACGTCTGGGTCGCCACCTGGGGAAAGGGTGTCTTCCGTTTCCGGGACGGCCAGGCGGAGAACTGGCTGGACGGCCATCTCACGGAAGCCCTCCTGGTGGGCTCCGACGGCCGTCTCTGGCTGGCTGACGCCTCGAGCGGCGAAGGGCTGCTCGTTTTCCATACTGCCAGCCAGACCTTCGTGTCCCCCGGACTGGCGTTCCAAGACTGCTCCCCGACCCGTATCTGCGCCCTGGACGAAGACGGAAACGGAGACCTCTGGCTGGGGACCTGGGACAGCGGAATCTACCGGGCGGCCCTCTCCACGCGGACGGTCCACCTCATCGTCCCGCCCGGGAACGGACTCCATCACATCCATTCCATCACCCACGACGGCGCCTGGAATTTCCTGGTCGGATCCGACGACGGCCTGCTGGAAGTGAAGCCCCTGACCGGAGAGCAGGTCCTGTACCGGAACGACCGGAAGGACCCGACCTCCCTCTCGGACAAGTTCGTCTATCCCGTCACCCGGGACCATGAGGGGGGGCTCTGGATCGGAACCTATTATGGCGGAGTCAATTACGTAGCACCCAACATTGGCCAGTTCCAGACGGTGTCCCTGTCGGACCTGGCCGGTGCGGACGAAGAGTATATCGTCAGCTGCCTGTGCGAGGACCCGGACGACGGGACGGTCTGGATCGGATCCGACAACGGCGGCCTGTTCCGGTACGACCCGGTCCGGAACAAGGTCGGGCGATGGCTCGGGTCGGCCGGATGGACGGACCGGCTCGCTTCCCTGAACGTCCATGCCCTGCTCCGCGAGGGGGAGTCGCTCTGGGTGGGCACCTATTCCTCCAACCTGCTGCGGATCGACCTCAGGACCGGACGGGTCCGGGAGTTCCGGGAAGCCGACGGCCTGGACGCCCCCAGCGTCTATGCCCTGTGCATCGACCCGGACGGAACGCTGTGGGCGGGAACCAATTCGGGCATCTGCCGCTATGACGCCGCAGCGGACCGCTTTGTCCTGGAACGGGCGGCCGGGGACTGGGTCATGGACATCCGGACCGGCGGGGACGGAGCCCTATGGTTCGCCACGGCCCGCAACGGCGTACTCCGCCGCAGCAGCGACGGGGACTGGCAGTCTTTCCAGGCGGAGGACGGCGCACTTCCTTCCGATTATGTGAACTGTATCCATCCCAGTGCCACGGGCGTATTCGCCGGGACCAACCAAGGCCTGGCCGCGCTTTCGGAGAAGGAATCGGAACGGCTCGTGGACGGGATGGAAGTCATGCGGCTCGCCGCGGACGGAAACCAGCTCTGGTTCTCCTCCGGCACCGCCGTCATCCGGTATATCCTTTCCGAACGCCGATGGGAACAGTTCGGGGCCAATGACGGCATTTACACGGGCTCCTTCTCCCCCAACGCCGGCACCATCACCCGGGATGGAACGATCTACCTGGGAGCCTCGGACGGTTTCGTTTCCTTCCTGCCCGGAAGCGTCCGGGTAAACGCAACGCCGCCGCCCGTCCTGTTCACCCGCTTCACGGCTTCCGGTCCCGGCTTGTCCATGAACGTTTTCCTCACGCAGGACCGGGAGCGCCTCACCATTCCCTGGCGGATGCGGGATGTGAACATTTCCTTCGCCGCCCTCAGCTTCGGCGCCCCGGAGAAAGTCCGTTTCGCCTACCGCCTGGAGGGCTTGGCCCATTCTGACTGGAAAGATATCGGAAACCAGAACTACCTATCCCTAAGCCAGATACCCCCTGGTCGCTACCGATTACAAGTCATCGCCTGCAACAACAGCGGTGTCTGGAACAATGACGGCGCCACGCTGTCCTTTACCGTCCGCTCCCATCCGCTGCTTTCCGGTTTTGCCGTACTTCTATACGTCCTGCTGGCTGGCATCGCCTTCTACCTGCTGGGCCGGTGGTACCTCCGTCGGACGGAAGAGAAGACGCACCTGAAATACGAACGGCAGCTGGACGAAGCCGTCTCCCATCTGAAGGAAGAGGAGCGGGACGACCGGTACCAGCTCGTTTCCTCCCTGGCGGAGCAGATCGAAGCCCCGCTTGCCGGGATCGGGCTGCAGCTTGAGCGCCTGAAGGAAAAGACGAAAGCGGCCCTGCCCCTCAAGGCCGAACTCACGGTCATCGAGAAAAACCACCGTATGCTCAAAAACGTGTCCGCCAATCTCCTGCAGATGCGGAGCACGCTCCGGGGAGAGGACGGGGAACCCGGTTCCGAACCGGTCCAGGAGGACCTCCTCACCCGGCTGGACAAGATCATTACCGAAAACCTGGCCAATCCGGACCTGTCCGTCACCTTCCTCGCGAAGGAACTGGCCATCTCCCGTTCCGGCCTGTTCGCCAAGGTGAAGGAGCTCTGCGGCGAAACGCCCAACAACCTGATCAACCAGGCCCGGCTGAACACGGCGGCCAAGCTTCTTTCCGAGGGGAAGCACACGGTCGGAGAGATCTGCTACATGACCGGTTTCTCGTCCCCCAGCTATTTCTCGAAGTGTTTCCTGAACCAGTTCGGCGTTCCCCCGCACGAATGGGCGCAGACGCACTCGTCCTGAAATTTGGACGGAAAATAGGACTTCCTCTCTGAAGAAAGGGCGCCTCCCAACGCGGGAGACGCCCTTTATTCTGTGACGGAATCCGTCCCTTACAGTGTCTTCAGCGCATCCTGGAGGACGCGGGTGGCGCGGTCGATGAGGTCCTTCGTGCCGGAGCCGTCATTGACATACTGGATCACCATGTCGGCAAAGTCGATGGCTTCGCGGAGTTTCGTATTCTTGTTCGGGATCTCCTTGGTCTCCACCACGAGGCGCAGCAGGGAGTCCAGGTCCTCCGGTTCCGCCAGGTTGCCGGGACGCATCGTATTGATGGCCGCATTCAGGGCCGAGGTCGCCTTGGTAACATCCTCCTGCTTGAGGGAACGGGGCTTGGCATTGTTCACGGCCTCGGCGGCGGCGAGCTGCTCCAGCATCCGCGCATAGCCGTTCGGGGCCCACGGGGCGAAGGCCGGCACCTTGGTTTCCAGGGCGTTCCAAGCGTCCTGCGCCGTCACGCGGGAGCGTGCGATACGGATGGCCTGGTCCAGGTAAGTCTTGTCCACGCCGCGGGTCTTCTTCGCCTTCTTGCCCTCGTTCAGGACGTTCAGGCGCAGGTAGTGCGTGCTGTGGTCCGTCATCCAGTAGTCCGGATAGAAGGTCTTGTCTCCGAGGGTCAGGGAATAGACATTGCCCAGGGTTCCTTCGTCCGAGGTATGTCCCTTCAGGACGATGTCGGAAAGGTCCGGATTCAGGTTGAACTCCGCCTGGTCCCAGACGGTGATGTCCGGGGTGGCCATCACGAGCGGGCCGTACATCAAGACGCCTTCCCACATCGGGGCGAACGGGGTGCGGGCCTCATTGACACCGGTCGCGGCCAGGTCCATCTTGTCCGGGCCGAAGTTCAGGTGCTTGCCGAACGGCATCTCCACCTCCACGCGGTCGCCGGCCTTCCAGTCGCGCTCGGGGATTTCCACATAGGAAGAAGGCTGGTAGGAGGCCTGCAGCGCGTGGCCATTGACCTTCACGGAGAAACCTTCCGTAGCCCAGTACGGGACGCGGAGCTTCATCGCGAAACGTCCGCCCTTTTCGATGGTGATGGCGGTATTCTCCGCCGGCCAGCGGCATTCCTGGCGCAGGGCAACGCCCTTTTCTTCCCAGCGGGCCGTCGTGGGCAGGTACAGGGCCACCCAGAGGGTGTTGTCCGAAACGAAGTAGGCCGCCTCCTGGTACTTGACGTGGTTCTCCGCGCCGGTGCCGCCGCAGCAGGATTCCTGCGGAGTGGGGCTGCCGAAAGGCTTTGTCGCATTCATGCCCACGGCGTATTGGTAGCACACGCCGTAGTCCGTCGGATGGACCGAACCCACGAGCTGGTTGTACAGCACGCGCTCGTAGTAGTCCATATAGCGGGCGTCATCCGGATCATAGCCGTTCAGGTCCTTGGTGAGTTTCGCCAGGTTGTAGGCGCAGCAGGTCTCGTTGATGTCCGGGTTCGGGAACAGGTTCCGCTGCCGGTCGGACATCACGCTGGTATTCATGCTCATCATCTGGGAATAGGGCTGACGGAACATCTCGCCGTTGCCCACACCGCCCATGGCATAGGCGTACCGGCCCTGGACCATCTCCCAGAAGTTCCTGGCAATGTGATAGTAACGGGCTTCGCCGCCCACCTTGTACGTATTCACGGCACCCACGATCATCGGGATATGCTGGTTCGCGTGACGGGTACGGATATCGTCGATATTCTTCGAAAGCGGGTCGTAGAACGCCGGGGAATCGAAGCATTGCGCCGCTTCCAGCAGACGCGCCTTCTCCACCGGGTCCGTCGCCTTGGCGGACAGCCGGGACAGGGACTCCTGCATGCCGCCCACCTCGCCGGCGATGTACATGTTCCACATCTCGTAGCGGTTGCCGGGCCGTGCCTGGCGCTCCGCCTTGTCGCCGTCCATCTTCACATAGGTCCGGTAATGCAGGCGGTTCCACACCCAGAGGCCCATGTCCTTCGCAATCAGGAGCGCCTTTGCGGCAATCTCGGGATCGTCGATGTTCTCGGAAATGTCGATGAGACCGGCCAGCTGCTTGTGGATGGTATAATACGGCGCCCACACGCCCTTCTCATTATTATAAGGAGCGTATTTCTCGATCAGGACCGGATGCTGCGCAGGGATGGCGTTGATGTAGCCGTACCCGTAGCTCCGGGGATCCTTCTTGTACTCGTTGAAGGCGGCCCAGGTTCCTTCCAGCTTGTCGAATTCCTCCTCGGGGACCAGGTCCCGCGCCTCACGGTAACGGCCCAGCTTCTCGTCCCAGACAAAGGTAAGTTCCTGACAGGCACGCATTTCATCGACAATCCGCTGGATCCGTTCCTTCAGGGCTGCCTTGATGGCCGGATCGTCGGTGCCGGCGAAGGCAAACGCCAAGGCGGACATGTAGTGGCCCGTCCCGTGTCCCTTGAGCTTCGTGGTCGGGGAATCCCAGCCGTCGGAGACAGTGTAGCCCTCCGTCGGAAGGCCGTAGGTGTCACGATAATTATACAGCTGCTGGGTAATGTCCAGCGAAAGGAGGTTCTTGACGTCCAGGTCGCGGTTCCCGGTAAGCCGGTTGTCGCCGATGAGCCGGACGCTCCCGAGCGGCAGCGGCCGTGCCACGGGCGTCTGCGCGGGCACCGGGGCTTCCTTCGCCACCACCGTCACCTGCGCATCCAGCGGATATCCGTTCTCGGTCGTGTTGTCACCGAGGACATAACCCCGGACCGTATAGGTGGATCCGGCGGGCATCGCGGCCTCCTCTTCCTCGGTCTCCCGAAGAGAATTGGTCCATTTGACCTGTCTCCAGGCTCCGGTTCCGTCGGCATAGGTTACCCACACCTGATACGGCAGGAGCGGGGCATTCCCTACGGAAGCCTCCACCCGGACGGCGGCGACTTCACGGATTGTCTTGGCCGTTTTCTTTCCGCTGCGGGCGGGAAGCAGGACGGCCGGAAGGGTCATAAGCAGCAGGATGCTCAAAAGATGGCGCGCTTTCATGGTCATAGGGTTTTTAGTGCTTCCCAAAGATACGCACTAATCCTCCCCTCCCATAAAACAATCGTCCGTACGAATGGAAGAATCATCCAAACTTCTTCGGAAGAAGGGACTGTGGCCGCGGCCTCATGAAAAAATCGGACGCGACCACAGTCCCTCCTTCCTATCTGCCTAGATAGCTTGTCCGGCGATATAGACGCGGGAAATGGCCACGGCGTCGTCGAAGAGGATGATGTCGGCGTCGCAGCCGGGGGCGAGGCGGCCCTTGCGGGAAAGGCCGAGGATGCGGGCAGGGGTCGCGGTCATCATGCGGACGGCGTCCTCCAGGCCGGCGGCGCGGGCCATGGTGCGGACGAGGCGGTCCGTCGTGGCGACGGAGCCGGCGAGGCCGCCGCGGTCGGGACGGAGGGCCACGCCGCCGTCCACGACGAACTTGATGCCGTTTTCCAGGCTGCCCTGGATATATTCGCCGTCGGGAAGGCCGGTGGCCCGGATGGCGTCCGTGCACAGGGCGACGCGGTCCGCTCCCTTGATCCGGTACACGAGCCGGAGCAGGTCGATGGGAAGATGCACGCCGTCGGCAATCACCTCGATGTCAAAGTCTTGCAGGTAGCCCGCTTCCACGGCGCCGGCATAGCGGCTGTAGCCGCGCTTGGCGACCGTGGACATGGCGCAGTAGAAATGCGTCATCAGGGAGTAGCCATGCGTAAAGGCCTCTTCGCAGGTGGCGCAGGATGCGTCGGTATGGGCAACGGCCGCGACGATGCCGCGGCGCCGGAGTTCCTCGCCGAGGCCCATGGCTCCCTCCAGTTCCGGGGCGGCGCTCACGCGGACCGTCTCCGGAAACGCTTCCAGCAGGGGAAGATACTCCTCCGGCACCGGCCGCTTGAGCCAGGCCGGATCCTGGGCGCCCGCCTTGGCGGGAGCGAAGTAAGGCCCTTCGAAATGGATTCCCACGAACTGGGCGCCGGCCGAATTCCGGGGCAACGCCTCGCGATAGGCCCGGACGGCCCGCTCATAATCGGCAAAGGAAGCGGTTGCGAGCGACGGCGTCATGGTCGTCGTCCCGTGCAGGGCATGCTGCCGGGCCGGAACCAGGTAGGCCTCCACCGTCCCGTCCAGGAAATCGTGCCCCCAGCCGCCATGGACATGCATGTCGATGAATCCGGGGCTGACCCACTGCCCGCCGGCATCGACCACCTCCCCTTCGGGCGCCTCGGCCTCGGGAACGACGGCCTCGATCCGGCCGTCCCGGACGACCAGGGCGACCCCGGTCCGGACGCCTTCCGGCAAGAGGAAGCGTCCGCCGCGAAAGACAGTGACGGCCATTACTCCTTGACTTTCAGGACATCACCGGCCTCGCGAGCCACGGTTTCCTTCCAAAGGTCCGTATATCCCGGCTGCTCGATCTTGCCCGGCAGGCCCTCGGAATATTCGGAATGCTTGAAGGCGCCGTTCTCATCCTGCGGCTTCACGTTGCCGTCGATGAACTTCACGAGGAGCTCTTCTTCCAGCTTCACCCAGGCAGCGAACTGCTCCTGGGCCGTCGTCACCGTGTAGTCCGTCAGGAATTTCGTCAGCTTGGCGAAGGGCTTGCGGGAAATCATCGCACCGCGCTCGGCCTTTTCCTGGAACCTCACCGCCACCTCGTTATAGAGGACGCAGGCGGCGCTGTCCACGGCATGTGTCTTGTGCTCCATCTGGTCGATCTCGAAGGCGTCGATCTTCGCCCGCACGTGCGGCGCCATGATGTTGTACATCTTATAGCAGGCGTTGGAGATGCGGTTGTTGATCCAGAAGGAGGACGTCGGGGAATAGTGCAGCAGGTCGCCGTTCCCCACCCGGAAGCATTCCGGAACCTCGGTCGTGGAAGTATAAATCGGTGTCACATAAGAAGTTGCCGCATCGTCCGTACCAAACCACAGGATACCGCCCACCTCATCGGGAACATAGTCGCGGGCCTGGCCCACCATCCAGAAGCCGGTCTGCTGCGTGGCGATGGCGCGCTCGTTCAGGTAGGTGCCGCCCTCGGCCTTGAAGTTCATCGGACGCCAGCGGTACGGCAGCGCGTTGCCACCCGCACCGATATCCTGCGTCATGTCCATGGGCGTGCCCTCGTAGTGGTCCCGCATCACGTCGGCCAAGGCCTTCACGGAGACCTTTTCCTTGGGATAGATGAACAGCGGCAGGTCGCCCTTCAGGTCGTAACCCATCGCATAGTCCAGAAAATCGGAGGCGTCCTTCGTGACGGCGTTTCCTTCCGCGTCATAGTAGGAGAACCAGCCGCCGGATAGGATGTTGAAAGCGCTCCAGACGCGGGCGTCGCAACCGCGGACGGTGCCGAAGTCCACCGGGCAATAAGCCTTCTTGAAGCTGAATTCCTCGTCCTCACCTTCGAAGTACCCCTTCTTGCGGGCGAACGAGATGACGTCCTTCGCATAGACGCAATTGTCGGGATCGTCCAGCGGGAAGGCGCCGATGCGGGCCTGGTTGGCATGGGCGCAGATGGCGCCGTCGGGGACGCGGATGGCCACCCAGACAATGCCCTTGTCCACATTCACGCCGTTCTTGATGTACGTGCCCTTGCCGATGAGTTCCATGATCCAGGCTTCGTTCTTGTCCGCAATGGTAAAGGTCTCCCCTTCGGAAGCGTAGCCATAGGTACTCGCGAGGTCCACGATGACCGCAATCGCCTCCCGGGCGCTCGAGGCCCGCTGCAGGGTCGTATAGATGATGGAGCCGTAGTCGATGCGGCCGCGGCGGTCAACAAGCTCTTCCCGTCCGCCCCAGGTGGTCTCGGTGATGATGAGCTGCTTCTCGTTCATGTTCCCCACCGTCTGCCAGGTGCGGGTCACCTGGTCGATATCGCCCAGGTATTTTCCGGAATCCCAGTCGGTGATCCGGAGCTGGGAGCCGGGCTTCCACTCCGCGGCGGGATGGAAATAGAGTTCGCCGTAAAGAGCGTGTGAATCAGCCGCATAGGTCACCAGGGTGGAGCCGTCCTTGCTGGCTCCCTTGGTGACGATGACATTGGTGCAGGTATTCCCTTCGAGGGCCGGCGCAAGGGCCAGGACGGCGGAAAGGAAGAGGGTTAGGTGCGATTTATGCATCGTATTTGGGTGTTTGTTCAATTATTGTTAATTTTGCCTGATTGCAAATTTATGAATTTTTATCAAGCGATGAAATATCTGTGGACAATCGCGGCGGCCTTCCTCCTCGGCGGGACCGCCCTCCTGGCCCAGAACAACCAGGGACCCCAGACCCCGGAGCAGAAGGAAAAGCAGCTCCTCGAATTCATTGACAAGGAAGTCAAGCGCCTGTCCGACCAGCTCGGACTCGAATATTGGCAGGAATTCTACGTGGACTCCACCCTCACCCACGACTACCACGCCCTCCAGGAGGAAATGGACGAGATGCAGAAGGCGAAGGTCGGCAATACGGACCTGTACCAGAGCATCCAGGACAAGTGGATGCAGCAGATCGACGACTCCTACAAGCGCTTTTTCAACGAGGAGCAGTGGAAGAAATACTGGAAGGCCACCGGGCAGCGCAACCAGAAAGCGCGCGACAAGCGCAAGGCCAAGGCCGAAAAAGCCTCGGCCGAGCTCAAAAACGAGGGAAAATAGTTATCTTTGCGGGATTTTAGCATTTTGCAGGTATGAGCACCATGAAAGAAACCATCGAACAGATACAGAAGGAACTGACCGAACTGAAGGCAGCCTCGCAGAAAGAAGTGGAAGAGGCCCGCGTACGGTTCCTCGGCAAGAAGGGTTCCGTCACCGCGCTGATGGAGCAGTTCCGGAGCGTCGCCCCGGAGATGAAGCGGGAATACGGCCAGAAGCTCAACGAGCTCAAGAAAAGCGTGACCGCAAAGATCGAGGAGCTCAAGGAGCAGGCTGCGGCAGCCGCCGTGGAACTGGCCCCGAAGCAGGACCTCACCATGCCCGGCGACCCGTTTGAACTGGGCTCCCGCCATCCCGTTTCCATCGTCCGGCAGGAAATCGTGGACATTTTCCGCAAATTCGGCTATGATGTCGCGGAAGGTCCCGAAGTGGAGGACGACTGGCATGTGTTCGAGGCCCTGAACTTCCCGCCGAACCACCCTGCCCGTGAGATGCAGGACACCTTCTTCGTGTCCACCGGCCACCTGAATCCGCTCCTGCTCCGTACCCACACCTCCTCCGTGCAGGTGCGCACCATGGAAACCCAGCCCCTCCCGATCCGCGTGATCTGCCCGGGCCGCGTGTTCCGCAACGAAGCCATCAGCGCCCGCGCGCACTGCATCTTCCACCAGGTGGAAGGCCTCTATATCGACAAGAACGTCACCTTCGCGGACCTCAAGCAGGCCATCCTCCTGTTCGCCCGCGAGATGTTCGGCCCGGACACCCAGATCCGCATGCGCCCGTCCTATTTCCCGTTCACCGAGCCCTCCGCGGAGGTCGATGTGAGCTGCAACATCTGCCACGGCAAGGGCTGCAACATCTGCAAGGGCACCGGCTGGCTGGAAATCATGGGCTGCGGCATGGTGGACCCGAACGTCCTCGAAGCCAGCGGCATCGATTCCAAAGTTTACAGCGGCTTCGCCTTCGGCATGGGCGTCGAGCGCATCGCCATGCTCAAGTGGCAGGTCAATGACCTCCGCCACTACTTCGAGAACGACATGCGCTTCCTCCACGAGTTCGCCACCGCGACGGAGGTGTAGGTGTTTGCTTGGCAAATATTTTGCTATATTTACCGGGAAAACACTGAATGACTATGCGTAAATATCTCGTTATCATCATGGTGGCGCTGACTGCGGTCAGTTGTGCCGCCTTACGGGCGCCGGCCAAGCTGGAGCGCCTCGTGAACCGCGTCGAGCGAAACGGCGATCATTACCGTCCCTGGCAGTGGGAACGGGCCAACAAGCAGTATGAGGCCCTCATCCGCGAATACGTCCAGAATTACCGCACCTATTCCATCGCCGAAAAGCAGCGCGCCATGAGCGCCATCGGCCGTTATCACGGCCTGCTCGTGGACTATGGCGTCAAGCAGGGCATCGGCATCCTGGGCGGCCTCGGCGGCTATGCCGGCGGTCTCCTGGACGTGCTTAAACAGGATGTCGGTGCGGTGCAGGATTTCCTGCAGAACGTACTCGGGCTAGGAAAATCCGAGTCCAACCGCTGGGTGGACCAGCTCAAAAAGAAGCTGGCAGAGTAACCCGCCGGACGTTGCAGCCTACGTAGTTGCCCAGGACGATCAGGGGGTAATACCACAGCAGGGCGGGATCCCATTTCATGGCCGCGACGAGATAGGTCACATCCGCGATGGAATGGTAGAAGCCGCACACGATGAACAAGGGGACGCCGAACAGGATCGGGAGGATGGACCCCTTGTTTTTATACAGCCATACGGCGATGTCGATGATGAGACCGCAGCCGACGGCCCTCAGGAAGCTCCGCCAGGGACCCTGGGCGATCCGGCCGGCCACCATATCCTGCGCGCGCTCGACGGAGGCGCCGCCGAGGGACCAGACCAGCAGGCCCAGGAGAGCACAGCCGATGATGTTGAAAAACCAGATCTTCACGAGGCCGGGGATGTCATTCGTGACACCGGCCTTTCCCGTATAGAGCGGCACGCCGAACAGCACTACCGAAATGAGGCCGAAAGCGAAGATCACGGCGCCCGGAATGCCTCCGAGCGCCAGGTAACCGGTGGCTCCGAGTCCGATGAGGATCCCGGAGAAAAGGGACGCGCGGTTCATCGGGCCATCGCAGCTTCCACTTCGTCGGGCGTGATCGGGAGCCGGCGGGCGCCAAGCCTCCGGGCGCCGTCCGGCGTGACGAGCACGTCATCCTCCAGGCGGATGCCGCCGAAGTCGTAATAGGATTCCAACTTACTGAAATTCACGAAGTCCTTGCCCGTGCCGGCCTTCTTCCAGTCTGCAATGAGAGCGGGAATGAAGTAGATGCCGGGCTCGTCCGTGATCACATGACCGGGCTGCAGGCGGCGGGCCATGCGGAGGCTGCCGAGGCCCAGCTGCTTCGCCCGCGTCTGGTCGGGATCGTAGCCCACCCAGTTCTCGTTCAGGTCCTCCATGTCGTGGACGTCCAGGCCCATGTTGTGACCCAGGCCGTGCGGCTGGAAGAGGCCGGCAATGCCCTGGGCGACCATTTCGTCCAGGTCACCATGGACCAGGCCCAGGGCGGAGAGGCCTTCGAGCATCTTGCGGGCGGTTGCGAGGTGCACTTCCCGATAGGTGATGCCGGGCTTGGTGAGGCTGAAAGCCAGGTTGTTGCAGTCGCAGACGATCTGATAGACCTCACGTTGCTTCGTCGTGAATTTACCGGAGGTAGGATAGGTGCGGGTAAAGTCGGAAGCGTAGTGCTCGTTGCTTTCCACACCCGCGTCGATGACCATCAGCTTGCCCGGTTCGATGACCTTGTCATGCAGGTGGTTATGCAGCGTTTCCCCGTGCTGGGTAAGGATGGTGGGGAAGGAAACGCCCCAGCCCTTCGCGAGGGCGACGCCTTCCATCTTGCCCACGATTTCCTGTTCGATGAGGCCCAGCCGGATGCTGTCCCGGGCCACGGAATGCATCTCATAACCGAGGTCGCAGGCCGCGTCGATGGCCGCGATTTCCACGTCCTCCTTGATGAGGCGCATGGAGATAATCGCTTTGGTCAGGACCTCGGAAACGCCCAGGTCGATGCGGGCGCGCCCGATCATCTCCATCAGGCGGAGCTTGTTAAAACAACGGCTGGGAGCGATGTAATGGACCTTGCGGCCAGCCTTGATAGCGGCCTTCACGGCCTTGTCCACCTCGCCGTACGGGGCGGATTTGGCTACGCCCACGCGCTCGGCCTTGGACTGCACCGTGGGCTGCGGACCCATCCAGATGATGTCGCCGATCTCCACGTCATCGGCATAGACGGTCTCTTCACCGCTGTCGATGTCCAGGATGGCCGCGTACATCGGATCGTCCAGGCCCATGTAGTAGAGCCAGGTGCTGTCCTGACGCCACTTGTAGCAGTTGTCCTTATACTGGGCGGGCGCCTCGGCGTTGCCCACGAAGAGGATGATTCCCTGGGCTCCGGACCCGCGCATCTTCTCGAGGAGGGCCTTGCGCCGCCGTACATATACTTCTTTTGCAAACATATCGGTATGAGTTTTGTTTCCTACAAATATAGTCAATACTTTTGCAAAGTGGAAACCTTTATCGCGGTTGTCGCCATCATCCTCGGGCTCGTGGGAATCGTCGGAAGCATCGCCCCCGGCCTGCCCGGTCCGCCCCTCAGCTGGGTGGGCCTGCTGCTCATTTATCTCTGGGGCGGCGGTACGGACGGCAGCGGCGATCCCATGACCTTGCGGTTCCTCCTGGCCTGGCTGGCCGTCACCATCGTCATCACCATCATCGACTATATCGTTCCGGCGTATTTCACGAAGCTCACCGGCGGCTCCAAGGCCGGCGGCTGGGGCTCCGTCATCGGCCTGTTCGTCGGGCTTGTTTATCCGCCCGTGGGCATGATCCTGGGCGCCCTCGCCGGTGCGTTCATCGCGGAACTCGTATTCGCAAAGAAAGACACCGCGACCTCGCTCAAATCGGCCTTCGGTGCCTTTCTCGGCTTTGTTTTCGGTACCGGTGCGAAGCTCGTCGCCTCCGGCATCATGCTGTTCTATATCTTCGTCTTCGCGTTCTAGGTCGATACTTAATCGGCACCCTAAACGTCTCAGAGCAACAGGCCCACGAGCAGGAGGCCCATGAAAAGCCAGTCGAACCAGGCGCCGAAGCTTACCCGTACAGGGCTGGTGGCCGAGGGTGCGGCGGGAAGAGGACGGTTGGTGTCCACATGGTAGCAGGTTCCTTCGCTGTCCAGGTAGAAGCGGGCATACTGCCGAGGCCGTTTGGACGCTTCCGGGTCCAGGATGTCGTAATTCGGATCGTCATACCCCGGTTCGGACTCGTACACGACGATGCTTCCGCCCTTCCCGTCACTGTCGATGCGGCTGGGGTCGCCCATGGCCTTGATGATTTCCTCCGTCGTGCACCCCACCCAGGGCTGCGCCGGATCCGAAGACACCCTTCTCGCCGTCGAGCAGGAAGTCAACGCCAGGATGGCGGACAATATCAGAAAAAAGACTCTTTTCATGGCTGCGTTTTGCCCGCTATGCAGCAAAGAACGTACCCTATTGCAGTTTGAGCCGGAAGGTCGATGCCGGAAGACCGGTGCCGTTCACCAGATTGGCACGGGTGTAGGGCTGCCAGGCATAGCGGACCAGGGTCGGTTCCCGAAGGAAGGAGACATCCAGGCATATCATATCGGACGCGCCGGGAAGTACCTGGGCCTGGGCGGAATGATACAGGCCATCCGCAGCATCCAGGACTTCGAAGCCCACGATGGAGCCGCCGTCGGAAGCGTGCAGGCCGATCTGAGGACCGAAGTCCACAAGAACCTTCCCGTCCACAAGGACCGCCTCCCGCGCCAGCGGGCCATCCGCTGCGACATGATGCCCATAATGCTTTGCAAGTGCCTGTAAGGCAAGGCGTTCCCCGACCGGTTTCTTGTTCTTGTAGTGCACGTCGGTTTTGTCTCCCAAGTCGGAGGTCACGGCCATGCCGAGGCCGGGGCGGCTCTCCAGGAGGCGACGCTGGGAATCGCGGAAGATGGGCCAGGAGGTGCGGTTGAGGGAGGAGAGCTGGACGTAATAGAAGGGAACGTCGGAGAAGTAGTTCCTCCAGGAGTCCACCAGTAGGGGGAACAGGTCTTCGTGGACCTCCACGCGGTCCGCATTGGATTCGCCCTGGTACCAGATGACGCCGGTGATGGGGAAATGATCCAGCGGGAGGATGCCCGCCTCAAAGAGGTAGCACGGCTCGTAGGGATGGCGGGTGATGTGGTCCGCACAAGGAACTGTCGCATAGACGTTTCCATAGACACGACTGCTATCCCCCAAACACGGCTCACCTTCCTTTAAGGCCTTCCGCGCTCCGATGTTTTTCAGCGCCCGGCCCCGGGCCCATTCCATGATGAGGTCGTTCCGGGTCCAGTCGCGAAGGATGGCCGGGTAGCGGGTTTCCAGGGTTTCCCGGTCGATCCAGCTTTCGGCGGTAGAACCGCCTACAGCATTGTTTATCAGGCCGATGGGAACTTGCAGGCTATCCCGCAACGCCCTGCCGAAATAGTATCCGACGGCCGAGAAACGGCGAAGCGTTTCCGGCGTTGCACGGGTCCAGCGGGCGGGTTTGAAATACTGCAGATGGTTCAAGCTGTCCAGCGCCGAGGCCGGCCATTCCACGTTGTCCGTCCGCCAGTTGCACTTCATGTCATAGAGGCGGAGGTCCGGATCGGCCGCGACATCGGATGCCGACGTCGTCTGCCCCACTTCGAACTCCATGTTGGACTGGCCGGAGCACAGCCAGATGTCGCCGAAGGCGATGTCGGTATAGACCAGGGAGCGGCCCGGCGTCTCGATCCGGAGCTCCGCACCGGTTTCCACCGGATGGGCCGGAATGGTCACGGACCAGGCACCCCGATTATCGGCAACGGCCTGATAAACAGCACCATCGACCGTAACTTTCACGCGCTCGCCGGCATTGGCCCGGCCCCGGATCAGGAAGGGCTTTTCCCGCGGGAGGACCATGTGGTCGGAGAACATCTGCGAGACTTGAAGGCCTCCATAATCCCCTGTAATTCCGCTATATACGGTCTTAGCCAGGATACCGGCACCCTCGACGTTCGGGTGGATGGCGTCCGGGAACATCCAGGGGTAACGGTAGAGCGGCTCGTAAAAGTCGATCAGCTCCGCTCCGGCCGCATGGGCCACGGTCTCGATGGCTTCCTGGATCTGTCCATGCCAGACCTTGGTACCTGAGATGAACCGGGAATGGGTGCTGCCGATGGGCGTCATCCGGGCAATGATGAAGCGAGCCTTGGGATTGACACTCCGCAGGCTATCGACCAGGGCGAGGTAATCCCCCACGAACTCATCCTGGAAATGCGGCCAGTTGCGCGGGTCCGTATCATTGATTCCCAGGTGGATCACCACGATATCCCCGGCGAAATCCATCGCCTGCCGGAACTCCTCCTGCTCGAAATACGGCCGGTGCCCATGCCTGAGCAGCGTGGCGCCCGACTTCCCGAAGTTCCCCACCTCGTAACGGTCGCCCAGCATCCTTTGCAGCTGCACCGGGTAACTGTCCTGCTCCCGGTTTTCGATCCGCATTCCGTATGTAATGCTGTTTCCCACGCAGGAAACCTTGATTTTGGGCTCTACCTTCGGCTTCCGCCGTGCATCGGCCGGTATGAGAATCGCCAGCAGGGTGAGCAGCGTCAGGGCGTATTTCTTATTGCATATCATCGGTCGTGGGCTTCAGGACAGTGAGCTGGACGAGGAGGGCGAGGGCGGTGACGATGCCCAGGACGGCGAAGGCCGCGCCGAGGTGGCCGCCATCCTGCATCCGGCCTAGGACCTGGGTGCAGACGGCGCCCATGGCGACGCCCACGGTGTTCATGAAGCCGTAGGCCGTGGCGCGGAGGCGACCCGGAACGAACTGGCACAGGATGGGCATGTTGTTCGTGTCGAACATGCCGTAGCCGATGCCGAAGATCAGGCCGGCGGCGACGGCGGCGACGATGCCGTGCCCGAGGCCGATCAGCACGAGGGCCGGAATCATCATCCCAAGGCCGATGGCACTGGTGTAAATGCGGCCCTTGAGGTTCTTCTTGACCCACTTGTCAGAGAGCGGTCCACCGATGAGAACGCCGATGAACGACGCAAAAGCGATGGTAATCGTCGCAATCGGCCCTGCTTTTTCCATCGGAATGTCCAAGCTCCCCTGGAACAGGGTGGGCAGCCAGTTCTTGGTGGCCCAGCCGGGCATGGAAGAGGACGCAAAGAAGAAAAGGATGGCCCAGAAGGCGATGTTGGAGAAGATGAGGCCGAAGGATTTCCAGATGGATTCCTTCGCGGCGGGTTTGCTTTCGGCCTTCACCGGTGCCGCGGCGGGACGGGCTTCCTTCAGGCAGAAGATGAGAATGACGGCATAGACGATGCCGATGATACCGAACCAGTGGAAGGTCTGCTGCCAGGAAAGCGCCTTGGCGAAATTGGCACCGAAACCGCCGAGGGCCTGGCCCAGGTAGAGGCCGGTCATGTGGATGCCCACGGCGAGGGAACGGGACTTCCCGCTATGATAATCCGCGATGAGCGACAGGCTGGAGGGAATGTACAGCGCCTCGCTGATGCCCATAAAGCCGCGCAGCCACTTGAGCTGGGTGAAGGTTGTGCAGTAGCCCATCAGGAGCGTCACCGCCGACCAGACCGCCAAAGAGCCGACAATCAGCCACTTGCGGCTAAGCCGGTCGGCGACGGTGCCGGCGAACGGACTGACGATCGCATAAATCCACAGGAAAATGCCCATCAGGACGCCGAACGCCTCGGCGCTCTGCAGTTCCGCGATGTCCATCGCGATGTACTCCCGCATCGTCGAGAGCATCTGCCGGTCCATGTAGTTCAGCAGGGCCACCACCCAGAGGAGGGCCACTACAATCCAGGGATAGATCTTTCCTAACTTCTTTGCCATATCTTATTATTTTGTCATAACTTATCTGCATACTTGATGTCGGCGGCCGCGCGGCCGTCAGGGGTCGTAAAAGCGCAGGTGAACATCCACTTGGTGAGGCGGTTCTCCTTCGTGGAGAAGGCGCCGACGGGAAGCTTCACGAGCACGTCGTTCCAGCCTTTGGCCAGTTTCACGGGCTGCGACGGCCGGCCGGAAGCATTGGCATTGCCAAAAGGTTCTTGGTAGTCAGCCAGTTCCGTATTTCCTTCCCACGTAGGAGGAAGGACCTCGGCACCATGGACCCAAAGGCGGCTGTGCCGATAATCCCACTGCCCTTGCGGCGGCATCGGGTCACGCTCGGAACGGCTGTAGTTCTGGGTTTCGAAGAGAAGGCCCACGATCTGCTCCTTCGGAGACCAGACCCGCGTCCGGGCATAAACGGTCTGGTTCGGCTGGGGATCCGCATAATAGCCCGCCACGATGGACGGTCCCCAGACGTGACGGAAATAGATGCTGGAACCGGTGACGACGCGGTCGGTCGTCCATTCGCCCTGCTCCGGCGGGAAGGCTTGCGTCAAGTCACCTTCGTTCGGGTAGGCCGGCGAAATCGCCCAGCGAGCCTGCCCTTGCGCCACATAAGCCATGGGCGCATCTTTCAGGGCCGTTTCCCGGTAGGCGAGCATCCGCCGCTCAAAGTCCAGGAAGTCTTCCCGGGCCGGGCCCTCATCGGGCAGGACGGTGCCGAAACCGTCGAAATACTGATAGCCGCCACCCCGCCAGGCGCGGTCCGCCAGGGCCAGGACACAAGCATATAAGTTATTCTCCTTGAGGATGTTCTCCTCGTTCGTGAGATAACGGTCGTTCCAGAGGGCGACGATGGAGCCGGCGATGTCGTCGGAACCTTCCTGCTGCCCATAAATGGTGCTGGTGTGCAGGCCAATGAGGTCGCCGAACAGGTCGAAGTGATTGACATAATGCAACCGGCAGTCCACGGCGGGAATCCCCGGCTGGGCCTTGCCGCGGTAGCTCCAAAGCTGCGTCGCGTCGATCTCCCCGGGGCCGTACTTCCAGCCCGGGTTCCAGGACACGGCCTTGCGTCCATGGGCCCGGACATGGGCCACCATCTCGGGCACGAAGGTCGGATCGGTGAAGCCCACCTCGTCCGTGCCGATGTGGATGTAAGGACTTGAGAATGTGTCCATCAGCTCGTCCAAGAGCGCCTTGACGGTCTCCTTCCCTTCCGGGGTCTGCATCCCATACCCCAGCGCCCGCTCGAAGGCGCGGCTATGGCCCGGCATGTCGATTTCGGGCACCAGCATGACGCCCCGCTCGCGGCAGAAGGCGTCCAGCTCCCGCATCTCCGCCTGCGTATAGAACTTTCCCGGCTGCCGAAGCATTGACTCGGGCGCATTCAGCTGCGGGTATCGCTTGCTTTCGAGCCGCCAGGCTTCATGCTCCGTCAGATGCAGATGGAACACATTGACCTTGAACTGCGAGAAGATTTCCACCTCCCGTTTCAGCTCCTCCAAGCTCACATACGTGCGCCCCACGTCCATCATCCATCCCCGCACCCGGAAGCTCGGCCAATCCACAATGCGGCAGCAGGGAATCCGCTCGCGCATGTCATTTCGACCAAGCGACGGCCCACCGCTGTCATTTCGACCACGTAATGCCATACCTTTGTCCTTTCGACCAAGCGAAGTGCGTGGAGAAATCTGCAGCTGCCTAAGCGTCTGCCGCCCATTCCACAACCCCTGCGGCGTTGTAGCCTCGATCGTAATGCCATCGCGGGTAACCGTAAGCCGGTAAGCCTCGTTCTCGTTGAGCGACGCTTCCGGAATGGCCTCCACCAGCGTCTCCGTGACAGGCGCATCGGCCTTCACGCTCCCGCCAGTGTACTCCACCTGCTTAGGCAACGGCAACAGCGCCGCTTCCGGCGCCTTCGCGCAGGAAACCAGCATCACAGCTGTGGCAAAAAGAATCGTTATTTTATTGATATTCAACAATTTCACCTTTCGTCTATGTCCCTTTCCGAACAGAGACCCTTTGTTAAACATTGCAAAATCATTGCTTTATCGTCATGTCTTTGTCCCGCTGGGGACATAGACCCCACGCCAAACGTCAGAGTATCAATGTTATACGCTCTCGTCTGTGTCCCGTCTGGAACATAGACCCTACGCCAAACGTCAGAGTATCAATGTTATACGCTCTCGTCTGTGTCCTGCTTGGGACATAGACCTCTCGTTAAACCTCTCAAAACCAATGCTTTCCCGTCATGTCTGTGTCCTGCTGGGGACATAGACCCCACGCTAAACGTCAGAGCATCAATGCTTTACACTCGCATCTTTGTCCCGTCTGGAACATAGACCTTTCGTTAAACTTCTCAACGTCAATGCTTTACAGTCATGTCTGTGTCCCGTTGGGGACATAGACCCTTCATTCAGCGTCTCTGTATCAAGGTTTTATGCTAGTGTCTGTGCCCCCAAAGGGTCTTCTTACCAGGTCAGGGAGAAGATCCGGGGGCTGCGGACGCCGGGCTTGAGCTCGCCGCCGGCGACGTAGATAGAGCCGTGACCAGGAGCGGAGGCTGCCGGGCGGACAGCGACGCCGGGGCCGGCAAGCGCGCAGGCAGGAACGGTGCCAAGGCGGGTCCATGCGCCCGAGGTGGCAACGCTCCCCGCAGCATCACCCGACGCAGCTCCGGTGCCGATGGTGTCAGCTTTTCCCGCAACACCTTCCGAAACAGCTCCTGTGCCGATGGTCCCGGAATCTCCTGCAGCATCACCCGAAACGGTTCCTGTGCCGATGGTGTCATCCGCCGCGGTGGGATCGAAGGCGAAAACGTCCTGACGGAACTGATATTCAGCCGGTTCCTTGGAGAGGTAGGGGATGCGGTCTTCCGGGGTGTTGTGCAGGGCGCGGGCGAAGATGGCGCGGTTCACGCCGCCCACGACGACCAGGCGACCGTCGGGAAGGGTCGCGCCGGTGGCGCCGACGAAGGTGCCGTCATCAGGGATGGCGGGGGCGGCCTTCCAGAGAGAGTCCTTCGCTACGCTAGGAATGGCAGTCAGGTCCATCACGATCCCGCGATCCGAAACTTCCAGGGTTTCCGGGTTGAAACCGCCCCAGACGTAGAGCTTGCCGGCCGAGGCAAAGGCCACGGGCTGGACCAGGGGTTCGGGAAGATCGGCTATCTTACTCCATTCATAAATGCCAATCCTACAGGTATATACGCCCGTCGTCCCTACGCCGCCGACCAGATACAGGTTTTCGCCGTCGCGGGTCCAGCCGCACTGTTCCATGGGCACGGGAAGCTGAGGCAAAGTACGGAGCACCGCCTTGCCGTAGCTCAACCGGAGTTCATACACTTTATCGGTCGTGACACCGCAGACGTTGCCGCCCGCCAGCACCAGTGCACTGTCCACCGCAAAGGTAGCCCCATACGCCGTGGAATCCGGAAGGACTCCGGCATGGACCCACTTGCGGCCGTGCGGGGCCTTGGCCCAGATATCGGCATACACCCGCTTGGCACCTCCGTCGAGGAGGCTCTTGTCCGGGAAATTCGCGCCTCCGGCCACCACCAGCACATCCTGGATGGTCCCGCAGAACGGCGCAGACACCCCCTTCGCATACGCGGCGTCGGGGATGGCTTTCAAATCGGTTACTTTCATCGTTTCCGTGTTACAGGCGGCCAGGCACAGGGCCAAGGCCGCCATGTGGGCAATTCGTTTCATCCGTTTATCGGTTCTCGTCCTCAAAAACAGGCATTTTTGAGGACGAAGTGTTCATTTTGCGCTACTCATCCTCAAATAAGGTCGATTTTGAGGACGAAACAGATTCCTTCGCTTCGCTCGGAATGACAAGGTCCTTCACTCGAAATGACAGCCCCCCGCCCGTCCTCCGGCAAGCTCAGGAACCGTCGGGGATGGCGAAACCGGGGGGACAAGCGTCACCCCAGGATTTCGTCATACAGCGCGGCGGCCTTGAGCATCATGCGGGGGATGTGGAAGGGGCCTTTGAAGAGGTTGCCCTTCGCCGGCTGGGCGACGGTGCCGTCGCGGTGGAGGTAGCCGTACCATTCGCCGTACTGCTCGTCCGGGAAGACGCGGTAGGCGTAGTCGAACGCCTTCTTGTGCATCTCCAGGTACTTGTCATCGCCCGTGGCCTGGTAGGCGTACAGACCCGCCAGGATGGTCTCGCACTGGGGCCACCAGAACTTCATGTCCTGGGAATAGTCCTGCGGCGGGAAACCCTTGCAGTCACGGAAGTTGATCATGCCGCCATACTCCTCGTCCCAGCCCCATTTCCAGGCCCAGTCAATGATGGTCGTGCCCATCTTCACGAGGTCCGGATCCCAGCCGCGGCTCTTCGCGATGTCCAGGATGAACCAGCCCGTCTCCATGCAGTGGCCCGGGTTGATGACGCGCCCGGCGAGGGTGTCGATGAACTCACCGTTGGGCCCCACCATTTCCAGGATGGACCCGAACTCCGGCTTCATGAAGTACTTCTTCAACTCACGGATGCTCTTGTCGATCTGCTCGTCCAGCACCGGGTCGTCGGAGACCTGCTTCAAGACGTTCGCCACATTGATGAGCATCATCGTGATGGAGTGCCCGCGGGCTTCGAAGTCGAACTTGGGCGGAAGGAATCCGGGCTCTGCAAGCATCCACTGGATCTTCTTGAACAGCGCCACGGCCTTTTCGGCATACTCGGGATCCTCGGCCGCCAGGCTGTACTCCGCCATCGCGATGGCCGCGAAGCACTCGGAGAACACGTACCGGCGCTTCTGCACCGGCTTGCCGTCGGCCGTCACCGCAAAATACATGTGCCCGTCCTTGTCGAAGCAGTGCGCCTCGATGAAGTCGATGGCCGATGCCGCCGCGTCCAGGCATTCCTCACTTCCTAGCCGGATCGCCGCCAGGGAAGCGATATAGCCCCACCGGCCCTGGAACCAGACGGACTTCGTGGTGTCCATCAGTGTTCCGTCGCGGTCCAGGCAGGTGAAAATGCCGCCGTTTTCCTTGTCCAGGCCATTCTCCAGCCAGAACGGAAGGATGTCGGCGACGATGTCCATACCGACGCGCTGCCGGCACGAACGCAAATACTCAATCTGTTCAGTAGTCATAGTTTAGAAACGATTGCAACGCTCAAAGAAATGGATCGCCTCCAGCTGACGCTTGAGCTCCACCTCCTCCTCGTCCGTCACGTTCCGGAACGGAACCCGGTTGGGACCGAGGTCCAGGCCGATGAGCTTCATGATCCGCTTGCCTCCCACGATGTTGCCGCGGAAGTTGCAGATCACGTTGATGACCTCCTGCGAGAAGTTCTGTAGTTCGCGGGCCTTCTCCAGGTCACCCGCCGCCCAGGCTTCGCCGATGGCGACCTGCTCGCGGCCGTTGTAATTGGTCGTTCCGCAGATGCCGCCCTGGGCACCGCCCATCGCGAGGGACGGGAGATACGTCTCGTCCTGGCCGTGCAGCATGTCGAACTTGCCGCCTGCGTACAGCCGGCACTGGTTGTATTCGTACATGCTCTCGAAGGTGTACTTGATGCCCGCAAAGTTCGGGATACGCCCGTCCACCGCCTTCAGGAAGTCCAGCATGGGCAGGAACGCTCCATTGAAGGCAGGGATATGATAATAGTAGAACGGCAGTTCCGGAGCGGCCGCGGCGATGGCCTCGCAGTATTTCACGAGTTCCTCGATCCGGCCGATCTTCGGGAAGGGCGGCGCCATGGACCCAATGCCCCAGGCACCGATGGAAGCGGCGTGCTTCGCCAGTTCGACGGATTCCCGCAGGCAGCAGCTGCCCACATGGATGATCACCTTGAACCCGGCCGGCACGGCGGCCATCCAGGCCTCCGCCAGCTGTTTCCGCTCATCCGGCGTAAGCATGTACCCCTCGCCGGAGGAACCGTTGATGAACACGCCCTTGAGACCGTTTTTCGCGAGCATCGCGGCATACGCCGGAATGGGCTCCAGGTTGATATCCCCATTGGGTTTCATGGGGGTGAAAGGTGCGTCGATAAGGCCGATGATTTTTTCCATTTGCATTCAGGTTTAGTGTTTGTAAAAAGGGACGGCGGTGTCTGCCGCCGCCCCTTCATCGAAAGTCAACACGGGATCAATAGCCCGGATTCTGCTGGTCGATGCCGTTCGCGGGATCGTAGATGAGCTTGTCGCCGTTCTTGACGTTCACGTCGATGGGCCACAGGAGCTTGTACTTCTCGCTGGAGGAAAGGACCGGCGTAGCGGTACCGCCGAGCGTCTCGGGATAAGCCGCAGCAGCACTGAAGGCCAGCGGGTTGCCGGAGGCGTCGTGCATGCGGACGAGGTCGAACCAGCGGGTGCCCTCACCCACGAGCTCCTTGTCGCGCTCCCGGAGGATGGCGAGTTCGGTCGTGGCGAAATCGGCGGACTTGAATTCCACTTCGCTGGAGTAGTTGGACCCATAGGCACGCTTGCGGATCTGGTTGATGTAGTTCGCGGCGGCACCCTGGTTGCCCAGACCGTTCTCCACCTCGGCCATCATCAGGATCGCGTCGGAGAGACGGAAGATGATGACGTCGGAATCATAGTAGCGGTTGGAACCCTCGGTGTGGCCCATGTACTTGAGCATCGCGGAGCCGAACACGCGGTCGGCCGGATCGGCGGAGGAGTAGCACTCGTGGAAGGTCGCAGCGCGGCGCTGGTCGGTCTTGTCGTAGGACTTGACGAAGGACTCGATGTACTCGTCGCGGTGCATGCCGCCGCCCTTGAGGTCGAGCGGGTCGCCCAGGAGGTTGCCGTCCTCATCGTAGAAGGAGTTGCACCAGATGGCGGCCTGGTACACGAACTGGGTACCGGCGTTGGTGGTTTCGTCCTTGCTGAAGAACAGGGCGAGGATCTCTTCCTTGTTGCCCTTGTTGCCGGCGCTGAAAATGGAAGCGTAGTCGTCCAGGAGCTGGAAAGGACCGCCGAGGACGTTCTGCAGGGCAGACTTCGCGGTGTTCAGGTCGGCAGCGCCGGAAGCGGTGTACTTGCCGATGCCGTCGTCGGTCGTGACCTTCGCGGCCCAGAGGTAGATCTGCGCCTTGAGCATCTCGGTGGCATAGTAGCTCCACTCGTGCGGGTCGAAGCTGCGGTCGGAACCGAAGGCGGTCTCGGAGCGGCCGATTTCCTCCTTCAGGAAGGCCATGATGTCGGCAGCGCCGGAGCGGGCCTTGTAGTACTCATCCAGCTGGTTGGTCTTGAACAGGACCACGTCTTCCTCCAGCGGAACGCCGCCGTAGGTGCGGTAGAGCATGAAATAGTAGTACGCGCGGATACCGTAGGCGCGGGCGAGCCAGTAGTTGCGGCCGCTCTCGTCAAAGAATTCGCAGTGGTCGCGGACCTGCTCGATGAAGTTGTTCACCTGGAGGATCCGGCCGTAGTAGCCGGCCCAGTTGGAAACGCCGGTGTCGTCCTTGGAGAGGGCGTTGCGGGCGATGGTCTGGTAGGACGTGGACACGCCCTCGATGGTCGCATTCTGCTTGAGGGTGCCGCCACGGACCTCACCCAGCACGAAGGGATAGTTGTACATCCCGCGCATGTGGGTCATCAGACCGTAGTATTCACTCTCGACCTGCGCTTCGTTCTGCCAGTAGTTACCGGACGCAGCGAAGTCGATCGGGCTCAGATCCAGGGCGTTGCAGCCGCTGAAGGCAACGATGCCCGAAACGGCGATGGCGATATAGGAAAATATCTTTTTCATGATGTGTCGCTGGATTAGGATTAGAAGGTAAGGTTGACACCGAAGATGACCGTGCGCGGCAGGGAGTAGGCACCCCAGTTGTCGGCACCGTATTCAGGAGAGCACAGGAGCTTGGCCTTGGTGATGTAGCCGAGGTTCTGACCGGAGACGAACACATTCACGCGCTGCATGTGGATCGCGTTGGTGAGATTCTTCGGAAGGTCGTAGCCCAGGGTGATCTCGCGGATGGCGAGGTAGGAAGCGTCGTACACGAACATGGAGGTGTTGTCGTGGTAGTAGTTGCGCTTACCGAGCTGGTCGGCCCAGTAGTACATCGGGTACTTGCCTTCGCCGGTCTCCGGATTGAAGGATTCGCGGGTCTGGACGAGGGTGTTGAAGGTGCCCTGCATGTTACCCATGAACCAAGGAGTGACGCCGTCGAAGACCTTGTGGCCGAGGGCGTAGTCGAAGCGGCCGCTGAGGGTCAGGCCCTTCCAGGAAGCGTTGGCATTGAAACCGCCGGTCCACTTGGGAACGGTGTTGCCGAGCTTCACACGGTCGTAGTTGTCGATCTTGCCGTCACCATTGACGTCCTTCCACTTCGTGTCACCGGGCTGGATCGGAAGGCCGGCCTTCTTCTCCGCATCGGAGAGCGCATCCCAGGCCTTCGGGCCATAGAGGTGGATGGAGGAAGAGGCCCAGCCGGCCGTGGACTCGTCCACGAGGTTGCCGGGGATCTCGTCATAGCTGCGGTAGATGCCTTCCGCGACGAAGCCATAGAGGTCGCCCGGAGTCTGGCCTTCCTGGTAGCCGCCCACCCAGATGAGCTCACCCGTGTTGGGATCGTAGCACTGGAACGCGCTCTGGCGGTTATTCTCCAAGCCGTTGAACGGGAGCTTGATGATCTTGTTGCGGTTGTAGGCACCGTTCAGGCCCAGATTCACCTTCCAGTCGCGCGTATTCACGAGACGGGCGCTGATCTCGAATTCGACACCCTGGTTCTGGACCTCGCCGTTGTTGGAGAGGATGCCGGAAACACCGGTGTGGGTAGGAACCGTGACCTGGGCGATCTTGTCGGCCGTGTGGCGGTTGTAGTAGGTAAGGTTGGTGTTCAGGCGGTTCTGGAAGAAGCTCATGTCCAGACCCACTTCGTATGTCCAGGACTTCTCCCAGCGGAGGGCCGGATTCGGAAGGGTGGAGAGGAGGATGGTCTTGTTGCCGTTGTACTCGGTCTGGGAACCATAGGCACCCTGGAGGGTGTAGTTGCCGATGGCGTTGGAGCCGGACATCGGAATGTTGCCGTTGGCGCCGTAGGACATGCGGAGCTTGGCGAAGGAAATGACGTCGCGGGTGTTCGCCATGAAATCCTCCTTGGAGAAGACCCAACCGGCGGAAATGCCCGGGAAGAAGCCCCAGCGGTTGTCCAGCAGGCGGGAGTAGCCGTCATACCGGGCGACCAGGGAGAGGAGGTACTTCGCATCGTAGTCGTAGTCCAACTTGCCGAAGAAGGAAAGGATCCGGTTCTGGTTGTGCCAGGAGTCGATGTCGCGGGTATCCTTGTCGGCGTAGGAAAGATCCTGGAAGTCGTCGGTCGGAGCGTTGTAGCCGTAGGCGTTGAAGCCCTTGGAGCCCTGGTCCAGATACTCGACACCGAGCATCGCGGTAACGTTGTGGTACTCGGCGAAGGTGTTGTTGAAGTTCAGGATGCCGTTGTAGGTCTGGTTGAGGTTCCGGTTGTAGTAGTCGTAGGACTCGCGGGAACGGTACCAGTTGTTCGGGCCGCGGAGATAGTCGCGCATGAAGTACTCCTGCTTGGTGTCCTCATAGTACCAACTGGCGCTGGCCTTGAAGTTGAGCCAAGGGGCGAAGATGACCGTGAAGGTCTGGTTCATGTTGAACTTGTCCGTGTTGTAGTCGTAGGTGCGGTACGGGTTGGACAGGGCCACGGCGGAGTCCTGGATGTTGCCGCGCGGGCTCGGGTTGTACTCGCCGTCGGTATTGTACACGCGGAAGGTGGGCGGCAGGGACAGGGCGCGCGCAAAGTAGTTGCGGTGGCTGTTGCCGTTCTTGATCGGGGTCCACGTGTTGTGGGAGAAGTTGAACGAGGAGCTGGAGTGCAGCCAGCGGCGGATCTTGTAGTCGCCGTTGAACACGAAGGAGATCCGGTTGTAGTCGTTGTCCAGGGCGTTACCCTCGGAACGGTTGTAACCGATGGAGGCATAGTAGGAACCCTTGTCGTTGCCGCCCTGGAAGTCCACGCCGTAGTCCTGCGAGAAGGCCGGGGACTTGAAGTTCAGGTCGGACACGGTCTCGCCCTGCCAGAACACCATCTTGCCGCCATAGACCGGGTCCACCATTTCGCCCCAGCGCGGGTCGGAAAGGAGGGAGGAATAGGCGCCGGTGGAGTTGTCGAGCACACCCCAGAGGGCGCGGTTGCTCACGCGGCCGTTGAGCGGGGTCTTGCCGTCGCTGTCATAATAAAGGTTGCCGGTACCGTAAGGCTGGACACCGGTGAGGGAGCCCATCGAGGCGAAACCGCGCCAGGAGCCGTCGGAGAGCTTCGCCACTTCGGCGCCACGCTTGTAGGACATACGCATGTACCAGAGGTACTCGTCGGAAGGGAGGAACTCGTACGGCGTATGGAAGTAGTTGGCTGAGAACTTCGCGCGCACGTTGATGGCGCTGTAGCCTTCCTTGCCGCGCTTGGTGGTCACGAGGACCACGCCGTTCGCCGCACGGGCACCGTAGATGGCGGTCGCACCGGCGTCCTTGAGGACTTCGATGGACTCGATGTCGTTCGGGTTGATGTCACCGAGGCTGGAACGCTGGGCACCGTCGATGATGATGAGCGGGGAACCGGAACCGTCGAGGTCGGTACCACCGCGGAGAACCATCGTCGGGGTGGCGCCCGGGTCACCGGAGGTCTGCCGGACGGAGAGGCCGGCAACGGCACCGGAGAGGGCCTGGGCCGGGTTCGTATGCATACCGGAGGCGAGGACGTCCTCCTTGACGGAGGAGATGGAGTTCGTCACCTTCGTGCGGAGCTGGCGGCCGCCATAGGCGGTAACCACCGTCTCTTCGAGGAGGTTCTGGTCGTCGGCCATCACGACGTTGAGCGGACTGCCGTTCCAGGCAACCTCAGTCGTGGCGTAACCGATGCAGGAGATGACGAGGACGTCGCCCACCTTCGCATTCGGCTGGACGAACTTACCCTCGACGTCCGTCACCACGCCGGTAGAGACGGGAGCTCCCTTGATCAGGACGGAGGCCATGATGACCGGCTCGCCCTGTGCGTCCTTCACCGTTCCCTGGCAGGTCCGGTTCTGGGCGAAGAGGTTGCCTCCTCCCAGGAGCACGATGCCAAGCAGCGAAAGGACTGCAAGCAGTTTGTGTGATTTACGCATAGTTGGGTTATTTGGTTAATAAAGGTTGTTCCGCGGCAAAATTATGCATTAAAATCCGCTTTCACAACGAGAATTCCGCCAAAAAACCATTTTTTGCGCACATGTTTATTTATTTTTATATAAATTTCTTTCATAATTCCATAATATTGCTTATTTTGTCCCTGAAATCTGAAACTTAAGCCTGATGAACACCCCGGAAAGTCAAATCCTGACCCTGCTGTCCCGCAGGGACGGCGCCACGATTCCCCAGATAGCGGACGCGCTGGGAATCAGTATCGGCACGGCCACCAAATATGTGGGCCTTCTCCTGGAGGAGAACGCCCTGGAAGATTGCGGCAAAACGGAATCCGTCACCGGACGGCGCCCGCACCGGTACAGCCTCCGGGCCGACGCCGGGTGGTTCCTCGGCGTGGACGTGAACGACCGGTACATCAATGCCGGCCTCATGGATTTCCAGGGGAACATGCACGAGCAGCGGATCATCGAAGATTTCATCCTCGACTCGAAGGGGGCTTTCGTCCGGCTCAGCGACATCCTCCGGGAAGTCGTTTCCCTCGCCCGGGAAAACGGATACGGGGTCAAAGGGCTCTGCCTCGCCGTACCGGGCCGCATCGACGACCGGACCGGAGAGAGCTACACCTGGTTCTATGAGCCCGGAAAAAAACTGGCTCAGCGCCTGCAGGAGCAGATCGGCCTCCCGGTATCGCTGTTCAACGACACCCGCGCCATGACGGTAGGCGAGTACATCAAGGGCGCCGGGGCCGGTACGCAGAACATGCTCATGATCAATGTAAACTGGGGCCTCGGCATGGGGATCGTCGTGGACGGGCGGGTCTATTCCGGGAAGTCCGGATACGCCGGGGAACTCGGGCATGTATATGGATTCGACAACCAGATTATCTGCCGATGCGGCAAGCGCGGCTGCAACGAAACGGAGATCTCCGGACAGGCCCTCCAGCGGAACCTCGTGGAGCGCATCCGCGCCGGGGAGTCCTCCATCCTGAGCCAGCGTGTCCTCGAATCCGAAAAGCCCCTGATGCTCAACGAGATCATGGACGCCGTCGCGCGGGAGGACGTCCTGTGCATCGACGTCATCGAGAAAATCGGCATCCTGCTTGGCGAGAAGACGTCCGGCCTGATCAACCTGTTCAACCCGGAACTCGTGGTCGTGGGCGGCGAACTCGCCATGACCGGCGACTACCTGCTGGACCCGATGCGCATGGCCGTGAACAAGCATGCCATCCACCTCGTGAGCAAGGACACCCGCATCTGCCGGAGCGCCCTCGGCATGGACGCCGGCATCGTGGGGGCCTGCCTCGTGGCCCGGAACCACTATATTGAAGCACACGAATAACCCTAACTTTTCAATAACCATGGCTTCCCGTTCCTCCAAAGAAGAAAAAATGTACCTGCGGATCCGGAACCTGTGCGGACTGCTCGGGATCATCCTTCCGTGGCTGGCCCTGTTCTCCGCCGGGATCGCGGAACATGTGGGCCCTGCCGCCCAGAAAGAGTGGTGGTGGAGCATCTCCGCCACGTATTACCAGAGTCCCGCCCTCGTGGGCGTGCTGGTGCCGGCCTGCATCGTCCTGATTTCCTACATCGGCTATGACTGGACGGACAACCTGATCACGTCGCTGGCGGGCATTTTCGGCCTCGGAATCGTGCTGTTCCCGTGCAGCGTGAGCTGGATGGATCCCGAGACCCCCGTGGGCTTCTTCCAGCTGCCCATGAAGACCTCCAATGTCATCCACACAGTATGCGCGGCCCTCTTCTTCCTCGCCATCGCCTTCAACAGCCTGTTCCAGTTCACCAAGCATGGCGAAACGATGACCGAAAAGAAGAAGCTCCGCAACAAAATCTACCGCTTCTGCGGCTACGGGATGCTGGCGCTGATGGCCGTCTTCGTCGCCGCCCGGCTCCTGAAGGCCCCGGGCTGGACCGTCATGGTCGTGGAAATCCTGCTCCTGCATCTGTTCGGCTTCGCCTGGCTGGTGAAAGGGGAGGCCTTCCCGATGTTCAACGACGAAAAACCGGCCATGGAAGCCGGCGCATAAAAAAGCCCGGGCCATCACGGTCCGGGCTTTCGGTGTATGCTGCACTCGATTACTTCAGCGTGCCGTTCTCAGCGGCCTTGATCATGTTCTCGTTGGCGGAGATGTAGATCTCGACGCGGCGGTTCTGGGCGCGGCCCTCGGCGGTGCTGTTGTCAGCGACAGGGTCGTTGTAGGAGTGACCCTCGGCGATGATGCGGCTGGCGGCGATACCCTTGTTCTGGAGGTAGCTGGAGACAGCCTTGGCACGGTTGTCGGAGACCTTCTGGTTCGCCTCGGCGGAGCCCACGTTGTCCGTGTGACCCAGGACGGTGATGTCCGTGTCCGGCATGTCGGCCATTTCGGCAGCGAACTTGTCCAGCTGCTTCTTGGCGTTCGGCTGGAGGGTGGACTTGTTGAAGTCGAAGAGGATACCGCTGTCGAAAGTGACCTTGATGGCCTTAAGGCCGTTGACATCCTCGACGGTCTCGACCTGGGCGTTCTCCAGGGCGGCGAGTTCCTCGGCCTTCTTGTCCATCTTGTTGCCGATAATGGCACCGGTTCCACCACCCACGGCGGTACCGATGGCGGCGCCGATGGCGGCACCCTTGCCGTCCTTGCCGATCAGATAGCCGAGACCGGCACCCAGGGCGGCGCCGGCACCAGAGCCGATCAGGGAACCCTTACCCAGGTTGGACATACCGCAACCGGAGAAAATCATCGTTCCGCACAGGAACATAAGAATGTATTTCTTCATAATTATTAAGGAGTTAATGAGTTTACTCGCGTATTGACTTTCCAAAATTATCCTTTTTTTCCGTTTTGCGCAAATTTTTTGCGACGTTTGATGCAAGGATTGCGCCACATCGGGGTTTTGTGGATGGTCCTTAATCAGAAAAACGATGAAAAACAGATTCCTGATATGCCTGGCCGCCCTTCTCGGGCTGGTTTCCTGCAGCAAAGGTTATTTTGACGGAGCGTATTCCGATGAGCTTGCCCCCAAGAGAGACGGCCCGTCCACGGCGGACGCCGGGCAGGGACGCCCCGGCGGGCAGGCCGGCGTCCTGACGGCCGGAGAGTGGAACGATCTCGTCCACTGGGACTTCTGGAGCAGGGTCATGGGCTCGGAAGAGTACCAGGGAATGTCGGCCTACTGGCGGTTATACACCCCGCGCCGGGTTTCCGTCCGGGTGGCGGATGGCACCGGAAAGCGCCTTCCCGCCGTCAAAGTCGTCCTGGAGCAGGACCAGCAGGTCCTTTGGAGCGCCCTCACGGACAACCAGGGCGAGGCGGAACTCTGGGTCGCTCCCTTCCAGAAAGAGGCCGGGACCGACGGCCTGAGCATCCTGGTCGATGGCGTCCGCATGCCGGACGCCCCCAAGGTGACGGCCTGGAATGTCCAGCAGGCGGAAGCCGACGTCAACTATTACCAGCTCCAGACCGGTCCGGTTCCAGCCGCCGGGAAGAAGGCCGACGTCGCATTCATCGTCGATGCCACCGGGTCGATGGCCGATGAGATCAACTTCCTCAAGAAAGACCTCGTGAACATCCTGGACCGCGTCAAGGGCGGCCAGGCAGACGTCGAACTCCGCACCGGGGCCCTCTTTTACCGGGACGAAGGTGACGAATATGTCACCCGCCACTCCGACTTTACGGGCGACTACCGCAAGACGATCGACTATATCAAACAGCAGTATGCCGCGGGTGGCGGCGACCTTCCCGAAGCGGTCCATACCGCCCTGGAAGCCGGGCTGCAGAACCTCCACTGGAACCTGGACGCCCGTGCCCGCCTGGCCTTCCTCATCCTGGACGCCCCCGCCCACCAGGACCATCAGGGCGTCGTGGAGAGCCTCCAGAGATCCATCGAGGCCTACGCGGCCATGGGCATCAAGCTCATCCCCGTTTTCTGCAGCAGCCCCTCCAAGGAATGCGAATTCATGTGCCGCTTCTTCGCCGTCCTCACCGGCGGCACCTACGTCTTCCTCACCGACGACAGCGGCGTGGGCAATTCCCATGTGGAGCCCTCCGTGGGCGAATTCCAGGTCGAGCCCCTCAACGACCTCCTGGCGCGCCTGATTGCAAAGTATATCGGATAATTTTTTAAAAAATATTTGGAGTTTCAGATTTTTGCCGTATCTTTGCAATCCCGTTCCACGTGAACGTCTTTGAAATACTGCGGAAATAGCTCAGTTGGTAGAGCACGACCTTGCCAAGGTCGGGGTCGCGAGTTCGAGTCTCGTTTTCCGCTCCAAACGCCTCGCAACAATGCGGGGCGTTTTTGTTTGTGGGGCGGTGCCGAAGATCTTCGGGAGGTTGGGAACCACAGACTCTCGTATGCTCTTGATAATCAAACGCTTATGAATCATTGGGTTCCAAACCTCGCTTTCTCTAAAGGGGTTGGGAACCACGACCTTCGCAACAAACTAATAATCAACCATTTAAAAACTACCACGTGACAAACCTATTGTATCGTCCTGATAATAGACCCTGCCGGCGGAATGGACTGGCAGGCAAAGCGGCTCGAAGGAAAAGTCTTCACCGTGCGCTTCATTGACTCCGCCGGACAGATTCACCTCGAAAAAACCGGCATTGCGCTTATCCCCGGTGTCGATGAATATGAGATTGTGAAGTAACGCTATTGGAGAAAGGGACTGGACTATGCTCTGGTCCTTTTTTCTTTTTTTTCATTTTTATGTTACATTTCGGGGATTGATGTGTTGTATAAGTAGACGGCACGATAGATGAGGGAATAAGCAGCGATGTCACAAGACTATTTGACCGACGCTTTCATACGGCTTCGACAGAGGCTGAGAGTGATTTCCGGACGCGTGATTGCGGACTCGGTAGGGGCAGATGACATCCTGCAGGATAGCTTCGTGCGGTTGTGGCGTCGACAGTATCCGCTGAAGTCCGAGAAGGAGGCCGAGGCGCTGATCACTCGGACCGTCCGGAACGCGAGTCTCAACGAGCGACGACGAGCGCGGTCGGTTCCCTTGGAAAGGGATGTGGCCGATGACAGTCCCGACCCGGCAGAAAAAGAGCAGGCTTACGCCGAGATGCATCGGAAGATTGAATCGGACTTGACAGAAATACAACGATACATACTGGAAGAGAAGGAATACGGAGGGAGGACCTTGGGAGAGATAGCCAAAGAATTGGGGATGGAGCTGGCGGCGGTGAGGATGCAGCTCTCCCGCGCCCGGAAAACACTAAGAAACGCCTTGAAAGATGACCGATAAAGAGAAATACATAGCCCTGATGCAGCGGTATTGGGACGCGGAAACCACTCCGGCGGAGGAGAAAGCGTTGGCGTTGTATGCTGCGTCGACGGACGATCCCGACTTCGAGGAACTGCGAGGCGTTTTGGGATACCTTTCCATCGGCAATCAGAAAATAGCGAAGAAGATCCGTTCGGTCCGGTTCTTCTCGATTGTGACTGCTGCAAGTATCGCTATAGTGACCGCCATTGGCATAATCCTTTCAAATCAGAATCACAACTCTTGTATCCGCTATACCTATGGCGACAAAGATGATGACGAAGCGTTGATCATGGAATCCGTCGAGTCTTCTCTTGCCGATTTCTTCGCCGGAAATACTCCGGCCGAAGCCAATCTGTTTGAATTGTTCGAGCGATGAAAAAGATAATCATATGCCTGATCTCCCTGCTCCTGTTCACGGGGGCGGCATTTGCCCAGAAGGGTCTCAACTGCTATCCCATATTCCGGGGGAAGGTGATTCCCGAAAGGCAGATGGTAATGACGGAAGTCCGCGGTGACGGTATGGCGACTTACAAGCTGAGTTATTATAGAAGCGTCCGTTTTCAGGTTGATACATTGACTGCCCGGAAAGTCGCCGCCATGGTGGAGGCCGATGCCCTGACGGCGGATTCTGCGGAAACCGAGAAGACGGGAGAACTGTTGACCTATGGGCTTGTCCAACTCAAACCAATGGGTATTACGCGGCGATATCTCTGTTATCAGGCCCGCCCGACGGAGTTTCACGGTTGGATAATCACTATTATATACCTAGAGGGCTCCGCCACACTCCAAGACCTTCGTTCCATGTTTGAAAAACAGTAAATTATGAAACATCTGATCATTACCCTATTCTCGTGTTGCATCGCCTTGTCGGCCATGGCGCAGAATGCCGATACCACGACGGTAGTCGTGGGAAAGAAACTGGATTTTGAACGTCCAACCATTCTCATCAACAATTACTTCGACGGGGTCAAGGCGCATCTTTCCGCTGAAGGGCGTAAGGAATGGAAACCGGAATTCAGTTTGAGAGCCAATGCCATGCTCTTCGACCTCTCAGCCAATTTGACGGGAGGCATCAGGACCAGCCAGAACAAGGTCTTCGGACTCGGTACTGGTTGGGGGCAGCGATTCTTCATATATGGGCCAGAAGACCATTCTGATGGTCAGCGCCTGACTTTTTACCTGTACCATCGGCATTACATCCCTTTGGGGCACAGGCAAAGAGTTTCGTTTTACAGCGATATCATGGGCGGCGGGATGTATGTGTATAAAATGAGCGGGAGCGATGTCCCCACGGCATATCCCGCCCAAACGGGCGATTCCCTCTGGTGGTTTACTTGCAAGCCCGGCGGCTTGTCCTGGTACTTCTCCTGGCAGCCCGGTATCGCCATCAGGATGTGGGGAAAGTCAAACTTCTTCATCGGCTTAAGTATCGGGCCCTCCTACGGTGCCCACGCGGGAATTGCGCTTTAACCTGTTTAACGATAAAACGAACGAAAAATGAAAAAACTGACAATTCTGACTTTGGTCGCTTGCGCGGTGCTGTTTGCCGCTTGCGGGAAGTTTGGTTTTTCCGCACAGTACAAGTATGACGTATCGGAAGAATGTGGGACGAGAGCCATCCTGAACGGTCATGCTCACGATGAAACCGGCCCCGATATTACCTGGGAAGAAGGGGACATCATCGAGTTTCAGGTACAAGTAATCAAAGGGGAAAACAGGACGTTGGATAAGGAAGAAGGAAAACTCGTGTACGAAAGCGGCTCTTGGGTAACCTACAGGGCCCATGGTTCCTCGTTCTCGGAGGTGGATCACATTTCCGTTCATGCATCGACCTTGGATTGCTCGGTAAGAATGAGATTCTTCTGTCAGAACGGAGACATGAAGCAGGCCATGAGGTATGGTAATCCGAACTATTTTGTGGCCGAATGGGTCCGGACAATCCCGTTTGCAGAAGGACAACAAACAGTTTTGGTGACGCTCCCTTTCGAAAATCAGGAATAGGCGGCTGTCTCATTCCCGGCGGCAAAAAAAAGCCACTCCACCCCAATCCATTCACGGGCGGAGACAATAGCGGCTAATTCTGGGGCTCAACGGATGATTTATGGGCGGTTATTGTTCTACCATTGTTCTACCAAATGCTCTTTTTTGACGAATGGTAGAACAGGTAATCAGTACTCCTTATTCTGGCCTGACTGGAAATTCGGTGATTCTGAGGGTCGTACAGCCGTATGGAATCAACTCGATGTCTGACAGCGGACCCGTTTCCCTGGCTTGATAAGTATGATAATTGATATCGGAAGCGCCCCCTCTTGAGCGCGTCCAATATGGAAGGATGAAAGCCTTGGCCTTGATGGTTACCGGGGCCTTATCCACATTCCAGGGATAATCTCCCGTCCATTTCTTTTCTTCTACCGAGAAGGACTCCGGAGACAGCCTATTTTCAGAGAGGGCAAAGTTCCAAGGGCTGTCAGAAGTCACTTCCCAGTAGGATTGGCCATATTCTTCCCGGTCGCGGTCGGAGAAATCCTTTCGCGTCCATCGCTCATCCATCTTAAGCGCATAGACAAGAGGACCTCTTTCCACGACGGCGCTGCGGTCGTACCACCAGGATACGGAAACTTCCTGGGGAAACTGCAGGGTAAGGGTGTCATGGGAGCGCCATTTTCTGCGAACTGTCTGTATGGTCCCGGCTGGGGCCTGAATGTCAAGCGGTTCGCCGTTAACAAGAATCTGTGCGTTCTTGCACCAATGTGGAATTCGGAAGGATATGGGAAAAATGGCGTCCTTAGTTTTCTTGTCAGGATACGTTATCGTGATCGTCACCGTACCGTCGAAGGGATAAATCGTATCTTCGGTAAGAATGGCCTCCTTGCCGTCCGCAACCCGGGTACGGACCCGGGAAGGACCATAAACCAATGCGGCCAGGCCGCCGCCGGCCGTGGAATACCAAAGGTTCTGAACCAGTTTAGGCCAGCCCTGGTGCATATTGGTCAGACAGCAGGCATAGCCGTTCAACGTGCCAAACACCTGATCGTTGTTTTCATGGGGCGTGTTGAAATTGCGCCAATCCAGCGAACACTCTATCTGATTGACCTGCTGATAATACTGTCGTGCAGTAAAGTCATCCGTCGCCTGCGTGGGAAGCGCGTTGTAGGCCACTCTTTCCAAATGGTCCGCATAGGCGGGGTCGGCCGTGATCCGCAACATCTCCTCCAAAGAAAACATCATTTCCACCGCCGTACAGAATTCCGATCCGCGATTGGGGTTCCCGAACTCGAGCATCTCGTCACCGGCCCATAGACCGATGGGGAAACCGACGGTATGGCGGATCGTTGATATCGCTTTTTTCGGGGCCTCCAGATGCCGGCCTTCGCCGGACCGCTGCCAATAGACAATCGGTTCCTTGAATCCTTGCGCCAGGTTGACACAGTGCAGGTGCCAAGGCTGGGAAATCTGCGTCCCATCCCAAAAGATGCCCGTCCAATCCAGTGTCTGGGCGTGAATCAAGTCTCCGAGCTCCAGAAGGAAGGCTTCTCCTGTCAGGTTATAGAGCCAATACACCACTTCCAGATTGTCTCCTCCCCGTTGCTCTCCCCAGAAAGTCCAATGATTCAACGGGAAAGAAGGAAGGGTTTCCAACTGATAGCGGAAATACCTGGTCAGGAAAGTGAGGATGCGCTTGTCTCCAGTGGCCATGTAATACTGCTTGAGAATCTTCAGTGCCACCATCCGGGGCCACCAGTCCCTGGCATTGTCCCGCTGCATGCCTCTCTCAAAAGACCGGTCTTCGGAAGGGCCGAAGAAACCATTCTCCTGTCCGGATGAAAGAATGGCTTCCACCCATCGGCCAGCCTTGGCTATCAGCTGGTTATCCTGAAGGATATACCCGAGGGGCAACAGGCCGTCTATCCAATAAGGGCCTCTTTCCCAAGCATCCCCGTCTCCACCCAGCCAGGCGTTTCTCTCACCGACTACAGCCGGATAGACTTCGTCCAAACGGCCCGTGAGACCATCACGCTGCGCTTCCAGCTGCTGGAGGAGCCAGCCTTGGGGGCGAATGGCCCCGAGCGGCAGTTCACCGAATTCCGAAGGCATGAGAGGTGGCCGGTTGTAGACGGGATCCTGCGCCCCAAGCGGCAGAAGCACTCCGGCAGTCAGCAGGATGACAAGAATCACTTTTCGCATATTACTGGATGTCAATACTGTTAAGGATTCCCAATTTGCCTCGGTCGATAAGGTCCAGGATCAGTTCCCCGAAAAGGGTATTCTGCCACGCGAACCACGGACGGGTAAAACGGGAGGCGTCATCCTTGTGGAAGCTTTCGTGGATGAACCCGGTTCCTGCATCCGTATCCAACAAGGTCTCGATACACCATTTGATCTCGGCATCATCGGTTGCAGTAAACGCTTTCATCATGATGCTCATGGGCCAGACCATATCATATCCGATATGGGGTCCCCCGATCCCTTCACCCGCTTTCCCTTTGAAAAAGAAGGGATTATCTTCGCTCCAGACAAATTTCCGGGTGTTCCGGTAAATCTTGTCCCGGGGCGATACGTCCCCCAGGTAGGCCATTGCCAGCAGCGATGGGACGTTGGCGTCATCCATCAAGAAACGGTTTCCGAACCCGTCCACCTCGAAGGCATAAATCTTTCCATACTTCGGGTGTTTATAAACGGCATATTTTTGTAGCGCAGCCTCCACTTCCGTCGCCAGAGAGCGGCAGTCCCCGGCCAGTTCCTTCTCCCCGTTGACCGTTTCAAGAATCTCCGCCATCTTTCGTAAAGAACTTACTGCAAAGAAGTTGGAAGGAACCAGAAACTCAAAGGTAGTGGCATCGTCCGAAGGACGGAAAGCCGATGCAATGAGCCCTACCGGACTCACCGGGTTTCCCCAGCCATCGCAGGCCTTGGTATCCAACTGACGTTCGGTCCGGCGTTGGAAGTGGTAGGGCCCTTTTCCTTCCTTTCGCTGCTGCGTGCGGAGGGTTTTATAAATGTTCCTGGCCGCCTGCAGCCAGGTATCATCGAAAACGGACGCATCACCGCTTATCTTCCAATACTCATAAGCAAGACGGACAGGGTAGCACATGGAATCAATCTCCCACTTGCGCTCGTGAACATAGGGGTTCATGTCCGTCAGGTCGCTCATCCATTCCCCTCCGGTCGGTCCGTCGTTGAAAGCGTTGGCATACGGGTCAATGTTGATAAGACTGAACTGGCAGCGGATGACCCCTTCCAGCAGTTTCCTCAGCGCCGGGTCGTCCCGCATCAGGGAGAGGTAAGGCCAGACCTGGGCTCCGGAATCCCGGAGCCACATGGCGTGGATGTCTCCGGTATAGACAAAGGTCCGGGGCGTACCGTTTTCATCTTCGCTATAATGGACCGTGGTATCCAGCGTGTTGGGGAAACAGTTCCGGAACATCCAGCGAAGCTTTGCATTCGACAAAAGGGCTTCTACCTCCACGATTCTGGCCTCGACGGCCTCAGAGGTGAATAGCCGGTCCTTCGCGGCGGGCCTCCGATCCTGATAAGGTTGGGCCGAAGCGAGAATGGCCACGGTCATAAAAGACAGGCAGAGTAAACTGTTTTTCATCATTTTTCTTTATCGGCTTAAGGAATACGGGCGGTCTTCCGGCCGGGTCCCGCGGAGGAAGGACGGCTTGTCTGAAAGGGTAAAGCGGAGCTTGGCGCCGTGGAGGAGGTCGTCATGCCGGATATAATTGTGCTGCCAGACCCGTCCGTTGAGGCGGAGTTTCTCTACATACACTTTCTCCTCAGCGTTTCCGGGCGCTTCAATATGGACATCGCCTCCGGGGAGGTGCAGGACAGCCTTCTCAAAGAGCGGAGACCCCAGCGCATATTCTCCGCTGCCCGGGCATACCGGATAGAACCCCAGGGCCGAGAAAACATACCAGGCCGATGTCTGGCCATTATCTTCGTCGCCGCAGTAGCCGTCGGCCCAGGGACCGTAGAATTTCCCCATCACTTCCCGCACACGCGCCTGCGTCTTCCACGGCTGGGAGCACCAGTCGTACAGGTACAGCATGTGCTGGATGGGTTGGTTCCCATGGGCATAGTTTCCCATGCCCATCACCGTCATCTCAATGATTTCATGGATCGGACGGCCATAGTAGCTGTCATCGTATTTGGGCGGCATCTGGAATACCGTATCCAGTTGGGCCGCAAAAGTTTCCGGCCCGCCCATCAGGCCGATAAGGCCTTCAACGTCGTGGAACACGCTCCATGTGTAGTGCAACGAGTTCCCTTCCGTGAAGTCTCCGCCCCATTTCAAGGGAGAGAAGGGCCTGGAGAAACGGCCGTCGGCCTTCCGGCCGTTCATGAGCCTGAATTCCGAATCATACAGATTCCGGTAATTCAGCGCAGCATGCCGGTAAGGGGCGAGTTCCTCCTCCGTCTTGCCCAGGGCCTGGCCCAACTGCCAGATACACCAGTCGTCATAGGCGTATTCCAGTGTGCGTGCCGCACTTTCGTTGATCCCTACATCGCAGGGCACGTAACCCAGGGAATCGTAGTATTGCCAGCCCAGACGACCGGAAGAGGAAACCCTCGGATGCACCGCATGCGCCCCATGGGTAACCGCTTCCCAGAGCTCATCGATATCCTGGCAAGGGATTCCCTTCAGGAAAGCATCGGCGACCACGGAGGCACTGTTGTTCCCCACCATGCACCCCCGGTGTCCCGGCGACGCCCATTCCGGCAGAAAACCGCTCTCCCGGAAATCGTTTACAAGTCCTGCCTGCACCCGGGCCGATGTTTCCGGATACACCAGGTTCAACAGCGGGAAAAGGCTGCGGAAGGTGTCCCAGAAGCCGGTATCCGTGAAGAAATAGCCTTTTTCGATGCGGCCGTTATGCGGACTGTAATGCACGCGTTCTCCCGCTTCGTTGATTTCGGACAGGTCGCGTGGAAACAGCAGGCAACGGTACAGGCAGCTGTAGAATGTGCGCAAGTTGTCCAGATTCCCGTCCGTCACCTCGATTCGGCCCAGCAGGGCATTCCACTCATCGCGGGCTGCGTTCCGCACGACCTCGAAGCCTCCTGTCACCTCCAAGAGGTTCCGTTCGGCCTGCTCCGCCGAAATGAACGACGAGGCCACCTGCAGGTTCACCTGCTGACCCCGAACGGTCCTGAAGCCGACAAGAGCCACATCCTCCCGGGCCGGGCAGGCTTCGAAAGGCGTATCGGAACGGACAATGAACCAGTTGCGGAAGCCGTCGGCTACTCCGCCGTGGTTGTGGACGGTATAGCCCCTGATCGTGTACGCATCAACCAGGGATACCTTCCCGCCCTCGAAAGCATCCACGACCAGGTAGGACTGCCCTTCGGGATAGGTAAGCCGGAAGGCCGCGGCATGGGACGTTGGGGTAAGTTCCGCCGTAACGTCATGGTCAGCCAGATACACACTATAGTAATAAGGGGTTGCAACTTCTGCCTTGTGGGAAAACCAGCTGGCTCGCGCGTCCTGGTCATATACAGGACCGGTTGTCACCGGCATGAGGGAGAAAGCGCCATAGTCGTTGATCCAGGGGCTGGGTTGATGTGTCTGCTTGAGCCCACGGATATGCGTTGCATCATAACGGTAGGTCCAGCCGTCTCCGTTCGAGCCAGTCTGCGGCGTCCAGAAATCGGCGCCCCATGGCACGGCAACCGCCGGATAGGTATTGCCGGTGGAGAGTTCGTAAGTGGAGGCTGTCCCTACCAGGGTGTTGACATAAGACACCGGATCCGGACGCTCTGGCCTGGCCACGGCGGAAACCGTTGCCAGCCAAGTCAGGAACAGCACCCCGTAAATCTTTATTGTACGCTTGCTCATTTCGTTTCCAAGAGTTTGATGAAATAGCCTCCCACCACACTCCGGGCCTTGAATCCCCGGTAATTGGGCTTGTCGGTGAACACCCAGTCGGACATGGGAACACGGTCCATGGTTTCATTCTCAAAACGCCAGACCGGTTCGATGAAGGATTCGAAGGTGGCCTTGTCGGAAGCCATGGTGGCGGTCCACATAATCCAGTCCAACTTGGTATAGGTCTCCCGGTTGTCCAGTGGAAGCCCGTATTCGTTGAAGCGGGACGGATAGTAGGCGATCTCCTTCCGAGCGACACTGTCCGGGAAGATGTCCAGTCCCAACAGCTTGTCCCAGACCAGATTGTATTTCTGGCTCCAGGTTCCTTCCTTGTCGAAAGTAAGCCGGTAGTGGTCGCCGTCGTCGGCCATCTCTACCCATCGGGAGGCCATCTCGCGGGCGGCTGCCGTATATTCATCGGCAATGGCCTGCCTGCCCAGCAGCCCGGCCATGTATCCATAGGAGGCAACGCCCAGGATGGCCTTGATGGAAAGGTTGGTATTATGCGCAAAATGGCCGGCAAAGTCATCCGTACAAAGCTGGTTTTCCGGATCGAGTCCAAACTGGCGAAGGTAATCGGCCCAGACCGTGAGGGTTTCCCAATGTCTCTCCGCATAGTCGGCATTCCCCTCGAACTTGCAGACCGCGGCGGTGAGAATGATCATGTTGCCACCCTCCTCCACCGGCATGTCGCCGCCGTACGTCTGCCCGTTGGCCATGGGATAGGTGCCCACATCGTGCGCGGGGAAAGGCTTCGTCCAGCGTCCGCTTTCCGCGTAATAGTAGATGTGGTTCATCAAGTATTCCGCAAACTTGGGATTATAGTAAAGGAACAGCGGAGCCGACGGATAGGTGATGTCCACCGTGCCGATGGACCCGTTGGAATTGTTCTCCTTGGAAAGCCAGAGAATCGCTCCGTCCGGGGCCTGCACCAGCTTGTGGGCGTGGATGGACTGGCGGTACGCGAGGGCGCACAGCTCGGCATATTTCCGGCCGCCGGCTTTTTCGCAGTCGGCCATCAGGCGGCGGTCGAAGTCGTCGCAGCGCCGGAGGAGTTCCGCATAATCCGCTTCCGCCGCCGCGAACATGTCCTGGATGGTCTTGTCCCCGCTGCGGTTCCAATAGGGCCGGAGGTTCTCCCCGAAATACTGGATGGAATACAGGTCGTCGTAGCCGATGAGGACATGATCCTCCTGTCCGACATCCACCTTTCTCACGAGGGCCATCCGGCCGGCAAGGTTCTCTCCGGAAGTGGCGGAGAAGGGGATACCGCCGAGGAACGCCTCACGAAGCGCCAGGCCGGTTCCGGTTCCCACCTGACCGTCCTTTGCGTGGAGATAGAAGTAGCCCCAGTCAATCCGGAGATCGTCCCCGCGCTTGGCCAGGACCTGCTGTGCCTGGCTGCCGCACTTCAGCCAGACGCCCTGCCCGTCGGTGTAGGCTTCGCTGCGGGAAGGCTGTCCCGCCTGGTCGGTCGCCCAGCGGGGGGAGGCTTCCAGGTACAGCTGGACGTCGTGCTTCCCGCCATCCCGGGATACTACCTTGTAGCTGATATAGTTCACCGGGCGGGAGATGAGATCCAGGTCGTCCAGGAAGAGCGGGGCGGTGAAACTGAGTTCCAGCTCCACGGGGCCGCAGCGGAAGCCATAATGCGTCCGGGTAGCCTGGACGTCGGCATAGAGCTGCTCCGCGGCCTGCTCAAGGGCCGTATGGAGCTCGTTCTGAAGCATCAGCCCCATGTCCAGATAAGCCAGTCCGCCGGTGTCCGTGCAGGTGGCGGCAATCAGGTTCTTTCCCTCCCGGAGCACCCCGTCGGGAACAGGAGTAAAGGCATTCGTATGGCACTCGTGCCCCGTATTGAGCACCTCCACGCCGTTGATGTAGAAAACGGCGTCGTCATCGTTGCTGTAGGCGAGATACACCCGCTTGCCGCTGAGATCCTCGGACACCTCCACTTCCCGGCGCACCCATACCTTTTCAGTTTGCCAGGGCGTAAGGGAAGTCAGGTAGCCCGGGGTTCCAAAGGCGGCAGGGCCCTCGTTCCAGCCGGACGGCCGGTAGGATTCGGCGAACCAGTCGCCCTTGGGCTCGGAGAAGGTGTAAGCACCCCGCCAGGGCGTTTCCGCCGCCAGAGGGGCCAACGGACTCAGCTCCACTTCCTCCATGCCGAGGAAACGGTACACTTCGCCGTCCACCTTCAAGGCACCGATGAGCGGGAATTCCGCCCCGGTCCAATGCTTCACCGGCCCGTCGTACAGGTGGTCGTACATGCTCCAGGCACTGGTGTACGGGTCGATGGATACAAGCGGATAGGCCGGAGCGCGCAGGGCGTTGCGCTGCACCGTCTGCGTCTGGCATGCAGTCAGGGTGAACGCAAGGATAAGGATCAGTCTGAATTGTTTCATTACCATTGGATTTCTACGGTTACACCATCGGGGAGGTTGTCGTGACGAAGGAGGCAGGTCTTGCTGGAGGGATCCCATTCGAAATCGGATGTAATGTCGTTCACCAACACTTTCGCCGGTTTTGAAGGTAAAAGGATGCGCGTAACATTGACGGTCTCCACCGGACTCTTGCATACATACGTGAAACCATGTCCGGTCCTCTTGACATCGTAAGCGCGGCTGGCCGCAGCCAGGATGGCCGGCGCCTTGGGTGCCTTGGACACATCATAGAGGAAGCGCTGGGTCCCGGGACGCACGGAAAGCGACGTGTAAACGGGAAGATCGGCATCGTACAGGTCGATGAAGCATCCGTCCAGCCGATAGGGCTCGTCGCTCACCCCTTCGTCCACCACCGCCACCAGCTTATAGGCGTCGCGGTCCAGGACAAAGTGGTTCTTCTCCTCGATGGGGCCGTAAGCGGCCGTAACGGCTTCCAACAGCAGGGTGTCCCCTCTCTCCTTCAGGACGAATTCTTTGGGATCATGCCGGAGGATGCGGACGCTGCCCTTGCCATAGCGGTACGTTCCCTCCATGGCTCCTGCTTCGATTCCCATCTGGGCGAAGAGATGGTCCGAAGGGGCGGCATAGTGGTTGTCTCCGGTATTCCACCACTCGTTCACCTTCTGGAAAGGATCCTGGTCGGTGGCGCAATAGATCAGATGTCCGCCATTGTTCACCCAGCCGGCCAGATAGGAATGAGCCTCAGGGTCGAGGGGTTTCATGTTGGAATAGGTCATCAGGAGCACCTTCACGCCTTCCAGGGTTTTGGGATAGGAAAGGTTCTCGATGTGGGATATCTCCACGGGGACACCGTGCTTGAGGAGCGGCATGGCTAGCCCGTAGAAATTGGAAAGCTGCGGGTCGTCATAGCCTTCATGGACCGGGAAACGCTGGAACATAAGGGAGTTCCCCATCAAAACGGAGATGCCCTTGGACCCGCTGAGCTTGCTCTGGGAGACGGGCACGTCATGGGCGGCGTTGATCATCACCTGCATCATGGACGAATAGTCCTTGGGGATGCGCGTGCGTTCCTCGGAATCGGCGCTGGTGCGATAGAACCCCCGGTAGATCCGTTCCGGCCACGGCATAATCTCAAAGTCGGAGATTTGAGGGTATAGGAGCTGGGCCGTAAAGGTGGCCTGGTAGTTGCGCTTGTAGTCGGCCCAGTCACGGGGCCAGTCCTCGATAGGGTCCGTGAGGAACCATACGCGACGGCCGGTCGGGGCCGTCATGGAAGCCATGCAGCCGTATTCCAGGTAAGCGGTCTCGAATACACGCTCCTTGTACACGCCGTTGTAATAATCCGGCTCGCGGGAGGTCCCGGTCCAGACCTGGGCGATATATCCGTCCACGCAGGGCAGCGAAGCCAGGGAGGCCTCGGGCGAAACAATCTGCCACTGGGCATAGTTCAGCAGTGAGTGGGTGGGGACGTAGCACTTGATGTCGCGGCCCAGGCTCCGGCCATAGTCCTTGGCAAAGGTAAAGGCTTCATCCAACGCCCGGTAATACAGGTGATACTTCAGTTTGGATGACAGGTATGTCGCTTCCGGAGATTCGTCCTGGGGACGCCACTCCGTACCGTAATAATCTTTCCATTCCCGCTTGAAAGCATCGCTGTAACCGCTGCGCGCCCAGAATTCCGGTTCTTCCAGGAAGATGGCATCGACGCCGGCATCGATGACCCGCTTGATATGCCTCTCCTTGAAATAGGAGAGATAGTTCTCCGTGGGGACGATATAAGGGACCATCCGGCCGTGCCAGATCGTGTCTCCGCTTATCTGGACCTGTCCTTCGTCCAGGTGCCACTTTCCATCCCATTCACCGGTAAAATAGTCCTGGTATTCCCCCCAGGCGATACCGGTCATGAACTGAGTGGTGTACCCCCTTTCCTTCCAGGAAGCGAGCCGGTCCTCGAGGGACAGGCCGCGCCCGTTCCGGTCAGAGGGATTGCCGCCTACGCCGTATACCATGACGGCATCGGCCCGGTTGTCGATATGTTCGCTCCAGGCCCGGGAGGTCTGGAAAGTAGTTTTGTCCGCAGGATGCTGGGGTCCACGGGGAGCACAGGCTACTGCCAGAACGAAACCGGCCAGGTATACAATCGTGTACTTGTTCATTTCGTAAAGATAATAAAAAGGGAGGATGAAATCTGGCAACTCCATCCTCCCTCCTCCCCAATTTAACAATTAACCAACCACCTATATTAAGGGAGATAAACTTCGATAGGCTCGGAATAGTTCCAGCGGCGGTTCCCCTCCGTGGCGTAATTGATGCGCGCGGCGGCCCGCACGTACACCTTGCGGCCGGAAGGAATGGCCCCCTTGGAAGAGATGCTCACCTCGGTACCGAGCAGATCCTCGAAGGATGCGCCCGCATATTCGATCGAAGAAGACCAGCGGTCGTCCCGCGCACGATAGCCCACGGAAGAGGAATAACTGACGAAAAGCTGGATGTCGGTGACATTCAGGAAATCATCGGAGTAGTTTCCCATCGGCTCCACCTTGGAGCGGAAATCCTCCTTGGACACACCGCGGGTGACTTTCACGTTCGCCGTAATCTTTCCGCCGGCGGCCTGGGGAATTCCTACCAGTTCCACATGCAGGAAAGGCTCGACGATGAAGTTCACTTCGGTCTGGCCTTTGACATGCGCATTCTTGGACTCGTCGGAGAGCAGGGTTCCGTCCTGCGTAGAGCGGACCAGCGGAATGAACGGTCCGTCAATGCGGATGTTGTAGTCGCCTTCGAACACTTTCGTGTTGTTGAAGGTTCCGTCCGGACGGCAGTAGAAATCCAGAGGCGTCACGTTCCCTTCCCAGGAAGTCTCGGTGAGACGGACGCGGATGCCTTCGGAACCCTGGTCGGTGAGAACCGGATTGCCGGCAGCGTCGGTCACCTTGCCGAAGAGGGTCTCGGCAGGAGCGTCATAGTTGTCGAGCTCGAACAGGGAGCAGGAAGCGGCGCAAATGGCCGCCGATGCGACAAGAAGAAGGTTTGTTATCTTTTTCATATCTGATTATCTGTTAGGCTGCTGGTCGATGACGCTGCTCTTGGACACCTGGTCGGAAGGAATGGCGAAGTAGTAGTCGACCGTGTTATAGTCATAATTCTTGTTGAGGTTGCATTCGTAGCGCGCATCCAGAAAGTACTTGCCCGTAGAGGTGGAGTAGAACGGATACAAGCCGCGGAAGTGGAACCGGGTTCCGTCGGAGAAGGCGCTGTGGTCGCGGACCTCCCCCCAGAAACCGTCACGGTTCTGCTCATCGATGACCCTCCAGCGGCGGATATCCCACTTGGACTTGTGCTCGAAGGCGAGCTCCTTGCGGCGCTCGCGACGCACGAGGTTGCGGCTTTCGACGGAAGCGGTGAGCGATCCCGCGAGCGGATCGGCACCGGCCCGGTCCCGGATATCGGCGATGGCTTCGGTCGCCACGGAGAGGACGTTCGTACCGTCCACGCTGGTCTCTCCCACAAGGGCTAGCTCCACACCCGCTTCGGCGGCGGCCAGCAGGACATCGGCATAGCGCATCAGGATGAAAGGCTGATCGGACTTTCCTTCACCGATATCGTCAGCCCCCATGTCAGGATTCAGGTACTTGCGCAGGTGGAAACCGGTGGTGGTGGCTTCGTTGTCGTCGGCGAAAGGTCCGCAGCTGCCGCTCCGGGTCATCTGGGCGTCATTGTCGAACTCGTTGTCGGTACGACGGGTTCCGCATTTGATCTTGTCATTGCCATAGGCGGCATACTTGACACCGGCATCACCGTATGCATAGTGGCCCAGCGGCTTGATGGTAGTCTCGCCGCCCTTGTAGATGCCCATGCGAGTTTCGATGGTCTCCCCGCGGAACTTGTCCATCGGGAGGATCACGTAGGCACGCAGACGGGGCTCGGCGCTTGCGAAGATGTCATACGGAGAATCGTAGAGGATGTAGTTGCCGGTGGTATGATCGGCGCCGTCGGTCACGCGGAGGGTGCCGTCGGCATACCGCGGCAGGCCGTCGAAGAGTTCCACGAAGTCCAGGGTCGGGCTGGTGCCGCCAGAAAGCGGAAGGTGCCACAGGCAGGGCGAGGAATAAGAATCCAGTCCATGCGTAAGTGTGGGATAGGAGTAGTAGCGCACCCAGATATTCTCGGAACTCGTATCGTCCCGCCACATATCCACCATGTTCTGGTATTTGTCCTTGTTGGCACGGTACAGGGAGTACTTTCCGCTCTGGATCACCTCGTTCGCGGCCTTGAAAGCCTCCTCGAAATAGCGCTTGGAAGCCGCGGCGGCCGAAGAGGCGTCGAAGCCCATGACACGGACGCCGGTCTTCTCGCCGGTCCCGCTCAGGCGGCCCTGGACAGTCTCGTTGTACTTGGCTACGCAGCCGGCATAGTTCATCGCTTCGGCCTTCACGGCAAGGGCGGTATATTTGTTGGCATACCCCTTGGCGCTGGGCGTCACGGGAAGATATTTCGCTGCTTCGTCGAAGTCACGGGCAATCTGGTCCCAGGTCTCTTCCTCGCTGGCGCGCGGGACTTCCATCGTCTCGGGGTTCTCGCGATCGTAATCGATGGTCTTCGTCACGAGAGGAATGCCTCCGAACCGGCGGGCCATCGCATAGAAAGTGAAGGCACGCACGAAATAACCCTGTCCAATGGCTTCGTTGGTCACTTCCGCCCCCAGGGCCTCCTCGTACAAGGGTGCTGTTTCAATGATGTGGTTCGCATCGTGGATTATGGAGAAGGCAGGAGACCAGAACGTGGTCCGCTCCCCGGTGAAGGATCTGGAGCAGTCACGGTTCACGGCCTCTCCGGTCCCTTCCATGCCGAAGGATCCCAGCCAGGAGTTGTATTCCACACCCCATTCGGCCAGATACTTGAAATCCTCGATCGGGAGATAGCTGTACATTCTGGCCATATAGACCTGCAGGCTCGACGCAGACGAGAAGATGTCGTCATCGGAAACCTTGTCCTTGGTGGGAAGGTTCATCTGCTCGCAGGACACGGCTGCAAGGAGCGCAGCCAGAATCATATATTTGAATGACTTTCTCATAATGCTTTCAATGAATTAGAAGGAAAGGTTGACACCGAGCGTATAGGTCTTGTTCAGCGGATACAGACGGTCGTAGCTGCTGGAGGGATGCTCCGGATCGCTATACTTCATGTGGCTGAACGTCAGAGGATTGTAAGCATTGGCAAAAATCCTGAGGGAGAAGTTCCTTGCGGAGTTGATCTTCGGAAGGGTGTAACCCAGTTCGACGGTCTTCAGGCGGAGATAGTCGGTGCTGATCCGGTTGAAGGAGGAGTTGCCCCTCGGGGAATGTCCGGTCAGGGCGTAGTAGCCACCGCTCCAGGCGAGACTCTGGTCGTACGGGTCGGTCCAACCGTCGACAGTCGGATGCCAGCGGTCCAGATACTGGGTGAGGACACCGCCCGCACCGGCATTGACGCCCCAGATGGCACGGAGGGACTCGGTGTACTGCACCGACCCCAGTGCGGAACCTTGGAAGAGCATGCTGAAGTCAAAGTTGCGCCACTCCATGTCGAAACTCAGGGAGTAGTTCATCCAAGGGGTCTGGTCGTAGGCATACGGGTGCTCGTCCAGACCGTTGATCTCGCCGTCCCCGTTCCAGTCCAGGTACTTGTAGTCGCCAGGAAGCACGTCCCGTTCGGTAAAGACCGTCTGGCCATAATCCCAGATGTCCTCCCAGGAGTTGAAGCGGCCGGCGCCTTCGTAGCCGAACTGGACGCCCTGGTATCGGTTGTTCAGGTTGTCGTTGCGCCAGCGGTCATACTGGCTGCCGTAGTTGCCCTTGGTGACGGAGGTGCCGTACTTCTCGCGGGTGATGGTCATCATGCCCGTGAGACCGTATCGAACCTCCCCGACCTTATTGCGGTGGGAGAGTTCCACCTCCAGGCCGAAATTCCGCTTGGACTCGAGGTTCATCACCGGGGCGGAGGCGCCCACGACGGTCGGAAGTGTGTTGGAATCCTGGGCAAGGATACCGGTCAGCTGACGGTTGAAGTAGTCCACCGTAACACCCAGCAGGCCGTTCCAGGCCTCGAAGTCCACACCCACGTTGAAAGTATGGATGGTACCCCAGGAGTAGTTCATGTTCGGAAGCGGCTGGGGAGAGACCATGTACACGAAGGAATCGTTGAGGAGGTAACCAGGGACATGGCCGTTGTACCAGCCGTTGGTGGAAGTCCGGCCACCCTCGTAAGTATAGCCGGTCATCCAGCCGTAACCGGTGGCTATGCCCTCGTCACCCATGGTAGCGTAGCTGGCACGCAGTTTAAACTGGTTGATGAAATTCAGCGCGGCGCTGTCCTTGAACCAGGGCTCCTGAGAGACACGCCAACCGGCGGACACCGACGGGAAGAAGGCCCACTGGTGTCCCTGGGCGAAGTAGGAAGAACCGTCGTAACGGAACTGGCCTTCGAGGAGGTACCGTTCGTCGTAATTGTAGTTCAGACGACCGATGACCGCTTCGTGGGCGACATCGGCATAGCCGCCGCCGATGTTGTACGCTTCCTTGTCTCCGGACTTGGAGGTCAGGTACGGCGTGCTGAACAGGAGGTTGGTGCCGGCCGAGGTCGTTTCTGAGGTGAAGCGCTGGGCCTCCCAACCGATGAGTCCGCCCAGGTTGTGCTTGCCGAAATCACGGTTATAGTTCAGGATGGCCTGCCAGAGGTGCTGGTTGCGCTGTCCGTGTTCCTTGATGAGCTGGCTCGGGGAGCTCTCGGAATAAGTGATGCGGTTGTAGGTACCGTCTCCGTTGGCCCCGTACAGGTTGTACTCCTTCTTGAAGTTGGTGTTGGTGTCGAAGCGGACATCATAGCTGTACAGCACCTTCGCAGAGAGTCCCTTCAGGCCGGAGGCCAGGGTGCCGAAATCGTAGGTCAGGGAAGCCTGGCTCTGGAGCTGCTTCTTGTTGTACTTCTTGTAACCGGAAATGTCGGATGTCATTTCGGCGATGGTATTCTCGTTGAGGTCCATGCCCACATAGCTCAGGAGGGTTCCCTCCGGGTCGGCATAGGCGGGATACACGGAACCCTGGCGCCACCAGTTGCGGATCAGCCAGTCGGACTCGGTCTGCGGCTTGTTCTGCTGGTCCACCACGCCGGCGACGCTGGCGTCGAGCTTTAGGCCCTTCACCACCTCGGCGGCGATGTTTGCGCGAACATTGTACTTGTCATAGTTGAGGTCTCCGCTCTTGAAGAAACCTTCCTGATAGCTGTATCCCATGGAGACATAGTACTGGTATTTCTCAGTACCGCCCGAAACGGAGACATCGTGGGCCGTCTGCGGGGCCACCCGCTGGATGACGAGGTCGTTCCAGTCGGTCGCCTTCCGGGTGCCGCTGGTGAACTCGCTGATGAACTCGTCGGAGAATACGGCGGCGCCGCCCGAGATGTTGTTATAGGCCTTCTCGTTATAAATCTTCATGGCATCCACCACATCCGCAAGTTCCGGGAGACCGGACGGGGTCTGGAAGGTGAAGGATCCGTTGTAGGTTACCTTCGACGTCTCCGCCGCACCCTTCTTGGTGGTCACGAGCAGAACACCGTTACCACCACGCATACCGTAGATGGCAGCCGCACCGTCCTTCAGCACGGAAACATTCTCAATATCGTTGGCATTCAACCGGTTGAAGTCCTCGATGGTACGGGGGACACCGTCAATGACAACCAGCATGCTGCCGTAGCCGCGGATATCGATGTTAGAAGAGTAGGAGCCCGGCTCGGCGCTGGTCTGCCAGACACGCAGGCCGGGAACACGGCCGGTGAGCATGTTCTGGGGGTTCTCCGACTTGGTCTTGATAAGTTCGTCGGATCCGATGCCGGCGATAGCGCCGGTGACGGAACCTTTCTTCTGGGTACCGTAGCCCACCACGACGACACTCTCAAGGAAGGTGTTGTCGGTCGCGAGGACCACGTTGATGACAGTGCGTCCATTGACGGGCTCCACGACAGTCGTCAGACCCACTGAGGAAAACTCCAAGGAAGCATTGGACGGAACGGTGATGGAATAACGCCCGTCCAGATCAGTCGGAACGCCGGTGGTGGTCCCGGCAACCAAGACGCTGGCGCCGATGACGGGTTCCGCGGAGTCGTCCACGACCGTACCCGTCACCGTTATCGTCCGCTGGGCGAAGGCAAGGACCGGCATCAGGGCGAGGAGGCCCGTCATGCAGGTCTTTGCAATACGCGAAATCATGTTACGATAAGTGTGCATAGATTAGTATTGGTTTGTATAAATTTTACTTGTTCAGGTACCGGGACATCACGGCATATTCGGCCGCGAAGGCGAACACGAACATCCCTTCCACGTTGTTGCGGCTCCGGTCGGTGTTCCAACCCACCAGGAGACTCGGAGGGAGCATGTTCTCGTTCAGGTAATTGTCCCAGGCGTAGTCCAGGTTCTTCTGAAACGAGTCGATGGGGGCGGAAGCGGCGCCGTCAAAGGGGAACGCATCCACGTAACCACGCAGGAGCACCCCGTTGAACCAGTTGTTGAACCCGTCGATAGCATAGGAATAGTAGCCGGCTTTCTGCTGGCCCAACTTGGCGAAAGCGCGGAAGCTGTCTACATCAAGTGCCTGAAGGTCCTCCAGATAGGTATTGTCCCCCGTCACCCGGTACAGGTCAGCCGCTCCCGAGAGCATCGTCCCGCTGTTGTAGGAGATGGCGGGGCCATTGAAGTCGTTCAGGTCGGCCGGGCGGCGATACCGCTCGCCGTCCACGGTCTCATACTGGATGTCGCCACCGATGGAGGGACCGTTCAGATTGTCGGCATACACGTGGGAGCCGTCCTTCATCATCAGGTTGTCCTTCTGGAAGGCATACACCTTCCGGGCGAACATCAGATAATAGTCGGACTTGGGCATCTGCTCCGCCTTGCGGGTATGACCGTCGGAAAGGTCGATGTAGCGCCAGGTAGCCTGGTCGCCCTTTCCCTGGTAGGCTTCGCTCAGCCACACCAGCGGACTCACCATCGGGCCGTTGCTGCAGGAATGCTTGGAATAGTAGCCGGGCCCCCAGGGGATGCCACCGCGCTCCTTTCCACCCTTCACCGTGCAGTCCCAGCCGTCCAGGACATACTCCGTCAGGTATTCCGCCTTCCGGAGATACTCCGCCTTTCCGGTCAGGTGGTACGCCTCGATGAGTTCGCGGACGAGCCACTGCTGATCGTCATAGACATTGTCCCTGCCTCCGACGGATGCGCTTCCTTTGGATTTTCCCCGGTTCACCCCGTACACCGTCCAGTTGCGGGTCTGGGTGAAGGACGTCAGCGAGAAAGTTCCGCTGTAATAATCCAGCCGGTCCACCAGCTTGTCCAGCAACTGGACATACCGGTCGTGGTGAGCGGTGTACAGGGTGGCGTTGCCCTTGGCTTTATCGATATCCAGGCCCTTCAGGACGGCGTTCACCGCCTCGATGGCGCTGGTATACATCCAGACCGAGCCGTATTCGTTATTCTGGTGGGTCCCGTTGTAAGGATTGTAGTAGCGGTACATCGCAAATCCGTCCGCCTCGTTGAAGTAATTCTTCATAGCGGCGTCCGTGAGTGTGATGGCACGCTCGAGGTTCCGGGCCGCGGTAGCGACTTCCTCCTGCTTATCCCCTCCGGGGGTATCCCCGCCGCCATTCGCGGGGTTGTCCTTCTTGCAGGAAGGAAGAACCCCGCAGGCGACAAGGCCCGTCAAAATCAATAAGCATCCAAAGACTCTTTTCATCGGAAGGAATGATTAGTCAAGCGTAACGTCGTAGATCACGAGCTTCTGCTCACCATCGCGAGTCTCGCCCTTGTGGACGCCGATGCACAGGACGATGTCCTTGCCGGAGAACTCGCTCAGGTCATAACGGAAGGTGGCATACTTGTCGGGACTGCCCTTGGAGCCGTCCTCGTGGATGAACTTCCAGCAGCCGTTGTCAACGGCTTCCGCGGACACGGCATTGTTCTCGTACGGGGCAAGGGCCTTGGCGGTGCCGTCCAAGGTAATGGCGGTCACGCGGAAGACGGTCGGATCCGTGGAGGAGAAGTTGCGCACGCGGAAAGCGATATGGTCGTTGGCGTCGGAAATGCTGAACTTCGAGAACCAGAAGGACTCCGGCAGCTCATAGTCGGGATCCACACCGCTGCGGGTCTTGATCGTGAAGCCTTCGCCCACGAACGGTTCGGTATCCTTGTTCACATACATGAAGCCCCACTGGGAAGCGATGTGGTTCTCGCACTCATACATCCAGGCTTTGTACTGCGGGCCCCAGTTGTCGCGGCCCCACACCTGGACACCGTCGGGCGTATAGGCGGTGAAATGGCGGTTCGGGTTGGGCATCATGGAACCGAGCTGCTCCAGCGTAAGATGCCAGCCGGGCAGGGCAGGGACCTCGGTACCGGTCAGGTGGTCGTCACCCTTTACATATTCGGGCGCGAAGGTGATATGCTTGAGCGGCACCTGGACCCAGTAGTCGCCGGTCGCCCAGCGGTAGGTACCGATGGCAATGGCGATGCGTTTGCCCACATAGGCGGAGAGGTCGTACTGGAAGTTCAGGTAATCCCCGCTGGAGAAGCCGTCGGTGTACTCTTTCAGCGCCGTCTCCGGGAGACGGACGGCTTCGGGATCGTCGGACGTCATATCCACGACCACCACACCGAAGTGCGCGGGACCCTGATGGGTACGGGCGTTCACGGTGAGATACTTGTTGGAATCGGTGATGTCCTTGATACCATAGATGTAGGTGTCCTGGAAGAACTGGTCCACGGGGTTGTCCTCCTTGTCGGCGTCATCGTTCCGGATCCGGAGAGCCATGCCTTCGCCCTGGTTTTCAATGTTGCCTTCCTGTTTCCACTGCGCAGACATGAAGGTGCAGGACCAGTCGGTCAGGCCGCCGCCGCCCCAGCCACCGCGGTATTCGTCCATAAACAGGAAAGGAGCCTGCTGCTGGATGTCGTCGAGGGACTTGCCGCGGAAGAGTTCCTTGCCGCCCATGCCGATGTCTCCGAGATCCACCTGGTGGTTTGCGAAGTCATCCTTGCCAATCTGACGGATGATGGTCATCGCACCGGTCTTCCGGAGGGTGAGCGTATAATCTTGGATGGTCAGGTCGGTGAAGGTGAACACGCCGTCGGCACCGGTAACCAGCTCCTTGGAGCCGATGGAGGCCGTGACGCCTGCGAACGGGACGTTGCCGTGGCTGGCATCCAGCACGCGGCCGGTAATCACGGCGTCCGACACTTCAAGGACCGGGTTCAACGTGACTTTCCCACCGGTGAAAAGGCCGACGGGAACGGTCATCGCCACGGTTGCGTAGCCTGTTTTCGTGAACTTCGCTACGACTGTTTTCTTAATCTTTACATCCAAAGAGTACGTACCGTCGGAGGATGTGGTCGTTGACGCGTCAGACCCTTCCACCGTGACGGAGACAGCGGCAATCCGGTCACCCCCCGTGTCGGTTACGACACCGGAGATGGTTCCCGACCCCCAGTCTTCCTGCACCGCCTCTTCATTGTCGGTGCAGGAGGGCAGCATTGCGGCGCCCGCCATGGCGAGGGCTGCAACGGCAAAAGCCTTGAGAAGAGATTTGGATTTGTTCATTGTTTTAGGATGAATGATAATTGGTTTTATTGAATGGTTGACAGATATTTCCGAGTCTGTTCCGGGCGGTAAGCCATCCGAACACGCCAGATCAGTTCCTGGGCGGATACAGCCTGGAAACGGTCCGGCAACTGCTCCAGGCAGGAAGCGGCCGCATCGGAGGACCGGTTTCCGGCGAAATCGCTCCATGCATGGACGCTGCACAGGGAGAAGGATGCCGCTCCGGAAGGCTCACGCTCTTTCATCTTGTCGGAGACTTCCTTCGGATTGCCGCCCCCGACGGATGTCGGCAGTCCTTTCCACAGGGCATACCGGGCGGTAATGACCGGGATGTCATAGCCCTGGGAATTGGTGCACCAGCGGATCTCCCCGTCTCCTCCGGTATAGGGGGAATACTGGATGACGACGATCCCTTCCAGCTGGTCGTTGGCATCCACGAAGGCCTGGTACGCTTCCATCGCCTCCTGGCTCAAGGCCCGCCAGGCGATGAGCTGCAGTACCTTGATTCGGTGCTGGCGCATGTGCACCCCCGTCCGAGCGGCAATCACTGCGAGGGAAGCGGCGCGGCGGGAGGTCTTCTGCGCGTAGGTATCGGCATAGAAATACCCTCCGCCGAAGGTCTCCATCAGGGTATTGTCGTCTCCGCAAAGGTTCACGAGGTAGGAGTAACGGTCAGGAGACAGCTCGGCGAGCGCCTGAGCGCCCAGGGTATAGCTCATCCGCACGTCACGGCGGGAGGGAAGGACATAGAAGTCCTTCTCGAAGCCGTCTCCCATGACCCACTGGTAGTTATCTCCGTCGGTGAGGACGAAGGAAATGAAATTCTTCTTGAGATGATAGTCTATGGTACGGGGATGGATGACCGGGGCGAGGGCTGTGGACTGGCGCTCCCGGGCGCCGGCGCTGGTAAGGGAGTGGTTGTAACTCCAGTCGGCGGCCAGCATCATGTGCCCGTACCGGGAGATTTTTCCCACGAATTCGTCTTCCCCGAAAGGTCCGCCTTCCCAGCCGAGAACGGGGGAATTGGGCTGGAGCCAGGTTAGGACTTCATCCATCAGCCCGCTGTTCATACCGCCGTCCACGCTGTCCCGTTCACGGCATAGATTCAACACGAACAAGTGATGGCAGATGGAGAAGTTGCGGAGTTCCGCCGTGTTTACGGGCATGAGGACCAGTGCGTCGTTCCGGCACGCATCCCGGAATTCCTCCCAGGCGTCCCGGGTGGTCTTCCTGCGCGCATCGTAACGCATCGTGTAACCGGCCTCGATGAAACGCTCCTCCAGGGAAACATCCACGATGACCGCCTGGTACACGTGGGCGGCCACCGAGGCGACGACCGAACTCTCCGGGTTGGTGGCCACGTCGCAGAGGACATACCCGCCGGAAAAGAGGTCTTTCACCTGGACCGGGGCTCCGTCAAAGGGGCCGTATTCGTTGAAACAGAGTTCGAACGCCGTCTGGCGTCCCACCTCCCTGCCCAGGAAAGCCCTGGCACGGTTGTAGGAATCCGAGTTGACGTCCAGCCAGACCGCCACATCCGACCGGCCTTCCTGGAAGGCGCCGTTCACGAGGCCTGACACGGATTCGCAAAGCAGCTGGTAGGGCAGGCCGCCGTCAAACATGTCCACGCAAACCCAATAACGCTCGGGAATGCGGGATTCCTCGGGCATGAAAAACTGTCCTTCATCTCCAATAGGATCGTGGATATCCGTGTACACGACAGCATCGGCCTTGGAGGGAGGAACCAACTCGTCTGTTCCGTTTTCCTTTGTACAAGTAACGCAAGCCGTCAGTAAACCGACGGACACAAGCAGGTGGACTATTCTGTAAACCGGACGGATCATGGTTATCGTTTCGTGTTGACTGCAAATATAGCGGGAGACTGTTAAGAATAGGGTTAATTAACCATTATTTAAAAAATATTTTGGGTTAACCATTGAAAAATAATACCTTTGTCCGCCATGAAGATAAAAGCCATTCTTGTTATCCTTGCGTTCATCTCATGCTGGACGGCTGTCGGGCAGGGACTCCATTTCCGCGGTTCCGAATATCCCATAGAAGAACGCACAAGCATGAATATTCCCCTGCGAAAAGCATTTGCCGACTCATTGGTGATTCGTTTCGACATCGCTTTTTCCCGGGAAAGGGACAATGGATACATTTTCAGGATAGGACGCATTCCCGATGAAAACAATATCGGGGGAATCTGCCTTTTCATGGACAGCATGGGAGAAGAGTACCAATTCAGGGTCATTTGGGAAGGGCATCGTTTCATATCCGACATGTCTATCTCCAGATCAGACGTGGTTGAAGGCGAATGGCTGCCCGTTCGATTCGTTTTGACGCCGAAAAAGGACAGCGTTTATTTGCAGATCGGTCGGCATGGCGTGGGCGGTACTATGGACTTGCAAGGAACGGTAAACAGCATTCTTTGCCTGGGTAAGAATGAATACCGGATCGATGTACCGAGTTTCGACATGCGAAACCTGTCCGTCAAGATGGACCAGAAAGTGGCCGCATTCCCTTTGGAGGAAGACTCCGGTAATACGGCATCCAGTTCCCTGCCCGGGTACAAGGCAAAAATAAGCAACCCTGAGTGGCTGAACCGTGACAGGCTCCGATGGAAGAAGCGCTTCAGCCAAAGCAGCGCGCAGTTCCTGACCTGTGGCTATGACGATTCGCGGCACGAAATCTACCTGATTTCGCGAGATTCGCTGCATCGGATCCCTCTTGGAAAGGGGATGGAATTCCACGAAAAGACTTCGACCCCGAATCCCCTTCATACCTTCCTCGGAGCCAGTTTTCCGCAGGACGGCGGATACTACTGTTACGAAGCCTATTATGGCGACGAAGTCCCGCTGGAGTATCCCACACTGGCATTTCTGGATTCCAGCCTCACTTGGAACATCTTGTCTTCCGGACAATTCCCGACCCAACTCCATCACCATAATCTCATTTCGGACACGCTTAGGCACCGCCACTACCTGTACGGCGGTTTCGGCAATCGTCTCTACAACGGTCGTTTTTATTGCCTGGATGATTCCGGGCATTGGCATCCTGCGCCCGAACTCACCGGGGACGAAGTTTGGCCCCGCTACTTCGCTTCGGCAGGATGGGACTCGGTCTACGACAAGATTTACTTGTTCGGCGGAATGGGGAATCAAAGCGGAGATCATATCGTGGGCCGTCAATATCTATACGATTTCTTTGTCATTGACCCGGAAACCTTTGAGGCAGAAAAAGTCTGGACACTTCCCAAACAGAAGATAAACAAAGTGCCGGTAAGGAATATGGTCCTCCCCGGGGACTCGTATTTCTATACGCTCATGTATCCGGAGAGCTATACCGAAACTGAACTGCAATTATACCGGTTCTCCCTGCAAGACGGGCAGATGTCCCTGTACGCCGATGCCATTCCCATGAATTCCGACCGGATTCTTACCAATGCGAATCTCTACTATGACACGCAGTTGCAGATACTCATCGCCCTTTTGGAAGAATCCACGAATGACATCGATTCAAGAGTAACGGTCTATACGCTGTCTTTCCCCCCCTTGAAACGGAACCTCTCCACAGTGACCCGGGAACGGATTCGGAAGGGGACGGTGCTTCTATTCGCTCTCCTCCTTGTGGGGATGACGCTCTATCTGATAAAACGGAAGATCCGGCATTCCCGGAGGCTCAAAGCCAGTATTCCAGCCGCTGCGCTTCAGCCTTTGAAACCTGTTGCCAATTCCCTCTCCCTATTCGGTGTTTTTGCCGCTTATGATGCAGAAGGGAACGAAATCTCGGCCGAATTTCCGGAAAAAATACGCCATCTTCTGCTTCTGATCCTTCTGGGAATGAAAGACGGGGTCAGTTCCAAAAACCTGAGGTCACTGCTCTGGCCGGACAAGGATGAAATGCATGCCAAAAACCTTCGGGGCGTAACCATGAATAAACTCCGGAAGGCGCTTTCCCTGATGGATGGGGTCTCGATCGAGTTTAAAGACGGTCATTTCATCCTTCAGTACCGGGAACCTTTCAGTTGTGATTATCTGAGATTCCAGCAAATACTGCAGAGCGAACAACCCGACATGGATACACTCATCCGTCTGCTTTCCCGCGGGAAATTCCTTCTGGGCGAGACAGATCCGATGTTTGATTACATGAAAGACAGCTTCGACAGGCAAGTACAACCGGTCATGCAAAGGGAAATGAAGCGCAGGGTGGGCATGAAGGAATACAACAATGCCATTCTGTGTGCCGATATCCTTTTCCTGGTAGACCCCCTGGACGATGAAGCCCTCGCCGGCAAGATCCGGGCGCTCCAACTCCTGGGGCACGAGGACGATGCCCGCACATGCTACCAGCAGTTCATTTCCAGGCACAAGCGTGAATATGCAGAGGAATACGGTACCGCCTACGACAGCCTTTCCATATAAGCCAACCGTAAGCGAGGGTTTTACCTGGCATATCCGACCGGATTGTTCAGCAGCGGGGTCTGCGTCTCGTCCAGACGAAGCAGTTCCTTGAGGGCCTGGGTATCCATCGACATCCTGGGACGGGTGACAAGACCTGTACCTGCACAGAATAGGTTGATGTTCTCTGAAACGATGCCGGCATCCACGCCCATCACGACCTTCGAGCGCTCGTCGCTTCCGCCGAATTTCTTCTCATCGGCGACCATCAGCAGAATGACCGGGGCCGTCTTGACCCAGCCCTGACGGCCGGCGACGAGATCCCTGTGGTCTCCCTGGACAACCGGACGCAGGCTGTTTTCCGCATTCAGATACTCGCAGACACCCTCTGCCGTGAAGACAAAGACGCGGATCTCCTGTTTGTTGCTCGCCGTAGGGGAAGTCAGCTTGCCGTTCTCCCGGTTGACACCGATGGCAGCGAAAAGCAGGTTGGAAAGGTCCTGGTCGCTGAGCATCCGCTCGCTGAACTCCGTTCCCGACTGGCGGTTCCAGAGGGTCTCAAGCGTAGATTTGCCCCCCGTCTTCTCGGGGGCAGGAAGAGAAATGCTCTGGGCCAGGCACATTCCAGCACCCAGCAACGTCGCGATGACGATTAAAGACAACTTTTTCATATTCAATGAGTTTTAAAGTGACTATTTCAGATGCAATGCCACCCTGAAAGTGACATTAGGGTGGTGGCCGCTGCCAGGAAGAGGATCTCTGATGGCTAAAAGGAACGTTCTCATTTCAGTTTGAAGATTTTCTCGGCGTTGCCGCGGGCGATGGCATACTTCTGGTCAGCGGTCAGATCGGCCTTGTCCAGGAAGAATCTCAGCGGTTCGTTCTGGATATAAGGGTAGTCCTCGCTCCAAATGATATGCTCCGCGCCGAAAAGTTTCACGAAATAGTCCAGCTGCAACTCGGACATGATGCCGGAAGGGGTGTACCAGATGTTCTCCTTATAATAGTCAGACACTTTCTTCTGAAGGCCGGTTGTTTCCTGATTCAGCATGTAGTCCATCCGTTCCAGGAAGGCGGGGATGTCCTCGCCCCAGTGGCCGGTGACGAACTTGAGGTTCGGAAGTTTGTCAAAGATGCCGCTCAGTACCATCCTGGCCACGTGGATACCCACATCGATGTGCCAGCCGAAGCCCGCACTGCCGAGTTCCGCCCCCACGATGGCGCTGTAGCTGTCGGACATATAATAGTAGTCGATGATGTCGCTGTTCACGAACTCCGGATGCCAATACACCGGGATGTCCAGCTCAGCGGCCTTCTCGAAGATGGGGAAGAACTCCGGCTCATCATAGAAGCGGCCGTTGTACTGCCCCGTCAGTAGCACACCCACCATTCCCAACTCCTTGACGCAGCGCTCCAGCTCCGCCGCGGCGGCCACCGGGTCGGCCATGGGCAGCGTGGCCATGGCGCGGAATCGGTCCGGATGCTGCGAGGCACGGGAGGCCAGGATATCATTGGCACGGCGTGCCATTTGAACAGCCTCATCCGCCGGAACCACATTGTCTATGGGTGCAGTGAATGAGAGAATCTGCATTCCGATGCCGAGGCTGTCCATGTGGTGAAGGCGCTTGCCGTCGATATCCAGAAGGTCCTCGCCAATGAGCCTGCGGCCGGCGAAGAAACGCGCCGCCTCGGCCATCTTTCCGGTTGGCTTGGGCTTCAGATAAGCATATTTCGCATTGGCGTCAATAATCTCTTGTGCGGAAAAATGCTCCTCTACGGTGATGAGAGGAAGAGTAGTGAAATCCATTTCTTTCGTTGTTTTATCAGCGCAGGAGATGGCCATCATGGTCATCCCGACTGCAAGTATCGTTTTCACTGTATTCATATCTGCTGCAAAGATAGATGGATCCCTTTGCACTTGCGTTACCGATTAAAAGGAAAGAATTACCATTTTGTAAGTTATTAATCGTATATTTGCCCTATGATGGCAAAACAAGGTAATCAAAGCGTAACGAAGCTTACAGACAGTTTCTGGCAGGACCATCGCTCCGACAGCGGCTTCCAGTATGTGAGCGAGCGGCTCATCCAGACACGTGGCGTCGGTGAAGGATACAGTGTACAGTTCGGCTCAGGGGATCCTTTCCAACTGAAGAACTTGCATATCGCCCTTGTCAAAAGCGGTAGCGTGGACATCAGCGTCAACCTTCTCCCCCGCCACTATGAAGCGGGTGATATGATGGTGATCACTCCGGACAGCATCATGACGCAGCAGGGGCGCAGCCCGGACTTCGATATGCAGATCATCCAGTTGAGCCCGGCATTCCTGTCCGATGTCATGCACGGAGAGGTCCCGCCGCTTTTTATCCATCGGATGCAGGATTTCACCCTCCGGCCTTCCGATGCGGACCGGACCGCTTTCACTTTTCTTTCCGACAGTCTCTGGGCGCTCCTTCACGCAGCAACCCTCTCCGATGAAGCCATCCGCGCTTGCTGTGAATCCATCCTGCAGTATCTTCGGACCCTGATCCTTTTCCAGCAGTCAAGAACCCTCGCCGGCCAGACAAGAAGCCTCAGCATATTCAATCAGTTTGTCGCACTCATCAACGTCCATTGTGCCCAGCACCATGATGTGGGGTTCTATGCCGGAGAAATCGGTCTCAGCCGGGAACACCTGAGCAGTCTGATCTCAAAGGCAAGCGGTCGCACAGCCAGTACCTGGATAGACGAAGCGCTTATTTCGCGCGCTAAAATCCTGCTCCGGCACACTGATCTCACCTCGGCCGAAATATCCGACCGGCTCAATTTCCCTGCACCCTCTCATTTTTCCCGATTCTTTAAACGCCATATGGGCATGACACCGAAAGTGTATCGTCATTAAAACCTACCCGTCGGTCTTCTCCAAGAGTGTGACCTGGTGTTTGACGTCCATAGGTGGCGTCTTTTCCCTGTATGATGGCCGTACAAGTCGCTTTCCTATACGTCCTGAAAAGCCACAAAAGTTTCACCTATGTTTCACCTGATGTCTTTTCGCATTCTTATAAATCATTGATTATCAATATATTATAAGATATAGTTCGAGTCTCGTTTTCCGCTCCAAACGCCCCGCATTGCTGCGGGGCGTTTTTGTTATGCCCTGGCGGGTTGGCCCTTCCCGGCGTTTTGCGTACAAACCTCGTTTGTACAAGAAAACATCCTCAGACCGGCATTTTCTTGTACAAGTCTCACGGATTTAGCCGATTGTCGACCCGATTCCGAGAGACTTGAGCAGAAAACTCCAGAGGGAAGCGTATTTCGATGCACAAACGAGATTTGTACATCGCAATATCAACTCCACCGGACATTTTCACCAGGAAGAGATCGTCCCTGGTGTCGATGGGGCCGGGAGACTGGTATCGTCTCTTCGGGAGATAGGGCTAGGTCTGTAACTGTATTGCGGAGCGACTTGTACAATTTCATAGTTGGCGGGGACGCTATCCCTGGGACTGGCACGCGAACGTGGGATTCTCGGTCGGCTACACCCAGGCGGAAAGGGAGCGTCTGTTCGATGTCTATATGGACAGATTATACCGGACGCCGTCCATGCCTCCCACCAGGGAATGGACTATGGAATGCGGCTCGCACAGGGCAAGGCCGAAGACCTGCGCGGGCAAGGCGATGGCGCTGTCCTCCAGCTTCTTCCGGGCCGGAACCAGCTTACCCTGAAGCTTTTCCGGGGATTATAGTTGAGAAAGGATGTCTTTCAGAAGCCGGTTCCACTCGATGACATGGTCCGGCTTCGGGGAGTAGCCCAGCACGACGACCACCAGATCCTGGGACGGGAGAATAAAAATTTCCTGCCCATCGTGTCCACGGCATTCGAACATGTCGGCCGGGGCGTCCGGATACTTGCCTCCCCGGTTCAACCAGAAGAAGGCCCCGTATTCTCCCTGGCTCCCGGAAGCGGGTGCGGCAGAGTATTCCACCCACCCTTCCGGAAATATACGCAGGTCCCCGACGTGGCCGCCGTCCAGGTACAACTGGCCGAAACGGGCGAAATCCCTCGCCGTCATGTACAAGTAGGAAGAACCCACGGGAGTCCCGCTCATGTCCGGCTCGAAACAGGGGTTCCGGATGCCCAGGGGCGCGAAAATCTCGTCACGGAGATAAGCGAGGAACTCCGCGTCGGAAGCGAACCGGCTGCGTAGATAGCGCATAACGATATTCGTCGTGCCGCTGGAATAATACCAATAGGTCCCCGGTTGGTGCTCCAAGGGCTTGGACAGGGCGAACAGTCCCATGTCCTTCTCCCGGTGCAGCATCAGGTTCACGTCCGAGCGGGTACCGTAGTTCTCATTCCACTGAAGACCGCTCTGCATCTGCAGCAAATCGTTCAAGGTAATTCTCTTACGGTCGTCGCCCTGCCACTCGGGAATGTCCATGGGCGCGTACAGGTCCACCAGGCCGTCTTCCACCATGCACCCGGTCAGCGCGCTGGTGACGCTCTTGCCCATGCTCCAGCTGAGCAGCCGCGTTTCCGGCGTGATGCCTTCCCGATATCGTTCCGCCACGATCCTGCCCTCGTGAAGCACGACGAAGGCAAAGGGCGTTCCGTTGTAACTCCGGTCATCGACCAACGCCTTCGCCAAGGGTTCCAAACGGCTGCAAAGGGCCGAATCCTCCGAAGCGGACAGCGTTGTCGTATGAGCCAACGACAGGGAATCGAGGACCAACAGACCATTTTCGATGGCCAACGGATATTTCTCCGCTTGCAGCTCCTGAACGGTCTTTCCCCGCAGCAGCGTGACACCGTAACCTTCCCGGTACACGGCCGTGGACTTGGCCCACAGGAAGCGGCTCGTCACCGTCTTGTTTTCGTAGTCCACCTGGTTCCTGTTGAACTTGATGAAGGAGAAGTGGAGGTCCAGCGCCTCCACGTCGGCCTGGTCGCGCCCGGAAACGAAGACGGCCGAGGCGAGATTCTTGGCGGCGTACCCCGTAATGATGGGCATGAGGGAGTTCAAGTAGAGGCACCCGCCGACGATAGCGGCGGCAAGGAGGCCCAGCATGACCCGGAAAATCGTTTTCGACGCTTTTGTTTTCATGCGGACAAGATAGTCATTTTCACGATTATTTGCTAACTTTGAGGAACCGAATCAACAAGTAACCGAAACTATGAGCCAATTGCATGTTATCGACCACCCGATGATCCAGCACAAGCTGACCATCATGCGCATGAAGGAAACCGGACCCAAGGATTTCCGGGAACTTCTCAAGGAAATCTCCCTCTTGATGGGTTACGAGGTCACCCGCGACATCCCGTTGGAGAGCGTGGAAATCGAAACGCCCATCTGCAAGATGACGTCGAAGAGAGTCTCCGGACACAAGCTCGCCATCGTCCCGATCCTGAGAGCCGGTATGGGCATGGTCGAAGGCCTGCAGATGCTCGTCCCCGTCGCCAAAGTGGGCCACATCGGCCTGTACCGCAATGAGGAGACGCACAAACCGGTCGTCTATTACTGCAAGCTTCCGGAAGACATCCAGAAGCGCACGGTCATCGTCACCGACCCGATGCTCGCCACCGGCGGCAGCGCCTGCGACGCCCTCACGATGCTCAAGGAGCGCGGCTGCAAACACATCCGGCTGATGTGCCTCGTCGGCGCCCCCGAAGGCATTGCCAAGGTGCAGGAAGAACATCCGGATGTGGACATTTACCTCGCCGCGGTGGACGACCACCTCAACGAGAACGCCTACATCGTCCCGGGCCTCGGCGACGCCGGCGACAGGATCTTCGGCACGAAGTAAAGCCTATTCCTTCTCTTCCCTGACGGTGTCTTTTTCCGAAGACGCCGTTTCTTTTGTATTCTGGGCCGTTGTCTTGGGAACCGTTTCCTCCGCCTGCTGCGGTGTCGTCTCCGTCTGCTGGTTCTGCTGGGGCGGACGGGGGATGATGATTACTTTGGAGGGGTTCTTGATCGTCTTCATGATCGTATGGGTGTTACAGGTATTTGTCGATGGCTTGGATTGCCGTCTCCAGGTCCTCCGCATCGGCGACCCGGGCGGGATTGGCCTGGAGGGAGATCAGGCGGAGCGCCTTCCGGCCTTCGGCGGACGTGAAGAACGTCCGGATATCCTCCACGTCGCCCAGGCGGGCGTTCCGGGCTTCGATATGTCGGTTCAGCGCCGCGGCGATCAGTTCGCACGTGTCATAGGCGTGGATGATCTTCATGGACAGGGCGTCGTTGCCGATGGACTGGAACAGGGAGGACATCTTCAGGAGCTCCAGGGCGTCGTCGGACAAGGCGATGGAGGCGTCGGCCAGCAGGATTCCGCCATACAGGTCCACGGAATCCGGGGAGGCGCCGGTCCACCCGTCGTCCAGCGACAGGAAATACTTTGCCGCGTCGCGCTCCGCGTCCAGGTACTCCGCCATCGTGGCGATATCCGCCTGATTGGACTGTAGTTCCGTCCGGATCAGCTTCAGGGCCGAACGGACTTCCCGCCGGACCTGGGAACGGTCGATCATTCCCTGGACGGCGAACGTGATGGCAATACCCAGGATGACGGACAGGACATTGCTCAGGAAACTGGAAACTGATTCTTTCATGGGTCAAGGTCAAAGTTACAAAAAATATCCTTATCTTCACGGAAAATATTGATAGATATGATAAAACGACTCCTCCTCACCACGGTGGCGCTGCTTGTGGCCGCGGCTCCCCTCACCCTGGCCCAGAAGCCCGGACCCCGAAATGACAAGAATGCCGATACCGAGAAAAAGGAAGCTCCGGAGAAACCGGAGCCGGAACTGACCGTAACGGACGGACTCGTCGGCGTTTCCCATCACGAAAAGGATTGGTATTTCGATGTTCCGGACTCCCTGCTGGGCCGGCGTATCCTGGCCGTCACCCGCTTTGTGAACCACACTTCCGGTGCCTCCGAATACGGCGGTGAAATGCTTCAGAGCCAGATGATTTACTGGGAGAAAGCCTCCAACGGGAACCTTCTCCTGCGCGTCGATCCCTATACGGTCCATGCCGACGGCGACGATGAAATCGCCCGGGCCGTCCGTGCCAGCTCCGAGAACCCGATCATCGCTTCGCTCAAGCCGGAGAAGAAGTCGGCTCCGGGATGCACCCGCGTGAAAGTCACTTCCCTGTTCGAGGGCGACACGCAGGCCTTCTCCCTGAGCTCCCGTTCCAAGAGAGCCTACAACCTGGGCAACCTCAAGGGTGATGCCAGCTTCATCGAAAGCATCCGGACCTATCCGATCAATACGGAGGTGACGGTCACCAAGACTTATACATACAGTCTTCCCCAGGGAGGCGCCGGTGGCCCCGCCCGGATGTCCGCGATCCTTCCGGCCGGCCTGGAAGCCGGTGTGGTGACGCTGGTGCTCAACACCTCGATGGTCCTTCTCCCGGAAGTGCCCATGCAACCGCGTCTCTTTGACGCCCGCGTCGGTTACTTCGCCGACGGATACACCCAGTTTTCCGACGAGCAGCAGGCCGTGGAGCGCGTCCGCTTCATCGCCCGCTGGCGCCTGGAAGCCCGTCCCGAGGATGTGGAGAAGCAGAAGCGCGGCGAACTCGTGGAGCCCGTCAAGCCGATTGTCTATTACATCGACCCGGCGACCCCGAAACAGTGGCGGCCGTACCTTATCGCCGGCGTAAACGACTGGCAGAAAGCGTTCGAGCAGGCCGGTTGGAAGAACGCCATCCGGGCCGAGGAATGGCCGGAGGACAACCCCGACATGAGCATGGAGGACGCCCGCTTCTCCGTGATCCGCTACCTCGCCTCCTCTACGGCGAACGCCTATGGACCCAATGTCCATGATCCCCGCTCCGGCGAAATCCTGGAAAGCCATATCGGCTGGTACCACAACGTGATGACCCTGGTCCATGACTGGTACCAGGTGCAGGTCGGCGCCGTGGATCCGCGCGCCCGTTCCTTCAAGTATGACGACGAGCTCATGGGCGACCTCATCCGCTTCGTCTCCTCCCACGAGGTGGGCCATACCCTGGGCCTCCGGCACAACATGGGCTCCAGCAGCTTCACCCCGGTGGAGAAGCTCCGCGACAAGGAATGGGTGGAGAAGCATGGCCACACGGTCTCCATCATGGACTACGCCCGTTTCAACTATGTGGCGCAGCCGGAGGACGGCATCGGCAAGGACGGCCTGTATCCCCGGATCAACGACTATGACAAGTGGGCCATCGAATACGGCTACAAGCCCACGGAGTTCAAGACTCCGAAGGAGGACCACCTGTATTGGAACAAGGTGATCATCGAGCGGCTCAAGGACCATCCCGAGCTCTGGTTCGGTGGCGAGGGTACCGACTCCGACCCGCGCGCCCAGCGGGAGGACCTCGGTGACGACGCCGTCGCGGCCAGCAATTACGGTATCGCGAACCTCAAGCGCATCATCGGCAAACTTCCGGAGTGGAATGCCGAGGAGGCCGACCAGTACGAGAACCTTTCCCGGATGTACACCTCCCTCACCGGCCAGTACAACCGCTACCTGGGCCATGTCTCGGCCAATATCGGCGGCCGCTTCGTGACGAACCACAGCATCGAGCAGGCCGGCGTGGACAAGTATGCCCCCGTGCCGAAGGAGCGTCAGAAGAGAGCGCTGAACTGGCTCAACGACAATCTGTTCCGCAAGCCGTCCTGGCTCGTGGCCGAGCCCTGGATCTTCAACCTCACGGACCGCCCGGACACCTACCTGTACACCCTCGTGAACAATGTCGTGAGCGCTTCCAACCTCCTGAATATCCAGAAGCTCTCCCGGATGGAACAGTTTACGACCTACGGCTCCGACAACTATGCCCCGCAGGAGTATCTGGACGACCTCGCCGGCATGATCTTCGAGGAGCTCTATAAGGGCCGCGCCACCGACAGCTACCGCCGCTATCTCCAGCGCCGTTATGTCACGGTCGCCCTGGAAGTCGTGAACAGCCCTGCCGCCGAGACGACGGACGGCCGGACCCTCCTCCTGGGCCAGCTCCTGGACATCCAGAAGAAGGCCGGCAAGGCCAAGTCTTCCGATGCCGCCACACACGCCCACTGGCAGAGCCTGGCGAAGCAGATCGAGAAAGGACTGAAATAGTTATTTTTTCCAGAACAGCCCGCCCAGCGAGAGTAACAGCAGGAGGATCAGCGTGATGGAGGAAGCGCGGGAGATCCCGGCACCGATGCGGTAGGAATCGGGTTCGAAGCGCATGACGATGTCGTGCCCGCCCGCGGGGAGGGCCATCGCCCGCAAGGTCCAATCCGCGCGCAAGACCTCCGCCGGAGCACCGTCCACCTGCGCCTTCCACCCGTCGGGATAGTAGATCTCGCTGAAAACGGCGAGACGGTCGCCGGCGGCCTGGTAGTGGTAGCGGAGCTCGTTCGGAGCGTAGGAAGTCAGGACGATCGTGTCCGTAGAATCGGCCGGAGCCGCCTTCACCGCCGGCATGTCCCGGCCGATGACGGCCTGATGCCGCAGATCGACACTGCCCAGGAAGGCGATTTCCTCGTCGGGGGAGGCGGCGGGAACGACCTCATCGACAAACCAGGCGTTGCCCAGGGCGCCCGCATTGTATGCCGGCGCATAGTCTCCACCGATGACGATATATCGGGTGTTCAGCGCATTGAGGACCGGCATCGCCGGCAGTCCGGCCTCCACGTCGTCGATGGTCTCCGCCTCCTGCATGGACCCGTAGATGGAATTGATCTCCCCCGTCAGGTAGTGCTCGATGAGATCCTGGTAGCGCTGGAGTTTCGCCGGGGAGTAACCGCCCACGCTCTTGTGGTGGTAAGAGGGGACAGACGAGTTGAACACATTGACACTGAGGTCTAGGACGCGGTAAGACGGATCCGGGTCGGCCTTGATCATCTGGTCCACGGGCCGCTCGGCAAAGGGTTTGTTGAAGTCCTTCGGCGTGGTGAAATGGTCGGCGTTCAGGTAGCGCTTGCCGGTGGAGAAGAGGTTCACCGCGACGAGGGCGCAAATGGCCACGCCGGCGATGAGTTTGCGGTAGCGGGGCGCGTCCTTGGGCAAGACGGCCCAAAGAAGAAGCCCCCAGGCGACGGCGATGAGGAGGAAGGACACGAGGGCGTCCTGGCGCAGGAGGGCGATGCGGTCCTGCTGGAAGGCCTCCACAAGGACGTCCTGCTGCCCGGCGTCAGACGCCGACGTGAAGTCTCCCGCGAGCGTCGGGATGAGGAAGAACAGCAGGCTCAGGCCGCCGGTGAGGGCGAAGGCGATGCCGCTCTTTTTCAGGAAGTCCTTCGGGTTCACTCCGTCCTTGACGATGCGGTCCAGGGCCAGGAAGCCCAGCATGGGCAAAGTGACCTGCAGGACGACGAGGGCCATGGACACCGTCCGGAACTTGTTATAAAGGGGCAGGATATTGAAGCAGAGCTTCGTAAAGGCCATGAAATGGTTTCCGACCGCCATGAGGACGGCGAGGACCGTTCCTGCGACGAGCCACCATTTCTCCTTTCCCTTGTAGCAGAACAGGCCCAGGATGAACAGGAAGACGGTAATGGCGCCCATATACATGGGTCCGGCCGTAAAGGGCTGGGGGCCCCAGTACATCGGCAGGGCTTTCGCGATTTCGCGGGTGTTCGACTGGCCGGCGCGCCTCAGCAGCTGGATCGTCTCGGACTTCGCGGGATCCACGGCTTGGGCCGATGCGCCGCCGTTGAAGTTCGGGATCATCAGGTTCGGCAGCTCTTCCCAGCCATAGGACCACGCCGTGGCATAGTCCAGGTCCAGGCCGCCGCCCTTCACGTCCCCGTCCTGCGTAAGTTCCGAGCCGCCACGCATCGTGTTCGGCGTATATTTCGCCAGCGGCAGGAGCTTGTTCACATTGGTCGCGATCCCGACTCCGCCCACCACCAGAAGCAGGGCCGAAGCGATGAAGAACCGGCCGATTCGGTCCTTGCTTTTCGTCAATACATCAATCAGTTCCACGAGTGCATACAGCAGCACCAGAATCGCGAGATAGTAGGTGATCTGCTGATGGTTCGCCTTGATCTGCATGCTCAGCGCCAGGCCGAAGAGCACGGCTCCGAGGAGCACCTTGGGCAGGTAACGGGACTTCGCCTTCGTGCTCCGGTACGTGTACACCAGCGCCGCCAGCACCCACGGGAAAAAGGCGATCGCCTGCATCTTCGTGTTGTGGCCCACCTGGATGATCTGGAAATTGTACGAGCAGAACGCCACGGCCACGGCGCCGCCGAGGGCCAGCGGCCAGCTGATGCCGAGCGCCAGCATGAGCAGGAAGGCGCCCAGCAGGGTGATGAACAGGTAGGTCGCCGGTCGCTTTCCGGTAAGCAGCAGATTATAAATGGATTGCGTATAGTCGCCGCCATTCTGTGTGGATATGGCCGTCGTGGGCATTCCGCCGAACATGGAATCCGTCCAGTAGGTCGGGTCGTCGGGGTGCGCCGCATTCCATTCGCTCATCGCGTGCGACATGCCGATAAAACCCGATATGTCGCTCTGGTTCACGATCTTCCCGTCGAGCACCTGCGGCATGAAACCGTAACTGAGCACGAGGAAGAACACGATGGCGCCGAGGCCTATCCCGATGTTTTTCAACAGTTTCTTCTGATCCATGGTGGTTTATTTTTCTGGTGAGACCCGCTCCAGCAGGACGGCGAGTTCATGGGTGATGCTGCGGCGGGAAAAACGGGTGATGTCGCCGGCCATGGAAGGGACGCCGCCCTGCTGGAACTGCTCCCACGCCTGGTCGATGAAAAGGCGCATGGCATCCCGGTTGTCCCAATCGGCCGTGACACCGGCGCCCGTGTCCGCCAGCACGCGGGCCATGGCGCCGTCCTCCTGGCCGATCCCCAGGATGGGTCTCCGGGAAGCGAGATACTCGAACAGTTTGCCGGGAAGGATGGGGCGGTACTCCGGATCGTTCCGGAGCGGCAGCACCAGGACGGTGGCCGCGAGCTGCTCGCGCACCGCCGTCAGGTGGTCCTTGTAGCCCAGGTCCACGACGTTGTCCTTGAGACCGGCCTCCTCGATGGCGTCATACACCTCCCGGTCCACCTTGCCGACGAGCCGCAGGCGCAGGGCCGCCTTGAAGTCCGGCTCCGCCCAGGCCTTCGCCCCCAGCACTTTCCAAAAAGTGAGCGGATTGCCGTCGGCCGCGAAAAGGCCCGTATGGACGATGTTGAAGTGCTCGTCCGGCTCCACCGCCTGCTCGAAATCGCCTCCGTCATAACCGTTGGTAATCATCGCGACGGGGGTCGATGTCTGGGCCTGGAACTCCTCCTGCACAAGCGGCGTGACGGCGAGGACGGTAGAGCATTCGTCCAGCACGGACTGCTCCATCGCCCGGAGTTTTTTCCAGGTACGGGCCGACATGGGCAGGTGCTTGAGATAGTACATCCGGGTCCAAGGGTCGCGGAAATCCGGAATCCAGGGGATGCCGAGTTCCTTGTGCAGCCGTTGTCCGATGAGGTGCATCGAATGGGGCGGTCCCGTCGTAACGATCACATCGACAGGATGTTCCTTGAGATACTCCTTCAGGAAGCGGACGCTGGGGCGAACCCAGCCCACGCGGGGATCGGGAACGAACAGGTTGCCCCGGATCCAGAGTGAGAGGCGCTGCTTGAAGGTCTTCCGGCCGGAGGAGATTTCGGTGACCTCCCCCTTGGAGGCGCCCGCCGTCAGGGTTTTCATGTCGGTCGAGGCTCCCTTGCCCATGAGCCTGCGGTAGATGCCGTAGGGCTCCAGGATGGGCCGGCGGATGATCTCGGCGCTGTGCGGGATTTCCGCCTCGAGGGTGTGGTCGATGGCCGAATACTCCGGATTCTCCGGCGTATAGATCACCGGCTGCCAGCCCTCTGCAGGCAGGTATTTGGCGAATTTTACCCAGCGCTGGACGCCGGAACCGCCGGAGGGCGGCCAGTAGTAGGTGACGACGAGGACGCGCTTCATACAAGGTACAAAGTTAATAAAAAAACAGTATCTTTGCATTTACCCTTTAGAAGCACCCAAATGGCGAAACTGGCGGAAGACACCCCTCTGATCAAACAGTTTTTCGAAGTGAAGGCACAGCACCCCGAGGCGCTGCTGCTGTACCGGGTCGGCGACTTTTACGAGACCTACTCGGACGACGCCGTCACGGCTTCCCGCGTGCTGGGACTGGTGCAGACCAAGAAATCCAACGGCGACAAGGGACCCATCCCCATGGCCGGCTTCCCGCACCACGCCATCGAGAATTACCTCACGAAACTGGTCCGGGCGGGCTTCAAGGTGGCCATCTGCGACCAGCTGGAGGATCCGAAATTCGCCAAGAAACTCGTCAAGCGCGGGGTGACGGAGATCGTCACGCCGGGCATCTCCTTCGGCGAGAATATGCTGGAAGTCAAGGAGAACAACTTCCTGTGCGGGCTGGCGTTCGACCGCGACGGCTGCGGCGCCGCCTTCCTGGACGTGTCCACGGGACAGTTCCAGGTGGCCCAGGGGTCGCTCGAGTACATCGGCACCCTCATGGGCTCGCTCTCGCCCAAGGAACTGGTCGTTCCCCGGAGTTACGAACGGGGCGTGAAGGACCGCTTCGGCGACTATTACGTGACGAGCCTGGACGAATGGGCCTTCGTGTATGACGCCGCGGTGGAAAAGCTCAAGCGGCAGCTCCGCGTGGACTCCCTGAAGGGATTCGCCGTGGACACGATGCCGCTCGGAATCTGCGCCGCCGGGGCCCTGATGGTCTATCTGGAGCAGACGCAGCATGCGGGTCTTCGGAACATCTCCACCCTCGGCCGCATCGACGAAGCCAAGGTGGTCTGGATGGACCCCTTCACCCTCCGCAACCTGGAAGTGTTCCAGGCCGCATCGGGCCGGGAAGGCGTGTCCCTGGTGCAGACGGTGGACCGATGTTCCTCGCCGATGGGCGCGCGGATGCTCCGGAGCTGGCTGGCGATGCCCATCCTGGACCGGAAGGAACTGAACCTGCGGTACGACATCGTGCAGTTCTTCGTGGACCGGCCGGAAACCCTCGCCGCCGTGCAGGAAGAACTCGGGAAGCTCGGCGACCTGGACCGCATCCTCGGGCGGATCGCCAACGGCAAGGCCCTCCCGCGGGAGGTCCTGCAGCTGAGCCGCGGCCTCGCACAGATGAAGCCGCTCCAGGAAAACTGCATGGGCCAGGGATGCGACGCCGTGGACCGGCTCATGAAGGGACTCGTGGGCTGCGAGAAGATCCTGAAGGAAATCGTGAACACCCTGGATCCGGAGCCGGCCGCCCAGATCGGCAAGGGCCCGGTCATCGCGGAGGGGGTGGACGAAGAGCTGGACGAGCTCCGCGGCCTGTCCGGCAGCGGGAAGGATTATCTCCTGCAGATGCAGCAGCGGGAGGCCGAACGCACCGGAATCCCCTCGCTCAAAATCGCTTACAACAACGTTTTCGGCTACTATATCGAGGTCCGCAACACCTTCAGGGACAAAGTCCCGCCGGAGTGGATCCGCAAACAGACCCTCGTGAGCGCCGAACGCTACATCACCGAGGAACTCAAGGAATACGAGGAGAAGATCGTCACGGCCGAAAGCCGCATCTATGAAATCGAGACCCGGCTCTACGCCGCCCTCATCGCCCATATCCAGGACGGGATCGTCGCCATCCAGAAGAACAGCCGCATCCTCGCGAAGCTGGACGTGCTGGCCGGCTTCGCCGAACAGGCCCTGGACCGGCACTACTGCCGTCCCGTCGTGGACGATTCCCTCACGCTGGACATCAAGGCGGGCCGCCATCCGGTCATCGAAACCCTGATGCCCGCCGGCGAGGAATACGTTCCGAACGATGTCTTCCTGGACTCCAAGTCCCAGCAGATCATTATCCTGACCGGTCCGAACATGGCCGGTAAGTCGGCCCTCCTGAGGCAGACAGCCCTTATCGTCCTCCTGGCGCAGACGGGGTCCTTCGTCCCGGCGGAATCGGCCCGGATCGGCTATTTCGACAAGATCTTCACCCGCGTGGGCGCGACGGACAACATTTCCCGCGGCGAATCCACCTTCATGGTGGAGATGCTGGAGACGTCCATGATCCTCCACAACCTCAGCGCCCGGTCGCTGGTACTGCTGGACGAGATCGGACGGGGCACCTCGACCTACGACGGCATGTCCATCGCCCGCGGCATCGTGGAATACATCCACGAGTACGGCAAGGGCGCCAAGACGCTCTTCGCCACCCATTATCACGAACTGAACGACCTGGAAGGCCTTTTCCCGCGCGTGAAAAACTTCCACGTGACCGTCAAGGAGGTCGGGAAGGAGGTCATCTTCCTCCGCAAGATCAAGGAAGGCGGTACGGCCCACAGCTTCGGTATCCATGTCGCCCGCATGGCCGGCATGCCGCAGCCGGTGCTGGAAAGCGCCGAGCGCACGCTCAAGGCCCTGGAGAATTCCCAGGCGCTGGAAGCCATCGGCGCCCTCACCCCCATCAAGCCGCACACCACGAAAGAGGGCCGCGTGGAAAAGGACGGCTCCATCCAACTGTCCATGTTCCAGCTGGACGATCCCTTGCTGGAATCTTTGCGGGACCGTCTCAAGGGATTGGATCTCAACAACATGACACCCCTGCAGGCCTTTGACGCCCTGCGGGCGATGAAAGACGAGCTGGGGGTCTAGCCTTACAGGAAGAGGTTCGTCAGGAACACCACGACGATTCCCACCGGAGCGACAAAACGCAGCAGGAACCAGACGACATTGAAGAGGGCGACATTCGCCTTCAGGGTGCCGCCGTTGGTGAATTCGTCAAAGACGTCGGCCCGGGACATTTTCCAGCCCACAAAGAGAGTGAACAGCAAGCCGCCGGCCGGAAGGAGCCAGTTGGAGCAGAGCTTGTCCAGGAAATCGAAGATGCTGTTTCCCAGGAGTTTGACATCTGCCAGCGGACCGAAGGACAGGCTGCACAGCACGCCGACGCACCAGGCGAACACCGTAATGGCCAGGACCGCGGAACCGCGCCGCATCCCCTTTTCCTCCGTCAGGTAAGCCACGCCCACTTCCATCATGGAGATGGCCGAGGTGAGGGCCGCAACGAGGATGGTCACGAAAAAGATGATGGCAATGATGGCGCTGAGCCAGGGGGCACCCACCCCCATCTTGTTGAAAATGAACGGCAGCGTATCAAAGACAAGACCGGCGCCCGCACCCGGTTCGATCCCGGCGGCAAAGACGGCCGGCATCACGGCGAAACCGGCGATGACGGCGAACAGAAGGTCCGACACGGCCGTTCCCACCCCGGAAGCGAGGATATTCTCCTCCTTGCGCATATAGGAAGCATAGGTCAGGATGGTGCCCACGCCCAGCGACAGCGAAAAGAAGGCCTGTCCCATGGCGGCTGCGACGGCGTGCGCATCGACTTCGGAGAAATCCGGTTTGAGGAGATAGGTGATGCCTTCCGAGGCACCCGGCAGGGTCATGGAATAGACGGCCAGGGCGATGATCAGGATGAACAGGATCGGCATCGTCACTTTCGTGAAGCCTTCGATTCCTTTCTTCACGCCGGCGAGGACGATTCCCGCGACCAGGAGCATGAAGATGGTATGGACCGCGATCGGACCGCCGGTGGAGGAGATGAACTGGCCGAAGAACCCCTGGATCTCAGAGGGTTCCGCATTCGTAAAGTCCAGGCAGGCCGCCTTGAAGAGGTACTCCACCGACCAGCCGCCCACGACGCTGTAGTAGCTCAGGATGACGATGGGCGAAACGACCGTAAAGAGTCCCAGCCACTTCCAGGGGGTGCCGGGTGCCAGTTTCTCCATCGCCCCGAAGGTCCCCTGCCGGCTCCGGCGGCCGATGATCGTCTCGGCAAAGAAGATCGGCAGGACCAGGATGAAACTGGAGAGCATGTACAGGATGACGAACGCGGCGCCGCCATGTTCTCCCACCATGTACGGGAACCGCCAGATATTGCCCAGGCCGACGGCGCTGCCGGCCATCGCCATGATCACGGCAAAACGACTGCCGAAGTTTTCGCGCGGAGCCATCAGAACAGATTCGAAACAAAGAGGATGGCTACACCCACGGGAGCGACGTAGCGGATCAGGAAATAGAAGAAATCGAACAGACGGGCGTTCCAGACCTTGGTTCCTCCGTTGGTGAACTCATCCCGGATATCGGACTTCTTCATCTTCCAGCCCACGAACAGGACGACCAGCAGGCCACCGATCGTGAGGAGGACATTGGAGGCGACGGTATCGAAAAAGTCGAACAGGGTCATCCCGAAGATCGTCCGGTCCGCCAGCGGGCCGAAGGACAGGGAACACAGCGCACCCGCCGCACCGGTGAGGACGAACAGCAGGACACAGGCCCATCCCCGCTTCATCCCCCGTTCCTCCGTCAGGTAGGCGACGCCCACCTCAATCAGCGAAACGGACGAGGTCAGGGCCGAGAAAAGGACGGTCAGGAAGAACAGGATGGCGGCAATGGCACTGATCCAGGGCATGGTCTGGCCCATCTGGGAGAAGATATACGGAAGGGTGTCGAAGATCAGCCCCGGGCCGCTGCCCGGTTCGATGCCCGCGGCGAACACCGCCGGCATGATGGCAAAGCCCGCCAGCATCGCAAACAGCAAGTCCGAGACCGCCGTTCCCACACCGGCGACCAGGAGGTTCTCCTTCTTGCTGATATAGGAAGAATAGGTGATGACTATACCCATGCCGAGCGACAGCGAAAAGAAGGACTGTCCCAGGGCATCCAGGCAGGAATCCAGGGTAAGCTTCGAAAAATCAGGCTTCAGGAGATAGGAAACGCCCTTCTGTGCGCCCGGCAGGGAGATGGAATAGATGGCGATCACGACCACCAGGATGAACAGGATCGGCAGGCTGATCTTGCTGAATTTCTCGATGCCGGATTTCACGCCGAGGGCGACGATGATCACCGTCGCGGCCAGAAAAGCCAGATGGCAGGCAATGGGCAGCCAGGGCCGGGCAATGAACCGGGCGAACGAACCGGTCAAAGTTTCGGGGGCATGGTGGGTGAATTCCAGCCGGAGCGCCTGCACAAGATATTCCAGGGACCAGCCGCCCACGACGCTGTAATACGAGACGATCCACATCGGGGTGAAAACCATGAGGAAGCCCAGGAACCGCCACTTGGAGTCCGGAGCCAGGGCGACGAATGCCCCGCGGCAGTTTTTCCCGCTCCGCCGTCCGACGATGGATTCCGCAAAGAAGATCGGAAGGCTGATGATGATGGAGAAGAGGATATAGACGACCATGAAAGCGGCACCTCCGTCCTGTCCGACCAGGTACGGGAAGCGCCAGAGGTTTCCGAGGCCGATCGCCGATCCGGCCATCGCCATGATGACGGCCATCCGGCCGCCGAAGTGTTCACGTTGTTTCATCTTTGTCAGTCCGTTTCACGGACCATGTCGGGGAAGTCCGTGTCATTCAGGTTTTTACGCTCTCCGCCGATACACGACGAATTCGTAAGTGATGCCCGTCTCCGGGTCCGTCTGCAACTCGCTGCGGGAGTCGGCATACCAGACGGCCGGGTCGATCTCGGGGAAAAAGGCGTCGGCATCCTCCGGCGCATCATGCACATGGGTAATATACATGCTGTCAACCACGTCCATCGCCTCGGCATAGGTATAGGCACCTCCGATCACGAAAGCCCGTTTGAGTACCTCCGAATCATCGTCGTACTTATCCGCGGCGGCGAAGGCCTTTTCCAGGGAATCCACGACGGTGACTTCGGCGGGGGCTTCGGGCCAGGGGAAGAGGGAGATGACGATGTTATGACGCTTCGGGAGCGGACGGCCGATGGACTGGTAGGTCATCCAGCCCATGATGACGGCGCTGCCGGTGGTTTGCTGCCGGAAGTATTTCATGTCGCCCGGCAGGTTCCACAGCAGGGCGTTCTTGCGGCCGATGGCATGGTTGTCGGCGATCGCGACGATAAGGCTCTTTTCCATATGATTAAACGGCGACGGGGGCTTTGATGGCCGGCCACGGGTCGTAGCCTTCCAGGGTGAAATCTTCGTAGGTGAAATCAAAGAGGGACTTGACCTCCGGATTGATCCGCATCCGGGGAAGCGGACGGGGTTCGCGGGAAAGCTGCGTCGCCACCTGGTCGAAATGGTTCCGGTAGATGTGGGTGTCGCCCGTCGTGTGGACGAACTCGCCCGGTTCCAGGCCGCACACCTGCGCGATCATCATCGTGAGGAGCGCATAGGACGCAATGTTGAACGGAACGCCCAGGAAGACGTCCGCGCTCCGCTGGTAGAGCTGACAGGAAAGCTTTCCGTCCGCCACGTAGAACTGGAACAGGCAGTGGCAGGGCGGCAGGGCCATCCGGTCCACCTCCGCCGGGTTCCAGGCGGAGACCAGCATCCTCCGGGAGTCCGGATTTCGCCGGATCGTGTCGATGACCATCGAAAGTTGGTCGATCACCCGTCCGTCCGGGGCGGGCCAGGAGCGCCACTGGTGGCCGTAAACCGGGCCCAGGTCGCCGTTCTCGTCGGCCCATTCGTCCCAGATGGTGACACCGTGGTCCTGGAGATACTTCACGTTCGTATCCCCGGCGATGAACCAGAGAAGCTCGTAGATGATGGACTTCAGGTGCACCTTCTTGGTGGTCAGGAGGGGAAAACCCTCCGACAGGTCGAACCGCATCTGATAGCCGAACACGCTCTGCGTGCCGGTACCGGTACGGTCTTCCTTCATCACGCCGTTTGCGCGGATATGTCTCAGGAGGTCCAGGTATTGTTTCATAGGATGCAAATGTACGAATAATTCGCAAAAAAGAGTATATTTGTAAGATAGTACACGACACTAAACGAACACGGATATGGAAATCACGAAAGAACTGTGGGGCACCGCCCCGGACGGGAAGGAAATCTTCCGTTATACCCTCAAAAACGCCTCCGGCGCCTATGTGCAGCTGGGCAGCGTCGGCGCAGCCATCGTCTCCATCGTCGTCCCGGACAAGGAAGGCAAGCTGGACGATGTCGTCCTGGGCTATCCGAACGCCCTGGATTATTTTGGTGATGGCCCCTGCGCCGGCAAGGTTCCCGGCCGCTACGCGAACCGCATCGCCCAAGGGAAAATCACCGTGGAAGGCGTGGAATACACCCTGCCCATCAACAACGGTCCCAACCACCTGCACGGCGGTCCGCAGGGATTCCAGAACCAGGTCTGGGACAGCCGCATCGAGGGAGACGCCGTGGAATTCATGTATTTCTCCGAAGACGGCGAGGCCGGCTACCCCGGCAACATGAAGGTCATCGCCCATTATGAATGGAGCGAAGAGAACGAACTCAAGCTCATCCTGACGGCCGAAACGGACGCCCCCACCGTCGTGAACCTGACGAACCATGTCTATTTCAACCTGGACGGAGAAGGCTCCGGAACGGTTCTCGACCACAAACTGGAACTCAATGCCTCCCAGTATCTTCCGACGGACGCCACCCAGATTCCGCTCGGAGAGCCGGCAGACGTCGCCGGAACGCCCATGGACTTCGTGGAGGCCAAACCCATCGGCCAGGACATCCACGCGGATTTCGAAGCCCTCAAGATCGGCAAGGGCTACGACCACTGCTGGCTCATCGACGGAGCCATGCCCGGACAACTTTCCAGCGCAGCGGAGCTCTGGGCCGCGAAGTCCGGCCGCAAGGTGGAGATCTTCACGACGCAGCCGGCGGTCCAGGTCTATACCGGAAACTGGCTCAAGGGCTGCCCGAAGGGCAAATCCGGCCGCGAGTACGAGGATTACGACGCCGTCGCCATCGAGTGCCAGCACACGCCCGACGCCCCCAACCAGCCGCAGTTCCCCACGACGCTCCTCCGCCCCGGCGAGGTGCTCGAGGAGGCCATCATCTGGGCCTTTACCGCATAAGTAGGAACCGTCCCTTACAGATTCATGAGCGCCGTCAGGACCTTCTCCTGGACGGCGTCTTTCATCAATACGGTCTTGGAAGCGTCCAGCAGATAGATGGACGGAATGCCGCGAACGTTGTAAAGAAGGTCCGTACGGATGGCGTAATGGTGGTCGTACCCATTGATCCAGGCGGCGGGATACTCGCTGATATGCGCCTTCCAGTCATCGATGTCCTGGTCAATGTAAACATCGACGACCTGCAGGCGCCCCTCGTCGATGAGCGAGGCGATTTCGGGGGTCGAGGCCATGGCGTCCATGATCTCCTGACACGCCTTGCAGCCGGGATTGCCGAAGATCAGGACCGTGTATTCCGCCTTCACGCCGTAGAGCGTCCGGACACGGCCGCGGGTATCGGTGAAAGAGAAATCCGCCGCTGGGGTGCCCACGCGGTTGAGTCGGCACATGCGCGCATCCCACTCGTATCCCGCCCGATAGCCGTCGTCGATGAGGTCCGACCGCCCGAGTTTTTCCACGAAGGGGAGATACAGGTCCTCGTTCCGAACGGGGGAGTTGGGATCGTATAGATAGTGTTTCGTGAGCCGGCACAGTTCCTCGAACACGTTGGTTTCCGGGGACTTCCGCTCGAAGGCTTCGATTCGGTCATAGAGCCGGGAGACGGCCTTTCCGCCTTCGTCCAGCGACAGTTGTTCCAAGAGGGTGGCGAACATCCCCATCTGGGATTCCAGTGCCGTGACGGGAACGCCGTTCACGGTCGATGAGTCGCAAGCGTACACGGCCGCCGTATCGGTGAACCTGTCCCAGAAATGCCCGGCGGCATAGGCCACCCGGTCCTGGGCGGAGGTGTACATGGACGGAATCTCGACCTGCGGGAAGTCCCGCACCGCCGGCACCGGAGCGTTCGTCTTCGCATTCCGCGGCCCGCAGGCGCACAGGAAAAGGACCGCTATGAGACTAACATACTGTCGCATGACGCAAAAATAAATAAAATTTAGTAGTTTTGTATCATGACGACGTCCAGGAACACCCTCCTTCTCACGCTTGCCGCCGGCCTCCTCGCAGGGATTCCGGCCCGCGCCCAGTTCTACCAGAACGGAGCCGACCCGTTCGGCCGATGGTCCACTATGAGCACGGAGCACTACCGCATCGTGTACCCGGAAGGGAAAGACTCCCTGGCCAGGGCCTATATCCTGGACCTGGAAAAGTGGCAACCCTCCGTGGGCGTCAGCGCCGGCATGGACCCGGTCGGACTCCAATGGGGCCGGCTGCCGGTCATCCTCCACCCTTACTATCCCCATTCCAACGGGTCGGTCGCCTGGGCCCCCAAGCGCATGGACCTTTATACCCACCCGGAACCGTATGGTTCCCAGCCCCTTTCCTGGATGACGCAGCTCACGGTCCATGAGTCCCGCCACGTCGCCCAGATGCAACTCGCCTACCGCCGCCCCTTCCGCTGGGTGAATTACCTCGTAGGGGAGATGTGGCCCGGGGCCGTCTCGGCCCTTTTCACCCCGCAACCGTTCCTGGAAGGCGATGCGGTCGTCACGGAAACGGCCCTGACGCACTCCGGAAGGGGACGGGACGGGGATTTCCTGAACTATTACCATGTCGCATTCGATGGCGGCGACTGGCGCGACTGGTACCAATGGATCTACGGGTCCTTCAAGAAGGCCGCCCCTGATTACTATGCGACCGGCTACATGACGATCGCGGGCATGCGGTATTTCTATGACCAGCCCGCTTTCACGGCCGGTTATTTCGACTGGGTCACGCGCCATCCCTTCCCCGTCACGCCTTTGCAGCGCTATATCCGCACCCTTTCCGGCCAGTCCTTCAAAAAGACATTCCGGACCTTGCAGGAAGGGTTCCGCGACCAATGGGCCGAGGAAGCCGACGCCCGGGGGCCCTTCATGCCCATGGAACAGGTGACCCGGACTCCCTCCTTCGCCACCGACTACACCGGCGGAACCTGGGTGGACGGGAAGTATTACGCGATCAAGGAGGGCAAGACGACGGCGACGCGGATGATCCGCCTGGATCCGGACGGAACCGAGCACGACATGGGCTCCTTCTCCGGCAGCACCAGTTCCTTCTATGTGGGCGAGGACCGTATCTTCTGGTCCGAAACGTTGCCGGGCGTGCGCTGGGACCTGGACGGAGAATCCATCCTGCGATGGATGGACCTGGACGGAAAACACCGGCATGATCTGACCGTGAAGGGAAGGATGTACAATCCCCAGCCCGGTCCGGACGGGGTTCTCGCCGTCGTGGAATATCCGGTGGACGGAGGCTGCAATCTTTTGATTGTCAACGAAAAGGACGGCTCCATCCTCCGCCGGACCCCGGCTCCGGAAGGAATCCAGCTCACGGAATCGGCCTGGATCGGCAACGACATCCACTGCCTGGGCCTGGACGACCGCGGATACGGAATCTGGCGGCTCCGGGAGGGGAGCTGGACCTGCGTGCTGGAACCCAGCCCGCAGATGATGGAGAACCTGGACGGCGGCGACATGCTGGAACTGGTCAGCGACCGGAACGGCGTCAAGGAACTGTACCGCTACGATCCGGAAACCGGTAAGGCCTGGCAGCTGTCGAACACCCGCTATGGTGCCAACGACTTTTCCATGAGCGACGACGGGGAACTCTGGTTCCGGTCCATGACCCCGGAAGGAAACGCCATCTTCAAGGCCCGGGCGCCGGAGCCCGTGGAAGTGGACATCCGGCAGGTCCACCGGGACCGGGTGGCGGAGAAACTGTCGGAACAGGAGAACGCCCTGCTGCAGGCAGCCGGGAACCGGGAAAAGGGAACGACGGTCGTCAGCGAGCCTCAACGGTACCTGAAACCGCTGCACTGGATGAAGTTCCATTCCTGGGCGCCGATCTGGTTCAACTATGACCTGATCGAGTCCATGAGCGGAGATTTCAGCTACGACACGGCCTCGCCCGGTCTGGTCGGCCTGTTCCAGAACGACCTCGGAACAACCTGGGGAGCAGTCGGTTACTCTGCACATCCGGACGAGGATCGCGCGGGAGAATGGCGGCATGGCGGCCATCTGCACTTCACCCATACGGGACTGTATCCCGTCCTGGAGGCCACCTTCGACATCTATGACAAGGGGGCGTACCTGTATCAATTCCAGGACCGGGAATACCCGGACCACATGGGCTATGCCATCCTTCGCAGGGACCTCGACCGGCTCACGTGGACCGGCAAGGTTTCCGCTTATGTTCCTTTCCGCTTCCATAAGGACGGCATCCAGCGGGGCGTGATCCCGCAGGTGAGCTGGAGCGTCTCGAACAATCCCTTCGACACGGGCGTCACCCACCTGGAAATGCATGACGATTTCATTCGGGACGAGGCCCATGCCGCCTATCTCGGCTACGATCCGGGCAAGCGTATCCTCATGCAGAATCTCCGGGGGTCGGTCCGCGGCTACTGGACGCAGCAGGCGGCCGACAGCCAGGTCTATCCCCGGCTGGGCATCGGTGCGGAAGCCGGCGCCGGTTTCCGGCCCGGCCTCTCGCAGATCTATTCACCGGCCTGCTATGGCTATGTCTATGGCTATCTGCCTGGCCTCACGCGCACCCAGGGGCTGCGCCTCTCCGCCATCGGCGCACAGCAGTTCGCCACCGGCGCACCTTTCGGAGAATACGGCGTTTCCGTCATTCCGCGCGGCTTCACCCCCGCCGACGGCACCGCCATCGCCCGGCATTCCGCCCGGGCGCTCCGCCTCACCGCGGACTATGCCGTTCCCCTGTATGTCGGCGACATCTCCTGGTTCTCCCCGGTCGCCTATATCACGCATTTCCTCCTGATCCCGCACGTGGACTGGACCACCTTCGGCGGCGCCCGCAATGGACAGGGCCCTGTCACCGCCTCTTCCCTTTTCAGCGCCGGAGCGGACTTCACGGTGGAACTCGCGAACTTCCTCTGGGTCCCCTTCCCCTGCTCCGTCGGCGTCTCTGCCACCTGGACCGGCGGGCCGTATTACAACACCCTCGCCACCGACGGCCGGCAGCCCTGGAGCGTCGAGATGGTCTTCAGTTTCGACATATAGGAAATATTTCCTATATTTGCAGGTTATGAAAAAGGGTCTGCTGCTCCTTCTGCTTGCGGTCTCGTCCTGCCAGCTGGTCCACCGGGTCTCCGACACGGCGGCCGAACTGTTCGGCGACGAGGTCGTGGCCCGCGTGGGCGACCACAAGCTGTTCCGGTCGGAGCTTGCGGGGTACATCCCTGCCGGCGCCTCGTCCGAGGACAGCCTGGCCCTGGCCCAGCAGTACATCCACTCCTGGGCGGAGGAGCTTCTCTTCCTGGACATGGCGGAAGCGCAGCTCTCCAAGGAGGAGAAGAATGTGGACAAGGAGCTGGAGGAATACCGCCGTACGCTCCTGAAATACCGCTACGAAGAGCGCTACATCAACGAGCGGCTGGACACCCTCATCACCGACGCCGAAGTCCGGAACTACTATGAGGCCCATGCCGACCGCTTCACCCTGGACCGGCCGGTCCTGAAAGCGCGTTACATGGTCATCCCGGCCGATTCCAGGAGCTTCCGGACCATCAAGGAACTCATGGGCTCGGACGATGCGATGGACGCCATCGCGGCCGACAGCCTGGCCTTCACGGCCGCCCTCCGGTATGTGGACAGTTCCGACAGCTGGCTGGACGCCCTCCTGCTGGCCCGCGAACTGGGAACGGACGAGGAATCCATGATGAAGTCCCTGAAGAACAAGTTCATCGAGTTCAAGGGGGACGACGGCAACATCCGGGTGGCCTATGTGGTGGATCTCGTCAGGAAAGGGGAGCCGGCGCCGCTGGAATATTGCGCGGACCGGATCCGGGACATCATCCTGAGTGCCCGGAAGCATGAATTGGTGTCCGGTTTGGAACGGGAGTTGCTGATAGACGCCCAGAACAAGGATAAATTTGTGATTTATTGATATGAAGCCAAGAGTGATCGTCCTCACGGCGGCCCTGCTTGCATGCACGGCCCTTTCCGCCCAGAAGTATGAGGGCGGCCTGATCGACAAGACCGTCGCCGTCGTGGGCAACGAAGTGATTCTGATTTCCGACATCGAGAGCGAAGTGCAGCAGGAGCGCGCGCAAGGGCGTTCCTCCGACCGGGACATGCGCTGCACCATCCTCGAAAACATGATGGAGAACAAGATCTTCCTGATGCAGGCCCGCATCGACTCCCTGACCGTGAACAACGACATGGTGGAGGGGGAGCTGACCAACCGGATCGACAATTACCGCTACTATCTGGGTGGCGACGAGGAGCTGGAAAAGTACTTCGGCAAGCCGCTGTACCGCCTCCGCCAGGAATGGCGCCAGATGTTCGAGGACATGAGCCTGATCCAGGAGGAACAGGCCACCATCGCCCGGGCGATTCCGGAAATTACCCCGTTCGATGTCCAGCAGTACCTGGACACCGTTTCCGTGGAGGACCTTCCGGTCGTCCCGATCAAGTACCAGCTGAGCCAGATCTGCATCTATCCCGACCGGGAAGCGGCCAACCTGGCGGTGAAGGAACGGCTGCTCTCGCTCCGGGAGCGCATCATCAACGGAGAGAAATTCGCCACCCTGGCCCGCATCTATTCCGAGGATGGCAGCTCCCGCAAGGGCGGTGAGCTGGGCATGGCCTCCAAGTCCATTTTCTGGCCGGCCTTCTCCGACGCCGCCCTGGCCCTGCGCCCCGGCACCATCTCCCAGATCGTGGAAACCCCGGACGGTTTCCATATCATCGAGGTGATCGAGAAGAAGGGGGACATGTTCAACGCCCGCCACATCCTGCTCAAGCCCAAGTACACCGAGGAGGACCGCGAAAAGGCGTTTTCCCGCCTGGACAGCTTGAGAACCAAGATCCTGGAAAAGGAGATCGAGTTCCCGCTCGCCGCCCGTTTCTATTCCGAGGACCCGGCCACCCGCACCAACGGCGGCCAGATGGCCGACCCCAACACGGGTTCGTCCTACTTTGAGATCGACCAGCTCAAGCCGGCGGACTATGCCGCCATCAAGGACCTGAAGGTGGGAGAGATCTCGGAGCCGGTGGAATCCACCGACAACGAAGGCGTCCAGCAGGGCCGTCAGGGCAATACCGTGTACAAGATCATCCAGGTGGACAAGATCGTTCCGGCCCACACCGCCACATTCACGAACGACTATACCGAGCTGCAGAACCGCGTCCGCAACCAGCGGCAGATGGCGGCGATCGACGAATTCCTGGAGAAGAAGATCAAGGATACCTACATCGTCATTGACCCGATGTACAAGGACTGCGCTTTCCGGCGCTCCGTCTGGCATACCAAGTTCTAGTGCGGCGACTCGTCCCATATCTGCTGGCGGCACTGTCCTTCTGGGCGGTGTCGATGCCGCTACGGGCCCAGGAGAGGAAGGACTCGCTCGTCACCCTGGTCAGCGCCAGGTCGGCCGAGCTCATCCAGCGGGGCGGACAGAGTTTCCGAAAAGTCGTGGGTCCTGCCCGGTTCCTGCACAACAACACCTATCTCCTGTGCGACACGGCCCTGTGGAACGTCTCGACCAACATCATCGACGCCATGGGCCACGTGCAGATCATCCAGGACCGGACCCGGCTGACCTCCGAATCCCTGCAGTATGTCGTGGATGACAACCTCGCGAAATTCCGCGGCGGACTCGTCCAGCTCGAGGACAAGGACAAGAACACCCTCCGCACGCGCTATCTGGACTACAACACCAAGGATTCCGTCGCCATTTTCCAGAACGGAGCGTCCATGCGGGACAAGGACGGGCAGATCATCGAGAGCCTGTACGGTTCCTATGATTCCAAGGCCCGCCTGTTCGTGTTCAACGACCAGGTGAACATGTACATGGACACGACCTTCGTGAAAACCTCCCGCCTGGAATACCGCAGCGACCTGAATACGGCCTATTTCGGCTACGGGACCGACATGTGGCAGGACGACAACATGCTCTCCGCCAATGACGGCTGGTACGACCGGGACAAGGAGCTGTTCTTCTTCCGGAGGAACGTGCACCTGCTGACCAAGGACCAGGAGACCTGGTCCGATACGCTCTATTACCGCCGTTCCCTGAACGACGTGGAAATGCTGGGGCAGGTGGAGCTGATGGACACGACCCGGAATGTCTTCGCCCTGGCCGGCCGCCTGGAATACACGGACACCCTGTCCCGCGTGAAAATGACCCGTACGCCCGCCGTCATGGGCATTTCCGAAGAGAACGAGAAGCGCGACACCGTCTGGTTCGGGGGCGATACGATCGTTTACCGGGGCATCAAGCGCCACCTGGTGGACTCCTTGTGGAAGGTCGATGCGGACGTGCGCCTGAAAGACCTCACGGGCGATCCGGTGACCGAATACCGCCGGAAAGCGGCCGAAGCGGCGGCGAAAGCGGCGGAAGAAGCGGCCAAGAAGAACCCGAACGCCCTGGCCGGACGGGACCTGGGTCCCGATGGCATGAAGGGAGCCGGAAAGAAGGAGGATCCGCCGGGAAAGACGGACAACCCGCCGGCGACCATGCCGGTTGATCCCACGGCCCCGATGCCGGCGGATACGGCCGGCACGATGCCGATGGACTCGACCGCGACCGTGCCGATGGACACGACGGCCACCGCCCCGATGGACTCCCTCGCCGCCGTACCGCCCGTCGTGGATACGACGCAAATCTCTTTCATCTGGGCGAAAGGCCGGGTCAAGCTTTTCCGGAAGGACATCCAGATGTCCTGTGACTCCTTGGCCTATAATGATTTGGACTCCCTGGTCCGACTGTATCGGGATCCGCTTGTCTTCAACGAAGGGAACCGGCAGTATTCGGCGGACAGCATCTATGTCGTCATCAAGAACCGGAAGGCGGACCGGGCGCGGCTCATGTCCAACGCCTTCATCACCACCCAGGAGGATACGCTCTGCTACGACCAGATCAAGGGCGCCGAGATGATGGCCTATTTCGACAGCACCCGGACGCTCCGGCGTTTCGACGCCCTGGGCGGGGCCACCGCCCTGTTCTTCCTCACGGAAAACAACGCCCTGGCAACCGTGAACAAGGTGGAGTCCAAGATGCTCTATGCCCTCTTCGACAAGGGGAACCTGGACAAGATCTATTACTTTGACAACGCCAAGAACGACGCCTATCCGGTGGTCCAGCTGCCGAAGGACGAGCGATACATGAAGGGGTTCCGGTGGGATCCGGAAAGGAAACCCAAGGGGCCGCAGGACATTACCCCGCTCGTCGCCCGCTCCAGCCAGCGAACCTCCTACCTGGCCCGCCCGCATGCGCAGTTCAAGGAAACGAATGTCTATTTCCCGGGGCATATCAACAAGATATACAAGGACATCGCCTATCGGGACTCCATGGCGGTCGTGAAAGCCCGGCAACCGAAGGAGAAGCCTGTCGTCGCGGACCCGGTGAAACCGCTCTCCGCGGCTGACGATTCCCTGCGGGTGGCGATGGATTCCCTGGGCACGAGGCCTTCCCTGGATTCGCTGCGGACAGCCCCTGTGCCGGACTCCCTGGGGAGGGTTCCGGCTCCGGATTCGCTGGGGGTGGCAACCGGGTTGGATTCGCTGGGGACAGCCGTTGGGCTGGATTCGCTGAAGACCGCGGCTGACTCGCTGGGCGTCGCTTCCGCCCGGGATTCCCTCATGACGGAGGAGGAACCGCTCCCGACCCTGGACCCGCTGTCCCAGAAGAAGGAAATGGAGAGGGCCGCCCGGGAGGCCGAAAAGGCCCGTCGCGCCGAGGAGAAGCGCCTGAAAGCCGAGGAAAAGGCCCGAATCCAGGCCGAAAAGCAAGCCGAGCGCGAAGCCAAGTGGGCCGAGAAGGACAGGAAGTACGAGGAAAGACAGGCCGCCAAGGCCCAGAAGAAACTGGAAAAGGAACGCAAGCGCAAGCTCAAAGCCCTTCAGAAGCTCGAAAAGAAAGCCGCCAAGGAACGCCGTATCTTCGAACGGTATTTGGAGAAGGAGCGCGAACGCGCGGTGAAAAAAGCGGCCAAGGAGGCCGAAAAGGCTGCCCGCGCCGCAGAAAAGGAAGCCCGCAAGGCCGAAAAGGCCCACGAGCAAGCGGAGGCTACTGCAGCCCCAGATACCCCAGGAACCGTTTCTGATCGTAATTGACGATCAACTCGTCGGGGAATTCCGTTTCCGCCAGCAGCGGATAGCAGTATTCATAATTCGCAATGTCCGGGGCAAAGTGCGCGTCACTGCCCAGGATAATCGGCACGTCATACTGCTTGCACAGCCGGAGGATCTCCAGATTGTTCTCCCGCGCGTGGGGGAAATGACGGCTCGGCCTGAACGTGGAACTGTTGATTTCCAGCAGGGTATGCGTTTCCTTCGCAGCCAGGACGATGGGCTCGTACAGCAGCTCCGCCGTACCGTCGCCGGGATGGCTGATGATATGGGTCCACGGATTCCGGATGGCCGCGACCATCCCCGCCGTATTCTCCTCCACCGTTCCGCCTGTCCAGCAGAGCCGATGGATACCCGCGATCCGGATATCCAGCCGCTTCCAGGTATCCTCGTCCATGTCCAGCGTCCCTTTCGTATCCAGGATGTTCAGCTCCGCCCCAAGCAGGAGGCGCATCTCGCCCCACTGCCTCGGAATGACATGCAAATTCCTGAAATAGATCCGGTTGCATGTTCCCGGAATGGACTCGCCGTGTTCCGTAATGCCCAGGATGGACAATCCCTTCCGCTGCCCCTCCGCAATCATCTCCGACAGCGTGCTGTACGCATGTCCGGAAGCGATGGTATGGGTATGGATGTCCAGTTCTATCTTTTTCATGGTCTCTGTCATTTTGGGACTGCAAAGATAGCGGTAATTCGGCAAATCACGTTCACTCGGAGGCATTTTCATCTTCATCGTCCTGCCTTTTCGGTGTACAAATCTCGTTTGTACACGGTTTCGGCATCCTGTGGGCCCTTTTCTGTTCATATCTCAGAAGAAACCGGCGCGTTGCCTGATTTCCCGGTCCGTTTGTACAAAGAATCTGCGAAAGAGCGGCATGTGGTTGTACAAACGAGATTTGTACACGAAATGGAAAGCCCCGCCTTGATTTGTTGAATTTTCGATATTGTTTGTTGTATTTCAATAAAAAAATGACTATCTTTGTCCTGAAACCTTTGTTTGAACAACCATGGTCCCCACTGCTTCCCTCCTCATGATTGTCCTGAACCTCGTGCTGGGGTTCGCCGTTCCCATCTGCCTGGCCTGGTGGATGGTCCGGAAGTATCACGTGAAATGGTCCACGATCCTCATCGGCGCGGCGACAATCTTTGTGTTCGCCCTGGTGCTGGAGGCGCTGGTGCATCAGGTGGTCCTGAAGGGGCCGCATGGAGCGGCCATTCAGGGAAATGTCTGGTACTACGCGCTGTACGGCGGTTTGATGGCGGGCCTTTTTGAGGAAACCGGCCGGTTCCTCGCTATGAAGTACCTTCTGAAGAAGGAGCCCTCGACCGCCCTGCCGGGGATTGCCTACGGCATCGGCCACGGAGGCGCGGAAATGATCCTCGTCTTCGGCATGACGATGATTTCCTACCTCGCAATGGCGGTCATGGTCAATGCCGGCCAGGCCGATACCCTCCTCAGCCAGACTCCCGCCGAGGCGCAGGCGCAGGTGAGTGAGCAGATCGACAAACTCGTCACCTCCAAACCCGGGGACTACCTGCTGGGTCTGTGGGAGCGCGCATCGGCCCTGATCCTGCAGGTAAGCCTTTCCGTCCTCGTCTGGCTGGCCGTCCGCAAAGGTGGCCGCTGGCTCTGGCTTTTCCCCGCCGCCATCCTCCTCCACGCCGGGGTCGATGCCGGCACCGTCCTCCTCTCCAAATCCGCCGACATGGTCGTCATCGAACTCCTCGTCTTTGCCCAGGCCCTCGCCGTCGCCGCCCTCGCCTGGCTGCTCGTCAGGAGGGCCTGCCGGTAAACAGGCTCGGGTCGATCCTTTACACGCTCTGGGTGCGGAAGCATTTCCCGGATGACGATTCGGAAAAGATCCGGACGGACCGGGAAGACATCAAGACCAGCACCAACGGCATGCTTGCCTTCTTCGGCATTATCGCTGCGGCCTTTTTGGTCGCCCTTCTGCTGGTTCTCCTTTTACGGTAAGGGTGCGGTAGCACGTCGCAGGGCACGTTTCGGGCATTGTGTGTGCCCCGCCACATGCTGGAGCACGTCGCAGGACACGTTTTCCTGCATTTTCGTAGCGCGCCACGGGCTAGGGGCTGGCATCCCGGCCGCATACCCCGCAAAAAATGCGTACCTTTGTTCCCGCTATGAAAAAGGACTGTATCGAAGTGCGCGGGGCAAGGGCGCACAACCTGAAGAATATCGATGTGGACATTCCCCTGGGGAAGATCGTGGGGATCGCCGGGGTGTCGGGCTCGGGAAAGAGCTCGCTGGCGCTGGGAGTGCTGTATGCCGAGGGGTCGCGGCGGTACCTGGAGTCGCTGTCCACCTATACGCGGCGCCGGATGACGCAGGCGGCGCGGGCGCAGGTCGATGACGTGCGCTATGTGCCGGCGGCCCTGGCCCTGCATCAGCGGCCGGGAGTGCCGGGGATCCGGAGCACGTTCGGGACGATGTCGGAACTGCTGAACAGCCTGCGGCTGATGTTCTCCCGCCTCGCCAGCCACCGGTGTCCCAACGGGCACTATCTCGAGCCGTCCCTCGCCGTCGCCGCCGAGCAGGAACAGGTGTGCCCCGTCTGCGGAGCGCACTTCTATGCACCTGGCGCTGAGGAACTTGCTTTCAACAGCCAAGGCGCCTGCCACACTTGCGGAGGAACGGGAATCGTGCGCACCGTGGACGAATCGACCCTCGTGCCCAACGAGAACCTGACCATCGACGAAGGGGCGGTCCTGCCCTGGGGAACGCTGATGTGGTCCCTGATGAAGGACATCGCCCGGGAGATGGGCGTCCGGACCGACGTTCCCTTCAAGGACTTGACGCCTGAAGAGAAAGAGATCGTCTATCACGGCCCGGCCGAAAAGAAGCATATCCTGTACCGCAACGAGAAGACGAACAACTTCGCGGAGATGGATTTCACCTACTACAACGCCGTTTACAGCGTGGAAAACGCCCTCGCCAAGGTCAAGGACGAGACTGGCATGAAGCGGGTGGAAAAGTTCCTCAAGGAGGACCCCTGCCCCGATTGTCACGGAACGCGCCTGTCGGAGGCCGCCCGGGCGCCGCGGCTCCGTGGGATTTCCCTCGCCGAGGCCTGCCAGATGACCCTTTCCGAACTCATCGACTGGGTCGATGGCGTCCCGGCTTCCCTGCCCGAACCCATGCGCCCGATGGCCGAACGCATCTGCGAATCCTTCCAGGATACGGCCAAGCGGCTGGTGGACCTGGGCCTTTCCTACCTGTCGCTGGACCGGGCGGCCTCGACCCTGTCCACGGGGGAACGCCAGCGGGTGCAGCTGGCCCGCTCCGTCCGGAACCGGACGACGGGCGTGCTGTATGTGCTGGACGAACCCTCCATCGGCCTGCATCCTTCTAATTTGGAAGGGCTTACGGGCGTGATGGATGACCTCGTGGCCGACGGAAACTCCGTCGTCCTGGTGGACCACGACACGCAGGTCCTTGCCCATGCGGACTGGATCATCGAACTGGGCCCGGAGGCGGGGGCGAAGGGCGGAAACGTCATTGCAGAGGGGTCTGTGGCCGATATCTGCCGGAATCCGGCGTCGAGGATCGGGGCGTTCCTGGGAGAGGGAAGAGATTCCTTCGCTTCGCTCGGAATGACAAAGGACGAAGTTTTCGCCTACGGGGCGGTGAAGATGCGGACGGGGGCGATCCATACGGTGAAGCCGCTGGAGGTGGCGTTCCCGAAGGGGCGCCTGAGCGTCGTAACGGGCGTTTCCGGGTCTGGAAAGACGACGATGGTGCTGGAGAGCCTTATCCCCGGATTGCAGGCCCAAATCGCCGGGAAAAGGCTTCCGGGGCATGTTTTGAGCATCGAGGCCGAAGGCATCGGCCAGGTCAAGCTCATCGACGCGACCCCGATCGGCATCAACGTGCGCTCCACCGTCGCGACCTACAGCAATGTCCATGACGAACTCCGCAAGGTCTATGCGCGGAGCGAAGAAGCGAAGGCGAAAGGCTTCAAGGCCGGCGACTTCTCCTACAATACCGGCAACCTGCGCTGCCCCACCTGCGACGGCACCGGCTCCATCAGCCTGGACGTCCAGTTCCTGCCCGATGTCGATATCCCCTGCCCGGACTGCCACGGCTCGCGCTACGCCCGCGAGGCCTTCCACGTCCACCGGAAAAACAAGGACCTCTCCCTTCCGGAGGTGATGGACCTTTCGGTCGATGAGGCGCTTACGGAATGCGACGACCTTTCGCTCGTCCGGAGCCGGCTGCAGGTCCTCCATGACCTGGGCCTCGGGTATCTGACCCTCGGCGAAGCCACACCCAGCCTCTCCGGCGGCGAGGCGCAGCGGCTCAAGCTCGCCAGCGAAATGGGCCGCGGCCAGGGAGACACGGTCTTCGTCTTCGACGAACCCACCATCGGCCTGCATCCCCTGGACGTGCAGACGCTCCTCGGCGTCTTCCGCCACCTGATCGGCCTCGGCGCCACCGTCATCGTCATCGAGCATGACCTGGACGTCATCCGGAGCGCCGACTGGATCGTGGACATGGGCCCCGGCGGCGGCCTCCAGGGCGGCCGGATCGTCGCTGTCGGTACGCCGGCGGAGTTGGCGGCCAATCCGGACAGCGTAACGGGTAGGTATATTTGAAAAATTGTGTATCTTTGTTCCAAACAACATTGATTATGAAACGATTCCTCACAACTTTCTGCGCCGTGCTGCTGGTGGCGGCCGCGGCGTTCGGCCAGGATGCGGTCAAACGGTACGGCATCAAGTCCGGCGAGTTCAAGACTGAAACCAACATGATGGGCCAGAAAGTCACCGCCACGACGTATTTCGACCAATACGGCGCCGTCCAGCTCACCAAAACCAAGATGAGCATGATGGGCGTGGATCTGGACATGGGCACCCTCATGAAGGACGGCAAGACCTACATGATTAACTACGGAGACAAGCAGGTCCAGGAAATGCCCGCCCAGGAAACCATCAATTACATGAACCTCAACGACGAAGCCGTCAAGAAATACAAGGTCAAGAGCGAAGGCGCGGAAGAGGTCGGCGGCAAGAGCTGCCTCGTCTTTACCATGGAGGTGAGCGAACGCGGCCAGACGGCAAAGGCCAGGGCCTCCGTCTGGGAAGGCATCCCGATGAAGACCGTTACCGAGGTCATGGGCATGTCCGTCACGGCCACCGTCGTGGAACTCAAAGAGGGTCCGGTGGACGCGTCCCTGTTCGAACTGCCTCAGTTTTAACGGAAATACTGTCCCAACCAGGCCGCGTCGATCTGCGCGAAGCCGGGTTCGGGACGGACCGATGGATGGCGCCCGAGGATTCCCCGGGCGTCTTCATATACATGGAAGCCCACGTTCACCGTCTTCATGTCCCCGTCCAGCGGGAAAGAGAAGACCAGGTCGTTGTCGGGCCCGTCCATGCGGTAGAATTTGAGCGGCGCTTCCAGGATGGCCGGATTCCGCTGCTGGTCGGAAAGTTCCATCCGGGTTACATATTTGCACATTTCCACGATGACATCGTCCAGGCCGCTGGCGTGGATATTCACTTTTTCCACCAGGTCGCCCACTTCGCGGACCAGGCGGAGCGTATATCCCTCCAGATCCTTGACGGCATCGGCCACTTGGGTGGGCGGAAGGGCGTCGCCGGGCAGCAGCCAGACCATCAGCCTTTCCGCGGGATCGTGGTATAACGTTTCGTATTTCAGGAGGTTCCGGGCGCCGCAGTAAGGGCATTCCCAGACGAATAAGGAACCGTCCCGGACCCGGGCCTTCAGGTCCGGATCCAGGGCGGTATTGATACTCGGAAAAGTCTCGACGGAATGGGTTCCGCCGCAGCGGCTACAGCTTGCGGGCACCATCGGCAATGACCACGTTGTAGATCTTCGGGGCATGGCCGAACTTCTCGGTGAACTTGCCCACGGCCGCGTTGATGAAGCTGTCGTAGAGTTCGTCCTTCACCAGGTTGATCGTGCAGCCGCCGAAACCGCCGCCCATCACGCGGGAGCCGGTGACGTCCATCTTGCGGGCCAGCTTGTTCAGGAAGTCAAGTTCCTCGCAGGAGACCTCATAGAGACGGCTCAGGCCAAAATGGGTCTGGTACATCATCTCGCCCACGGTCTCGTAGTCGCCGCGCTCCAGGGCGTCGCAGACATCCAGGACGCGCTGGACTTCGCCGATGACATATTCCGCACGGAGGAAGTCCTCCTCGGGAATCTCTTCGCGGACCTCCTCCAGCCAGACACGCTTGGCGTCGGAAAGGAATTCCACCTCGGGGTGGTTCTTGCGGATGGCGGCCGCGGCATTCTCGCAGGACTCGCGGCGCTTGTTGTAGGCGCTGGAAGCGAGCTCATGCTTCACGCAGGAGTCGATGAGAACGAGACGATAGCCCTCGGGCTTGAACGGGAAGTACTTGTATTCAAGCGTCTTGCAATTCAGACGAATCAGGGATCCTTCCTTGCCGAAGATGGAGGCGAACTGGTCCATGATGCCGCACTTCACGCCGCAATAGTTGTGCTCGGTGGCCTGGCCGATCTTCGCGAGGTCGAACTTGTCGATCCCGTTCTGGAAGATCTCGTTCAGGGCATAGGCATAGGTGCTTTCGAGGGCCGCGCTGGAGCTCAGGCCGGCGCCGAGGGGCACGTCGCCCGCAAAGACGGTATTGAAGCCTTCCACCTTGCCGCCGCGCTTGATCATCTCCCGGCACACGCCGAAGATATAGCGGGCCCAGGACTGCTCGGGCTTGTCCTCCTCGTTCAGGCCGAACTCCACGAACTCGTCCTTGTCGAGGGCGAACGCCTTCACCTTTTCTGTGCCGTTGACCTTGATCTCGGCCATGATGCCGCAGTCGATGGCGCCCGGGAACACGTAACCGCCGTTGTAGTCGGTATGTTCGCCGATGAGGTTGATACGGCCGGCGGAGGCATAGATATCGCCGTGCTCGCCGAACAGGGTCTGGAATTTCTCCTGGATTTTTTCTTTCATCATATCAGTGGTTCGTTTAGTGTCGATTTACAAATATAGCGATTTTTCAGCGCTTGCGGATACCCCAGACCGAGAAATCGTAGCGCGATTCGGCATCCTCCTCCACGTCGTCCGGAAGGGCCGGATAGAAATCGAGACCGGTCAACTCCTCCAGTTCGTCGATAGACAGCGCGCAGTCCTGGAGCCAGTAACGCTCGGCATCGTTGCCCATCACGAAGGCGATGCTCTGGTAGCGGCGTCCGTCATGGACCAGGACCGCCTTGAAAAAGGCGTCCGGAACGACCACATGGTCCCGGCCGATGGTTCCGTAGATATTGTCTCCGATGATGGGCCCGGACACGACCCAGACCTTGCCGTAGCGGTTCGCCCACGAGCGCACCTGCTTTTCCAGGTACTGCCAGTCCTTGTTGTTGAGTTCCTCCCGCTGCGGGCAGACGTTCAGGAAATAGAAGGTCTCCGCCATCGCCTCGTCACTCCAGAAGAAGTCCCCGGCCGGCGCCATGTGCCCCCGGGTCCAGCCGGAGCCCATGTAATCCTCCCGCATCGCCTGTTTCCCCTTGAAACTCAGGTCCATGGAGAAGTTCTTGTCGGCCCGTCGGGCTTCGCCCCGGGTTTCCTCCGCGGTGAGCTCGTAAGCCACCCAGTCCGGAATGAGCGTTTCCGTATTGTAGGAGGTCACATACCCCTGATAACGTTTGATCTTGTCGGTCGGCTTCTGCGCCGGGAGCTCCAGCAGGTCGTCCTCCGGATCCAGGGCAGCCACCGGCGTAGCCATGCGGTCGGAACTTCCTCCCGTGCGTTGGATGATAAGCCATGTGGCGAACAGCGCCACCAGGGCCGCCGCCGACAGGAGCGATTTCGTATTCTTGTTCATTGTCCGTTCTTTTCCGCGAAGTTACGGAAAAAAACTCACTCCTGCGTCATGAATTTCTCGGCCTTGAGATACCGGACCGATTCTTCGACGAACCGATAGGCCTTCGTCCCCGGTTTTCCGAGAGCAAGATAGCGCTCATACCATTCCAGGGCCGACTTGTAGTCCTTTTTCTGCTCATAGATATAGCCGATCGTGGAAAGGAAGGACAGGTTCTTCGGGTTATATTGGGCAGCCTTCCGGTAAAGCGGAAGCGCGTCGTCCCAGCGGTTCCAGACATAGGCCGCTTCTCCGTAACTTTGGTAGATGACCGCCAGTTTGTCCTGGTCCGGTTCCATCATTTCAAGGGCCTTCCGGAACCAGGGCTCGACCATTCTTTCGAAATCGGGATAATAACCCGTGGACCGGTTCGTGCCGATGGCGGTCGCCAGGAAAACGTCGGACGAATCGATCTGCCAAGCCCTCAGATAGTGTTCATCCGCCTCCTTGGGCAAGCGCAGCTCGTGAAAGTCCCGTCCCAGATAATAGTGAGAGCCATAGGAATCGTCCCCCATGGCCAGGACATGTTCGAAGGCTTCGCTGGAGGGTTTGTACTCTTTTTTCAGGTAGAGCGCCAGGCCCTTGACCTTCCCGACCGGGATGTTGTCCGGATCCATCGACAGGTAGCTTTCCGCCAGGGATAGCACCTCGTCATAAAGCTTCCGGGTCAGCAGGATATCGGACACCTTGCTGACGACGGAAGCGTTCTTGGGCTTTTTCCGAAGGGCGGCCCGGTAGTAAACCAGGGCGGAATCCGGCTGTTCCAGTTTCTGGAATGCATCGGCAACCAGGGTCAATACGGGTAGCAGCGTATCCCGCTGCAGGATGTCCCGGCCGTCCGAAACCACGTCCTTATACGCCTTCGCCCGGAAAGCGAGATTCAGGTACCGGACCCGGAATCCGATGTTGTCCGGTTGCAACTGCGTCAGGATGCCGTACAGGGCCGATGCATCCTCCGCATTGCCGGCCTGATAGTGATTGTCGGCAATCTCTCCCAGGATCTCCGGGTCCATGCGACCCGGCTCCAGCAGGTTCGCCAATACTTCCGCCGCCTCGTCGAATCGGTACATCCGCTTGAGCATGGAAGCTTTCCGGAGGGTCAACTCCCGTACTTCACGGGGTTCGGCGACGGACAGGAGGCTGTCCAGACGCGTCAGTTCGCCCCCGGTCTGCGCCTGAAGGGTGGCGGCGCAGACCAGCAGGGCGGCGGTCAGGAGGAGGCGTTTCATTGTTTCATGGAAGTAATAATAACGACGCCGTTACGGCCTTTCTCACCATATCTCTCAACGGCTTTTTCGTCTTTCAGAATCTGGATAGATTCAAGGGTTGCCGGATTGATTTCTTTCAATTGTGCTTTCGTGATTTCTTTTCCGTCCAAGATGAACAACGCGGACCCGGAGTCGGGACCTACCAAGAAGACTCCCTCCCCCTGCGGCAAGCCTTCGATGGTATAGATGCCGTCGGTGATGTTGACTACGTCAACGGTTTGATCCTTTTTAGAGGTGTTGGGGCCAGATTCGCCTCCCTTCAATTTAAAGATGACCGGAAAGATGTAAGTGACCATTACCGGTTTGCCATTGACGTAGCCGGGCGTCCAATCCGGGGAGGAAGAAACCACGCGGAGCGCCTCGGCATCCAGATCGGGATGAACGCCCCGGAGAACCTTGACATCCTGGACTTTGCCGTCGGGATAGACCGAGAATTGCAACACCACACGTCCTTGAGCCTTGGCGTCTTTGGCTGTTTTCGGATACCGGAGGTTTTCATTGACCCATTTGGAGAACTCGTTGGCATCGCCTCCGTTAAAGGTCGGTTTGACGTCGACGAGGTTGAAGGGAAGGCTCTTCGTCGTATCGGGAAGAGCGACGGAAGCCGGCTGATCCGGCGCCGTTTCCACCGGAACTACCTTGGCACGGACGGGATTGCACAGGAACATCGTTCCGGCGAGGAAGGGAAGGATGGCGAGCCAGGAGAGGCGGCGCCATCCGGCGGTGGGATGGGAAAGCATCATGTCGATTCTGTTTTTGAGTTTTGCGTGCTGGAATCCGTTGGCCAGGGAAAAGCGCTTTTCCCCGACGGCCTTCCGGACCAGCAGCAATTGGTATTGGGTAGCATCGATGCCATGGTTGAGGACAGCGTCATCGGCCTCATACTCATGCAGGAGCTTGAGTTCACTGAGGGTGATCCAAACGAGGGGATTGAACCAATGGACCAGGGTGACGGCCGTAAACAGCAGGATATCCAGGGTATGTTTCTTTTGAACATGGGCCTTTTCATGCAGCAGGATGACCTCGTCCTTTTCTGCGTCGTTCCGGCTCATGACGATGGTCTTGCCCCAGCTGAAGGAGGGAATCCGGGCTTCTGTCAATACGAGTTTGGTACCGTCCTCCAGGCGCGTGACGGAGCCTTTCCGGATGGTTCGGTACATCCGGACCACCGCAGCCAAAGTCCATCCCAGCACGGCCAGGCAACCCGCCCAGTAAAGGATCTCGAGATACGGGAACGGGGTAGCGGAAGGGCCGGGCGTCAGGGACGGCTCGGAAGCCGTCTCCGTCAGGGGACCGGCCGCCAGGGACGGAAGCAACACCGTCCGGATCCGCAGAAGCGGAAGCAGGAAACTCGCCAGCGTACCCGCCAGCAGCAATACGCGGTTCAGGCGGAAAAAGGTCGTCCTCCGCATCACCAGCAGGAAGAATGCGTAGAACAAAGCAAGGTACAAGCTGCTTCGGGCGATATATAAGAGGAAGGGGGTCATTTCCTTGCGCTTTCGATCCGGGCAATCAGGTCCTTGAGTTCCTGCAGGTCCATGCGGTCTTCCTCCACGAACTGCGATACCAGGCTCGCGTAAGAATTGTTGTAGTACTGGGCTACGACTTCGCCCACGGTCTCCCCGCGATACTGTCTCTCGGACACTTTCACATGGTAACGGAACGTATTCGCCATCGGCTCACGCTCCAGGAAGCCTTTCTCCTCCAGGAATTTGACCAGGGTAGCCACCGTATTGTAATGAGGTCGCGGCTCCGGCAGCAAGGCCACCAGGTCGCGGATGAAGAGGTCGCCATGCTCCCAGAAAAGGGTCATCAGCTGCTCTTCCTTTGCAGTCAGTTTCTGTTTCATGGTGCAAATATAAACAAATTTCTCCACGCTCCTAATTTTTTTAGGAGTATTCCGTGTTTTTTTAGGAGTTACGGATTCCCTGATCCACTTTTGCTTGATGAAAGGACATCAGGAGCCCTGCCCTCTTTTGTACAAACCCCATTTGAACAACGATTTACCCTTCAAACATTGATTACATGTACAAACCTCGGGAATCCGTGGAAGAATCGGACGAAAACAGGAGATTTGAACATGAAATCCATTCGCCACTGTGCTCAAGATGTACAAACGAGGTTTGTTCCAGAGTGGAATCCGTCACATGACCAGACAACGACGGATCTGGGCGACGCCTGCACGATGGCGGCGGTACAATTCATTGGCAATCTCGTTTTTCTGTAAGGCTGTAAGATGATAGACGGAATAGGCATGATATTTTGTAACATATTGATTGTCTATGATTTCACATAGTTGCAAATCATTCAGACGGGCTGGGGCATAGCGGGCTTTTTCGTTACGGAGCATCTCTGCGATGACTTGCTCCCGGGAAGCGGCATGCTGAAGGATCAAAGACTCTATGTTCTCCAGCGTAATGGGCGGAAGGCCGTTGCCGTCGGCCTCCTGCTCTTTGGACCAATCCTCCCCGCTGAGGCGGGTGATCAAGTAGTTGAAAGCCTTTGGAGTCGCGTACAGGTTCTCCACCATGGGCACTTCCAGGACGGACTCGCGCAGAAAGACCCCCTCGACCCCCATCTTCCATTGCGGATCGAAAGCGGCACGGCGTGGCAAAGTTCGCTCGATCTGTGCCGGAGATAGCAGGATATCAGGACAATACAGCTTTCCCAACTCCTTGCGGAAGAACGCATTGGCCGAGCAATAGGGCCACTCGAATGGCGTGGATGTAATGCCATGATGGACTGTGTTTCTGATGATGTAGGACAAGGCCGCCAACAAATGCCGCAGGCCTTCCAGCACGAGGGAAAAGTATCCCGGGTCTCCAAGAGGTCCCTTGCGGTCATACTTTTCATTGAAATAAAGGGTGTAGGCGTGGCGTTTGGTCCGGATCAATTCATCCGGACACTCCGTCTCATAACATCCATGATGATGGGTCGGCATGTCATTCTCCGCCAGGCAACGGCTTCCCGTCTTATATAATGCGGAGCATAAACAATTGAAGGAATGGTTCATATCTTCAGCATTCCGATACATCACTTCCCGATGGGAACTGAAACAAAGGTGATAAGTCTTGAGCATACTATGTCATTTTGGGTTTGTACAGCCAACTCCAGCTGAAACATCGTTTATTTGTTCAAATCTCCCACGAACAGTACAGATTCCTGCGTTTTCTCTGAGATTTGAACAGGATTTCGGTCTATCATGCACAAATACTTGTACAAACGAGACTCGTACGGGGGACTCCGGATTATTCACGGCCGGAACAAAGGGCCCCGTCATGGCGGCTCGGCGGCCATATGCCGTCCAGGGAGCCTCACGACCACCAGCACAGGCAGATGATCGGAGACACCGCCGGTGTAGCGAGGGCCCAGATAGGTGCGCAGGGGCTGGTCGCCGGTGTAGGCCGTATCGCGGGTAAGGAGGAAGGGAATGCGAAGGATACGCAGGGTCGGGGGCCGGGAAGGATGTTTCATTAACGCAGAAGAAACATACACATGGTCAATGAGTTCCCATTTTCCTTCGTACTTGATCGTCCCTTCTCCGCGCCGAAAAAATTCCCCATGCAAAGGTAACAGGGAGGGCTCCAGCAGACAGAAAACGGGATTGTCCGGAGTGTCGTTGAAATCACCGCCGGCAATGATCCTGTCGATGCCCTCCGCCGCCAGGGAATCCGCCAGGAACCGGAGCCGTTGCACCGCGATGCGCCGCCGGGGTTCCGACTCGGCTGTTCCACCGTATTTGGACGGATGATGGTTCACCAGAACGGCGAATTCCACGCTGTCCCGGGTGCGGAACCGGCAGAGCAGGATGTCTCGGGTTGCGAGGACGGTATCCGAAGGGGATACTGCTCCTTCTGATTGACGGACCATGCTTCCGGAATACAGGTGACATGGTTTGGCTTCCAGCAGTTCCAAAACGGAGGATCGGTACAGGAGCGCAACGTCAATGCCGCGGCGGTCCGGAGAATCATAGTGGACATACTGGTAATCCAGTTTCCGGAGCAGCGTCTTCTGCAACACCTGCCGGAGTACGAAGGCATTCTCCACCTCTTCCAGGCCTACGATATCCGGCAGCCGGCCCGTCTCCGACCCAACCCACAGCAAGGCCTTCGCGAAAGCGTTCGCCTTGGCTTGGAACCGCTTCCAGGTCCAATGCCGCTCCCCTGCCGCCGAAAACTCCGCATCCGATACCGTCGTCGAATCATTCCGCCAGTCGAAAAAGTTCTCCACATTCCAGAACAGCACGGACAGCATTCTCTCCGGTTCCCCATCCCCATCCTGTACAAACGTGGTTTGAACAAGTTTTTGGCCTTCAACCGAACTGTTTGTGTACAAATCTCCCGAAAAAGGCTTGTCTTTGGCCTTTTCCTTTTGATTTGAACAGTCGGAGGCACCCAGACAAGGGTTTTCCTGTACAAACGAAATATGTACAAGGAGAAGGAAAACGAAGAACCGTTTTCTCCGTAAATGAAATATCGGGCGGAACGGCCCGGAGCAAGGAAAGTGCGTTCTCATGCGCCCAAGTTAGGGCGTCGGCGTGGAAACGGGGACCGGAAACGTAAAAATGTGGCGAAATCTTTTCCGGTTGTTTCAAAGAAACATAACGAAAATCGCCATTCCATACTGATGGAACGGCGATTCGTGAAACAGATTCCTTCGCTTCGCTCGAAACTTACACGTTGAACAGGAAGTGCATGATGTCTCCGTCCTGGACGACATAGTCCTTGCCTTCGATGCCCATCTTGCCGGCGGCGCGGACGGCGGCTTCGGTCTTGTACTGCACGAAGTCTTCGTACTTGATGACTTCGGCACGGATGAAACCGCGTTCGAAGTCGGTATGGATGACGCCGGCTGCGCGGGGGGCCTTGTCGCCCACATGGATGGTCCAGGCGCGGCACTCATCGGCTCCGGCCGTGAAGAAGGTGCGGAGTCCCAGAAGACGATAGGCACCCTGGATCAGACGGACGACACCGGACTCTTCCAGGCCCATCTCCTCGAGGAACATCTGGCGATCCTCGTATTCTTCAATCTCGGCGATTTCGGACTCGGTCTTGGCCGCAATGACGAGGATTTCCGCATTTTCGGCGGCGACGGCGGTGCGAACGGCATCGACATACGCATTGCCGGACACGGCAGAGGCCTCATCGACATTGCAGATGTACATGACCGGCTTGTTCGTCAGCAGGAACAGGTCGTGGGCCATCTGCTCCTCTTCCGCGTTCTCGGGAACGACGGTCCGGCAGGAATGACCCTGCAATAAAGCCTCGCGGTACCGCTGGAGCAGCGCCAGCAGCTTTTTTGCTTCCTTGTCACCTCCCGTCGTGGCCTGCTTCTCCACCTTCTTGATCCGGTTTTCCACCGTCTCCAGGTCCTTGATCTGCAGTTCCATGTCCACGACTTCCTTGTCCCGGACCGGATCCACGGAACCATCGACATGGGTGATGTTCCCGTCGTCGAAACAACGGAGGACATGCAGGATGGCATCGGTTTCCCGGATATTCGCCAGGAACTGGTTTCCGAGGCCTTCTCCCTTGGAGGCGCCCTTCACCAGGCCGGCGATGTCCACGATTTCCACCGTCGCAGGGATGGTCCGCTTCGGCTGGCAGATCTCGGTCAATACCTCCAGCCGCTTGTCCGGTACGTTGGTGGACCCGACATTCGGCTCGATGGTGCAGAACGGATAATTGGCGCTCTGAGCCTTCCCGGAGCTGACGCAGTTAAATAAAGTGGACTTCCCAACATTGGGAAGTCCGACTATTCCACATTTCAAAGCCATAGACTAATAGAATCTGGCGCGGTTATCCTTCACGTCGGCATCCTGCATCATCACGGGGACGATCATCTGCACGGCGTAGTTCAGGAGCTGGGCGTCGGCGTTCTTGGCATCGGACTCGGTGTAGAAGGAACCGGTCTCCCGGCCGAGCACCTTGAACACATAGACACCGTAGCTGCCGGCGACCGGACCGCTGATCTTTCCTTCCGGAGCGGCGGCGATGGCACCGACGAACTTCGGATCCAGGCTGCGGGCGGACATCGCGGCGAAAGCGACGTCGTTCTGGTGGCTCACGGTCGTTCCGAGTTTCTCGGCGATGGCCTCCAGGTCGTCCATGCCGGCGATCTGCGCGGCAATCTCACCCTGACGCTTCTCGGCGTACTTCTCGGAATAGAGCTGGTTCTTGATCTGCTCGGAAACCTCGGAAACCTCCGCATAACCCTCCTTGTGCGCACCCTTCACGGCAACGACGAAGAAGTAGTTGTTGTCCACGGTGATGATGTTGGACACCTTGCCCGGCTTGTTGTCGAAAGCCCAGCGGGTGACTTCCTTCGCATGGCCGATGGCACCGTAGGTATCGGTCGCCTCGTTGATGGTCATGTTGTGGGAATACGTGCCGATGGAATCGCAGGCGGCGCGGTAGTTCGCGTACTTGCCGGCGGCCAGGGTAGCCAGACGGTTCGCGTCGTTGTAATACTTGTTGAAGGTCTCCTTGCTCGCGAGGGTCTCCTTCTGGAAGAGGGCGACCTGCTTGAACAGGGCGGGAGCACCGGTTTCGGTCACCTCCACGATGTGGGTGGCGACATTGGACTGGAGGATGAACGGCTCACCCTTCTTCGCGGTGAAGATGGCGTCGAAGCCGGTAGGCAGGTAAGAAACGGTCGCCTGGGTGATCTCGCCGATCTTGCCGAACTCGCCGTCCGCGTTGGAACCGCGGTCGAGGGAGTGCTCCTGGGCCAGGGCGGCGAAGTCACCGCCGGCACGCAGGACACCGAGGAGGCTGTCGGCCAGATGCTGACCGTCCTCGTTGCTGTAGAACATCATGTGACGGACCGTCACGCTCTCCGGCATCGTGGCGCTGGCCATGATGCGGCCGGCATAGAAGGTGTTGCCGGCGGTGTACACCGGAGAAACGCCCTCGTTGTGCTCGGCGACGAAGGTGTCGAGTTCCGCGTTCACGGACTTCAGGTCACCGGCCTTGTACCAGCGGTCGCTCCACTGGACGTCGGAGTGACGCTGCAGGAAGGAACGCACATTGTCCGTCGTCGTGAACTCGTCATACTGCTTGACGAAGTCCGCGTTCGTGGCGGCGATATCCTCAGCGGAAGGAACCACCTGGAACACGGCATATTCGATGTCGCGGGTGGCCACCTGCTTGAAGAAGTCCTTGTGGTCGTTGTAGAAAGCCTTGATCTCGCTGTCGGACACGACGATGGTGCTGTCGGTCACGAAGGAAAGCGGGCTCATGACAAAGTCCACGTCGGCCGTCGTGTTGTTGTCGGCGATGTTGCGGTTCACCTGGATGGCGTTCTGGATATTGGAACCGGCAAACAGGCTGTTGTACTTGTTGTAGTACTGGCTGGTGACGACGGCGTCCTGGAGGTAGTTCCAGATGGCGCGGGCATTCTCGTCACCGTCGGCGACATTCTCCAGGAAGGAGCGGAGCTGCGCAGGGGAGTAGTTCCCGTTCTGGTCCACGAAGACAGAGGCGATGATCGGGGAGATGTTGTCCCCGTTGGTCAGGTCCAGGAGTTCGTCCTTGCCCACGTTGAGACCGGCGGCCTTCGCGTTCTTGATGAACAGGTTCTGGTCCACGAAGTTCTGCCAGACGGCGTTGCGGATCTGCTGCTGCTGCTGCTCGGAGGAGGAAGAGTTCCCGGTGAGCTGCTCGCTGATACGGGAATACTGTTCCACCGCCTGCTGGAAATCCGTGTAGGACACGGACTTGCCGGCGATCTTGCCAACATCGTACTTGGAGGAGACGGACTGGACCGTCTGGATGATCTGGCTCGGATCGATGATGAAGAGGAGGAGCGGGAGGGCCACCAGAATGGATAGGACAATGCCCCAACCGCGAAGTTTCTCTAAAACTGCCATTTTATCGTTACTTTTTTAAAATTTTCGTCAATTTTCAGTCAAGGGTGCGAATTTAGTGATTTTCTTTCAATTTACCACTATTTTTTCGCATATCAGCCCTTTTTGCCCCCTTCGGACGGGGGAAAGGCCCGATGAAATTGATCGAATCCAGGACAACCTTGGTCGTATCCTGCTCCACGACGCCGTAGCTGTTGAAAGGACGCTGGATCATGGCGTTGCGGGCCATGTCGTCGGACCGCATCCCGAAGCCCTGCATGTAGCCGGCCGGAGAATACATCTTGACATAGCAGTCGGTCCAGATTTCCTTCTTCTTCTGGTCCCAGTAGATCGTATCCGTTTCCATCGTCTCCTGTTTGACGATGTTCCGGATCACGACGCTGCCGAAAGCCGACCATTTGTCCTCCTGGTCCTTGCGGGTGTCATGACGGGCCTTCTGGGACTTGATCGTCGTTTCCAGGGATCCTTCCTCCGTATATCCGTACACGGAAATCCCTTTCGGGAACAGTTCGTAAGAGAGACTGTCATGGTCGTAAACCTCCATGACAGGCGCTTCTACGCGCATCTTCAGTTTCCCGTTCTCCGTCTGGATGAAGAACATGCTGTCCACGACCTGGAGCGGCGTAACGGAAAGGTCCAGCTTCTCCGCCTCGGAAAGGTTGCCCTTGCAGGAATAGACAACGAAAGCAACCGCAAGCGCGGTTGCCATCGTTGTCAGTATGCGGGTTGCGTTCACTGTCTTACCGGACGCGGACCGTGGTGGTGGTGGTCATGCCACCGCAGGAGACCGTGTAAACCTGACCCTTGCTCAGGTCATACATGAAGATTTCGCTGGCCTCCGGATAGTAGATGCTCACCTTGCCGATCGCGGCGTTGGCATCGTCGGCGAGCGTCTCGTCCGCCGCGCGGGCCTTCTGATAGTAATCGGTAGCGGCCCAGTAGCGGGCGTACTTGTCCACATCGCCGCCGCAGGAAGCTGAAGACCAGAGGTTGCCCATGATCATGTAGGCCTTGCCGGCATAACCGTTGTCCAGACGGACCGCCTTGCCGGCGGCGTCGAAGGCGCGGCCGCGCATATTGTTCGCATAGCAGAAGCGGGCGAGTTCATACAGGTACTGGGCATCGGTCGCCTCGTCGGAATCCTCGGAATCGATGGCCTCGTCCAGATACTGGCAGGCGTCGGCGACATTGCCGCGGGCGGCGTTCAGCTTATACAGGCCATAGGCGCTGCGGTAGGACGGATCCAGCTTGTGCATCTGGGTGACGGCCTTGAAATAGAGGTCGTTGGTAGCGCAGTCCTCGGCGTTGTTCATGAGTTTCACGATGTTCGCAACAACATTGATGTTGTCCGGATCGGCCTCGAAGCGCGGGGTGAAGATGCTGATGAGGTTCTCGCAGGAAGCCACCTTGCTGTCCGCGAAGACGCTCTCGATGGTGGCCTTGGTCTTGAGATTCTCTTCCGCCTCGGCGTCGCTCTTGGCGGTGGCGCCGGCGATGGCCTCGGAGACGGTATCATACATGTTGATCACATCGTCGGCCGTAAGCTTGTTCTCCCGATAAAGGTTGATCGCGGCCTGGAGGTTGTTCACCAGGATGCCGCCCTTGGTCTCGCTTCCCAGATCGGCAATGATCGGAGTAAGGTTGTCATACAGGTACTGGGAATCCTCACCACGGAAGTTGATCATGTACTGACCCTTGTTGTTCAGGATGGTCGGCTTCTGGTCCACACCCTTCGCGGTGCGCGGATAGAACTGGAGGCGCTGGTCCTGCAGGGTAAGCAGGGTATCCACAAGCGCGTTGAAATAGGTGACGTTCTTGCGGTTCTTGCTGATTTCACGATTGATGAGGGTGGAACCGTGCACGAACAGGTTCTGCGAAGCGGTAGCCGGGCAGATGGAATAGGCCTTTCTCCAGTTGGGAAGGGCGGAATCGTAATTCTTCTGCTTGTAATACTCCTGATAGTAGGAGAGATACTTGATGCACTCTGCGCTGTCAGCGCCATACTTTCCCTGCGCGGAGGCGTTCTGCCCCAGGAAGGCGGCCATGGCGGCCAGCAGGATGAAGGTTAATTTTTTCATATCGTCAGAATTTTGTATTTGTCCGTTTTACTGGTATTGCGGTTTCCGGAACCAGATGTCGAAAATGTTGAATCCGAGGTGGAATCCCAGGTAGTTTTCCTTCACGAATCCGGCACCGATACCCCTTTGCCCGGCATCTAATGCAAAGGTAATGCCGTTGTAGCCCTGATAAACAGGAATCGTCATTCCCAAAGTGATGCCGGCGGAGAGGATGTTCTGTCCATCGACCTGGAAATAAGACTGGTCCATATAGGCGCCCACCCGGTAGGTGATGCGCTTCCAGCGGTAGCGGATATCGCTCCGGTTCGGGGTGATTTCGAATCCCGCCTTCACCGATTGCGCTACGCCGGAGGTGAACTTGTGGGTACCGTTGTTCCGGAATCCCCGGACGGCGTCGAAGTTGCTGCCGCGCCAGTCTCCCCGGAGGTAATCGACCTCCACGGCCCATTTCTCACCCTGTCCATAAGCCACGCCCAGGCCGATTTCGTCACCGAAGGAAATATGGTCCTCCTTCAGGGAATGGTTGCCCTGGTCCATTTCCGAGATGTTGCTGTATTCGACCGCATAGCCGCTCACCTTCGCCTTGAGGCGGTAGGTCGCGCCGAAGGTGAATTTCCCGGTTCCGACGGGCTGTTCGTACTGGAGACCGAACTTGGCCGTATGGGCCCGGACCTGGAGGGTATCGCCGAGGGTGACGCTCCGGTAGCTCGCATCCGTGAAAGTACTGGCGGAATACTTGCTGATGGTGCCGAAGAACATGTTGTAATGGGCACCGACGGACAGGCGGTTCCACAATGTGGCCGATGCGCCGGCGAAAAGCTGGTAGATACCTCCATCGCCGAAGGCTCCGTAAGCCCGGCTGCCGGTGTAGCCGATGCTCTGCTCGCCCGAAGTGATCTTGTCCACATACGACATCGAGAATCCCGTGTCGCTGAACGGGGCGATGCCCACCATGAAGGCGGTCTTGCGCCACATCGGGAAGGAAATCACGAAATCGTTGATGTTGAAGATCGTCTTGGTTCCTTTCAGGTCACCTTCGGTAAAAAGGGAAGTCTTACCGGACAGACCGAAATCCGCCATGAAGGAAAGGGAGTCGCGGGCTGTGGCCGATGCCGGATTCATCGTATTGACAAACCGGCGGTTACGGGTAGCGATACCCACTCCGCCCATGGACGCGTTGAAAGAAGTTCCGGAACCGTGCAGGTCACCTATTCCATAGACAGAATACGGGGAGTAGCCGTTGTAGGTGCCGTTCTGGGCACATACCGGCAAAGCGGCCATCAAAATGGCCGCCGCTGTGATCCATAGTCTGTCAAACCAGTTTCTTGACATATTCGTCAGCTATTAAAGCCAACCCCATCATCACGAGGTTACAAATTACAAAGATGGAACTTTTCATCCGTTTTGCAAAATAATTCGCGTCTCCGCCCGTGAAGACGGGGACGTTTTCCGGATGAAGCGCCAGGTATCCCTCTATTTCAAATTGTATGCCTGAAACGACGCCACTTTCGATGGAAGACAATTCGGAAGTGCCTATTACATCGCACGAAGCGGGTGTATTCACCAGCGGAAGGGCGCGGGAATACCGGTTCAGGGCCTTGAAGCGGGTACGGCAGCCGAGGGATACGTTGCCGCCGGTGTAACGTCCTTCTAGGTCGGTGAAATCCACGCTGAGCGTCGTTCCGAAATCCACGATCGTACAGGCCATTCCGCGGAAAAGGTAACGAGCCGCCAGGACGGAAGCTGCCCGGTCATAGGAAAGATAAACCGGAAGTCCATGGCTCAGAAGGATTTCTTTATGGTTTTTGTCCAAAAGAAGAAAATGTCTGCATTCCTTTTCAAGCGACCCTATTTCGTCGGACCCCAGCGGATAGACGGATGAAACCACCATCACTTCCGGCTTGTCCCGCCGGGTAAGTGACAGGATGAATTCCAACCGGTTCTCCCCCTGGTAACGGAAAGTCTTTCCGAGAGTCATTCCCTCGGCCCAGGCTGCCTTGAGCGCCGTATTTCCGATTTCCACCAGCAGATTGGACATAGCCTGCAAATGTAAGAATTTTACGCGTTTATTGCAACCGCTGCAGGGTAGAGAGCGCTTTTTCCATGGAATCCACTCCCCTTGTCACCGTCCGGAGCTTTCCCTTGTCCTGATTGACCTTGAACAAGGCGGGCTGGTCGTTGATCCGCCCCACAATCCGCTCGAACTGCCTGGACTTGTAGAATCCGGACATGGGATTGGAAACGAAGAACATGATCTGCATGCCGTTCTTGATGATGATCTTCTCGAATCCGGACTCGGCGCCCAAATTCCTTATTTTCACGACGTTCAATAAATTCTGCACCTCCACGGGAACCGGTCCGAACCGGTCCTCGAGCTGTCGGCCCAGCCGGTCGATCTCCCGGTCGTCGGTGAGACTGTCCAGCTGCTTGTATATCCGGATTTTCTCCGCCGTGACATCGATGTAATCGTCCGGAATCAGGGCGGGCTGGTCGGTTTCCACGGTGCAGTCCTCCACGAAGGATTCCGTTTTTCCGCGCGTCGTAATGCCCGTTTCCATTCCCAGTTCCTCCATCGCCTCGGAAAGGATCTTCTGATAGGTTTCGAAGCCCATGTCGGTGATGAATCCGCTTTGTTCGGCGCCCAGCAGGTTGCCGGCTCCCCGGATGTCCAGATCCTGCATGGCGATGTTGAAACCGCTTCCCAGGTCGGAAAACTCTTCGATGGCCCGGAGCCGGCGGCGGGCATCGTCCGTAATGGATACCAGCGGCGGAACGATCAGATAACAGAAGGCTTTCCGGTTGGAGCGTCCTACCCGGCCGCGCAGCTGGTGCAAGTCACTCAGGCCGATGTTCTGCGCCTGGTTCACAAGGATCGTGTTGGCGTTGGGAATGTCCAGGCCATTTTCGATGATGGTCGTGCAAAGGAGCATGTCGTAGTCTCCGCGCATAAAATCCAACATCTTGTTTTCCAGTTCCTTCGCTTCCATCTGCCCGTGCGCGACACAGATCCGCATATCCGGTACGAGCCGGTGCAGGATGTCATGGATGGCCGGAAGTTCCTCCACTTTGTTGTGCAGGAAGAAGATCTGGCCGCCCCGGTTCAATTCATAATTGACGATACTCTTGATTTCCTGCTCATCGAACAGGATGATCTCCGTCTGGACGGGAATCCGGTTCGGCGGCGGAGTGTTGATGATGGACAGGTCGCGCGCCCCGAGGAGCGAGAACTGGAGGGTACGCGGAATCGGAGTGGCCGTCAGGGTAAGGGTATCGACGGAAGCCTTGAGCTGCCGGAGTTTTTCCTTGGCCGATACGCCGAATTTCTGTTCCTCGTCGATGATGAGCAGTCCCAGATCCTTGAATTCAAAACCGGCACCCAGGATCTTATGCGTACCTATCAATATATCTATCTTCCCTTCCTTCAGTTTTTTCTTGATTTCGGTAATCTGTTTGGCCGTCCTCAGGCGGCTGACATATTCCACCGTACAGGGAAGGTTTTTGAGCCGCGCCTTGAACGTTTCGAAATGCTGCAAGGCGAGAATCGTCGTCGGAACCAGGACGGCCACCTGTTTGGAATCGCAGACGGCCTTGAAAGCCGCGCGGATGGACACTTCCGTCTTGCCGAATCCTACGTCGCCGCACACGAGCCGGTCCATCGGGCAGTTATCTTCCATGTCCTCCTTGACCGCTTTCGTCGCCTTCTCCTGATCCGGCGTATCCTCGTACATGAAGGAAGATTCCAGTTCCTCCTGCAGGTAATTGTCCGGAGAGAAGGCATATCCCTTCGAGGCCTTGCGGCGGGCATACAACTGGATGAGTTCCTTGGCGATGTCCTTCACGCGGGATTTGGCCGAGGATTTCATCGTCGTCCAGGTCTTGGACCCGAGCTTGTTGATCCGGGGCATTTCCCCTTCCTTGGACCGGAAGCGGGAAATCTTGTGCAGGGAATGGACGGATACGAACACCACGTCATTGTCCTTGTACATGAGTTTCACCACTTCGTGGATGCGGCCCTTGTCGTCGGCCATCTTCACCAGACCGCCGAATACGCCCACCCCATGGTCGATATGGACGATGTAATCACCGATATTGAAGGCACTGAGGTCATTGAGCGTAAGCTGTTCCGACTTTTCCACCGTCCGCCGGATCCGTACCCGATGGAAGCGGTCGAAGATTTCATGGTCGGAATAGCAGCATACCTTGTCCTGATTGTCGATGAAACCCGCATGGATCACCTTTCCTTTCACGAATTCCGGGAGCAGGGCATGCTCGTCCTGCAGGATGATGGAGCGAAGACGTTCCAGTTGCGCCTCTTTCTCACCGAAGATCCGCACCTTGTATCCGTTTTCCATCCTGGTCCGGATATCGGACAGCAGCAGCTCGAAATTCTTGTTGAAGACAGGCTGCGGCGTGATATAGAAGACGATGCTTTCCTCATTCTGCCGGGAAAGGGGAATATCCAGGTACACATGGCGGAAACCGACAAGGTCTTCGAAAAAGGACCGGTCCCGATACATGTCGGAAGAATCCAGCCAGACGGTCGTATCCTTTTTCAGGAGCGTCAGGATGCTTACCCCGCCTTCGTCCGGATTGTCCGCGACGATGTCCGGATAGATATCGGCCTTGTCCACCGTCTCCTTGGAAAGCTGGGTGTTGCAGTCGAAAGTATGGATCCTTTCCACTTCGTTTCCGAAGAAAGTCAGGCGGTAGGGATATTCCAGGGAATAGGAAAATATGTCGATGACTGCGCCGCGGATGGCGTATTGACCCGGTGCCGATACGAAATCCACCCGTTCGAACCCTTGTCCGGCCAGCGTCTCCTTCAGTTTTTCGTAGCTGATTTCTTCGCCGCTCCGGACGGTCAGGAGTGCTCCGGCAATCTTTTTTTCATCCGGAACCGCTTCTTCCAAGGCCTCCGGATAGGTGACGATGAAGACCGGACCCTCGCCCGGATCCAGGATCTTGCCGACGGCCGCCGTCCGCTGGACGCCCAGCGAAGACTTGTAATTGCTCCGTTCCACGGCACCGCCGCTGTCGGGCAGGAAGAAGACACGGTCCCCTTCCACCAGATTGTACAGGTCGGAAGAGCAGTATTCCGCCGCTTCCCGCGTAGGAAGTACCACCAGATGAGTCCCTTTTCCGGCCGCCTCCGACAGGACGAACCAGCGTGCAGACAAGAACAGTCCGCTGCAGAACGTTTCCCTGGAGGAATTCACCCTGCGGCGGAGCATCTCTGTCGATGACGTGCTTATCAACATATTGCCCAAAATGCCTGTTGAAAACCTGTTGATAACCCTGTTCATGGAGATGTGGATAACCTGCCCGCAAATTCCCGCCCCGGTTTTCCACCGGTTATCAAGACGGAAATCACAGTGTTTTCAACAGTTTTCAAGGAGCTATGTAGGATGATTATCAGTTGTTTATGAGGTTTTCAACTTTTCCACACAAACATTATCATCATCCAATTTCAAATAAAATAAACTATATTTGTAACTGGAAAGACCGGACCCTGACGATGAGCGAATTCGACCCCCGCAGCACAACAGACCGCAAAGATAATGAATTGGACGGAATTATCCGCCCCCAGGAACTGGATGATTTCACCGGACAGAAGGAAATCGTTTCCAACCTGCAGATCTATATCAAGGCCGCGAAGATGCGCGGCGAAGCCTTGGACCATACGTTGTTCCATGGTCCTCCGGGCCTCGGAAAGACCACCCTCGCCCACATCATCGCGAACGAGATGGGCGTGAACATGAAGGTCACGTCCGGACCCGTCCTGGCCAAACCCGGCGACCTGGCCGGTCTCCTGACCTCGCTGGAGAAGGGGGACGTGCTGTTCATCGACGAAATCCACCGCCTTCCCCCGGAAGTGGAGGAATACCTGTACTCGGCGATGGAGGACTATGTCATCGACATCATGATCGACAAGGGACCGGGAGCCCGGAGCGTCCGCATCGCCCTGAATCCTTTCACCCTGGTGGGAGCCACGACCCGGAGCGGACTGCTGACCGCCCCTCTCCGGGACCGGTTCGGCATCAACTGTGCGCTGGAATATTATGATACGGAGGACCTTCGGAAGATCGTCATCCGCAGCGCCACGATCATGGAAATAGAAATCGACGGAGATGCGGCTTACGAAATAGCCCTTCGCAGCCGCGGTACCGCCCGTATCGCGAACGCCCTTCTCAAGCGGGTGCGCGATTTTGCGCAGGTGCTGGGGGACGGGCGCATCGACCTCAATATCGCCCAGTTTGCCCTGAACAAGCTTAAGATCGACAAGCGGGGACTGGATTCCATCGACCATAAGATCCTCCGGACCCTCATCACGACCTTCAAGGGAGGCCCGGTGGGACTGGGAACCCTGGCGACTTCCATTTCCGAGGATGCCGGTACGCTGGAGGAAGTCTATGAGCCTTTCCTCATCAAGGAAGGCTTCCTCATCCGCACCCAGCGGGGCCGCGTCGCCACCGAACTGGCCTATGCGCATCTGGGCATGGAAGCGTACCTTCCCCAGCGTCGGTACACCCCTGACGACAACGGTTTACTCTTTTGATATGAAAAGATACCTCATGACTCTTTTGCTGGCGCTGGCAGCGGTGCCGGCCTTCTGCTGTACTTCCGTCATCATCAGCGGAAAAGTCCGTGCCGACGGGAAACCGGTCATGTACAAGCACCGGGACACCGGGCATAAGACGAACGATATCAAGTGGTTCCAAGGGGAGAAATACAGTTTTATAGGCCTGGTGAACACGGACGGTCCGCTGGAGCCGGAAGTCTGGGCCGGAACCAACAGTGCCGGATTCTGCATCATGAATACGGCGACTTACGACCTCAAGGACGATGATGTCCCGGCGGAGAAAATGGACCGGGAGGGATACTTGATGTATCGGGCGCTGGAGGTGTGCGCGACCGTGGAGGACTTTGAACATTTCCTGGATACGCTTTCCAAGCCGATGGGGGTGGAAGCCAATTTCGGCGTGATCGACGCGAAGGGCGGCGCCGTCTATTATGAGGTGGACAACTGGCGCATCCGGGCCCGGTACGACGTGAATGAGGAAGAGAAGGGGTACCGCGTGGTGACGAACTTCACCTGGCAGGGCCGTGAAGCGGATCACAAGGGGGTGGACCGGTACGAAAAAGCGTCCCGGCTCCTGGAGGAAACCTGCATTCCCATCTCCGAATGGGACCATGATTTCCTGATCAACAAGATTTCCCGGAGCGGTGCGCCCATCCTCCGTCCCATCACCACCGCCGCCATCGTTTTCGAGGGCGGGACGATGTGGGCTTCCCTCGGTTTTCCGGACAAGAATCCGTATCGTCCTTATACCGAAAAAGGGATGAGACTGTAAGAAAAAACCGATAAGTCCTATATTAAATTGGATATATCCTGTTTTTTGCGTAAAATTGCAAACTATTTGAAATCATACAACAATAATCCTTAACCAATATGGCCGATACTAAACTTATCTCCAAGATTCCGGAAGGGCCCCTCGCCGAGAAATGGTCGAAGCGCAAGGCCGAAATCCGGATCGTCTCTCCGAACAACAAGCGGAAGCTCGAGGTGATCGTAGTGGGAACCGGTCTTGGCGGTGCGTCTGCAGCTGCGTCCCTGGGCGAGCTCGGATACAATGTCAAGATTTTCTGCATCTCCGATTCTCCGCGCCGGGCGCATTCCATCGCCGCCCAGGGCGGTATCAATGCCGCGAAGAACTACCAGAACGACAACGATTCCATCTATCGTCTGTTCTACGACACCATCAAGGGCGGTGACTACCGTTCCCGCGAAGCCAACGTGTACCGTCTTGCCGAGGTAAGTGCGGCGATCATCGACCAGTGCGTGGCCCAGGGTGTTCCTTTCGCCCGTGAGTACGGCGGATATCTTGCAAACCGTTCCTTCGGCGGCGTGCAGGTGTCCCGTACCTTCTATGCCCGCGGACAAACCGGCCAGCAGCTTCTCCTCGGTGCCTATGCGGCCCTGAACAAGGAAATCGCCGCCGGTACCGTGAAGAGCTATCCGCGCCACGAGATGCTGGACCTCGTCGTGATCAACGGCCAGGCCAAGGGTATCATCGCCCGCAACCTCGTGACCGGTGAACTGGAGCGCTTCGGCGCCCATGCCGTGGTCCTCGCCACCGGCGGTTATGGAAATACCTATTTCCTCTCCACCAACGCGATGAATTCCAACGGTTCCGCCGCCATGCAGGCCTACCGCAAGGGCGCTTTCTTCGCGAACCCCTGCTTCGCGCAGATCCACCCGACCTGTATCCCGGTCCACGGTGACCAGCAGTGCAAGCTTACGCTGATGTCCGAATCCCTCCGTAACGACGGCCGTATTTGGGTTCCGAACAACATGGAGGATGTCATCAAGCTCCGCAAGCACGAAATCAAGCCTTCCCAGATCCCCGAGGAGCGCCGCGATTACTACCTGGAGCGTCGTTATCCGGCTTTCGGTAACCTGGTTCCCCGTGACGTTGCTTCCCGCGCCGCCAAGGAGCGCTGCGACGCCGGCTACGGCGTGAACGAGACCGGTCTCGCCGTCTTCCTGGATTTCGCCGACGCCATCAAGCGCCTGGGTCACCAGCGCGTGGAAGAGCGCTACGGCAACCTCTTCCAGATGTACGAAAAGATCACTTCTTCTTCCCCTTGGGAGGAGCCGATGATGATCTATCCGGCCATCCACTACACCATGGGCGGTCTCTGGGTGGACTACGACCTCCAGACCACGATCCCGGGTCTGTACGCCATCGGCGAAGCCAACTTCTCCGACCACGGCGGAAACCGTCTCGGCGCCTCCGCCCTTATGCAGGGCCTGGCCGACGGTTACTTCATCCTTCCGTACACCATCGGCGACTACCTGTCCCACAAGTTTGCGGAGCCCAAGACCGACATCAACGCCCCCGAGTTCGCCGAGGCCGAGAAGAAGGTCCGCGAGCGCATCGACAAGATTTTTGCCGTCAAGGGTACCGAGACCGTGGACAGCATCCACAAGAAACTCGGCCACATCATGTGGGAGTATGTGGGCATGGCCCGCAACGAGGCCGGCCTGAAGAAGGCCATCGAGGAAATCGAGGCCCTTAGAAAGGAATTCTGGAAGACTGTCCGCGTTCCCGGAACGAACGAGGAATTCAATCAGGAACTCGAGAAGGCCCTCCGTCTCGTGGACTTCTTCGACATCGGTGAGCTGATGGCGCGTGACGCCCTGCATCGCCGCGAATCCTGCGGCGGTCACTTCCGCGAGGAAATGCAGACGGAAGAAGGCGAGACCAAGCGTGACGACGAGAACTTCATGTATGTGGGCGCCTGGGAATACAAGGGCGAAGGTCAGGAACCGGAACTCCACAAGGAGCCGCTCAAGTACGAGAACATCAAGATTGCGACCCGTAACTATAAAGACTAACGACGATTATGGAATATAACGTGAAAGTGTGGCGCCAGAAAAACGCCAAAGCCAAGGGTCACTTCGAGACCTATCATGTCACCGATGTGGAGGAGGACGCCTCCTTCCTCGAAATGCTGGACATCCTCAATGACCAGCTCATCCGCCAGGGTGTGGAACCCATCGCCTTCGACCACGACTGCCGCGAGGGTATCTGCGGTGCATGCTCCCTGTATGTGGACGGCCGCGCCCATGGTCCGGACGACCAGGTGACTACCTGCCAGCTCTTCATGCGCCATTTCAAGCCGGGTGCCACCATCACTGTGGAACCCTGGCGTTCCGCCGCCTTCCCGGTGATCAAGGACCTCGTCGTGGACCGTCGAGCCTTTGACAAGATCCTCCAGGCCGGCGGTTTCGTTTCCGTCCGTACCGGTGCCGCGCAGGATGCCAATACCATCCTCATCCCGCACGATGACGCGGAACTGTCCATGGATGCCGCCGCCTGCGTCGGTTGCGGCGCCTGCGTCGCCACCTGCAAGAACGGTTCCGCGATGCTCTTCGTGGCCGCCCGTGTGAGTTCCCTCGCCCTGCTGCCGCAGGGTAAGCCGGAAGCCGCCCGCCGCGCCCGCGCCATGGTCGCCAAGATGGACGAACTGGGCTTCGGTAACTGCACGAACACCCGCGCCTGCGAGATGGAGTGCCCGAAGCATGTCACCATCGACCACATTGCCCGCCTGAACCGCGAATATCTGAAGGCCCGCTTCAGCGAGTAATCATCGGAATACCTCAATAGGATTACCGCAGGAATCAATCGGTTTCTGCGGTATTTTTATGCATCTTACGATTTGATAGGCTAAATCTTGGAAGTCCGGAATAATAGGCCTTGCAGGTATCTGGAGAGGAAAATAGAGGTAAAAAAGAAATAAATGGACATTTTATTAAAAAAAATTATTTAAGTTTCGCAAGTAGCTAAAAACGAAAAAATGCTAAGGTTGATTTCTTTGAGAAATATTGCACATCTCATTGATAATCACTATATTAGTGTCGCCAAACAACGTAATATAGAAATCCTT